>Ga0070697_100001694_pt1 | contig 16832 bp, 16 predicted proteins | sample KBSK1501metaG_FD_65475 | JGI IMG/M metagenome (GOLD analysis project Ga0070697, IMG submission 65475) | Corn, switchgrass and miscanthus rhizosphere microbial communities from Kellogg Biological Station, Michigan, USA - KBS K1-50-1 metaG | ecosystem: Host-associated > Plants > Roots >...
AGTTGACGGCGGTGATGTACAGGCCGGACCGCATCGCGGCCCAGTACACCTCGAAGGCGCGCAGGTTGTTCTCGGTCAGCAGGGCCACCACGTCGCCGGGCCGCAGGCCCGCCTCGTGCATCACGTGCGCCAGCTGGACCGAGCACCGCTCGAGGTCGCCGTAGCTGAGCGTCTCGCCGGTGCCGGCCATGATCGCCGCGATCCGCTCCGGCGCCTCGGCCGCGTACGTTCCTGGATACATGGTCCTCCGCCGGGGCCGTTCAAGGTCTGACTAATTTAGCCTAAACGTAACCGGGGCTCAGCCGTCAATGCTGTGGCGGGTACCCGGCGGATAAGCCTGCGTTCGGGTACGTCGGGCAGGCTGGCGTGTTCAGCGCCGCGCGTGGCCTGGGCGAGGCGCGGGCCGTACCGCCGGGCCAGCGGATCGGCGGTCGCGCCGTGCGCTACGACGCTGAGCAGCACGGTGACGGTGATCACGGCGACCGCCTGGCTGGCGGCAGCCTGGCCTAGGTCCTCCAGGGCCAGCAAGGCGAACACCACCGAGGCCAGGCCCCGGGGTCCGAACCAGCCCACCAGGACGACGGCGGCACGGCCTAGCCGCGCCCCGGCCAACGCGACCGCTGTCGGCGCCATCCGGATCACCGTCAAGCTGAGCACGGCGTACACCGCGATCTGCCACGTCAGGTTCTGCAGCGCCGTCGCGACTGCGACGGCGCCGAACGCCAGCCAGACCAGCAGCGACACCAGCGCGCCGGTTTCCTCCACGAACGGCACCAGCTGCGTGCCGCTCCGCCCGCCGATGGCGCCGTACGCGAGCCCGCCGGCGAACGCGGCGATGAATCCGTTGCCGTGCAGCGCCAGCGCGGACCCATAAGCGCAGATCGCCAGCCCCAGTACGGCAGATCCCGCGAAACCTTCAGCCGCCCAGCCGCGCTGGCGTGCCAGCCTGACCAGCCAGCCCCCCGCGCCGCCGACCGCCACGCCGATGAGCAGGCCCACCGCCAGCTCAGCGACGGCCTTGCCCGGGCCGGTCGCGTGAGCATGCTCGGCGGTCTGCGCGCCCGCCAGCGCGACCAGCACGAACGGCGTGGCGATCCCGTCGTTGAGCCCGCTCTCGACGTTGATCAGCCGGCGGATCCTGGCCGGGACCGCCGGGTTGACCATCATGCCCGCCCCCAGGGCAGCATCGGTGGGCGCCAACGCCGCGCCCACCAGCAGGGCGAGCCAGATGCTCATCCCGTGGAACAGGGCCAGCGCCAGCAGCATGCCCAGGCCGATCGTCAGCGGCAGCCCGATCCCGAGCAGCCTGGCGTACAGGCCCGCGTCGGCTCTCAGCTCACGCAGCCCCACCCGGGAGGCGTCGGCAAACAGCACCAGCACCAGAGTCACCTCCGCCAGCGCCTTGACCAGCTCCGGTGCCGGGGTGACACCCAGCACCGCCAGCGGCCCGTGGGTCAGCAGCACGCCAGCAAGAACGAAGATGATCGGCGCGGTCACGTCGAACCGCTCCAGCCGCGCCGACAGGGTTCCCCACGCGAACACCAGCGCCGCCACGATCGCCAGATCTGACTCGCTCATCGCCTCACCCGACGCTGATCTTGCTGCCGAGTTCGACTTCCTCCTGCTCGCAGAGGTTGCCGAGGTGCCTGCAGCTCGCTGTCGGCTTCCTTTTCCCATCCATCCGGCTGGGCAGCCAACCCCGGCGGAGTCCACCGAGCCTGGCTGAGTCCGCCCGGCTGCCCCGTCAGCATCCCGTCGGACGGGCCGATGGCACATCATCCCCGAGGGGTGAAACGTCACAACCGGGGACACGCTCATACTTTCTATTTCTGGGTAAAAGCATTCTTCGCTGATGCCGCCTCTGCGGCCTGTTTTGCGCCTGCGCCGGGCGGCCTGGGCGGGCCGGAGCATCGGGAGTCTGGGGCGAGCGCGGGGCGGCGGGCCTGGCGGGCGGCGAGGCGGGAGGAGGCGGGAGGAGGCCGGAGCCTATAATTCGACTCGTGCCTAGAAAAGCGGAGGTGGCGGCGGCGGAGGACGCCGGTTCCAAGTCCGCGCGGACCAGGGAGCGGATCCTCGATGCCGCCGCGCACGTGCTCAGCCGGAAAGGGTACGCGGGCACGCGGCTGAGCGACGTCGCCGACCAGGCGGAGATCCAGGCGCCGGCCATCTACTACTACTTCCCGTCCCGCGATGACCTGATCGAGGAGGTCATGTGGTCGGGCATCGCGCACATGCGCGAGCACATGACCAGGGTCCTGGCCGCGCTGCCGCCCGGCGCCGACCCGCTGGACCGCATCGACGCGGCGGTCGAGGCGCACCTGCGGTACTGCCTGGAGACCTCGGACTACACCACCGCCTCGATCCGCAATGCGGGCCAGGTCCCGGAGAACATCGCGATCCGGTACGCGGCCGAGGCGTCCCAGTACGGCGACATGTGGCGCAAGCTGCTGCAGGACGCGGACAACGCCGGGCTGCTGCGGCCCGACCTGGACCCGATGGCGGCCCGGATGATGGTGCTGGGCGCGCTCAACTGGGCCGCCGAGTGGTGGAACCCCCGCCGTGGCTCGCTCGACACCGTGGTGCGGACCGCGCAGTCGCTGGTCAGGCACGGTCTCGGTCACTGGCCGGTGGGTGGTGACCCCGGAACGGCGGGGGTGCCCGGGTTGGCCGCGCGCAAGCCCCGGCCGCGCAAGCCGCCTGCGTCCGGCTGACGGGCCGGGCCTGCGTCCTGCTGAGCAGGCTCAGACCGCCTCGACGAGGAGGACCGTCGCGGATAGGGTCCGCCGCGGAGCGATGGCCAGGCCGATTTCCCCGAGGGCGGCGCCGGAGACCTCGATGGGCGGAGTCACGGGCTCTTGCAGGCCGCTGCGGCGGGGGCGGCGCGTGCCCGGTGTCACGTCGCTGACCAGGTAGCGCCGCCGCGGGTCCAGACCCGGCACCCGCAGCGCGGCGGGCTGGTCGTTCCTGGGCTCATCCAGCTGCACGTAGCTGACCAGGGCGGCCGAACCGTCCGGCGCGACGACGCCGTGCATCCACGCGGTGTCATCGGGGGTGTCGATCCGGACCACGCGGCCGCAGTGGATGAGCGCGCGGTGCCGCTTGTACAGCTCGATCCAGTCGGCCAGCTCGGCCAGGTCGTCCTCGCCGAGCTGGGTGATGTCGGCTTCGATGCCGAGATGGCCGAACAGGGCCGTGGCCCCGCGCAGCGACATCGGCATGTACCGGCCGGTCTGGTGCGAGAACGACGCCGACACGTGCGCGCCCAGGTACTCCGGCGGCACCAGCTGGCCGGTCCAGCGCTGGATCGACTGCCGGGCCAGGGCGTCGGTCATGTCCGAGGTCCAGACCCGCTGGACGCGTTCCAGCATGCCCAGGTCGATCCGGCCGCCACCCGCCGCGCACGACTCCCACTCCACGCCGGGATGCCGCGCCTGCAGCTCGTCCAGCAGCGCGTACACGGCCAGGGCCTGGTCATGCGCTACCGGGGCGCCGCCGCGCGCCCCGCTGCCGGCGTCGATGATGTCCCGGTTGCAGTCCCATTTGACGTAGGAGATCTCGTACTCATCCAGTAGCGCGCTGATCCGCTCGCGCAGGTAGCCGGCCACCTCGGGCCGGGTCAGGTCGAGCACCAGCTGATGCCGCTGCAGCGGCGGCACCCGGTGCCCGGCGGCCAGGATCCAGTCCGGATGCGCGCGGTACAGGTCGGAGTCCGGGTTGACCATCTCGGGCTCGATCCAGAGCCCGAACTGCATGCCGCGGCCGCGCACGTACTCCACGAGCCGGTGCAGCCCGCCCGGCCAGACGTCCTCGTCGACCCGCCAGTCGCCCAGGCCGGCCCGGTCGCTGCGGCGTCCGGTGAACCAGCCGTCGTCCAGGACGAACCGTTCCACGCCGAGGCCGGCCGCGGCATCGGCCAGCGCCGTCAGCTTGCCGAAATCGTGCCGGAAGTAGACCGCTTCCCAGACGTTGAGGTTGACCGGGCGCGGCGTGCCCGGGTGCGCCGGCAGCGAGCGCAGGTAGCCATGGAACTGGGCCGACACGTCGTCCAGGCCGCCCCGGGTGGCCGCGAGGTAGACCCACGGGGTGGCGTACGACTCGCCTTCGGCCAGGACGATCTCGCCGGGCAGGAGCAGCTCGCCGCCGCCGATGGTGGTCGCTCCCGGCCGGATCCCCTCCCCCGGTGTTCCCTCCGCCTCGGTCATGCCCAGGCCGGACGGCACTCGCTCGAGACGGTGCACGGTGTTGCCGCTCCAGGCGACGTGCAGGCCGTATGCCTCGCCGCTGCCGAAGGTGAAGCCGGGGACGCCGGCCATCAGGACCGTGGCCGAGTCGTGCCCGGTGTGGCCCCGGCGCCCTTCGCGCAGCCACAGCCCGTCGCCGATCTGGTGCCGCTGCGGGATGCGCTCGGCGGTCTGCCGGCCGGTGAAGTCGAGGATCTCGCCGACCCGCCCCGGCAACGGGAAGACCACCTCCAGGCTGTCGACCAGGTAGGGCTGCTGGCCGAGGTTGGTCAGCGTGTGCCGGGCGCGGATGGCGCCGCCCGGCACCGCCTCGATCTCGGTCGCCAGCGCCAGGCCGGCGGTCTTGTCCGCGGCCTCGACCCGGGCCCGGCGGCCGTCGTGCTCGGTCCGCACCGGCTGGAAGAGCGGCGACCAGTCGCGGCCGGCCGCCGGATAGCCGGGTCCGGTGTCCAGCCGGTGCCCGGACAGGCCCGGCCGTCCGAACCAGCCCTCCCCGTGCTGGGGCAGCAGGGGGCACGGCCAGGCCGCGGCGAGCAGCGCCGCGGCATCGTGCGGCTCGAGGCCGGCCGGCCCAGTGCCGGCTGACCCAGTGCCGGCTAGCCCAGTGCCGGCTAGCCCAGTGCCGGCTGGCCCAGTGCCGGCTGGCACCGGGCCAACCCACGCGGCCGGAAGGGAGTCCGGCCGCGGAAACAGGATCAGCCCAGTGCCTCCCGCAGCCGGGACAGCCACCAGCAGAAGGGGCGAGTCAGCCGCGCTTCGTTCGGCCTGACTGTTCTTGAGATCAGGGACGGGGGTCACTCACGCTCCGACCTTGCCTGGAATGTCAGCTGGTTCTCAGTATGTAGTTCGCATCGGTCAGGCTGGGGGTCAGGAAGAGGAAGGCGGTGCGGACCCGGCGGCGCCGGTCGGGGTTAGACGCCGTCGTCGTCGCCCGATGTTTCCCGATAACCGTAGTGGCAGCAGCAACGCTCATCGCGCCTCCCATGGCAAGGCAAATGCGCCGGTCTAAACCGGCCTGGTAAGGCATGATGGAAGCTTCCACCAGTTATAAGAAACCTGCCCATGGCCAATGTCAAGACGTGTTTCACGCACAATGTTCAGGAGGACTTTCCTCGGTACCTGAACGGAGAACCCGGTGGCATCGCCAACACGCCGGACGGCAAGCGCGACGCAACGGAGCGTCACGCTCATGGATGTCGCCCGCGCCGCCGGCGTGGGCAAGTCGACGGTGTCGAACGTGCTCAACGGGAGCGGCCGGGTCGGCGAGGCCGCCCGCGCCCGGGTGCTCGCGACGGTGGACCGGCTCGGCTACCGCCCGCATCACGGCGCGCGCAGCATGCGGTCGCGCCGGACGATGCAGCTGGCCTATTTCATGCCGGCGATCCAGCTCGAGCCGACCAACTTGATCATGATGCAGTTCATGCAGTCCTTGCTGCGCGCCGGGGCGCAGCGGCACTACCGGGTGCTCGTCGTCGCGCAGGATACCGACCCCCTCGACGACATCCGCGGCCTGGCGGCCGGCCGCATCGTGGACGGGTTCGTGCTGTCCGAGCTCCGGCCCGATGACAAGCGGGCGGAGCTGCTGGCCGAGCTTGGCTTGCCGTTCGCCTGCTTCGGCCGGACCCGGCCCGGCCTGCCCCAGCAGTGGGCGGACATCGACAACACCGAGGCCGAGGCCGAGGCCGTAGCCCACGTGGTAGACCGCGGCTGCCGGCGGCCCGCCTACATCGGCTACGGGGCCGGAACCTACTGGGACGCCGACCGGGAAGCCGGGTTCCGGGCCGGGCTAGCCCGCCGCGGCATCCCCGGTGACGGTGCGGGCGTGCTCCGGGTGGGCGACGACGCCGACGCGCGGGCCGAGATCCGGTCCTTCCTCGCCTCGGCCGAGCCGGACGCGGTGCTGACCGGCAGCGACAAGATCGCCGTCATCGTCTACAGCGTCGCGGCCGAGCTGAACCTGCGCGTGGGAGGTGACCTAGCGGTCGTCGGCTTCGACGGCAGTGTCGGCGCCGCGCTGCTGCATCCGCAGCTCACCAGCGTGGTCATGCCAGTCGAGGACATCGCCCGGCGCGTGGTGGCCCGGGCACTGCGGCAGATCGAGCACGGCCACGACACCGAGCCGGGCGAGATCGTCGCGACCTGGGTGCGCGAAGGGAAAAGCACCCCCGTACGCCGGTAGACGATCACGGTCACCTATCGGATGCGCATCCCGGCAGTGTCTTCTCGATCGCGGCGAAGCTGACGCGTTCTTGTTCGAGCCTCACCGAAGGTCCCAGCGCATCCGCCACCAGGTGATGGTAGAGCTGCGCTTCCTCAGCGTCCAGAAGGTCCAGGCGGCCAGCCGGGAGATTCGGCTCGGTCACCCATTGGCTGCGGTGGGCTAGCAGCGTGGCGCGATCCATGAGCACGGACCGCGCGTGCGGGAGCGGGCCGCACTGGGGGCGGCTGACCGGGCACGGTTACCCGTCGCCGAGGGCGTCCGCGGTGATCCTGCGGACGCGTTCGGCGTCGGCGATCGCGTCGATCTCCACGATCCTGCCCCCGGCGACGGTGAATCCCACCACGGTGACGGGCCGTCCGCGCATCGTGACGATGACGCCCGCGGCCCCGTTGACCAGCGCGGGATGAAGGTGCAGGGCCGGCCGGGAGATCACCGGGGCCAGGCCGGACAGCACCTGCCGGGCGACCGCCTCGGCCCCGTGGACCAGCAGGGAAGCCGCGGGGTGCCTGGCCCCCGGGTCGGCCCGCAGCACGACGCGGGGGTCGAGCACCGCGACCAGGGCGTCGAAGTCGCCGCCGCGCGCGGCCGCGAAGAAGGCGTCGACCACCTTGCGCTGGCGGGCCAGGTCGGGGTCCGGGTCCGGCACCCCGGCGCCCTTGACCCGGCGCCGGGCGCGGCTGGCGAGCTGCCTGACCGCCGCCGGGGTCCGGCCCGCCAGTCCCGCGATGTCCTCGAACGGCAGATCGAACATGTCGTGCAGGACGAACGCCAGCCGCTCGGCCGGGCTCAGGGTGTCGAGCACCACCAGCAGGGCCAGGCCGACCGAGTCGGCCAGCAGCGCCTGGAGCTCCGGCTGGAGCTCTTCGTCCGTGCTGACCAGGGGATCGGGCACGCGCACCCCGAGGGCTTCTTCCCGCCGCACGTTCCGCGCGCGCAGCATGTTCAGGCAGACCCTGGCCACGACCGTAGTCAGCCACCCGCGCAGGTCCTGCACCTGGTCCCCGCCGGACCGGCTCAGCCGCAGCCAGGCGTCCTGCACGGCGTCGTCGGCCTCGGTGAGCGAGCCCAGCATCCGGTAGGCCACCGCGCGCAGGTGACCCCGGTGCTCCTCGAACCGTTCGGCCAGCCACTGCTCCTCGTCCATATGTCACATCCCCGGGTCACCAGGTGTCCTGGAGTTCAGACCCGCAGAACACGGCGGATGTGACATAGCAAAGCACGCGAGGATCAGGAGTAGGCCATGCGAGTTCTAGTCATCGGAGCCAGCGGCGCGATCGGCGTCCGGCTCGTCCCCCAGCTCCGCGAACGCGGCCACGAGGTGATCGGCACCGCCCGCTCGCCCGGCAAGGCCGGGCAACTGCGCGCGCTCGGCGCCGAACCGGTCGCGCTGGATCTGCTGGACGCGCGGGCGGCACGCCAGGTCGTCCTGGACGCCAGGCCCGAGGCGATCATCCACCAGGCGACCGCGCTGGCCGACGCGAGCTTCTCCAGGAACCTCGACCGCACCCTCGCCCAGACCATCCGGCTGCGGACCGAGGGCACCGACACGCTCCTGGCCGCGGCGCGCGAGGCGGGCGTGCTCCGGTTCGTCGCGCAGAGTTTCGCTCCCTTTCTTTACGCACGCGAGGGCGGACCGGTCAAGACCGAGGACGACCCGCTCGACCCTGCCCCGCCGAAGACGGTGCGGCAGGGCAGCGCCGCGATACGGCACCTGGAGGAGGCGGTCACTGCCGCGGGGGGGATCGCGCTGCGCTACGGCGGCTTCTACGGCGCCGCCAATGACGGGCTGGTCCCGGCCGTGCGCAAGCGGCAGTTCCCGATCGTCGGCGACGGCGGCGGCGTGATGTCGTTTATCCACCTCGACGACGCGGCCGCGGCGACCGTGCTCGCGCTCGAAGACGGCCGGCCCGGCGTCTACAACGTCACCGACGACGAACCCGCCCCGGTGCGCGACTGGCTGCCGGTGCTGGCGGAGGCGCTCGGCGCCGGGCCGCCCCGCCACGCGCCGCGCTGGCTCGCCCGGCTGATCATGGGCGAGGGCCTGGTGATGATGACCGAGGCCCGCGGCGCCTCGAACGCCAAGGCCAAGGCCGAACTCGGCTGGACGCTCCGCCATCCGAGCTGGCGCCAGGGCTTCGCCGCCGCCTACCGGCCGCGGGAACCGGTCAGGGCCGGCGCGTGAGGTCCGCCGTGTAGGCGGGCGGCTGGGTCCGGCTTTCGGTCACCAGGCCGCGGCGCTCCAGCAGGCGGGCGTGCGCGGCGGTTTCGGTGACCGCGAAGATCCGCATCTGGCCGCTGTACTGGTCCCAGGGCCGGGACCAGGTCAGGTCGCCGGCCAGCTGCCAGGGGGTGGAGCCGGGCCGCTGGCGGATCGCGCCCAGCAGTTCGGCGAGGCGCCGCTCGTGGTGGGCCACGATGGCGTCGGCCCGGCCGGGCAGACCCCGGAACCGCCACTCGTGCGCGGGCAGCACCTCGTCCACGTCGAGGTCCCGCGTCCTGGCCAGCGAGTCCAGGTAGTCCCCGAGCGGGTCGGGAGGGGCGCCCCGCTGGACGGAGATGTTCGGGGTGATCCGCGGCAGCACGTGGTCACCGGAGAACAGCCGGCGCGACCGCTCGTCCACGAAACACAGGTGCCCGGGCGTGTGACCGGGGGTGTGCACCGCGCGCAGCTTCCAGCCCGGCACGTCGGCTAGCTCCCCGTCCGTGAGCAGCCGGTCGGGCAGCGCGATCGTGGTGAACTTCTCCCACTGTTCGGCGGTGCCGACCGCGGCCGCGGCCTCGGCAGGCGACGCGCCCAGGCCGCGCAGGAACTCCGCCTCCACGGCCACCGCCCGCTCCGCGCTGCGGTAGTCGGGGCGGGCGAAGACAGCCTGATCGGCGGGGTGCATCGCGATCCACGCGCCCGAGGCCTGCCGGACCCGGCCGGCCAGCCCGACGTGGTCGAAGTGCATATGCGTGACCAGCACGCCGCACACGTCCGCCACCCCGGCGCCGATGGATTCCAGGCCGGCCAGCAGCGCCTGCCAGGGCTCCTCCGAGCCCCAGCCCGCGTCGATCAGCACCAGCCCCTCGCTGGTGCCGAACGCGTACACCGACACGTAGCGCAGCGGGTTGTCCGGGATGGGCACGGGGAGGGACCACAGGTCCTGGTCGAGCTGCTCGGCGGGCGGCATGACCCGCTGCAGCCACGCCTCGCGCTGTGCCGTGCCGGTGATGGTCGGCTCCGCTGTCAACGGTCCCCCTTGGTGAGCGCAGATTCCAGGCCGGCCCGGAGCTTGGGCGGCACCGGCCGCTTGCCCGAGCCGTCCGTGCTCACCACCACGTAGACGGTGCGGCCGGTGGAGCGCACCTGGTCGCCGACGCGCACGCCGAACGACAGGGTGAAGCTCGTCGAGCCGATCCGTTCGGTGGCCACGTCGATCACGACCTGCTCGCCGTAGCGCACCGCGTCGCGCCAGTCCGCCTCGGTGTGCACCAGCTGGACGTCCAGGGCATCGGCGTTCAGCGCCGTATACGGGTAGCCGACCTCGGCGAGGAACTGGGTCATGGCGTCGTCGAACCAGCCGAAGTACCACATGTTGAACACGACGCCCTGCTGGTCGTACTGGAAGTACGAGGTGGCGATGGGCACCGGCACCGCGGCGGCGGCCATCAGGCGTCCCCCCTCCGAGGCTCCTTAATAGGCATTAGAATATCATCGGCCCAGGAACGCCAGCCTGCGCCCCCGCGCGTTCGTGCGGAGCGTGAGCCCGGCCCGTTCGGCTCCTTTGGAACTCTTGTAACCAGCAGTTTTTAACCTAGATTAGCCCACGCCAGGCCGCCTCCGCAGGGACGGCCCGATGCCGTCGAGCACCTTCAGTTATACGTCAGCCGACGGCACCCAGATCGCCGCCTAACGGTGGGATCCGGCCGGCGAGCCGCGGGCTCTCCGGGTACGGTCCAGCTGACGCACGGCATGGGCGAGCACGCGCGGCGCTACGAGCACGTGGCCCGGGCGCTGAACGAAGCTGAAGGCTTGCCCGGCGAAATAGGGGAATGGTTGATCAGGAGTGGCAAGTGTGAGAATAGTTAAGTTATGCGCAAACTCGCGGCAAACGCGAGATGTCCGCCTCGGCAAGCTTCTACCGGCTAGAACGATGTAATGGAGGTTCTATCTAAGACTGAGGCATTCAGTCGCACCTGCCAGTGAACCAGATCGAAAACGTGGCCGTTCATCCAGATGAACTGCTTGATATACTGCTGGGGAATTAACCGGAAGTGGGCCACATGGGGGAAGGATCATCCGGGCCTGGGCCGGCATGGCCGGCTGATGCAGGCGAGGGCGAGGTTACGCGGACCTTCCCGGGTCGTGAACCGGGCACCCGGCCGACCGATCCAGCGAACTCTTCCCCTCACCCGCCGACCGATATCGTGCCGTTCCAGGAGACGACCGATATCGTGCCGTTCCAGGAGACGACCGACATCGTGCCGTTCGAGGAGACGACCGAAGCCGTGCCGTCTCAGCATGCGGCGGAAGTCGTAAGGTACGGTCCCGGAGTTCCGGCTGCCCCGCCCGCGAGCCAGGCTGGGCTGACGGCAGAGCACATCTGGCGTACCGGCCTTCCGCCTGAGGCGCACCGGCACCCGGCTAGGCGGCGCCGCTGGTTTGGCACGGCGCTCACCGTGCTCTTGCTTGCGGCTAGCGGCGTAGTGCTCTATCTGCGCTTTCATCATGCGCCGTTTCACGTGACCGGTGTCGAGATATCGCAGCAGACGCGAACCGGGTGCGGGGTTGACGTGACCGGGCGGATCACCACCAATGGTTCGGCCGGAACGGTCTCCTATCAGTGGGTGTTCCGGCCAGACCCGCAACCGCCCCAGCCGCTTAGCCAGTCGGTCGTCGCAGGGCAGCACGCCGTGTACGTGACCGTCGCCGTCGAGGGAAAGGGCCACGGCAGCGCGTCACAGACGGTCACATTGCAGGTCCTCGGCCCTGACCCAGGGACCGCTTCGAAGGCTGTGGTGGTCAGTTGCTAATGGATCACGCCAGGTCCGGCTAGCCGGGCTGACGCCGCGAAAGGGCGACCTGCATGTCGGAGTGGAATGTTCCCGGGTATACCGAACTGAAGGCGCTTGGCTCAGGCGGATTCGGCAATGTGATGCTGGCCAGGCACGACGCGTCGGGCACCCTTGTTGCGATCAAATACCTGCGGCATGAACTTCTAGCCGACCAGGAATTCGCCGAGATGTTCCGCGGTGAGGCGACAGTGCTGGCTTCCATGGACGACCTGAACGTCGTCCGGCTTTACGAATACGTCGAATCGCCGTGGGGTGCCGCCATCGTCATGGAACTCGTCGACGGCATCACGGTGCGCGAGATCTTGACTCATCAGGGCAATACCACTGCGGAGGCTGCTCTCGTAGTTCTTCATGGCTCGCTGATGGGCCTCGCGGCAGCGCACCAGCGCGGTGTCGTGCACCGGGACTACAAGCCAGAGAACGTGCTCGTCAACGGTGAAGGCATCAGCAAGCTGACTGATTTCGGCATCGCGGCGCGCACCGGTGACCGCGCGATTCCAGCGGGCAGTTTGCTTTACGCGGCACCTGAGCAGATGGCCGGCGCTCCGGCCAGCCCAGCCAGCGATGTCTATGCGGTCACGGCGACCTTTTACGAGTGCCTTACCGGCCATCCGCCCTTTAACGGGCCAACCGCCGCCGACTTGGTCCGCCAGCATCGCTCCGAGCCGGTGCCGCTGGACCCGGTGCCCGAACCGCTGCGGCCGCTGGTAGCAGCCGGGATGGCCAAGGACTCCTCGCATCGGCCGGCCGATGCGATCACCCTCATCACCGAACTCAACACCGCCGCATCAGGCGCTTACGGCCATGACTGGCACGAGCGCGGCCGGTCGCACCTGGGTGAGGCGGCGCTCCTGCTGGCGGCGCTGTGGCCGTCCAGCGCACCGCCCGCAGTACAGGGCTTCACCGTGCACTGGATCTGGATGCGCCGGCATATCAGCGGAGTCAGGGCAGCCATCGCGGCCGGTATCGCGATCGCGGTCGTGGCGGCGGGCACGGCTCTCGCTGCTACCGATTTGCACAAGCCCAGCGTCCCGAGCCGTGCCGTAGCGGCGGTGAGGCTAGTCTCGCTCCAGCCATCGTCACCCTCCTCTCCGTCTCCGTCCTCGTCCTTGCCGTCCTCGTCCTCGCCGTCTTCGCCGCCGGCGCCATCGTCTTCGCCAATGCCGCCGCTGCCCTCGCCTTCGCCCTCACCGATGACGTCTTCGCCCTCGCCGTCCGCGTCCAAGTCTTCGCCGTCGCCTTCGCCATCCGCGTCCAAGTCCTCAGCGTCGCCGTCCTCACCACCGCCGTCCTCGTCCCCGCCGCCACCCTCGTCCCCGCCACCGGCGTCCTCGTCCCCGCCGCCGCCACCGTCCTCGCCCCCGCCGCCACCGCCGTCCTCGTCTCCGCCGCCCGAAGGCTAACGCGTCTCAGGATCTGAGCGCGGATTCGAGGGCGGGGCGGAGCTTGGGCGGTACCGGCCGCTTGCCCGCGTCTCCTCCCCCGGCTATTTCCTAATTGGATTTCGAATAACCCGACCTCTCACGACCAGAGTGCTTGCGGTCCGGCGGAGCACGCACCCAGTCCGTTAGGTCCCGTAGAGACTCTTGTAACCAGCAGTTTTTTAACTTAAGTTATCCCAGGCGAGGCCGCCGTCACCTGCCCGACGACGTCCGTGACGAGAGGACGTCCCCGATGCCGGTTGGTGTCAAGCGGTCCGGGTGTGGTGACTGTTTCCGGCGTAGGTGACTAACGTGGCAAACGGAGGTCCGGTAAGACGGGCGGCACACCCTGCTGCACGGCCTGGATCCGCGGTCCAAAGACCCGGTGCGGCCAGCATATGCAGCGGAGTGCGGCCGCCTGGGACACGGTGCAGGACCCAGCCTGGCGCCGCGCCATCGGCGATAAGCCTCCTCAGCTCGTCGGCCATGGGGTTACCGCCAACCACGTGGAGCGCTAGACGCCAGCCGCGACCCCGCCCGCGCTCCGGGTGCCCGTGATGAACGCCTGGCTGATCTCCGCCCCCCGCAGGTCTGCCCGCTCTATCACGCCGGTACTGCCGTTACCGGCTGCCCAGTAGACGTACCGTCCGTACACCGCGATCCCGGTCGGGCCGGCGGTCTGCAGGATGAAACCCGCGTTGACCTGCGAGCCGTCCAGGCGGGCCCGGCCGATCGAGTTGCCGCCATTGTCGGCCCAGTAGATGTAACCGCCGCTCACGGCCAGCCCGGCCGGCTGGGCCAGGCCGGTGATGAGTTCCTGGTTGACGCCCGAGCCGTCGAGCCGCGCCCGGCCGATCGATCCGGTTCCCCGGTTCACCCAGTAGACGAAGCTGCTGTCCACCGCCACCGCGCCGGGATGACTGGCCCCGGAGATGAAGGCCTGGTTCGCTGCCGAACCGTCGAGGTTCGCCCGCCCGATCGTGTTGGTGTCCGCGTTGCCCCAGTAGATGTGCCCGTCGCCGACCGCCAGCCAGGTCGGGGTCGAAGCCCCGCTGACGAGGGTAACCTTGGCCGATCCGTCCGGTTTCGCCCGTCCGATGACATTGGCGCCGTCATCGGACCAGTAGACGTAGCCGCCGTACACCGCCACTCCGGACGCGCTGCGGAAACCGCCAAGGGATGCCTGATTCACGGCCGAACCATCGAGGTTCGCGCGTCCGATCGAGTTGCTCGCGTTGTTCGCCCAGTAGATGTAGCCGCCGGGGCTGTGCGCCGACGCCGCGCTGTTCGCCTGCGCCGTGCTGCTTGCCCGTCCGCCGGTGCCCGCCGCCGACTGTCCCGCGGCCCCGCCGCAGCCGGCCGCGCATGCAGCGAGAGCTGCCACCGCTGCGACAATGGCCATCATCCGTGCCGCGGCCATCAGGTGCCTTCGCTCACGTAGTCCATAACGAGGTAAGGCCGTACCGGTTCCGGGCCGCAGATCCTGGAGACCAAGGTGCCGAGCACGCGGGGACCGCTTGACAGCAGCCCACGCCGCTTAACTACCCGGCGTTGCGGCTAGGCGGCACCAGAGCCATCCCGGCGCAGGCCTTCTTCGGCGTATTCGGTCAGCAGGTCGCTGATGGAAAGACCACGCTGCTCGGCCCGGGCCGCGAGTCGCTCGGCCAGCACGGCCGGCATGACCACGGTGCGGCGCACGCAGTCGTCGCTTTCCCACGCCTCATCGGGCACTTCGGTCACGTGCTCCCCTTTCTTGGTCGATGCGGTCCGGCGGTCCTGACGGGACATACCGGCGCAGGATGCGGTCACTGAGCAGGCCAAGGCAGCTCAGGTTCGGGAAGCCAGGCCCCTGGGCCAGCCCGGCGAGGACCGGGAGGTGAAGCGGCGGGCTCAGGCCGGCCACCGACAGATCGACGTCGATCCGCCGCTCGAGCCCGGTCCCGGCCACGGCGTGGCCGAACCGGCGGAGCGCCTCGCCGCCGAGCAGTGTCTCGAACCAGCGAGCATAGAAGCCGACCGCGACGACGACCAGGTCATAGGCGACGCGCTCGCGCTCGTGACCGTACTCGATGGTGACGACGACCTGCTTGTCGCCCGCGTCGATCGCTACCGCTCGCCCGGCGAGCGTACGATAGCCGCGCGAGGCGTTGAGAACCGCCTCGGCCTGCTTCGAGAACACGCCCCGGTCGGTGCGCGCGAGGAATTCGCGCCGGTGCGCCTCGGCCAGCGCGGGCCAGTCCCCCGGGTCCGAATACCAGCGGTTCTCCTCGTGGCTCTCTCCCCGCGAGTAGAGGACTCCGCGGCTGGTCAGGACGTCGATAATCGACCGCTTGTGCGCCTTGCCCAGCAGGCTGATCACGACCGAGGCCGCCGTCTCACCGCTGCCGATGACGCAGGCGTTCATCGCCACCTGCCCGCTGAGCACGGGCCCGGCCAGCCAGTAGCTTCGCCCGTCGAGCACCCTCGGATGCTGATGCGGCTGGCCGTGGACGCGGATCGGCGGCCCCGCGCCGGTGACCACCACGCCGTCGGCCCAGATCGGCTCCCCCGGATCGACGGACAGCCGCCACCGCTCGCCGTCCACCTCCAGCCCGACGGCCTCGGCCGCGACGATCTCGGCCTCGACCCGGTCCGCGACCTCTCGCAGGTAGTAACTCCACTGCCGGTGGGTGGGCCGTAGGCGGCCGCGGTCCACCCAGTCGGCGTAGGCACCCCGGGTGATCAGGTGCCGCTGCCAGCTGTAGTCCGCCATCGCCGCGGTGACCGCGGGTGAGCGCGGGCCCCAGCTATCGGCGTACGGGTAACCGACGTCCTTCTCCGGCGGCGTGCCGAGCGGCAGTAGGCCGCTGGTGTAGCCCTGATGGCCGGTCCAGTTCCCGGCGACCGGACCCGGCTCGATGAGTACCACTCGGGGGGCGGGAAGACCCGCGGCGGTGAGCGCGCGGGCCTTGGCCGCGATGGCGATTCCCTTTGGCCCCGCGCCGATGACGGCCAGAGTCGGCATGCTCGCGAGGATAGCCCCGGCCGGGTACGCGGCCCCGCGGGGCTCAGCCGTAGCGGGGGTGGACCGGGTACTGGGGCGGCGGGGACGCCGCGCGGACGAATAGGCCGATGACGGCGCCGGCCACGAAGCCGAAGATATGGGCCATATAGGCCACGTCACCCGCGCCAGAGGCGGCGTACCCGGCCGAGTACAGCCACTGCAGTACGAACCACGAGCCAAGCACCAGCCACGCGGGGATGCGCACCGGGAGGAAGAACAGGAACGGGAGCAGCGACCAGACCTTCGCCCGCGGGTAGATCACCAGGTAGGCGCCGAGCACGCCGGCGATGGCGCCGGAGGCTCCGATGAGGGGCTGCACCGAGGTCTGGTCGGCGAACGCGAACCCGTACGCGGCGACGTAGCCGCAGAACAGGTAGAACAGCAAGAAGGGGAGCTTGCGGAACCGGTCCTCGATGTTGTTGCCGAAGACGATGAGGAACAGCATGTTGCCGAGCAGGTGCAGCCAGCCCGCGTGCAGGAACATGGCGAACAGCACCGACAGGGCCGGGATCTTGTGGTACGGAGGCTTGCTCACGTAGCAGGTGTCCGGCCTGGGCCCGGGCTGGCCGGTCGCGACCAGCGGAAGCGGGTGGTTCGTGGTCAGCTCGCGCGGGATCGCCGCGTAGTGCTCATAGAACGCCGTCTGGCTGCACAGCCGCGCCTGGGCGGACGAGCCGGTGATCGAGTCGCGCGATGCCGGGGTGAGCAGGAGCACGATGACGTTGGCCGCGACCAGAGCGTAGGTGACCCACGGGGTTCGGCGCAACGGATTGAGATCGTGAACCGGGAGTACCACGACTCAAGCTTGCCCGCACCGGCCCGCGGTACGCCAGCACCTCTCCCGGCCG
>Ga0070697_100001698_pt1 | contig 16822 bp, 10 predicted proteins | sample KBSK1501metaG_FD_65475 | JGI IMG/M metagenome (GOLD analysis project Ga0070697, IMG submission 65475) | Corn, switchgrass and miscanthus rhizosphere microbial communities from Kellogg Biological Station, Michigan, USA - KBS K1-50-1 metaG | ecosystem: Host-associated > Plants > Roots >...
GCCCGGTGCGCCGAAACGGCGCACGCCGGGTTCGGAGGGAGGCTGCCCGGAAAAGACCCGGGTTCATGCAGCATGAACCCGGGACCTCGCCGGGCAGCCCACCCTACTCATGGACCTGGAGGATGCCGGGACGCGGGTGAAGTTCGTCCTGCATGACAGGGACGCCAGCCTCACCGCCGCGTTCGATGAGGTCTTCCGTGCCGGTGGCGCCAGGATAATCCGTGCTGCGGTTCAGGCGCCTCGGATGAATTCGATCATGGAACGGTGGGCCGGCAGCTGCCGCCGCGAACTGCTAGACCGGACCCTACTGTGGAATCAGCGGCACCTGATGATCGTGCTGCGCGTATACGAGGACTTCTGCAACACCCACCGGCCGCACCGCGCCCTGAACCAGGCAGCGCCGCTCCGCCCGCTGCCAAATGGCGTCACCGACCCGGACCACTTCCGCGTCCAGCGGCGCGATCGCGCCGGGGGCGTGATTCACGAATACCGCCTGGTGGCGTAGGTTTTCGGCACCCACACGCTGAACGCTAGATCGCCAGCGCCCGCCGTGAGTGCCTGGACCGGATGCTGATCACCGGCGAACGGCACTTGCGGCTGGTCCTGCGTGAGTACATCGATCACTACAACGTCCATCGGCCGCACCGGGCGCTGCACCAGAGCCCGCCTGCCGGGCGTGCTCAACCACCTGCTCTGGGCGCAAACGTCCGGGTTCTACGGCGTGACCGGCTTGGCGGCCTGATCCGCGAGTATGACCAGGTCGCATGAGGTGACAGGGTATTCGGCACCCACAAGGTGCAAAACCGCGTGAACCGAGAGAATCTGTACGACCCTGTGGGCTTATCCGCGTGCGGACCATTTAACTCATCAACCGGGGCTTCATGATTCCCGCCGGAGGCGCGCCGCATGCGATCAGACCGTGACGAACCCGTCACAGCCAGGATAAAATTGGCTCACTGTTGACTCTGAACGAGCTTGGCTAGCTCCACGTTCGGCCGCATCAGCAGTGCCGCCCTCCTATCACAACCCTCCCTGGTCTGCGCGCAGAGGACTTGACCGCTATGTAATGCGGAAGTAAATTTACGCAATTGGCCTGAGTGATGGGGCGGCGTGATAGGGCGGCCCGGAGGAGTACACCCTGGCGAGGGATGATCTGAATGCATAAAGGACCATCGAGTATTCAGATCCGGATGGGCTAGTTTCGATGAAGAAGCTTGGGGCAATCGTCCGCGACCCGACATTGCTGCCGAAGCTTCCGAAGAAGCACACGGTCGTACAGGAAGCCGCTCAAGCTGCACGCGCGCAGTTCCTGCTTCATCGGGGTCGCGCAGCCCTCACCGCGAACTCCTCCTGGAAGGGCCCGGGCGACGACGACGTGAAGGACGCGAATAAGGCAGCACTCGTCTCGCAGCTTTCGAGCGATGTCACGACAGCGGTCTCGAAGGTCACGACGCTGCAGGCGGCGATGACTGACGCGACGAAGACAGACATGGTCGGGATCGACGACGCGAGTGTCGATCCGAAGGCGCGGTACCGGACGGCTTACATGAGACTGTTCAAGCGGAGTCCGGAGCAGTTCCGTGCGACCGCGATCGTGACTGCCGCGTGGGCGACGCTCGCTGACGATCCCGCGATCAGCGACGCTGACCTCCATGAGCTCGTGGGCAGACGGCTAATGGTGGTCGAGCGGATGATGTGGTACGTCGGTGCCGCGAACTGGGGAGATCGCTCGTGGAAGATCACGCCCGCGAACGAGTGGCAGGACGGCTGGAATCGCATCTTCGAGTATCCGCGCCTCCCCGTCGTGAAGCCGTTCGCGTCCATGTGCTACCCGGATGCGGATGGTGTCTGTGATGTACTCGGGCAAATGGTCGGCTGGACGAAGGAGCTCGGTGGGCAGTTCGGTCACCACTTCCGGGTCGGTTCTGCTGCGGCGAGCCTGTGGTCGTTCGGCGGCGACTACAGCTTCAGCTTCAAGCGCGGTGGGGGGAACGATCCCGCCAGCGCCGTAACGAAGATCTTTCAAGCCTCGGCCGACTTCCAAGAGCGCAGCCTGCTCATGTGCGACCACGTGATCCAGTGCCTGCACCTCGAAGCGCTCGTACGCATCAAATCGAAGGCTGGCGGGACGGGGTGGTTCACGACGCTTGAAGCGGCTGAGAAGCCGGGCTGGCTCGCGATTACGACCCCGAACGGCTTCGACGACAACCCCGACCCGGCCAACCCGAAGATCCTCGGCCTCAGGACGGAACCGCGCTTCTTCAAGCGCGAGAAGATCGACCTCGAAGAGGTTCAGGCCGGAGACCACGTCGTGGTCTACAACCACCCCGCATACGACAAGGCGAAGCAGCCAGTGAACGTGTGGCGGCTCGAAAACGCGGTCGTGGTCTCCACCTCGCCGCGAACGCTGCTCCAGGGTCACGGCACGAACCCGCTTCCGTTCACGAGCACGCTCCCCAGCCCGTTGAAGGAGGACAAAGGAGCCCCGGAGCCCTCGATGCGCCGGAAAATGGTCCGCTTGTTCACCGGCACGCTGAAGGAATATCGCCGCGCGGCAGTGGCGGAAAATGCGAAGACGAACCCGAGAACCAGCATTGACGTGGGTGACGCCGAAGCGACGCTCGTCCAGCGCACGGACACAGGCCCCTATTCGAAGTACGACCTCTCCGAGTTCAGCGCGACGACGAAGGTCCTCGCGCGGTGGTGGATCTGCTGGAACCAGGACGGCGAGCAGAACGAGCCGAACATCGCCGCTGATCCGGCGTGGGCGCAACAGATCTGGGACCACATGCGTGTCGAGTTGCTTGACAACGGAATAGCGTACTTCCCGCTTTGGCTGCCGCGGATGACGAAGACCGGGCCGTACTGGTCCGGTGGGAAGATCAGTGACGTCCGGCACGTGCTCGTCGATCCGAAGATGATCCCGGGGTGGAGCTGGTACTTCGAGAAGAACGAGCTTCCTGACTTGACGGCGGCGCACCACGTGGCCGCGAGACGCCCGAAGGTGAGTTAGCCATAGACAGCGGGAGTTTCGAGAACGGCGTCCTCGTCGGGTCCGCGGTCCTGTTGCCGCTGATGGAGGCGCTCGATAACCCGGACTCGCTCCAGAGTTTCGTTGCCGACCTCGGGTGGGAGCTGCCGGCCAGCGTTTGGGCGATCGGCCTGAATCCGGCGCATGTGGACGCGGTTATCAGTGCATTCGAGAACGTCGTCGCCCTCGGGGATACCACGCCGGACGACACGACGATCGCGGCACGCTACGCGGTCCTCCTCGGCGCACTCGCCGTTCTGGCGCAAGATGTGTACGACCTTCGGACCTCAATCGCGGCCCACCTCGACGCGGCGTTCCTCGCTGCGTCCCAGATCGCAGAACAGCTTCCGAAGCGGCTCTTCGATTTCCTGCTCATGGAATACCTCCGAGAGCAGAACGAGCCGCTGTACCAGGCGCTCATGGTCGCCGGCATCTTCGAGACCGTCGACATCCCGCAGGACCCTGCGACGTTCACGTCGCAGCACGTGCGGCGAGTCGTTCATTACGACCGCGCGCGAACCTTGTTTACCGACCCCAGGGGCCTCTTCCACGATGTCTACGGGTGGGGGGATCCCACCGCGCGTCTTGATTTGCTCCTCGACAGGATCTACGAACTCGGCGAGTCGCTGGGCTTCCCCGTCGCGTTTCGCTACCCCCTGCTTGAGGCGGAGCAAGCTCTGAACCCGCCCGGAACCGTCGTCCTCGACGGCGAGGCGACGCAGCCTGAACTCGACCTGCCGCTGGTCGCGACGAGCATCGGAGGAGCCTCGGCTGAGTTCGGCCTTTCCCTATACATCCTGCAGCCGGAGACGCCGACCGGGCCGCCCGGTCTCGCACTCGGCCCGTATGCAGCGGGGGCGCTCGATGAAGCGATCGCGCTCGACCGGTTCGCGCGGTGGCTTCTCCGTCTCGCGGCGACCCTCGACCTGAAGTTCGGGATCGCCGTGGTTGCGCGCCCGGGCCAGCCGCTGCGAATCGTCGTCGATCCCGCAGGCGCGGCCTCGCAGGAATCCGGATCCGCCGTCGTCGAGATCCGGCGCGACTCCGACCCCGATGACGAGCTGATGCTGATCGGCATCGACGGCAGCGGGATCACTGCCCATGGCGTCTACGCCCGCGCCGGGGTCACACTCCTGGCCGGAAAGCCCGAGCTGATGTTCGAGCTGGGTGCGGATCAGGGACGCGCGAGCGTCTCGCTCGCGGGTTCCGATTCGTTCATCGCGCGCGTCCTCCCTAGCGACTTGCCCGACCTCACCTTCGACTTCGGAATCGCGTGGTCGTCGCTTACAGGCGTCTCATTCAAGGGAGCCGCCGCGCTGGAACTCGCCGCTGCGGCACGCGCCGAACTCGGGCCAATCACGCTGCAGACCGTCTACGTCGGGATCGGGTTCGGCGCAAACGGCGTTGGCGTCGTGCTCGCGATCGCTGCGGACGCAACGCTCGGACCGGTCACGGCAACGGTCGACCACGTCGGCGTCCGCTTCGAAGCGAAGTCCACGGGTTCGGGCGGCAATCTGGGGCCGCTCGACGTGCGCGCTGCCTTCGAGCCACCGAAAGGCCTTGGCCTTGCCCTTGACACCGTCGCGGTCAAAGGCGGCGGCTACATCTTCTTCGACAACGACAAGAAGCAGTACGCCGGTGTCCTCGAGCTGTCGCTGGAGGACACGATCCAGCTCAAAGTCATCGGGATCCTCACCACGATCCTCCCCGGAGGCCAAGCTGGTTTCTCGCTGCTTCTGATCATTACCGCGGAGTTCGAGCCGATTCAGCTCGGCTTCGGCTTCACGCTCAACGGCGTCGGCGGCCTCGCCGGGATCAACCGCACGATGCTGCTCGACGTACTCCGCGCCGGGCTGCGGAACCGGACGCTAAATTCAATCCTCTTCCCGCCCGACCCGGTCGCGAACGCGCCTAAGATCATCAGCGACCTCAGCGCTATCTTTCCGCCGGTCGAGGGCCGGTACGCGTTCGGGCCGCAGCTCAAGATCGGCTGGGGGACCCCGACCCTCATCACCGCGGCGGTCGGAATCTTCATTGAGCTGCCGCCGCCGATCCGTCTCGCGATCCTCGCGCAGATCACCGCAGTGCTGCCCGAGGAGGAGGCGCCGCTCGTCGAGATCCACATGGACGCGATCGGTACCTACGAGCAGGAGAAAAAGCGGCTCGCCGTCGACGCCACGCTCTACGACTCACAGATCGTCGGCTACACGCTGACGGGAGATATGGCGATGCGGCTGACGTGGGGCGAGCAGCCATTCTTCGCCCTGTCGATCGGCGGATTCAACCCGCGCTATTCGATCCCAAGCGGCGTCGAGTTCCCGCAGTTGCACCGGCTTGAGCTGAGCATCGGCGCCAGCCGCGTCCGGATGAACCTCGACGCGTACTTCGCCGTCACGTCGAACACCGCGCAGGTCGGCGCGCAGCTCGAACTACGCGTCGGTGACGGAGCCGGGTTGCACGGCTGGCTGGGGTTCGACGCGCTGTTCGTCTTCGATCCGTTCTCGTTCGTTGTCGACATCTCGGCGGGAGTCGACCTCGTCGTCGGCGGGTCAACCGTGATGACGATCCACCTGAACGCCACGCTCTCGGGGCCGACGCCGTGGCACGCGAACGGCAACGCGTCGATTGACTGCTTCTTCTTCAGCATCTCGGTGCCGTTCGACGTCCGCTGGGGGTCAGACGAGGGAGTGTCGCTCCCGGCCGTCGATGTGCGCACACCGCTGATCGCCGCGCTCGGCGACACGCGCAACTGGACTGCGGCAGCCCCGGCCGACCGCGAACTCGCGGCGACACTGCGCGCCGTGACACCGCCGAAGATCTCGGGAACAGACAGCCAGGTCATCCTCGCTCATCCGTTCTCGCGTCTGGCCGTGCGCGAACGACTCGTCCCGCTCGATGTGCGGGTCGACAAGTTCGGCAACGCCGCGCCAGCGAAGTGGAACCAGTTCCGGATCGTGTCGGGGCAGCTGAACTCCGCAACGGTCACGCCCGATAACGTCCAGGACTACTTCGCGCGCGCGCAGTTCATCGACATGTCCAACGACGAGAAACTCTCACGGCCGAGCTTCGAGCTGCTCGACGCGGGCGCCGCGTTCGGATCCAACGACGTTAAGCCCGGCGCGTCGTCGCCGCTCGAGGTCCGCTACGAGACGTTGATCATCGACGATCCGCTGCTGCCCTCGCGACGCGGGCCGCTGTACCGGCTCGGCGAGAATCGTTTCTTCTCACAACTTCCAATCGGCGCGGCCGGCCGGTCAAAGGTGTGGACGACCGGCGCGCGCAAGTACGTCGAGCCAGCCACCATCAGTGCCGTCAACATCCGCCAGCCTAGCTACGTGATCGCGGGAACGGACGATCTCGCTCCGCGCGACGATCTCCTCGCCGCCGCGACGTCCAGGCTGGAGGCAGAGCAGCGCTTGGCGGACCACCTCGCGGCCAACCCTGCCGACCGCGGGACGCTCCAAGTCGTTCCGGCCCAGGAGGCACTCACGTGAGCAGCCCGGTCGTCGCGAGCTACGACTTCCTCTCGTACGCGCGCCGCGGTGCCGCGGCCGACTTGGCGAACATCGATCCACTGACTGGAGGCCTTCCGTCGCGTGCGCCGCTTGCAGTTACGATCGGGGTCGAGTCACGCGACGGTGGCGACGTTCGGCTCGACCCCGTCTTGCAGACGGTTCTCCTGTACGGGCCCGGCGACGTGACGGGAATCGACCCCCGGCACATCATTCGCACGGACCCGCCGGACGGCACGTTGAACTACGAGCCGAACTACCTCGCCGGAATCGAGTTCGACCATCCCGATTTCATCTGGTTGTTCACCCCGGCGGCACCGAACGGGAACCGCCTGCGCCCCTGGCTGAGCGTGGTCGTCCTCGCCGACGACGAGTACACGCTGGCCGACGCGCCGCCGATACCCCTGCCCGCGATCGACGTCCAGGACGTCTCGAAGCTTCCCTCGCTGGACGACGCGTGGGCGTGGGGGCACGTGCAGATCGCCGGATCCGTCGCGGCAGCCGATCTCGCGCCGGTCTTCCAGACCGAGCCCCAGCGCGCCTTGTCGCGGCTGCTCTGTCCGCGGCAGCTCGTGCCACGGACGCGCTACACCGCGTTTCTCGTGCCGGCGTTCGAAGTCGGGCGGCTCGCGGGCCTTGGGCTCGAGGTTCCGGAGGCGCCGTACCCCAACACGCCATCGACCGCGCCGGCGTGGACAGGCAGCGGTGCCGTGCGGCTGCCATATTATTTCCGCTTCTCGTTCCAGACGAGCGAGCTCGGCGATTTCGAGTCGCTCGTCCGCCGGCTCCAACCACGCCATCTCGACCGCGGCGTCGGCACGCGGCCGCTCGACGTCACCGACCCAGGCTGGGGCCTTCCCTCGGGCGGCGGTCCGGTCGCCCTCACAGGCGCTCTCCGCCCTGTCGACGCCGACACTAGCTGGGCAGGCGAGCTGTCGGCGACGTTCCGGGACGGCCTCGTGGCGGACGTGAACGCGGGCGCGGCGACTGCGCCGGACGATCCGAGCCACGACCCGGTCGTCGAGCCGCCGCTATACGGTCGCTGGCAGGCGGCGATATCGGGCATTACCCCGGCGGGCACCCGCTGGATCGACGGGCTCAACAGCACGCCGGAGAATCGCAGCATCGCCGGGTTCGGAACACGAGTGGTACTCGACCAGCGCGGCCAGCTGATCGCCGCAGCCTGGCGGCAGGTGGAAGGAATACTGCGCGCGAACGAGATGCTGCGCCAGGCGCAGCTCGGCCGCGGTGCGGCCATGCAGCTACACGCGCGGCACTTTCTGCCGGCCACGGCGGACATCCAGCTCTCATTGACAAGCCCGGTCCACACGCGCGTACTTGCGAGCCCCCGCACGATCGCCGCGACCGTCGCCGCGACGCGGCTGCCGGACCAGGCGCTCACGCCCGCGTTTCGCCGCGCGACGCGGCCGCGCGGCGCCATTCGCACGTGGCAGACCCGGGATCGCCCCGTGCGGCCTGATCTCGTCAGCGGTCTCAGCGACGGACGATTGAGAGTCGTCCCGCCGCCGGGTCCGCCCGCCGGAATGGTCTCGATGGAACAGGTCTCGGACCGGTTCTACCCGGGGTGGATGCCGACATGGCTGCGCAGCCTCGTCGCCGCGCCGCCGTGGCTTCTCGGGGTTGCCGACCTCCTCGCAATCGCCGCGCTCATACTCCTAGGTTTCCTCGTGGGCGGCCTAATCGTGCTTGGCATCGTGGCCGCAGCCGTTGCCGCGGTCTTCGCGGCGACCGTCGCTCTAAGGCACACTGCCCGCTGGCAGATAGCCGAGGGGATGCGCGCTGCGGCTATAACGCCGAATGCGCTGCGCGCCGCGCCCCCGCGGCCTGATTTTGCCCTGGCCGAGCCGGGCCAAGCCGAACCGCAGGCGCCGACGCCCTCGAGCCGCGTCGATTCCGCGGACGCGCGTCACTTCCGCGAGGCGGCGGCCGCCGTCGCGAAGCAACTGCAGCGCGGCAAGGTCGAGCCCGCCGAACGGCCGGTCGCAGATCTCCAAGCTCTCTCGTCACGGGTAGTCGGGCAGCTGCGGCCCGACGCGACGATCCCCGCTTGGCTCAATCCGCTGATCCGTGTCGACGGCGTGGTCGCGCAGGCCGGGCCGGGCACCGGCGACGAGCTCGCGGAGATCATGGCGGCACCCGAGTTCCCGCAGCCGATGTACCGCCCCCTCGCCGACATGTCGCAGGACTACCTGCTCCCCGGGCTCGACAAGGTGCCGCCGAACACGCTCGGTCTGCTCGTCGAGAACCATGCCTTCATCGAGGCGTACATGGTCGGGCTTAACCATGAGTTCTCGCGGCAACTCCTGTGGGAGCAGTATCCGGGCGACGGCCGCGGCAGCTACTTCCGCCAATTCTGGGACGTCAGCGGGTATGTCCCCGAGCCGGACGATCCGCAGGACCCGGCGCAGCTACGGGAGAAGCTGAACGACATCCCGCCGATCCACCGCTGGCGCGCCACGAACCAGCTCGGCGCGAACCCGAACCGCACCGACACCGGCGAAGGCGACCTCGTCCTGCTGATCCGCGGCGAGCTCCTACGCCGTTACCCGAACGCCCTGATCTACGCCTCAAAAGCGAAGTGGGACCCGCAGGGGGGCAGGCACGAGCTCACGGATGTCGAGAAGCATCCGCTCTACCGCGGCAGCCTGCAGCCCGACGTGACGTTCTTCGGCTTCGTGCTGAAGGCGGGCGAAGCCCGCGGCTCGACGAACCCGCAGGATCCGGAGCAGGGCTGGTTCTTCGTGCTAGAGCAGCATGCAAGCGAGCCGCGCTTCGGGCTCGAGCCCGCACCGAACGACGGGACGACACCGCAGGTGACGCGGTGGAACGACCTCAGCTGGGCCAACTTCGGCTCGCCGCCCGTGCTCCCCGCGTCATCGCAGCCCACGAATGTGATCGGGCCGGTGCTCGACCCGCCGTCTCCCGACCAGCCGGACAACCCCGGGGACCCGGACAATCATTGGGGCCAGGACGCGGCGCAGACCGCATTCATCCTGCTGCGCCGACCGGTCCGCGTCGCGGTCCACGCGCGGACGATGCTCCCACCGGAGTCGCCGTGAGCAGCAGCACAATCACCGTCCGCGACCACGGTGACGAGCAGCTGCCGGCGCAGTGGCCGGTGCTGCTCATACCGGTACAGATCCAGACCAGGTTCGGCACGCGGGACGGAAAGCCGGTCCTGCGCATCCGCGTCTATCCAGACCAGTTCTCCATCGATACGCACGATCCACGCCTGACCGCCGATGAGGTCGACGCGGGAACGTTCTTCTGGAATTCCGCGTGGAGAGCCGGGCGCGATGACGACGACGCGCAGCGAACGGTCTGGGGACGCCTCGTCGATGCGTACGGGCCGCAGCGTGCTGCCTGGGTGGCACGCGACTTGACGCCGGCGAACGTCGGGTCGTGGCCCGTGCAGCGCACGCCGGACGATCAGCCGCTGAACCCGGCACCGCAGGTCCCTGCGCCGTCCCACGGGACGAAACCGAGCTCGTACGCACGCCCAGCCGAAGCCGCCGCGATGCCCGACCGCTGGTTGTTCGCCGCGTATTCGGGCGCCGCCGGGTCCCGGACCGTGCTCGGAACGCCGATCAGAAAGCCGTTGTATGTGGGCCCCCGCCTCGACGGCGGACAACCGCCGGACTTCGGCACGGACGCGAGCGGACTCCCGCTCGACCCTGAGATACGCTGGCTCGTCGACTTCGACGAAGCCGTCGGTGCCGGGATGGCCGCCGAGCTTCCGCTTGAGCTGCCGGAAGCTCAACGCGGCTTCGACCGGCTCGTCGTCGTCGGAGTGCGCAGGTCCTCTGCACAGGGCGGAGGCGATGAACTCGCTCGCATCCTCGACGGGCACCACTACAGCGAGGGGCTCGCGTTCGTCCCGCAGGGGACTCAGACGAACAACACGTCGAACGGCCGCGCCCGCTACGCGTCTGCCGACAACGGGTACCGCAGCTACGACGTCGAGCGGCGCGCTGCGCTCGCGCAACGCGACGGTGCCATCGCTGCAGCAGCTCTCGGCCTTCCAGGCGAACTGTTCGAGCACGTCGCGGCCGCCGACCGGACCGATCAGGCGAACGCACGCGCTATGGCTGTCGCGCTGTGGGGACCGACGCTCGGTTACTTCCTGCTCCAGATGATGGCCGACGTGTTCACGCGTGAGCACGAGGATGTCGCACGCACGTACTTCCTCGACTACGTGCGCGGCCGCGGCCCCCTTCCCGCCGTACGCGTCCTCGACACGCCGTACGGGATCCTGCCCGCGACGTCACTCGGCGCGTACGAGCCTGGCCGCCCGCCGCTACTTCAGCCGCTCAGCGCGTTTCTGCGGCGGCTGCTTCCACGCTGGATCACAAGCGCCGCTCGCACGCCGAGGATCACCACGGGTGGTGATCCCGACCAGGAGCTTGTCTCCGTGCTCGGCCAGGATGCGAGCGGACGTAGCTACCGGGTTCGGGATGTAACGGGCTCCCGGTTCATCTTCAACTACATGCGCTTCCTGCGTTTCGGCAATCCGATGGAGTGGCTGGGCGACAACGAGCAGGCGGGCCGGCAGGAGCTGGCCGAGGCGGGCCATCCGGATTGGGACCCGCGGGTCATCCACCTCGCCCTGACACGGCGCGACTTCCCGTTCCCGGGCCCGATGGTCGCAGGAATGGTGTCCGAGACCGACACGCTGCCGCCGGCGCCAGGCTCGTCCTGGAACTACATCGCCTGGTTGCGCAATGCGACGATTGACGACATCCGGGCCGAGCGGTATCCAGGCGGCACGCCGCCGGACGCGCTCTTGTACAAAGTCCTCCGCCAGGCCGTCCTGACCGAGTACGCGAACCAGGCCTACGGCGCGCTGATAAACGCGAACCTGGTCGATGCCGCCGCGACGAAGGACAGCGAGCTCGTCGGGTTCGCACCAGGCGTAGCGCCGGCGTCATCCACGGGCGTCGCGATGCGAGCGCGACGCAACGGCGAGCAGCTCAGTCCGTGGGACGCGCTGAACGAGTCAGTGCCGGGCGTCACGCTGCCGGGGCAGACGATCGGCGAGTACCTCCGCACGCCAGCCGGAAACGGTGCGTTCCCAAGGATCGGCGAGCTCTTCGCCGCCCTCGATGATCTCGCCCTGCTGCCGACCGCCGAGCTCGAGCGACTCTTCAGCGAAACGATCGATCTCTGCAGCACCCGCCTCGACGCATGGATCACCTCGCTCGCCACCGAACGCCTGCTCGCCATGCGAGAGTCCGCGCCGATGGGCCTGTATCTCGGCGGCTTTGGCTTCGTCCGCGACGTGCGACCCGAGCCGAGCCAACCGGCGGTATCCGGCTCCGAGGCCACGCTCGTCGACCAACTCGACCGGCGAGCACGGGCACGCGCTGCGGCAGCCCCCCCGCCCCTGCCCCCCGCGCGTCAGCCGCGCGGCGACAACGGCGGTTTCATCCACGCGCCGTCGGTCGGCCAGGCCGCGGCCGCAGCCGTTCTGCGCCAGGGCTACCTCACGCACCGCGAGACGTCGAACGGGCAACTTCTCGCGCTCGACCTCTCCTCGCGGCGCGTGCGCAACGCACTCTGGCTCCTCGACGGCGTGCGCCAGGGCCAACCACTCGCCGCGCTCCTCGGCTACAGCTTCGAGCGGGCCCTCCACGATGCGACGCCGCTTGCGCAGTACATCGACGTGTTCCGCCTCCACTACCCGTTCGTCTCTCCCGACCGGCTCACACCGCCGCAATCCCCGGGGCCGACCGAGGTCACGCCGCTTCCCAACGTGGTCAACGGGCTCGACCTGCAGCGCGCGTGGGTATCCAGTTCCATCCCATGGAGCGACCTGGCGATCGGGGACACCGACCGCGCCCGCATCGAGCCGCTCCTGAGCGACCTCGACGACCTCCTCGACGCTGTTGGCGACCTCTCGATCGCGGAGAGCGTTTTCCAGATCACGCGAGGCAACTTCGGCCGCGCCGGCGGGATACTGGATGCACTCGCACGGGGGGAGCGTGCCGCGGAACCGGAGGTGGTCAACACGCCGCGCGGAGGCGTCGCCGTCACCTACCGGCTCCTGCTCGTCTTCCTAGACGATCCGTCGCGATCGCCGACGTGGCCCGAGGTTGGTGCGCGCGCAAAGGTCGAGCCGCGGCTCGACGCGTGGCTCAGCGGGCTGCTGCCCGACCCGCACGACGTCAGATGCCAGGTCAAGCACGCGCACGACGGAGCAGTTGACGTGGCGGAACTCTCGCTCGCGGATCTCGACGTGGGGCCGCTCGATCTCCTCTTCCTCGCTGACGCCGCCGACCACCCCCAGCAGTCCGAACTCGAACAGCGCCTCCTGTTCCGGGCGCTCCAGGACGTTCCAGAGGTTCACGGCGATGTCACAATCCAATTCGCGCGAAACGCGCAGTTCTCGCCCCGGAGGACGTTTCCCGAGCTACTCGAGCTCGTACGCGCTGCGCGCGATCTCATCGGCGGCGCGCGGCCGCTCGGGCCCGCGGACCTGGTGGAGCCGGGAGTGCTGCCGTTCGAGCACGGAGCGAACCTGCATGCGGACGACCTACGCGCGACGGCGCTCGGCGCAATCGCCGACCTCGGCACTGCGCGGCTGAACCTGGAGAACGCAGCGACGGCGAATGCGATCCGGCAGGCGCTTATGACGGCTGGCGAATACGGCGTCGCCGGCTCCATCCCCACGTCGGCGAAAGGCTCCGCCGCGCTGCCGGACCTCACCGGCCAGCGCGACCGCATCGTGACCGAGCTCAAACGCCGGCATGACGCTGCGGTCGCACTCGACGCCGCATATCACGACAACCCGGCGAAACCGGAGGCGTCGGTGCGGCAGTCGCTTGAACTTCTACGCCTGCTCTTCGGCGACGCCTTCACCGCGTGCGCGCAATTCGTGCCACCTGATGGGGCGATACTGAACCGGGCCTTCGCGAACTCGTCCGTCCTGCTCGCGGGCACACCGCACGAACCGGAACGCTGGTTGCAACGGTTGACGCACGTCCGCCCGGGTGTCTCGCGCCTTGACATGGCGCAAGCGCTGGCTGAGATCGTTGCAGGCTCACCGCGGATGAGGCCGACACTGGCGCAGCTGCCGCCCCTGACGGGCCCGAGCACCGATCGGTGGCTCGCACTGCCGCTCGACGGATCTACCCCGGAGCCCGGGCGCGTCGCGCTGACCGCGTGGATTCACGACGGGCCATACGACCATACGAAGCTCCACGCAGGGTTGATGCTCGACCAATGGGTCGAGCGGATCCCGGGCACCTCAGTCGCTTCTGCTCGCTGTCGCGCCCGACCACCGCAAGACCTGGGACGAGCCGTTGCTGCTCGAAATCGTCAATGAGACGATGGATCTCGCACGCGTCCGGGCGGTCGACCTTGACGCGGTCGACGGAGGAGGGCAGCTCCTTCCGGCGCTGTACTTCGCCTTCAACACCTCAGGCGACACGATCTCCACGGATCTCAAGACCCACGTGGTCGGCGCGCGGGAGGCGTAATGGCATCGATCACGATCTGGAACCGCCTCGAGCCGCACAGTCGCGAACCGAGCATGGAACGCAGCATACGGGCCGAAATGCGCGACCCGCTCTGGCTCCTTGCGCGCCAGGACCAGCTCGGTGAGCTGACCGGGACCGATGCCGGCTCCCCCGTGAAGGCTACGACGGCGCTCACCTCCGCGCCACTCACGAGCTTCAGACCCGGCGAGCACGGAGCGGTGACCGACCTTGTTGGCCCTCCCGCGGAAGCACATATTGAGCGGGAGCCGGTGACGCTGGGCCTGCTCGCGTCGGTCCAGCTCGGCCTGTTCTTCGAGCGGCTGCTCACAGCCGCGACCGTGCCGCAGCACGACGATGTGCTTGCTGCCTTCCGCGACGCATATCGACTGCCGGCGCTGCCGCAGCACTTGCCGGACCCGGCCGCGGAACGGTTCCGGCTCGCCGTCGTAGCGGACTCGTCGGCCGAGGCTCCGCGCGTTACCGACGGCGAGGCGCTCTTCCGAGCGGCAAAGGAGCCTTCGGTCGATCTCGACACCGTCCCGCCGATGCCGTCGCTGACGCCGGCGCAACGCGTCGCAGTGAGACCGGTGCTCGCCGACTTCCGCGACTACAGACGCACGCTCTACAGCGAACCGAGCGGCGATTCGAGCTGGGACAGTTTCCAGCTGCACTTCGAGTTCGCGCTCGGGTCGGAGACCAACGAGAGTCAGCGTATGCTCGAAAGCAGCGACTTCCACGGCGGCCGTCTTGACTGGTACTCGGTCGACCTCGGCGCTCAACCGCTCCGCGGTGCCGGAAATGTTGCACCCGAAGTGCGGGATTTCACCTTCCTTCCGACCCCGATTCGGTTCCGCGGGATGCCGAGTCCGCGTTGGTGGAACTTCGAGGACGGCCTGACCGACTTCGGCGACCTCCAGCCCGACAAGATCGACCTGGCGAAGCTCCTCGTAATGGAATTCGCGCTCCTCGGCGCGGACGACTGGTTCCAGCTACCACTGCCGCTCAGCGTCGGCACCCTCAATAGCGTCACGACGGTCGTCGTTACCGACAACTTCGGCGAGCGGACGCTGATCCGGCCGACAGGCGTGCAGGCGCCCGATCCCGTTCGGCCGTGGCGAATGTTTACGTTGACCGGAGCGGCCGACGGCGATGACCTGCTCCTGCTCGCGCCTGTGCTCACGACCGTCACGGACGGACCAGAGCTAGAAACCGTGATCTTCGCGCGAGACGAGCTCGCATCGCTCGGGTGGGCGATCGAGGAGAAGCTCCAAGGCGGTCTCGACATCGGCGTCTCCGGCTACGAGTCGTACTTCCGGCGGCTCGCGGCGAATCCGCCGAATGCGCCACAGCAGACGCCGGACGGGCCGAAGGTCCGCTACCGCGTCGCCACAGACGTGCCGGACAATTGGATCCCACTCGTCCCCGTCCTCACGTCAATTCGCTCCTTCGTGTTCCGCCGTGGCGTGATGGGTGGCCCATCCGGGCGACCAGCACTCGCGCGCGTGCTCGAACCAGAGCACCCTTTCTACGTCGCCGACGAGACGGTCCCGACGGCAGGACTCCGAGCTACGCGCTCGTTCCGGCTCACGCGATCGGTCGACGGTGAGACCCACCTCTGGCTAGCACGGCGCGTCGATCCCGGCCGCGGCCCAGGCTCGTCCGGCCTTGCATTCGATCTCGTCCAGGACCTCCAGCCGCCAGCGGCATGAGCGGCGATTCGTAGCAAGTCGCTCGGTGGCCTCCACCGGCTCCTTCCCGGTCACCGTGAAGAACGCCTTCAGATCGAAGGCCACCGCCCGCAGCGCGGCCGGGATCACGATGTACGGCCTGGCCAGGCCTGCGGGCTAAAAACGCTCAGGACCTGTGCGTGCCGAAAACTTATGCCACCTGGGCAGATGTACTTCTCTCGCCGCCGGCTCGGTACCGCGTCTGGTGCCTGGGCAGGTAGGCGGTGCCGACCTGGCGGAGGGTGCGATGATTCTTGGCTTGTGGGCTTGAAGCTGATCTTCCTGATCGTCTCGCATGCGGTGTCACTGCTGAGGCTGTCGCGCCGGGAGTCGTGGTGGAAAGATGCCGAGATCCTCATGCTGCGCCATCAGCTCTCTGTCGCCCTGCGTGAGCGGCCGCGGGCTCATTCGCGGCTGACATGGCTGGACCGGGCATGGCTGGCGCTGCTGGCCGGGACGCTGCCGATAGGCCGCCTCGCCGCGATGCGGCTCATCGTCACGCCCGGCACCGTTTTGCGCTGGCATCGGGACATCCTTCGTCGCCGATGGGCGCGCCGCAGTCGCTGCGGGCGCCCGCCGGTGCGCCGCAATGTACGGTCGGTCGTGCTGCGGCTGGCCCGGGAGAACGAGTCGTGGGGATACCACCGCATTCATGGCGAGCTGGTCGGGCTCGGCATCACGGTAGCGGCGTCGACGGTATGGCAGATCCTCAAGAGTGCGGGGATCGACCCGGCGCCGCGCCGGGACGGGCCGGGCTGGCCGGAGTTCCTGCGATCGCAGGCACAGGGGATCCTGGCGCTGGACTTCTTCACCGCCGATCTCCTCAACGGCGCGAAGATCTACGTCCTGGCCGCAATCGAGCATGGCACCCGCCGCGTCCGGGTTCTCGGTACCACCGAGCACCCGGTCCAGGGCTGGGTCGTGCAGCAGGCACGGAACCTGCGTGCGCCACGAGGCGCACTGCTGTATCGCCCGCGTAGCGGGCAGGGACTGGAGGAGGTGTCTTTGGATCTGATGGCTGACCCGTGATCCGAAAGGTGAGTGGGGAAAATA
>Ga0070697_100001700_pt1 | contig 16807 bp, 16 predicted proteins | sample KBSK1501metaG_FD_65475 | JGI IMG/M metagenome (GOLD analysis project Ga0070697, IMG submission 65475) | Corn, switchgrass and miscanthus rhizosphere microbial communities from Kellogg Biological Station, Michigan, USA - KBS K1-50-1 metaG | ecosystem: Host-associated > Plants > Roots >...
ATCGGCCAGGCCAACTACGCGGCGGCCAAGCTCGGCATCGTGGGCTTCACCAAGGTGGTGGCGCTCGACATGGCCCGCTACAACGTGACCGCCAACTGCATCTCGCCCTTCGCCTGGACCCGGATGATCGGCACCATCCCCACTGAGACGGAGGCCCAGAGGGCGCGGGTGGAGAAGATCAAGGCGATGGGGCCCGAGCACATCGCCCCGGTGGCGGTGTTCCTCGCTACCGACGAGGCCCGGGAGATCTCGGGCCAGGTCTTCGGGGTGCGTGGCAAGGAGATCATGCTCTTCGGCCACATGCGCCCACTGCGCAGCATCCACCACCATCTCGGCTGGACGCCGGAGCGGCTCGCCGCCATGTTCCCGGGCACCCTCCGGCACCATTTGACGCCGCTCGATACCTCGGGCCAGTACTTCAACTACGATCCGATGGTCTGAGCGAGGCGCGGCCCTGGAGGCCATGCCCCGCGCGTCGCTCCTGGTCCGCCTCGCCCCGCTCGTGGCGGCCGCGCTCGTGTCGCCCGCGGCCGCCGCGGAGCCGGAGCTGCTCGTCACCGTCGGCGAAGTGACCGACACCACCGCGGTGGTCTGGGTGCGCGGCATCGCGTGGGGTGAGGTCGGCGTCCGCTACGAGCCGGTCCGGCGTCCGCCGAGCGGCGAGGGCGGGGCGGCCGCGGGAGCCCGCGGCGAGATCCGCGTCGGCCCCAGCCAGAACCTGACCGGCAAGCTCCTGCTCCAGCCGCTCGCGCCGGCCACCCGCTACCGCTACACCGTCGTCCAGAACCAGACGGAGGTCGCGGGCGAGTTCGTGACGGCGCCCGCGCCCAGCACCGCGCTCCCGGTGCGTCTCGCCTGGAGCGGTGATCTGGGCAGCCGGGGGCATTGCCGGAAGCCGAGCGAGGGCTACGCGATGTTCCGCGCCCTCGCGCGCGAGCCGGCCGACTTCTTCCTCTTCGTGGGAGATACGATCTACGCCGACCATGTCTGCGGCGAGGGTGAGCGGGTGCCCGGTTATGACTTCGTGGCCCGCCGCCTGGCCGACTTCTGGGCCAAGCACCGCTACAACCGCGCGGACCCGGCGGTGCAGGACTACTTCCGGCGCACGTCCGTGTACGCCATCTGGGACGACCACGAGGTCCGTAACAACTTCGCGGGACCGACCGAGCCGCTCATGGAGACGGCGCGGCGGGCCTTCATCGACTACTTTCCGATCCGGCCCCCGCGCGAGGAGCCCGGTCGCCTCTACCGGAAGGTCCGCTGGGGGACGCTGCTGGAGCTCTTCATCCTCGACACCCGGCAGTACCGTAGCCCGGCCACCGCGCTGGACGGGCCGGCCAAGACCATGCTCGGCGCCGCCCAGCGCCGCTGGCTGATCGATGCGGTGAGCACGTCCTCCGCGGTGTGGAAGCTGGTCGTGTCGAGCGTGCCGCTCTCGGTGCCCACCGGCGGCCGGGCCCACGACTCGTGGAGCAATGCCAACGCCCAGGGGATGCCGGAGGAACACTCCACCGGCTTCGCCGTCGAGCGCGACACCATCCTGCGCGCCCTCCGCCAGCGCGCAGTGAAGAATCTCGTCTTCCTCGCCGCGGACGTACACCACGCCGAGCTGATCCGCCACCATCCGACGCCCGAATGGTCCTTCCACGAGTTCATCGCGGGCCCGCTGGCGGCCTCGCTCGGGAAGCCGCGCCCGCTCGATGCCGGGCTCAACCCGCGCTCGCTCTGGAGCCTCGGCGGCGTGGCCAACTTCGGCGATATCTCCATCGATGCCACCGGCCTCACGGTGCGCATCGTTGACGTCGACGGCCAGACGCGCTTCACGCATACCGTCGGCGCCGAATAGCCGCGAGGGCCAGGATGGCGAGGCTCAGCAAGCTGAGGCCGACGCCCGCCCATTCGGCGACACCGGGGCGATGCTCCAGCTCGACCGACGCCGTGCCCGGCGGGAGCTCGACTTCCAGAAGTCCGAGATCGTCGGGGCGGACCCCCAGCCGAGCTTCGCCCGTCCGGGCGACCCAGAGCGGGGAGTAGGCGATCGGCACGGGCAGCCAGCCCGGCGCTCGAGCCAGCGTGACGTCGATGCGCCACCGCTGCGGGCCGGCGACGGTCGCCTCGCGCCGCGGTTCCCCGGCAATGAACACGCTGAACGGACCTATGCGAGATCGCCGTTCAAACTCGGGATTCTCATTGAGAAATGTGGACCGGCCCATGTCGTCCTCGAGAGCGACCACGATCGACACCCCGAGCCGACGCGCCAGACGGTTGAACGTCTCGGGATGGAGTTGCTCGAGGGGACGACCAAAGAGGGTCCGGCCGTCACGCTGCTCGGCCAGCAGGGTGAGGGGACAATTGGCGGCCGAGCCAGTGTAGAGGAGACCCGCGACCGGTGATGGGTGGGTGAAGGTACCGCCTACCATCGAGCGGCCCGCTCGAAGCGGCGTGAGCGCGGTGATATGCGTGTGCGGCCGCCACCACTCCGGGCGCCAGTCGAGCGGCACGCCGGAGCGCACGAAGAGCACGCGGCCGGGCGGCGCGCTTCGCAGCGCGTCCCACAGGGCGTCCATGCGGAGACCACGCACGACCTCCCGTTCCTTCGGCCATTGCCGTGGGTCGGGCCACAGCGACAGACCGGGCTCCGCCGGGCCCCAGGAGAGCGGCACGCAAATCGCCAGCGCCAGTAGCGCGGGAATCACGGGCCGCGTGACCCGCGACGCCACCGCCGCGAAACCCGCCGCGCCCCCGAGCACGAGGGCCAGGTGAAGCCCGTCCATGAGGCGGTCGGCGGGCAGCCACGCCATCCCGAGCGGTGTCGCCACGACGGCGTCGAGGGCGACGAGCCCGGCCATGGTCGGCGTCAGGGCCAGCAGCCAGCGCCCGCCCGGCGCGAGCCGCGGTGAGCCGAGCCGCCATCCCGCGAGGCCGAGCACCGCGAGCGCGATCAGTACCGGCTGCGACAGGACGCGCCAGGCCAGCGCCGCCAGCGACATATCCTGCCAGGCGAGCGGGAGCACCATGCCCAGGTGGGCGACGAGCGGCAAGAGCCAGACTCCAGCCAGTCCAAATCCGAGCGCCAGGATGAGCCCGCCCTCGACGAGTCGGCGGCGGCGGGGCTGGGCGTGGACGCCGGCCAGCACCACCAGCGCGGCCGCGGCCGGGGCATGCGCCGGATGCAGCAGGATCAGCGCCGCCACGAGGGCGGCACTGGGGAGCGGCGGTCGCGCCGCTCCCTCGGCCCAGCGCAGCAGGCTCCACGCGAGAAGGGGGAGCACCCCCCAGCCGAACCGCGCGGCGACCAAGCCCCACCGCAGCCCTTCCTCCACGCCGCTTCGGCATCCCGCCGAGAGGGTCAGCGCCACAAACGCGCCGGGCAGCGCGAGCCACGGATCGCCGAGAACGCGTCGCAGCAGCGCGTACGTGGCCGCGCCCGGCAGAAGCCACGCGAGCCAGAGCAGCGCCTGATAGACGGCCGCCGGGGCGAGCGCGCCGAGCGCGGCCTGATGAAGCAGGGCGCCGAGCCACGCGAAGCCGGGCGGGTAGTACTGAAGCTCGGCGTAGCCGGCCCACCAGCCGGGATCGAGCCGCCACGGCGCCAACCCGAGCGTGATCGCGTGGATCAGGCGGTAGAGCTGCCCCGGGTGGTCGTCGAAGACGAGCAGCCCTCCGCCGAGGGCGCGCCCGCCGAAGGCGACGGCGTAGGCGGTCAGCAGCGCGGGCGGGAGCCAGGCGCGATTCACGGTTGAGCGCCGATCATACGGCATCGCGTTGACAATCCGCGTAGCGGAGTGTTAAGTAAACGAAATCGTTGTGGCTGGATCGGTGATCCGGGTGAGGCCAACCCGGATCGTGCAGTTCATTCCGGGGCTCAAATCCCCTACCGATGGAGAGGCCATTGGACAGATTGAAGGGTCTCAAGTGCCGGGAGTGTGGCCGTTACTATCCCTCCTCTCCGGTTCACGTCTGTGAGTTCTGCTTCGGTCCCCTCGAGGTCGACTACGACTACGAGGTGATCCGCGCGCGGGTCAGCCGCGCGCGCATCGAAGCCGGTCCCCCGTCGATCTGGCGCTACGCCGATCTCCTGCCCGTCGAGCTGCCGGACGGCCAGCCGGTGGTGGGCGCGGCGGTGGGCTTCACCCCGCTCATCCGCGCGCGCAATCTGGCCGAGGAGTGGGGCGTCAAGGAGCTCTACGTCAAGAACGATTCCGTCTGTCACCCGACCTGCTCGTTCAAGGATCGGGTGGTGGCGGTGGCCATCAACCGAGCCAAGGAGTTCGGCTTCGACACGGTGGCCTGCGCCTCCACCGGCAACCTGGCCAACTCGGTGGCCGCCCATGCGGCCGAGGCGCGCCTGCACTCCTACATCTTCATCCCGGCCGATCTGGAGCCGGGGAAGGTCACGGCCACGCTCGTCTACGGGCCGACCCTCGTCGAGGTGCAGGGGACGTACGACGAGGTCAACCGGCTCTGCGCCGAGGTCGGGGACAAGTACCGCTGGGCCTTCGTGAACATCAACATCCGGCCGTACTATGCCGAGGGCTCCAAGACCTGCGGCTACGAGATCGCCGAGCAGCTCGGCTGGCGCGCGCCCGGACACGTGGTGGTGCCCTGCGCGGGCGGCTCGCTCATCACCAAGATCGCGAAAGCCTTCAAGGAGCTGCGCCTCCTCGGGCTGATCCCCGAGGGCCGCACGAGCATGTACGCGGCCCAGGCCGCCGGCTGCGGGCCCATCGTCACCATGATCAAGAACGACACCGACGTGCTCACACCGGTGCGGCCGCAGACCATCGCCAAGTCCCTGGCCATCGGCAACCCGGCCGACGGCTACTACGCCTACCGGGCCGCCAAGGATTCGGGCGGCTACGGCGAGCACGCCTCCGACGAGGAGATCATCGACGGTATGCAGCTCCTCGCCCGCACCGAGGGCATCTTCGCCGAGACGGCGGGCGGCGTGACGGTGGCGGCCACCCGCAAGCTGATCGAGGCGGGCCGCATCCCGCGCGACGAGCCCATCGTGATCTGCATCACCGGCAACGGGCTCAAGACGCCCGACGTGCTCCACGATCGCCTCGGGAGCGACGTGACCATCCGGCCCTCGCTCTCCGCCTTCGACCGGGCGCTGGCCGATCTCAAGTCCAAGACCGTGGCCTAGCCGCGGCGAGGAGACCATCATGGCCGTTCTGGTCCGGATTCCGACCCCCCTCCGCGCCCTCACCAAGGGCGCGGCCGAGGTGCAGGCAGACGCGGCGAACGTCAACGACCTGATCGAGGTCCTGGAGCGTCAGTTCCCCGGGCTCAAGGAGCGGCTGGTCGAGGACGGCGGCGAGCTCCGCCGGTTCATCAACATCTACATCAACCAGGAAGACATTCGATTCCTGCAGGGCGCCACCACCACGCTCAAGCAGGGCGACGAGGTCTCCATCGTCCCGGCCATCGCGGGCGGCCACTAGACCCGCGGACCAGAACGTGTGGACCATGGCCCGGCTGCGCGTGCGGCTGACCTTTCCCGCCGAGCTGGTCCAGAAGCCCCTCATCTATCACCTGGTGAAGGACTTCGACCTCATCACCAACATCCGGCGCGCCGACGTCAGGGCCGATCACGGCTGGTGCGTGCTCGAGCTGGAAGGCGCCCCCGAGCGGCTGGAAGCGGGAGTGGCGTGGCTCGAGCGGCAGGGCGTCACGATCGATCCCATCGAGCGCGACGTCGTCCTGTCCTGAGGGCCTCCACATGATCTCCAAGCGGGTGCAGGGCTTCACCGAGTCGGTCATCCGGGAGATGACCCGGGTCAACAACCAGTACGACGGCATCAACCTCGCCCAGGGCATGCCGAACTTCCCGCCTCCGCGGGAGCTGGTCGAGGCGGCTCACCGGGCCGTCGACGGAGACTTTCACCAGTATGCGATCACCTGGGGCACGCCGTCGCTCCGGCGGGCCATCGCGGAGAAGTACCGGACGTTCTACGGCATGGACGTCGAGGCCGACCGGCACGTCACGGTCTGCTGCGGCTCCACCGAGACCATGCTGGCCACCCTGCTGGCCGTGCTGAACCCGGGTGACGAGGTCATCATCTTCGAGCCGTTCTACGAGAACTACGGGCCCGGCTGCATCATCGCGGGCGCCGAGCCGGTGTTCGTGCCTCTCGAGCCGCCCGACTTCTCCTTCGACCCGGACCGCCTGGCCCGGGCGGTGACCTCCCGCACGCGCGCCATCGTCTTCAACAGCCCGAACAACCCCTCGGGCAAGGTCTTCTCGCGGGCCGAGCTGCAGGTGATCGCCGACCTCTGCCTCAAGCACGATCTGCTCGCCATCACCGACGAGATCTACGAGCATATCGTCTACGACGGCCTCGGGCACGTCCCGATCGCGACCCTGCCCGGCATGGCCGACCGGACGGTGACCATCTCGGGCATCTCGAAGTCCTACTCGGTGACCGGCTGGCGCGTGGGCTACGCGGTCGCCAGCGACGAGCTGTCGCTCGGCATCCGCCGCGCCCACGACTTCATCACGGTGGGGGCGCCCCATCCACTGCAGGAGGCGGCGGTGACCGCGCTCGGGCTGCCCGACTCGTACTACGTCTACCTGCGCGAGAGCTATCAGGCCCGGCGCGATCTCCTGCTCGGGAAGGTGGAAGAAGCGGGCTTCGTGACCTACAAGCCCAGGGGCGCCTACTACATCCTCACCGAGGCCGAGCACTTCCTGAAGCAATACGGCTGTCGCGACGACCACGAGTTCGCCCTCTATCTCGTCAAGGAGATCGGGGTGGCCACGGTGCCCGGCTCGTCCTTCTACGCCCACCGCGAGCTCGGCCGCACCAAGATCCGCTTCTGCTTCCCCAAGACGGACGACATGCTGATCGAGGCGGGGCGCCGGCTGCAGAAGCTCAGGCAGTGAGCCTGCGCCAGGCGGCGCGCGCCGTCTTCGACGCCGCGCTGCGGGCCGCCGACGTTCGTCCCCTCGTCCACCGTGCCCTCGCGGAGGTGCGCCTGTCCGCGCGGGGCCGGGTGGTGGTGGTCGGGGCGGGGAAGGCGTCCGGGGCCATGGCGGCCGCGGTGGAAGACGGACTGGGCGACCGGATCGCCGAGGGCCTCGTCGTCGTCAAGGATGGCTACCGGGCCGAGACCCACCGCATCAGCCTGGTCGAGGCCGGTCATCCGGTGCCCGACGCCCGGGGCGAGGCCGCCGCGCGCCGGATACGCGCGCTCGCGGAAGCGGCCGGCGCGGACGATCTGCTGCTCGTGCTGGTCTCGGGCGGCGGCTCTGCGCTGACCCCGGCGCCGATCCCGCCCATCACCCTCGAGGACAAGCGGACGATGACGCGCCTCCTGCTCGCGGCGGGCGCCAACATCAACCAGCTCAACGCGGTGCGGAAGCACTGCTCGCTGCTCAAGGGCGGCCAGCTCGCGCGCGCGGCCGCGCCCGCGCGCGTGCACGCGCTCCTGCTCTCGGACGTGATCGGCGACCCGCTCGACGTCATCGCCTCCGGCCCCACCGCGCCCGACGCCTCCACATTCGCGGACGCGCTCGCGATCCTGGAGCGCTTCGGCCTGCGATCGCGGGCCCCGGACTCGGTCGTGGACCGGCTCGAGCGCGGCCGCCGCGGGGAGATCCCGGAGACGCCGAAGCCCGGGGACCCGGTGTTTCGCGCCGTAACCAACACCGTGATCGGCAACAACCGGCTCGTGGTGGAGGCCGCCGCCGCCCGGGCGCGCGCGCTCGGGTACATGCCGCACCTCCTCACCCGCGCGCTCGAAGGCGAGGCGCGCGAGGTGGCCGGCACGCTCGCGGAGCTGGCGCGCCAGATCCGCGACGGCCGCGGGCCGGTGGCCCCGCCGGCCTGCGTGATCGCGGGCGGCGAGACCACCGTAACCGTCCGGGGCCGGGGTGTGGGCGGGCGCTGCCAGGAGTTCACCCTGGCCGCCGCGCTCGCGTTGGAGGGAACGGACGGCGTGGTGGCGCTGGCCGCCGGCACCGACGGGACCGACGGGCCCACCGAGGCAGCGGGCGCGGTCGCCGACGGCGAGACCGCGCGGCGGGCGCGGCAGCACGGCGACGATCCACGCCGCCGCCTCGATGACAACGACTCGAACCCGGTGTTCGCCGACCTCGGCGACCTCGTGATCACCGGGGCTACCAACACCAACCTGCTCGACCTCTACCTCCTGCTGGTCGCCCCGCCCGGCGGCTAGGGCGCGCGATATTCCCCGATGATCTCGAGGATCCGCGCGCGCGTAGCCTGCCGGATCGCCGGATCGGACAGGTCGCGGCCGAGCGCGTCGTCTTCGAGGTCGAACATCCGCACGAAGCGCGGCGGCTGCCCGGGCGGCGCGCGCTCGACGAAGGGGCCCGTGCCATCGAGCAGCCCGTCCCAGGTCTCGCGCAGGAGGGCCCAGAACGCCTGTCGCCGCTCCGCGAAGGCGCGGCCGGCCGCGCACTCGGAATCGGGCAGCCGCACGTACCAGGTCTTCCCCAGCTCGCGAACCAGCGGCGTGCGCCCGCTGTCGTCGTGGATGGTCTTGACGTTGTCCTGCCGCTCGAGCCAGCTCCCGCCCTTGGCCGCCCCGTAGACCACGATGCGCGTCCCGCGCTGGAGCGTCTGGTAGTCCGAGCGGCCCATGTCGCGGGTCTCCCGGCCCGGGATGGGCGCGTAGTTCGAGCAGGACCACTCCGGGTAGGCTCGGTCCTCGCTCCACCGCGCCGGGCACTGGTATCGTAGGCCATCGTCCAGGTTGGTCACCCGTCGCGTCCACAGCCCCGGGGTGGCCCGCAGATCACGCGCCTGCCAGTGCAGCGGGGCCATGAAGTCGTAGAGGAACGGAGCCTCGTATTCCCAGTCCTCGGACTGGTGCCGGATCTCGGTGCCCGCCCGGAGCCCGCCACCCAGATCACTCAGGAAGAGGATCCGCTGGAGCCTTATCCGGCGCGGTGATAGGGCCTCAGCGGTGATCCATTCCTTTGCCGACTTGTCGCGATTGACGTCGTAGACCCGAGGATCGCGGGCGTAGCCTGGCCTGAGGCTCTCGACCTCGACGTAGCTGTAGTCGACCAGATAGCAGCCGGTCATGCTCTGGACGGCCTGCCGGCCGCGGGCCAGCTGGGTCTCGTCGGCACCGGCGGCCGACAGCCAGGCCAGAAGCAGGAGCAGTAAGCCCAGCGTCGAGCGCATGCGGCTCAGCGTTAGCCAAGCCGCAGCGCCTGTCAACCGGAAGCCGGGACCTAGAACCGCAGCCGCGTGCGGTAGCCGAGCGTGCTCGTTCCTTCCTTGGGCACCGCGATGCCGAAGCGTGCCGTGAAGGCCTGCAGCTTCTCGTGGGGATGGGTGGCCTTCAAGATTTCCCAGTCGCCCGGCATGGGCTCGATCACCTCGATGGTCACCGCTTCCTTCTTGTGGTTGCGGAGCGTGATCTCCCACTCCACCTCGTACAGGTTCGTGGCGATCCGCTTCCAGTCCTTCTGCACGCGCTCGCCCACCACGTCGAAGGCCTCGCCCATCTTGATGCGCACCCGCTCGTCCGTGGGGGTGTGGTCGATCCAGTCCTCGCCGATGAGCTGCTGGCTGCCCGAGGCGTCCGCCTTGTACACGCGCACCTTGCCCTTGGGCAGCGGGATGCCGAGGCGGTTGTCCTTGCTGTTCTTGATGTCGAGGTAGACGCCCACCTTCTGATTCGAGATGGGCACCCCGTACTGGGTGCGGTAGTAGCCGGCCGCGCCGTAGTAGATGAAGCGCTTGGTCACCGGGATGTCGGCCGCCGACATCAGGGTGAGCTGCTTGGTCTGGCTGTCCTTGATGGTGGTCCGCCCGTCCAGGGTGTAGAGGTGGTACTCGAAGAAGCCCTCCGATTTGAAGTCGCGGTCGGCCATGGATGAGGCCGTCTTGGCGGCCAGTTCCATTGCTCGGCGGGCCTCGTCGCGGCTCGCGGCGCGGTTGACATCTCCGGCGACCAGTTTCAGCGCCGCGTCCTTGTACGTGGCGCCGCTCTGGTTGGTGATGGTCACCCAGCCGGTGAGGTCGGTGCGGGTGTCGGCCGCGTTGATCAGCATCACGTAGTCGGACTTCCAGTTGATGCCGGCGGTGAGATAGGAGGCCTCCACCCGCTGGGGCGCGGGTCGCGTGTTGCGGAGCAGCCAGGCCAGGGTGGGCTTCGACACGAGGTTCTCGGGCAGCGCCGGCAGCACCACGTTTCCGAAGTGCCCCATGTGGATCTGGCCGTTGATGTCGTAGACGGGCCCGTGCGTGGAGAGGAGCGTGGCGTCCTGGTAGGTACCGTTCCCCTGATACAGGCGCACCCGGCGGCCGACGTACTTCTCCATGAGCTTCCCACTCGAGAGCAGGTCGTACTCGTAGTTCTGCTCGAGGATGCGGAGCCCCGCGGGATCGGTGAGCGAGCGGAGGTGCACCGAGGTGGGATCGATCTGGGAGGCCACGTCGGCGTAGCGCGCCTCGACGAGGCCTTCCCCCAGCCGGACCTCACGCACTTCCTTCACGAGGCCCAGGTTGCCGTTGTAGACCGTGATCATGACGTCGCGCTGATCCGCGGCGGTGATGCTGACCGGCGCGGCGCCTGCCGCGTTGGGCAGCCCGAGCGCGCCGGCCAGGGTCAGAGCGATCAAGCGTTTCCGTACGGTTCTCATCGCTATCCTCCAGGGTCCGGATAAGTGCTGCTACCCGGTTAGACCGAAGGTAAGCCGGGAAGTTCCAGCGGACCCTCGTTCCGGCGCTGGGCCTGAGCGCGAGACGTTGCTGCGGGGGCCCCGCATGGCCCCCGCACTCCCCAGCCGCGGACACGCGTAGGCGCTACTGCAATCTCAAGATCACCCGCACCTGGGCCGGGAGGTCGGGGCGCTCGGTTTCGACCTGCCAGGGGCCGATGCGCGCGAGACTCTCGGAGAACTCGGCGTAGCGGGCCTGGGGGATCAGGGCTTCCACGATCGTGCTGTCGGCCTCCTCTCGGCGCTGTGTTTCGCTGCCGCCGACGCGGGCAATGAGCTGGGTCAGGTCGCGTTCCGCCGCGCCTCGGTCCTTCACGGCGACCCGCGCGATCACGTCGGCCGTGGGCTGGGCGCGCTTGGCCGCGAGGCGGGGCGCCGGCGGCGTGGCCAGCGACCGCGCAGCCTGCTCCGCTGCCTTCTGGCGGTTCTCGGCTTCGGGACTCGCGACGCTTCCGACTTTGCTCTCGCTGAGCGCCTCCGTCTTCGCGGCGGGCGGCGTGGCCGCGACGGGGGGAGGCGCCGCCGCCGGGGCCGGCGGGGCGGGGACACTCACCGCCGGTGGCGGGACCGGCGCATGGGCATCCCGGGACATCAGGGCATCGCGGCGATCCTCTCCCCGGGGCGTTGGGCTGGGCGCGGGCCGGGCGAATCGCCGGGCCGACGGCTCCGGCCTCCCGAGCTTGTCCGCGAGCTGAGCCTTCGGCTGCTCCTGGCGCGGGGCCTCCTCGCGCGCCGCCTGCTGCAGGGCTGGCGTCCGCTCGAAAACATAGACCGCGAGCAGCGCCACCATCGCCAGCGCGGTTGCCTCGACCGGCAGCTTGACCGAGAGCGGCAGGAACACCGCGGCGGCGGCGCGCCGGTACCATGGCCGGGGGCGCGCCGCGGCGGCGACACGGTCCACGAAGCCCACCGGCGCGCGGGCCGGCTCCACGCGGTGGAGCAATGCGACCGTCTGCCGCAGGCGCTCCAGCTCGCGCCGGCACTCCGCGCAGCCTTCGAGATGCGCTTCGACCTCCCGCCGCTCGTCGGGGGCGAGCGCCTCGTCGAGGAAGGCGGAGAGAGACGCACGCGCGTCGTGACAGGTCATGGCAGGAAGCGCTCCAGCTTGTCCTTCAAGTCCGCGCGGCCCCGATGCAGCCGCGAGCGGACCGTCCCGAGCTCCAGATCGAGCACCTTGGCGATCTCCTCGTACGAGAGGCCCTCGAGGTCGCGCAGCACTACGACGATGCGTCGCTCCTCGGGCAGCTCGGCGATGGCCCGGTGGAGCGCCGCCTCCAGCTCGCTCCGTTCCAGCGCGCCGTCCGGCCGCCGACCTTCGTCGGCCAGCCGCAGCAGGGTCTCCTCGCCGTGTCTGACGAGGCGCCGCTCCGCGGACGCGAGCCGGTTCAGGCAGAGTCGCGAGGTGATGGCGTAGAGCCAGGTCGAAAGCTTGGCGTCGCCCCGGAACCCGGCGAGGCCGCGGTGGGCGCGGAGGAAGGCCTCCTGGGCCGCGTCCTGGGCCTCCGCGGCGTTGCCCAGCATCCGCAGCGCCACTCCGAACACGCGATGCTGGTACATCGTCACCAGCTCCTCGAAGGCGGCTGCCTCGCCGGCGCGCAGCCGGTCCAGGAAGCGCGGCGCATCGCCTGCCTCCGCCTCTCGCACGGTAAGACCATACCGCGGCGCCGAAGTTCCCGCGCACAAAAGGCAACGCCGCGGCCGGGCCCGGCGACCACTTCGAGAGACGTGGTAGACTCCTGCCTCGTCATGGAAAAGCGAGAGCGCGTGCAGGCGGCGATCCGGCGCGAGCCGGTGGATCGGCCTCCGGTCTCGTTCTGGCGTCACGTGCCGGCGGTGGACCACACCGCCGCCGGGCTGGCGGAGGCGATGCTGACCTTCCAGCGCCGCTGGGATCTCGACTTCATCAAGGTGATGTCGAGCGGCGTCTACTGCGTCGAGGACTGGGGCTGCCGGGTCGCCTATCAGGGCTCGCCGAACGGGGCCAAGCAGTGTATCGAGCACGCGGTGCGGAGCCGGGGGGACTGGGGCCGGATCCGGCCGCTCGACGCGGGGGCGGGCGCGCTCGGGCGCGAGCTCGAGGCGGTGCGGCTGATCGCGCGCAGCCGCACTGACGACGCGCCGATCCTCCATACGCTCTTCTCTCCGCTGACCGTCGCCCGCAAGCTGGCCGGCGACCGACTCGTCGACGATCTCCGTCAAGACCCAGCCGCGGTCGAGCCCGCGCTCGACGCCATCGCCGACACCATGGCGCACCACGCGCGCGCGGCCCTCGAGGCGGGAGCGGACGGCCTCTTCTTCGCCACCCAGACGGCGGTGAAGGACATCGTGACGCCGGACGAGAGCGCGCGGTTCGAGCTGCCGCGCATGCGACGCATGCTCGACGCGATGGGTGAGCGCTCGGCCTTCACCCTGCTCCATGTGCACGGCCGCGACATCTACTTCGACCAGGCGGCCTCGCTCCCGGTGCACGGGGTCAACTGGCACGACCGGCTCACCGCGCCTCGGCTCGACGAGGCTCAGCGGCAATTCACCGGCGCGGTGGTGGGCGGGCTCAGCGAAGGCCGCACGCTCCAGGCCGGGCCGCTCGACGCGATCGCCGCCGAGGTGCGCGACGCGATCGCCCAGACCGGCGGGCGCGGGGTGATGATCGGGCCCGGCTGCGTGCTGCCCTTGGCCACGCCGGAGGCGCACCTGGTCGCGGTGCTGAGCGCGGTGAAGAGCGCCGCCGGTACAGACCGGCCTCGATGACGCGCGCGCGGCTCAGCCTGGGCGCGCTCCTGCTGGTGCTGCTCGCCGCGGGCCCTGGCCCCGCGCAGGGCCAGACCGCCGGAGAGCTGCGGGTGGCCCTGCCGTGGACGCCCGAGAACCTCGACCCGACGATGAATCTGTCGTCGATCCGGGCCAAGGTGGGCGTGAGCCTCTTCGACTCGCTGGTGAGCCGCGACGCGGACAACCGCATCGTGCCCCAGCTTGCGGAGTCCTGGAAGGCGCTCGACGACCTGACCTGGCAGTTCAAGCTCCGCCGCGGCGTCGTCTTCCACAACGGGGAGCCGTTCAACGCCGAGGCGGTGTGGTTCACGTTCGAGCGCGTGCTCGATCCCAATCAGAAGTCGCCCAACCGGGCCAATGTCGGTGAGGTCGCCCGCGTGGACGTGCTGGACGAGTACACGGTGAACCTCGTCCTCCGTCGGCCGTACGCCCCGCTCATGAGCCGGCTCGTCGATTTCTCCATCGTCCCGCCGAAGTACACGGCGGAGAAAGGCAACCAGGGCCTGTCGCTCCGCCCGGTGGGCACCGGACCCTTCCGGTTCGTCGAGCTGGTCAAGGACGATCACCTGATCGTGGAGGCCTTCGACCGACACTGGCGGGGCGCCCCGAAAGTGCGACGCATCATCTATAAGGCCATACCCGAGCCCTTCACCCGCGCGGCCGCGTTGCGCAACAACGAGGTGGAGTTGATCGACATGGTGCCGCCCAACCTGGCGGCGGAGCTCGAGCGAGTCGGCGGGATCCGCGTCCAGCGGGTGCCCAGCACGTGGATCATCTACCTGGGCTCAACGCTCTCAAGAAACCGCTGTCCGATGTCCGCGTGCGGCAGGCGCTGAACTATGCCACCGACGTGGACGCCCTGGTGAAGAGCGTGCTCGACGGCAACGGGCGGCGGATGGACGGGCCGTTCACCCCTCACATGTTCGGCTTCGATCCGTCGGTCAAGGGCTATGGCCCCGATCCCGCGCGAGCCCGGCGACTTCTGGCCGAGGCCGGCTACCCGGACGGCCTCGAGATCACGCTGGAAGCGCCGGCGGGGCGCTATCAGGGCGACAAGGAGATCGCGGAAGCCCTCGGCGGGCAGTGGCAGAAGGCGGGCTTCAACCCACGCGTCCAGGTGGCCGAGTGGGGCGCCTACTTCAAGCGCTATCTCGGCAAGCAGTTCCAGGATGCCTACCTGCTCGGCCTGGGCGGGCCCATGCAAGACGGCGACGAGCTGTACAACCTCGTGTCGTCGAAGGGGCGCGGCCTTTACTACAAGAACGAGCGCGTCGATCGGCTCTTCGACGAAGGCCGCTCCACCATGGACCCCGCGAAGCGGCGAAAGATCTACGCCGATCTGGCGCGCGCGATGGTGGAAGACGCCACGTGGGTCTTTCTGATGCAGCAGATGGACATTTATGCCACGCGCGAGCGCGTGACGTGGAAGCCGAGGGGAGACCAGTGGATGCCGCTCGACGAGGCGATCGTCAAGTAGCCCGGCCGCGGGCCGGGCGAATCCGCGTTCATCGAGGAGTGCCCAAAAAGCAGGCGACTCGTTCCTAGTGCGCGAAATCCCGTGGAGTAGCCCGGCGCACCCACCGACTTATCCACGACCCACCCACGGATTCTGTGAGTAGTTGTAAGTTCCCGGAGAGAGTGCCTCTGATAGGAGACGTTGCGACTGAAGCATCAGCCCGACACCCAGACTGAGGCGTCGATTCTCCTGATTCCCCCTGCAGAACCTGCCGGCCAGGAAACGATCCAGCGCACCTCTTCCTAGGTACTCCCAGCCTACGCATTTGCCATCCTGCAGGATCGGAGAGACGGTGACCGGCTCAGGCAAGAGCTGGGCCAGGATGTGGCGTCCCGTCGGGACCGACTCCAAGGCTTGCTGAACATCTTGATTGTCGTGAGGACCCATCGTTCCCAGTCGCCGTCAGCCTCCACGGGGCCTCCAGCTTGGCCCTGACGTTCACGAGGCGGGCCTCAGTCTCGCGAAGGCGGCTCAGGAGGGCAGGGCTACCGCCCACCGCGGCCACGGCAGACACCAGGCGCTCGAGCTCCGCGCTGAGGCGCTTCACTTCATCCTCTTGCGTGCTGCGTGAGTCAATGCCAGACTCCCACTCGCTCGTCCGACGCTCCCACTCGGCAATCATGGCCTGGACGACCATCTCGGCTGAGATGTCCCGGAAGCAGCCGAGGATCGCCTGGGTGAGGCGGTCGTATGGGACCGCGTGGCGATTGGCGCAGCGTTTCGTCCCCAGCTTGTGGTAACTCGTGCAGAGCCAGTAACGAGGGCGCGCGCCGAAGGACTTCTTCCGACGGCCGACACCATATTGGCGGTTCACATCAAACGAGTGGTCGAACTCGCGACCCGAGACCGATTGCCCGGGATGTACCCGTACTGGAACGCGGTCACCGCCGGTGGCCTGATGGCGTATATCTCACGCACGCCTAGGCTCCAGGCACGCTCCGCCTTCTACGTGGACAGGATTCTCAAGGGGGCGAAGCCCGGCGACCTGCCGGTGGAGCAGCCCACTAAGTTCGAGCTGGTTATCAACCTGAAGACCGCCAAAGCACTCGGCCTCACCATCCCGCAATCGCTGCTCCAGCGGGCGGACCAGGTGATCGAGTAGGAACCGAAGGAGGCAGTCATGGATCGTCCACTGCTCGGACGAGTCGTGATCGGCGTCGGTCTACTCCTCCTCCTCATCGCCCTGTTCGCGGATTCCTTGGGCTTGGGGAGATCTCCTGGCGTCGGCTGGAAGCAGACGCTTGGAGCCGTTGTCGGTGTGCTGGTCGTGGTGGTAGGGGCCTATCTGTTGCGTCGGGGGAAGGTGTCTCCGTAGTACTGCCGGAGGGGCTGCCCTCGAGAGGCCGCCCCTTCGGGCTTTTCCGCAAGATCAGTTGCGCCTAGCCAGCGCGGTTTCTGTCTCTGGCCGCTGCGCCACGAGCGGAGAGCCACCTCGGAAAGCCAGCAAGACGGGGAGTCACCTTCATGACTCCCCGCCCGCTGCTCGGAGCGAACCCAGGCGTTACGGGAGGCTGACGCTAGTGCCGTCGCCGGAGTTGGTGATGACGAAGGTCCCGGCGGTCGCGACCGGGGTGTAGGCGTACGAGCCCCAGTTGGTCGGGCCGGAGGGGATGGAGGCCATGAACGGACCGGCGACCTGGCCCTGCCCGTTGGTGGACGCCGTCGTGAGCTGGCTCAGCAAGGTCGGGATACTGCCCATGTGGGCGGAGTAGATGCTGACTGCGGACGCGAGGGCCCGGGCGTCAGCCTGGGCCTTGGCCAGCCGCGCGCGCGCCTGGACGTTGGCGTACAGCGGGATGGCGATGGCGGCGAGGATG
>Ga0070697_100001701_pt1 | contig 16804 bp, 15 predicted proteins | sample KBSK1501metaG_FD_65475 | JGI IMG/M metagenome (GOLD analysis project Ga0070697, IMG submission 65475) | Corn, switchgrass and miscanthus rhizosphere microbial communities from Kellogg Biological Station, Michigan, USA - KBS K1-50-1 metaG | ecosystem: Host-associated > Plants > Roots >...
CGCAGGCCGGGCTTCTGGTGCCAGCCCGCGACCGTGCGCACGGCGATTCCCAGGTGCTCGGCGAACGCCTCGTTGCTCATCCGCAGCGCGGCCTGCAACGCGCACGCGGCACGCCCGGTCCAGCCGGTCACGACGTCCATGGCCCGCCGGCCCCAGGCAACGCGGACATGACCGTGCCGGACTCACGCCCAGGGCGAGCGCCCGGCATGTCCGGACGCGCGCAGGCGCGTTCCGCGATCCCCCGCACCTCAGCGGGGCTCACTGTCATCTGGCGTGCTGCCCGTTCCCTCGGTCGCTCGCCCCGGCGCATAACAGTGTGCCTAGTTCATCGCACTATGAAGTAACACGTGCGGCGGATCCGATCGGCTCACGAAAGGAGGAGCGGCCTTCCCCGCCCCGGCAGCTCCCGCGATGATGCCATGCCGGACTCGCGGCCCTAACGGCTGTCGCCCGGCGCAGGGTGGGCGACGAATGTACCGCGGCCCTGCAGCACGATCAGCCATCCCTGTCCGGCTAGCTCTTCCTTCGCCCTCCGGATCACATCCCGGCTCACGCCATACTGCTCGGCCATCTCCAGCTCGTTCGGCAACCGGTCGTCAACGGCGAGGGCGCCCGAGCGGATATCGCTCATCACGTCGTCATAGACCTGCTGCCACAGCAACCGTGGCGCACGGTGGCTGATGCGGTCTCGCTTATCCGGCAGGGACATAGGTGATCATGATCCTATGTCCCCTGACCTGCGGTAACGTCGCCTACATATGCCAGCGTTGCCAACATCTGCAAATGATACGTACACTGTGGCTCACCCGGCGGGGTCGTCCGGTCGCTCATATGCGCCCGTTCCCGCGGCCCTGCCGGCCCCTGCCCCGGGAGTGCGCCGATGACCTATGGCACGAGCAACCCCGTCCGGTACTTCGGGCAGCAGGTGCGCCGGGCCCGGCGCGCGGCCGGGTGGACGCTGACGGAGTTCGGGCAGCGGATCGGCTACGACCCGGGGCAGATCTCCCGGATCGAGAACGGCAAGCGCCCGCCCACGGACCTGTTCGCCCAGATGTGCGACCAGGCGTTCCCCGACCGGGACGGGTGGTTCGGCGAATTCTACGCCGAGTCCCGCACCTGGATCGCCACCCCGCCGTGGTTCCGCAGCTGGATCGAGCACGAACAGCAGGCCGCGACCTTGCGCATCTGGCAACTCGGCGTCCTATCGGGACTGCTCCAGACCGAGCAGTACGCCCGCGGCATCCTGACCGTCGAACCGGGCGTGACCGAGGACCAGGTGAGCGAGCGCCTGGCCGCGCGGCTGGCACGCCAGGCTGTCCTGACCCGGGATGACCCCCCGGCCGCCTGGTTCCTGGTGGACGAAGCCGTGCTACATCGCTGCGTCGGGTCAGAGCACGTCATGGCCGCACAACTGGCCCACCTTGCCGGCCTGGCGCGCCTGCCGAACGTCGCCATCCAGGTGGTGCCGGCCATCGTGCACGCCGGCCTGCTCGGCGGTTTCGCGGTCGCCGAGCGCGCCGCCTACGTCGAGACCGCGGTCGCGGGCCAGGTATTCGAGGACGCTGACATCATTGCCGGACTGCTCACCCGTTTCGATACGCTCAGGAACGAGGCGCTCCGGGGGTCGAGTCCCTGGCCTTGATAGAGCGGATGTGCACCGAATGGACAGCAACTGGCGCAAGAGCAGTCACTCAGGCTCCAACGGCGGCGAATGCGTAGAAGTCGCCACGACCGAGGCCGTGCTGGTCCGCGACACGGCCGATCCCAGCGGCCCTATGCTCACGTTCACCGCGGACGCATGGCGGGCGTTCACCGCGGCGATCAGGTAACCGTCGCCACCTATCGCGCAACGGGGCACCCTCGGACATCCGAGGGTGCCCCGTCCCGTAGCGGGCCGGGTTTGCCAAGGCTGCTGGCCGTTTGCCAGCTGCCGCGCAATCACTGCCGGCTACGGGTCGCGGACGTGCAGGCTGCCACCAAGCAGGCACGAAGGGACCCGAGGTCATGGCCAGGACAGCAACCCAAGCCGGCTCGCGGCTGATCGCCCTGGCCTTGCCGGGCACTCCGGAATCAGTGCCGATAGCGCGTCGGCGTGTCCGGGCCGCACTCGGCTTCCACGGGCTGGGCGAGTTCACCGAGGATGCCGAGGTCATCACGTCCGAACTGGTCGCCAACGCGGTCCAGCACGCCTGCGAAGACGGCACCAGGACAATCGGGGTAATCCTCACCCATGCCGGGACCCCGGCCGCGGTGACTGTCGCCGTGTCGGACTCCTCCCCGCAAGTCCCCGTCAGGCGTGATACGCCGGCCGGCAGCGAGCAGGGCCGGGGGCTGCAGATCGTGGAGGCACTGTCTGCTCACTGGGGCTGGCGCTGCAGAGGCGGCAGGAAGGTGGTCTTCGCGGTACTGGCCCGGGAGGGATGACCGGTCATGGCGGACATCTCTGACCTGCCGATGCTCCATGACATCGACGCAGACTACTCACCCCAGTACGTCAAGCTCGCCCGGGTTCTCCGCGACAAGATCGAGTCCGGCCAGTACCGCCGGGGCGACAGCCTGCCAGCCGCCGAGCTCGCCGGCCAGTACAAGGTCTCCGTCCGGGTGACCTGCAACGCGCTCGCAATGCTTTCTGCGAACCGGTATGTCGACCGTCCCGGACCGTTCAGGTCGTACAGCGTCATCTGGCAGGCGGACGCGTGATGCCCGGACGGTTCCGTCGCGTTGATGAGATCCCGCGGGACCGGGCTGCCGTTGTCGGCGCGAACATCCGGGTCCTTCGCCAGCAGCACGGCTGGAACCAGGCAGAGCTCGGTGAGCTGATGGGCTGGCCCAGTAACTCCACCGTGTGCGGCGCCGAAGGCCGCCGCAACGGCAGACAGCGTGGATTCACCACCCAGGAGGTCGAGCGACTGGCCGCAATCTTCGGCGTCCCCCCATCACAGCTCACGATGGAGTGCGCGAACTGCGGCGGGCACCCGCCCACCGGGTTCGCCTGCCTGACCTGCGGAGCCCGGCCCCAGACAAGAAGCCCAAGTTCACCGGCCGGACCATAACGGCCGGACGGCGCCGACGCTCGCCGAGGTGCTTCGACAAGGCCACGGTGCCCTTGACCTCAGAAGACGTTCTTCATCGCGGCAGATGCGGGCGAGGCTGTTACGGCTCTTCTTCCCTTCCGGGAAGGGTTCGTCACTCCATCGCCACCACGCGTTCTCACCCTCGATGTGGAGCAGGAACTCAGCCACTGCCCGGCCGTCCGGCGCCAGCAGACGCACCACCTCGCGGATGCTGCGATATGCGGCCTCCCACTGCTCAGGTTCCTCGTCGAGGTCTTCCAGCCGCCGGAGTTCATCATCGAACAGCGGGCGGACCCCGGCGAACCCGGCCGCAGGCCGGACCCTGGCATTGAGCCACGGGAAATCCGCGTCCGTTACCACGAGTTCGGCAAGGAGTTCGTCACCGCGGACCAGTCGCCATACCGGGTCGGCATCGCTCATGGGACAATCCTGCCATCCGCCCGGTCGGCGGCAAATCCGGACGTTCTCCGCACGTAGCGGCGTTGCATAAATATACGGCCCGGCCCACTGACCGTGACTCGGGCGGCCATTGGGCACACGAGACGGAAGTCTCTAATAACCGCGCGCGGAGCCGCCGTTCGGTATGTTGCGACGCGCCATGCGCATGATCATCGGTGGCGCGCCGAACCAGTTGATATGGGTGAGGGCTGTCAAGAGAGACGCCTCAGAATTCCAGTCAGGTAGTGGCCTTGGACCGGCCTTGGACGGCTAGGCATCAGAGGCGTGGATTGAAATATGTCCTGTTTCGCTTTCCTGGTCGATCCAACATACGGCCGGGCTTGCGTGCTGAAGCGTCGCGGCGACCCGCGCTGGCCTTGCCAGGAGCGGGCGCGCCGGGTTGCGGCAGAAGTTGACCGACCAGGATACTTGAACCGCCTGAGCAGTACATGGCCGGTCCGCGAAAGCTTTTGAGGGCGGTACGACGGTGCGGGCAGAGGGTGGGGAGGTGTGTTGAGCGAGGATTTCCCGGCGCATCTAGCTGGGCTTCAGATGGGCTCGGAGGTGGCGGGGTACCGCCTGGAAACGCAGGTCGGGGCTGGCGGGATGGCAGTGGTATTCCGGGCGCGTGATTTGCGGCTGGGCCGGCTTGTGGCGCTGAAGATTCTCGCACCTGGCCTGGCGACGGACCTCCCCTTCAGGCGGCGCTTCATGGCGGAGTCACGTGCAGCTGCGGCAGTGGATGACCCGCATATCATCCCGGTTTACGAGGCCGGTGAGGCGAGTGGGCTGCTGTACATCGCGATGCGGTTCGTCGGCGGCGGTGACTTGCGGCTAGTACTCGACCAGGAGGGTGCGCTGCCGCTCGCCCGCGCCGCCGCATTCATCTCTCCAGTGGCTTCAGCACTAGATGCCGCACATGACGTCGGCCTAGTACATCGTGATGTCAAGCCGGCGAATATCTTGGTTGACGCGCATCCGGACCGGCTTGACCACGTATACCTATCGGACTTCGGGGTCAGCAAGTGGGCCGTGTCCTCGATCAGCCTGACCGAGCCTGGGCAGTTCCTGGGGACACCGGACTATTCAGCACCGGAACAGATCCAGGGCCGGGTCGTAGACGGACGCACCGATCAGTACGCGCTAGCGTGCGTCGCTTACCAACTGCTAACCGGTACGGTGCCGTTCGAACGTGACCAGGGCATAGCAGTGCTTCTGGCCCACTTGTCGGAACCGCCGCCGTCTTTGAACTCGCGGCGGCCCGGACTGCCTGATGCCGCAGATCAGGTCCTGGCCAAGGCGCTGGCGAAGGCTCCGGAGAAAAGGTACGAGTCCTGCCGGGACTTCGCCGATGCGTTGCGGGAGGCGCTCGGCCTAGCGCACTACAATCCTCGCGGCTCCGCCTCCACGTCCGGACACCCGCAACCCGAGATCGCGGCTCCGCGATCCGAGGGCTCCCAATCGGTCGGGGTCGCGCCTGGGAAGGTAGGCGCGCCAGCGGATCCGGCAATGGCCGCAACCACATATCCGGTGACCGGAGAAGGGACTGCTGGCGCCGTGGGCGCGCCTCCGGCGCTAGTCGGTGACAGCGCACCGCAACGCCCGGCTACTGCCGATGTTAGCCGCAGCCCATTTGTGCGGCCCTCATCCGCACTCAAGAAGCCCTTCGGCCGTCGCATCCTGGTAATGGGAGTCACCATCTGCGTCCTGCTCGCAGGCGGATTCCTGTTGCTCGACCAGCAATCAACACCTTCCGTACCCCCGGGCCATCCTGAAGCCATCCTCCATGACCCAGGAAGTGCAGGGCTCCTGTCACTAGCATTCAGCCGGGACGGCAAGTCCCTGGCCGTCAGTGACTGCGTGGGCCAGTGCGATACCCGCGGTGGCATCGCAAGTGGGATAAGTTACGTGGATCTGTGGAATGTTACCACCAGCAAGATCGCCGCCACTATTAAAGTCCCCGATACGGATCACATCTTTCCCGTCGTCATGACAATCAGCCCAGACGGCAAGATCATTGCTACCGGCGACGATAGTGCCAACGTCTATTTGTGGAATACGACTACTAGGAAAATCGCGACGAAGATCACGGCCAGGGGCACCGATCCCCGCAACGGCGTCCAGGACCTGGCATTCAGTCCTGATGGTAAAACCCTCGCCATCGGCACCGGCTACGGCCCTACCTACCTCTGCAGCTCGATCACCGGAAAGATCATCGCGACTCTCGACGGCAAAATTAGCGGGACCAACGAAATAGCATTCAGCCCCGACGACAAAACGCTCGCCGTCATCGACGATACATACGGCCAGATCTACATATGGGACACGACGTCTAGACGGATCACCTCGACCTTCACTGACACACGTGGTCGAGGGGCCAGCGGCCTAGCATTCAGCCCCGACGGCAAGAACCTCGCCGTGGGCGATCAAAACGGCCGTATATATCTGTGGAACACGGCCACGAGGAAGCTCTCTCCCACCCTCACCGACCCAAGCAGTGGCGGCATCGGCCGCCAAGGTCTAGCATTCAGCCCTGACGGCAAGACCCTCGCCGTGGGCGATCGAAACGGCCGTATATATCTGTGGAACACGGCCATCAGAAAGATCACCGCTATCCTGACCGACCCAGGCAGGAGGAGCATAGGGACTGTCGTGTTCAGCCGAGATGGCACGACCCTAGCTGTGGCTGATTCCCCCGCTGAGCAGGCAAACGGCCGTACCTACCTATGGGATTTGCACTGGCTGAACTCCTGAGGATCAACTAGATCCAAGGAAAACGACCAGACTAGCTGCCGCACCGTCAGCGACGCATTCCGCCACCGGCCATCTACTCTGCCTCCTCACCGGCCGACAGCATCGTTTCAGAACGCACAGAACTGATTAATCTGGCACGTGCCAACCGACTGGTCTATCAGATAAATGAGTCGCTCCGAATCGGCGATCGGCGCATCCTGCATAAGAACGGCGAGGCGGATCTGGCGATCTTGTCTCCCACAGCAACATACAGGTCCGCGCATAGGCATGCAGTTACGCAACGTCCTCAATTCGGCAGATGAGCATGCCCAAACCAGTGAGAGCTCGATCATAGCGACCGCCACTCCCTCGGCCCACCGGCGGCCCAGGCGCCGCAGAAGCAGCACGCCGGGTTGCCCGAGCTGGACGCGCAGCCATCCGCCGCCAGAATCCGTCCTCCCTGAGAGCGCGGCGCGGATGGTCTCTGCCGTGGTCTGGCGAGCTCACATTCCGGACACCTACGCGGCATCGGGCCCCGAACCAGAGGAACTGGAAGGACCCTGATCCACGGCGTCGGAGCAGCCGGGATCAGAGGGCTCAGCATAGGCCTGCCTGCCCGGCGATGGCGGCTACGCGATGCCTGCGGCCTGTTGGGTCTCAACGACTTCCTGGCGCTATGGTCTCAGGCGCACCTGCCGTCTTGTATCCGGCAGGTCACATCGACTCCGATCCACATGGCCAGACCAGGCCCGGCTAGCGCTCCTCGCGGTCACGCACCGCTATAAACGGGCATGTTGTCTTTGGCTCGAACAATTTCAGATCGCCGATTACGAGCGCGAAACGAACTCGTAGGGCTGCGGCGGCCGAGCGCGCAGATTGATCATTCTCGTGCGCCCGCTCACCTGAAGTAGGCAGAACACCCACCGGCCCGGAAGCGTAAAGGCCACGTCAGCGCAGGAAACCCTCAGCTCAACCAGCCGTAACTTCGGTCTAAAGGGTGAGCGATGCCAGAGGAAACGACCAGCACGGCTGCCCGTAACGCGCCTGGGCTACTCGGCCCCGCACGGGCAGCGGCCCGCTGGCTAAAGTGGGGGTCACGTGCAAGCATCCAGGCTTGTGCGGCTGTCACTGACCGGAGCAAGCCAGATGTCTGCCCCCACGGCCGGGCCAGAAGTGTACCGGTTCGCCGCGCCGCTCATTCTCTGGTGGGCCTGGCTGGCCTTCGCCACGGCGAACCTCGTCGATGTCGCCGTCCAGGGGTCTGCGCGCTTCGCCGTGATCGTGGCGGTGGTCCTGGTGACGGTCACAGGAGTGGTCTACGCCTGCGCGCTACGGCCGCGGGTGGTCGCTGACGATGCTGGCCTGAGAGTGCTCAACCCGGTTCGTGACTACCAGGTGCCCTGGGCCAGCGTGCTGACAGTCGATGTAGGCGACTGGGTCCGGGTGCACTGTGCGCCGGTGCCCGGTTCGGCCAGCGGGAAGACCATTGACAGCTGGGCGCTGTTTGTGCCCGCCCGCACCAGGCTCAAGGCGCGAAGGAGGACCCGGGACCCGGCGCTCTGGTCCAGGTACCGCCGGCTGCCCGGTGAGGCCAGGAGTCTGGTGGCGCTGTCACCTGCTCAAGCCATTGCGCTGCAGCTGGATGAGCGGGCAGCCCGGGAACGGTCCCGCGGCGTTGAGCCCGGCCCGCCGACGGCCAGCTGGGCATGGCCGTCGCTGGCCGCGATGGCAGTACCGGCCCTGGCGCTCATCATCGTCCTTGTGCTTGCCTGAGACGGCGGCTCAGCTAATACGGACGCGGGGGTCGAGCAGCGCGTAGGCGGCGTCGACGATGATATTGGCCGCCACCACGAAGAACGACGCGACGAGGACAAAGCCTATGATGACCGGCAGGTTGCCGGTGTCAATTGCCTGCACCGAGTCCTGGCCAAGGCCGCTCAAGCCGAAAACCTGCTCGACCACGATGACGCCCCCGAGCAGCGCGCCGACATCGATGCCGAGCTGGGATATCACCGGGGTGAGGGCCGCACGCAGCCCGTGCAGGTAGACTACCCGGCGCTCGGACATCCCCTTGGCACGGGCGGTGCGGATGTAGTCCTCACCCAGGGTGTCGATCAGCGACCCGCGGGACAAGCGGGTATAAACGGCGGCCTGGACTGTGGCGAGCGTGATCCAGGGCAGGATCATGTGCCCCATCCACGGGATCAGGCCCTCGGAAAGCGGCGCGTAACCGGTCTGAATCCAGCTGAACCCGCGCTGGTTCAGCGGCACGAACACGGCGATGATCAGCAGCTCGCCCAGCACGAACGTGGGCATCGACAGGCCCGCCAGCACGCCAACGGTGGAGACGCGGTCAAATGTGCTGCGGGGGCGGGTCGCGCTCAGGACGCCGACGCCGAGCCCTACGACGAGCCACAGCACCACACCGCCGACGACGACCGACGCGGTGATCGGCAGATCCTGCGCGATTATCGTCTTCACGGCTTCGCCGTTGTAATAGGAGTATCCGAGGTTGCCGTGGACGATGTTGCCCAGAAAGTGCCAGTACTGGACCAGAATCGGCTGGTCTAGCCCAAGACGTCGGACCACCTCGTTAATGACCTGCGGCGACGCGGCGCGGCCGGCGAGCTGCCGGGCGACGGCATCGACCGGGCGGAAGAAGAACAGGAAAAACGTGGCGGTTGCGACCACCCACAGGACCAGGATGCCGGTCAGTATGCGCCTGATGAGGAACCGGGTGAAAGCCATGTCAGCCTGCCCCCGTGGCGCCGGCCGGCGGGGTGTGCGGCAGCTCGCTGTCTTTGAGCGTGACGTTCCGCTTGCCGCGCATGCGGCGGGCCGCGAACAACCGCTCCGTGCGCGGGTCCATGGCGTCCCTGATCCCGTCCCCGAGCAGGTTGAACGCGAGCGTGGTGATCAGCAGCGCGAGCGCCGGGAAGACCACGTACCACCAGGCCGCCTGGTAGTAGTTCTGCGCCTCGGAGAGGATGACACCCCAGCTCGGTGTCGGCGCGGGGATGCCGATGCCCAGGAAGGACAGCGTGGCCTCGAACACCACGGCGGTCGGGATGTACAAGGTGGCGAGGACGAGTACCGGGCCGAGCAGGTTGGGGAGGATGTCGATGAACATGATCCGCCACGGCCCGGCTCCCAGCGACCTCGCGGCCTCGATGTATTCCTTTTCCTTGACCGAGAGGGTCTGGCCCCGCACGATCCGCGAGATCCCCGCCCAGGAGAAGAAGGTGATTACCCCGATCACGATCAGCAGGCTTGGCCCGTAGATCGCGGCCAGGGCGAGCGCGAGAACGATGAACGGGAACGCCAGCACAGCGTCGATGAACCTGGCCAGCACCGCGTCGATCGTGCCGCCGAAGTACCCGGCGACCAGTCCGATGCTTACTCCGGCAACGGTCGCCATCAACGTGGTACTGATCCCGACGAACAAGGAGATCCTGGCCCCGTAGAGGATCCGGACCAAAAGATCACGCCCGACGTAGTCGGTGCCGAGCGGAAAGCCATGGGTGCCAGGACCCACCGGGATGCCCGCCGATGACAGGCCAGCACCCGTGAACGCTTGATATTCGCCATGGTGGAGCAAGCCGGCGAACACCGGTGCCAGCAGGGCCAGCACGGCCATGATCAGGATCACTGCTATGGAGGCGATGGCCATCTTGTCGTGGCGCAGCCGCCGCCAGGTGAGCTGCCACTGGCTGCGGCCCTGGATCGCCTCTTCAGGCGCAGTCTCGACCGCCTCGGCCTGGAACTGGACCCCGGTGACGCTCATGGCCGCTCCCTCCGGCCGGCCAGGGCCAGGTTCTCGCCCGCCTCCACCGGGAAGTGGCAGGCGGTCACGTGGGTGGCCGGGTCACCCGGCTTGCTCTCCAGCGGTGGCTCTTGCTGGCTGCAGAGTTCGGCCGCCTTTGGGCACCGGGGATGGAATCTGCAGCCGCCGGGCGGATTGATCGGCGACGGGACATCCCCGGTGAGGATGATCCGCTGGCGTGCGGCCGCCAGCTTCGGATCTGCCGCGGCGGCGGCGGACAGCAGCGCGGCAGTGTAGGGATGGCGGGGCATCTCGTAAATGGGTCTCTTCGGGCCCGCTTCCGCGATCTTGCCCAGATACATGACGATAACCGCGTCGCTGACGTGCCTGACGACCTCAAGGTCGTGCGCGATGAACAAATAGGAGAGGCCAAAGTCGTCCTGCAGGTCGCTCAGCAGGTTCAGCACCTGCGCCTGGATCGACACGTCGAGGGCGGACACGGGCTCGTCGCAGATAATCAGCTTCGGTCGCAGCGCCAGCGCGCGGGCCACGCCGATGCGCTGCCGCTGGCCACCGGAGAACTCGGCAGGAAACCGGTTGTAGTGCTCAGGGTTGAGCCCGACCCGTTCCATAAGGTTCTGGACCTGGCGCTTGCGCTGGGCACCGGTGGCTGTCTTGTGGATGACGAAAGGATCGCCGATGATCGCGCCGACGCGCCGTCGCGGGTTCAGCGAGCCGTACGGGTCCTGGAAAATCATCTGAATCTCGCGCCGGAAGGGCCGCATGGCCCGGCGGGACAGGTTGGTGATGTCGCGGCCCTCGAACGTCACCCTGCCCGAAGTCACCGGTATCAGTCCGGCGATGCAGCGGGCCAGCGTGGACTTACCGCAGCCGGTCTCGCCGACGAGGCCGAGCGTCTGACCGCGGCGGATCGTCAGCGACACGCCGTCGACGGCCTGGACCTGGCCGACGGTCCTGCCGATCAGCCCGCCAGCCTTGACCGGAAAGTGCTTGACCAGATTGTCCACCTGGACCAGGACGTCATCCTCCAGCTCGGATTCCGGATGCAAGGAGGGAGTGCCGCCTTGTGGCAGCGTGTCGCTCACGCGATCACGCTCCCCTCCGCCTCGGGACTGGCCGCGATGGCCGCGGCCACTTCGGCCGCGGCCGCGTGGCGGCCCTCACCCACGGCGCTCCTGCGCAGCTCCTCGGTTTCCTCGCCCAGGCCCACGGCCCGTGTGGGCAGGAAGCAGGCGGAGCGATGCGCACCCGCCGCACCCACAGCGACCAGGGCCGGCTCCTCGATCAGGCACCGCTCCATCACATAGGCACACCGGGGATGGAAGGCACAGCCAGTGGGCAGACTGATCAGGCTGGGCGGCTGACCCGTGATCGGCTTGAGCCGCTCGGCGGCGGCGGAGCTGTTGGGAATCGACTCCAGCAGGCCTTTGGTGTACGGATGGTGCGGCCGGTAGAAGATATCGTCCTTGCTGGCGTTCTCGGCGGCACGGCCCGCATACATCACCATCACGTCGTCGGCGATATCGGCGACGACCCCGAGATCGTGGGTAATCAAGATGAGCGCCGTATCGGATTCCTTCTGCAGATGGAGCAGCAGATCGAGGATCTGCGCCTGGACGGTCGCGTCCAGCGCGGTGGTGGGCTCGTCCGCGATGATCAGCTTGGGGCTCAGAGCCAGCGCCATGGCGATCATGGCGCGCTGGCGCATCCCGCCCGAGAACTGGTGCGGGTAGTCGTTCACCCGCTGCTCCGGCTGCGGAATCCCCACCCGCCGGAGCAGGTCCACGGCGCGCTCGGTGGCGTCGGACTTGCTGACCGACTTGTCGTGCACGCGGATCATCTCCACGATCTGCCAGCCCACCTTGAACAGCGGGTGAAGGCTGGTCAGCGGGTCCTGGAAGATGACCGCGATCTGGGCGCCACGGATCCCGCGCATTTGGTCGTCGGTCAGCGTCAGCAGGTTGAGCCCGTCAAATTCGGCTCTGCCGGAGATATCCGCACCCGGGGTGAGCCTGAGCAGACTCTGCGTCAGCACGGTCTTGCCGCTGCCTGACTCGCCGACAATGCCGAGGGTCTGGCCCGGATCGATGCTGAACGACACGCCGCGGACCGCCTTGACTATGCCGTCCGCGGTCGAAAAGCTGACGGTCAGGTCCTTCACATCAAGCAGGGTCACTGCATCTCTCCGCTGGCTGCCCAGCCGCCCGCCTTCTCGCTGTCCGGTCTCGCAGGCGACTGGGGCCAGCGTGACATGAAACCTCCTGATTCCGCTATGCCTAGCTCCGGCCGGGTATGCGAGGCATACCCGGCTGGAGCCCGCGCTGACTTAGGGTCAGGAGCTGAGCCAGACGTTGGCGATGTCGGCCCCGCCGATGTTCGGCGCGACGACGATTGCCGTGGCCCCCGCGTTGTGCACCCGGGAGCTGGAGTAATTCGTTTGCTGCTGGGAGATCAGCGGTACAGTCCACGCGTTCTTCATGGCGAGCTGATCCGTCTGGTGCCAGAGCGACCCGGCCTGCGACTGCGAGGTGGCCGACTCAGCCTGCTTGATCAGGCTGTTCATCTGCGAGTTGTTGACACACCCGTAGTTGATCGTGTTGACCACGCAGTTCGTCTGGAAGAACGGCGGAATGATCGTCCGGCCGTTGTTGCCGTACCAGTCGGGGAACCAGCCGGTGCTGGTGGTAACATCCCACCTGCCGGGCTGGTCATTGACCGGCGAGTTACCCGCGTCGGTGAAGTAGCTGGACCCTGGCTCGGCTTTGCCTTTCAGGTTGATCCCGCACGGCTTCAGGCTCGCCTGCACGGCCTCGAATATGTGCGTCTCGAGGCTGTCATTGATGTACAGGGCGGTGAGCGTGACGCCGTTCGGATAGCCGGCCGAGGACAGCATCTCCTTGCACTTGGCGATGTTCCCGTTGCCGTTGTTGTTCGGGTACAGGTTGGAGTTCACATAGCCGACGTTGCCCGGAGGGATCACCGTGTTGATGATCTTCGCAGTGGTGGGCCCGCCGAGGGCCTTCTGCACCCCTACCTTGCTGACGCCGTACTCAATGGCCTGCCGCACCGCCAGCTTGCCCATGGCGCCGTTAGCGTCCGGGCTGCGCAGGTTGAACACGAGGTAGGGGACGGTGTTGCTCCCTGGCCAGGCGTAGAACCTCGGGTCGTGGCTTGCCACGAGCTGGGGGACGGAGGCCGGGTCGACGGAGGCGGCTCCCTCGCCGCCGAACAGATCGTAGGTGCCGGCCTTCAAATCGGCCAGCTGGGTCTGCAGGGACGTGACGCCGAACGTCTCCGTGATCTGGTTGACGTACTGGTGCCTGGCTGTGTCGGTGGCTTCCTTCCAGGCGGGGTTCCTGCTCATGGTCAGCGACTTGCCCGGCACGTACTGAGTGATCTGGTACGGGCCGTCCGAGATCGTGTGCTGGCGCAATTGCGCGCTGTCCGGCACGTATTTGTCGTACTCCACCGGCCGCGCGGAGCTGAACGGCATCGCCAGCATGTAGATGAAGTCCGCCGCCGGCTCGATCAGGTGGAACACGAGCGTGGACGAGTTCGGCGCGGAGATGCCCGAGATGTTGTGCGTGTTCTGGAAGTTGGTGATGTTGGCCGCGGTTGGCGCGTTAGACTTTTTGGCGAAAAACGCGGTCTCGGCGTTGTCGTAAGTCTGCAGCCCGGCGATCGTGGCGTTGTAATAGAACGGTGCGCCGACCGGCTGGACCGGGTTGTAGAACGCCTTGAACTCCCGGAGGAAATCCTGCGAGGTCACCTGGCGCGGCGGGCTGGTGTTCCACATAACGCCCTGCTTGATGTGGAACGTGTAGGTCTTGCCTCCGTCGGTGATCCCGCCGTTGGCGGTTGTCGGCACCTCCGTCGCGATGTCAGGGACCGGCGTGGTCAGCTTCAGCCAGCCCGCGTCCCCGATCTTCTTGTCCACCGCGTACGGATACGTCAGCAGCTGCCGGGCGTATGCGCGTTCCACTAGGTAGTCGGCGGTGTAGTAGGCCGCCACCGTGTCGAGGTGGTCGGGGCCGCTGGCCGCCACGATTTTCAGGGTTCCCCCTTTTACGGGCTTCCCCGACGACGTCGAGGACGACGAGGATCCGCCGCACGCAGCGAGCCCCACGGCGGCTGCTGCCGCCACCGCTACCGCGGCGTAGCGCTTGCGTAGGTGTCTCATGAGCATGCTCCTTTGACCTGCTGCCAGGGACAGGCCTCTCAGTGATCACCCTTCGTGACTACACGCCTGGTCCCGCGTTGTCTACCCCGGGAGACCGGAGCGCCCAAAGGGGTTACGCAGCCGCAACCGTGCTGTGACAACACCCTGCTGACAGGAGATTTGTACGGTTTGGCAGGTGTATGCCTGCCCATCCAGGATCGCCCGCCCGGCCGACAATGACCACACTACGGAAACTTGGCACCAGCCATGGTGCAGCCCGGCGTCCGCGATGGTGCCGGGAGGTCAGGCTGGCTTTCCCTGCTCGCCATCGGCGGTGCTGGCCGCTGTGACCGCGGACGACGTGACCGCGGCCTCCGGCGCTGGAGATCGTCCTCGCCTACCAGGGCAAGAGGCCATCTGCGGTGCTCGGGGCGCTGAGCAAGAACCTGCGGCAGATGCTGTACGAGCGGCTGGCCGACAGCGGGGTGGTTCGCGCCGAGCGGAGCAGGATCCTGGGTGTCGTCCCGGTCCACCGGTGGCCAGCTCAAGATGCCAGCCACGAGGCGGAGGTGCGCCGGCTGGTGACCCAGGCGCTGGTGCATCAGGTGGCGCCGGACACCCGGATCGCCGCGCTGATCGCCCTTCTGCGCGCTCGAGTGCGAGGACAAGATCGTCGACCCCCGGGCAGCACGGCCTGTCCAAGCGGGAACTCAGGGCACGGGCGGAGAAGATCGCCGAGGGCAACTGGGCATCACAAGCCGTCCGCAAGGCGATCGAGGAGATGGTGGCCGCGGTCCTCACCGCCACCACCGCAGCCACCATCGCCACCACCGCGTCCGCTGGCTAGGCCAGCCGCGGTTGGCCGTGCCCACGACCGCACAGATAACCCCGTTCGGGCGTGGCACGAATGGCCACCGCGGCGACCAGTTCGCCGCCCATATCGGCGGATATCGCATGTCGCACGACCGCCGAGATGTCACCCTCGGCAACGAGACGCCCGGCTGGCCCTCGCAGCCCCCAGCAGCGCTACACGGCGTCATCGGCAATTTCCCGGTCTGACCAGCACTATCATGCTCGTTTGCACCTAGTGACGCGTTTGCTTACCCAGGTACGCCAGGAGACCGGAGCAGCGGGCACGCCGAGTGCGCCGAGGCCGAGGCGGCAAGGTCAGGAGTAGCGTCAGAACAGATCACCCGGATCTTTGTGCCGGGTCCCGGCAGCTCGGCGGCAAACGTCACCGTGAGCGTGACGGGTAAACAGGAATCTCTCCGAGGAGGACCAATGGGTGATTCCGGACACGACATAGACCCGACCTTCTACCGCAGCCCGGCGGACGCGATCAGCGCCCCTCCGGAGCAGCTGGCCTACGTGGTCGCCTTCGACCGCGCGGCGCAGCAACCGGACGCGCTCGCCGTGCTCGGCACCGACCCGGAGTCGGCCCAGTACAGCCAGGTCGTCGGCTGGACCGACCTGCCGAGCCGCGGAAACGAACTCCACCACTTCGGCTGGAACGCGTGCAGCAGCGCGTTCGCCCACGCCGGGCACCGCACCGACGGGCTGCAGCGCCGATACCTGCTGATCCCGGGCATACGATCGTCCTGCATCCACGTCTATGACACCCAGCCGGATCCCCGCCAGCCGACGCTGGTCCGGACGATCACCGCGGACGAACTGGCCAAGAACGCGGGCTACTCCCGCCCGCACACCCTGCACTGCGGCCCGGACGGGATCTTCATGTCCTGCCTGGGCGGCGCGCACGGCGCCGACGGGCCCGGTGGCATCGCGCTGCTCGACCACGACACCTTCGACGTACTGCGCGCGTGGGAGACCGACCGCGGGCCGCAGTACCTGGCCTATGACGCCTGGTGGCACCTCAACCAGAACACGCTGATCACCAGCGAGTGGGGCACGCCCTCGATGATCGAGGACGGGATCAACCCGGACCTGCTGCTCGGCCACAAGTACGGGCACGCGCTGCACTTCTGGGACCTGGCCGCGGGCAAGCACCTGCAGACCGTCGACCTGGGCGAACAGCACCAGATCGCGCTCGAGCTGCGCCCTTCTCACGACCCCGAGGCGACCTGGGGTTTCGTCAACGTGGCGATCAGCACCGACGACCTGTCCGCCTCGATCTGGCGGTGGAGTCGCCAGGACGGCCACTGGCGCGCCGACAAGGTGATCACGATACCGGCCGAGCCCGCGGACCCGGCCACGCTGCCGCCGGCGCTGCAGCCGTTCGGGGCGGTGCCGCCCCTGGTCAGCGACATCAACCTGTCGGTGGACGACCAGTTCCTCTACGTCTCCTGCTGGGGCACCGGCGAGCTCAAGCAGTACGACGTCAGCGACCCGGCCCACCCGCGCGAGGCCGGCTCGGTCCGGCTCGGCGGCATCACCGGCCGGGTCGCGCATCCCGCGGCGCCGGGCGAGCCGCTGGCCGGCGGCCCGCAGATGGTGGAGGTCAGCCGGGACGGCAGGCGGATCTACATGACCAACTCGCTGTACGGATCGTGGGACGACCAGTTCTACCCGGACGGCGTGGGCAGCTGGCTCGCCAAGCTCGACACCGACCCGCACGCGGGCGGCGGGCTGAGCCTGGACGAGCGCTTCTTCCCCCAC
>Ga0070697_100001704_pt1 | contig 16792 bp, 9 predicted proteins | sample KBSK1501metaG_FD_65475 | JGI IMG/M metagenome (GOLD analysis project Ga0070697, IMG submission 65475) | Corn, switchgrass and miscanthus rhizosphere microbial communities from Kellogg Biological Station, Michigan, USA - KBS K1-50-1 metaG | ecosystem: Host-associated > Plants > Roots >...
GACCGTCGGTCCAAGATCGGGCTCCCTCCAGAACGGCTGATAAACTGGTCGGCGGCCGTGCAAGACCCCGACAAGCTCAATGATGAAACAACATACCAGCGCTGCTTCGCCTGCGGCCATAACAACCAGCACGGACTCCAACTGACCTTTCATCGCGAAGGGGATCGCATCGTCGCCGAGTACCAGCCCGTCGAACGGTACCAGGGGTTTCCAGGCGTGCTCCACGGCGGCATTCTCGCCACCATGCTCGACGAGACGATGGGACGCACCGGCGCCCTGCGGCGCGAATGGTTGATGACCGGCAAGCTCGATATCCGGTATCGGCAGCCGGCGCCGCTGGATCAGAAATTACGGGTTTGGGGCGAGATTGCCCGCGAGCGGGATGGCGCCATCGACGCAATCGGCGCGGTGGAGTTGATGGACGGCACGGTGCTGGCCGACGCCCGCGGCATGTTCGTGCGACTCCCCGAGGCGCTGGCCACGGCGACCGCCTCTGATTATCCGGAGTTCATCAACTACTGGCAAACGTAAGCGTGCCGCGGTCGCACCTCTTTGGGCCGGAGCACGAGGAGTTTCGGGGCACCGTCCGCCGGTTCATCGACAAGGAGGTTCGCCCTCATGTCGATGAGTGGGAGGAAGCGCAGCAGTTTCCTCGAGAGCTGTTCAAGCGTTTTGCCGCGCTCGACCTACTGGGTCTCAAGTATCCAGAGCAATACGGCGGCACCAACGCCGGCCTGATCTACGAGGCCATCCTCTTCGAAGAGCTCGCGCGGTGCGGTTCGGGAGGGGTGGCGGCGGGGATCGGGGCTCATATCGCGATTGCCACGCCACCGATCAATGAGAACGGCAACGACGCGCAGCGGCAGCGCTGGCTGACGCCCGCGATCAAGGGAGAGAAGATCGTCGCCCTGGGCGTCACGGAACCATCGGGGGGCTCGGACATCGCCCACGTGCAGACCATCGCCCGCCGCGACGGTGACTCGTACATCGTCAACGGCGCCAAGATGTTCATCACCAACGGCGTCACTGCCGATCTGGTCGTCATCCTGGTGAGGACCAGGCCGGAGGGAGGCCATCAGGGACTTTCGGTCTTGGTGGTGGAGCGCGGGACGCCCGGTTACAGCGTCGGCCGCAAGCTGGACAAGCTCGGCTGGCGGGCATCCGATACCGCGGAGCTCGTCTTCCAGGATTGCCAGGTGCCGGTCGAAAATCGGCTGGGCGAGGAGAACAACGGGTTCTATCTGGCGGTGGGGAATTTTCAGTGGGAACGGTTGTGGATCGCGATTGGCGCGGTGGCATCGGCCCAACGAAGTCTCGAGCTGGCGGTCGAGTACGCGGCCAACCGGACGCAGTTCGGTAAAACCCTGACCTCGATGCAGGTGATCCGCCATGAGATTGCGGACATGGCGCTCCAGATCGAGCAGGCGCGCCAGCTGACCTACTACGCGCTGTGGCTGCATTCGCAGAAGCTCCCCTGCACGAAGGAGGTTTCGATGGCGAAGATCGCGGCCACCGAGGCGGACGTCAAAGTCGCCGACCGGGCGCTACAGATCCATGGCGGCTATGGCTACATGATGGAGTACCCGATCCAGCGCGCATGGCGCGACGCGCGTCTCGGCCCGATCGGTGCCGGAACGAACGAGATCATGCGCGAGATCATCGCCAAAGAGCTCGATCTTTAACTGCCGCGACCGACTAATAGAACCCGCAGTACTAATGAAGCTTGTCGATCAACGTGACGCTCGGCGCAGTCTTCATCACACAACAAGCGTGATGTGGGTTGTCCAGATCTCCCCGGCAAAAATATCTCTTGACTTCCGCTCCGCACTGAAGTAAAACCGCCGCAAGCAGTTCCACTAATTCGTTGCGCAACAAGGGGGAGCCAATGGGGGGTTCCAGATCCGTTAGTTCGCTGCGCGTCGCGCCGCGTCGACATTATCGCCTGATCTTCAGTTTTCTTCTCGGGCTGGGAATCATCGTTCCGGCCGTGCCATTCGCTGCACCTGTGCCGGCCGTGGCGGCGAGCTACTCCTCGACCATTCTCGGGGACAGCCCGAAGGCCTATTACCGACTCAATGAGAGCGCGTGCTGCACCGCGAGCGACACATCGGGAAACGGCTACAGCGCTAACTACGCATCCTCAGGGATCACCTACTCCAACGTCGGCGCCCTCACGGGCGACAGCGACCCCGCGATCAGCTCCTCCTACAACGGCCCGGCGGTGAGCCGCGACGACGCCTTCCTGCCGTTGGGGTCCGCATCTCGAAGCGTGGAGGTCTGGGAAAAGACAAGCACCACCGGAACCTTTGGACTGGTCACCTATGGCACTCTGACCACCAACCATTACTTTGGCCTGAATCTCGTGGGCGCGACCACGCTCAGCGTGGATGGCCTCACCAACTACGTCAACCGGACCACCCCCTACTCACTCGAGGACGGTAACTGGCACGACCTGGCAACCACCTATGACGGCAGCACCATCCTGCTCTACGTTGACGGCCAACAAATTGGCAGCGGGTCGCTCTCGCTGTCGACGATGGCCAGTCAGGGTTTGTGGGTGGGCGCCGCCACGGACGGGGCGAACCCGTTCCCGGGGGCGCTCGATGAGGTGGCGATTTACGCCTCGGCGCTTTCGGCGAGCCAGATCAGCAGCCACTGGCGGGCCGGGCTGGCGGCTGCCGCCTGTCCCCCAACCCCGACGACGGGGTACGCGGGGACGATCAGTGCCGACCATCCGACGCGATACTTCCGTCTCGGCGAGACGGGCGGCCACACGGCGATGGATTACGCCAGCAGCACCGCCTGCCGGCCCGCGGCCTACGCGTACGGCGCCACGCACGTCAGCGGGGCGCTGGTCGGCGATGGCGATGGCGCAGTCGGCGCGCCCTCGCCGGTCGGCATCATGCTGGCGGGGTCCGGCGAGGGCCTGCCTTCGGGGAGCAGCGCGCGCACGCTCGAGGCGTGGGAGAAAACCGGCACGACCGGCACCATGGCCGTGGTCGATTACGGCTACGGCGCGACCAATCAATACTTCGGCCTCAATCTCGTGGGCGCTACCACCCTCAGCATCGACGGGTGGATCAACTACGTGAACCTGCCAACGCCCTATTCCCTGGAGGACGGCAGCTGGCATTACGTCGCGGGCACGTACGACGGCAACGTCACGATCACGCTCTTCGTCGACGGTCAGGAAATCGGGAGTGGCACGCTGCCCTCGGTCTTGTCTACGCCGCTGCCGGGCCAGGGGCTGTGGATCGGAAGTGGGCAGGATTCCGCGACGCCCTTTGCCGGCTCGCTGGATGAGGTTGCGGTCTATCCGACGGCGCTCACCCCGGCCCAGGTCAACGCCCATTGGCGGGCCGGCGTGGCGGCGCAAGCCTGCCCCGCGGCGCCGACGAGCGGCTACCCCGGGACGGTGGCGAGCGACTCGCCGGTGCGCTACTGGCGTCTGTCGGAACTATCGGGGCAATCCGCCGCGGAGTATTCGGGCAATTGCCGCTTCGCCGCCTTCAATAGCGGCGCGGGCCGCGCGCCGACGCCGCTGATCAACGACGTCGGGGGTTCTGTGACCAATCCCTCGCCGGCCGCCACCAGCGTCGCGGCATCTCCCGATGGCCTGCCGGGCGGTGCCGCGGCGCGCACCGTCGAAGTCTGGGAAAAGGCGCCGAGTTCGTCGAATGCGATGGCGCTGGTGACCTACGGGACGAACAGCACGGGCCAATATTTCGGCTTCAATGTGCTGTCGAACACGGGCTTGAGCGTCGACGGGTACAACGTGAGCGTCAACCTGACCAGCCCGACGTCGCTGGAGGATGGCGCCTGGCACCAGCTGGCGGTGACCTACGACGGCAATCTCACCATCACGATGTATGTGGACGGGCAGTCCATCGGCAGCGGAACGCTGACGACTGCGCTGGCGACCGCCATCCCCGGGGAGGGGCTCTGGATCGGGCAGGGAGTTGACTCGGCCGCTGCCTTCACCGGATCGGTGGGTGAGGTATCGGTCTACCAATCGGTCTTATCAGCCTCACGAGTCCTGGCACACTACATGGCCGGCACGCTCAAGGGTGGGCCGTATACGGCGGCGCAATCGAACGGCGGCGGCCTTAACCTCTGCCTTCCCTGCACCGTCGCGGGCATCCTTCGCGGCATCGCGACCATCTTTCCTATCGACACCGCCAGTGGGAATTTCTGGCACGTCTTTACCGATTTCAGCATTTCCGGTCGCAGCTATCCGTTGAGTTTCGTCCGAGCCTACAATTCCCAGTCCGCCGCCAGCAACGGTCCCCTCGGCTATGGCTGGCAACTCAACGGCGCCATGTCGCTCAGCCAGAGCGGCAGTACCGTCACGATCGCCCAGGAAAACGGCAGTCAAGCGACCTTTACGCAGTCTGGGAGCACCTGGGGTCCGTCCGCACCCCGATTCATCGCGAGCCTGACCCACAATGGCGATGGCTCGTGGACGTTCGTCCGGCAGGCCCGGGACACCTATACCTTCAGTGCCTCCGGCCAGCTGGTCGCCGCGAAGGATCTCAACGGCTACATCACGAGCCTCAGCTACACGAGTGGCAACCTGACCACCGTGACCGACCCCGCGGGCCGCACGCTCAGCATCGCTTGGACGGGGAGCCACATCACGAGCGTCACGGATGCGAACGTCAGCCCATCGCGGGGCGTGTCATTCCAGTACAACGACGGTGCGGGGAACCTGACCGACGTCATCGATGTCGGCAGTGGCCACTGGCAGTACACCTACGACACGAGTCACCGGATGACGGTGATGAAAGATCCGAAGTGCTATGCGACCAGTGGCTGTCCCGGCGTCCAGAACTCGTACGACAGCACTGGCCGGGTTCAATGGCAGAAGGACCAGCTCAATCGCCAGACCAGCTTCACCTACGGCGCGACGCAGACGACCATCACCGATCCCAAGGGGAACCAAACCGTCGACGCCTACAACCAAGGGCTGCGGGTGGCGACGACCAGGGGATATGGGACCGCCCAGGCCGCCACCTGGCATTACGCCTATGACCCCAGTACCCTAGCCCTGATTGCCGTCACCGATCCGAATGGCAACAAGACGACCTATACCGCCGACAGCAATGGCAATCCCTTAACCGTCACCGACCCGCTGGGGCGGCAAACGGTCAACACCTATAACGCGCTGAACGAGGTCCTGACCACCAAAGACCCGAACGCGGTCACGACCACTTACACGTACGACGGCAACGGCAACCTGACCAGCGTCGCCCGGCCGCTGACCGGCACCTCGCAGGTGCAGACCACCACGTACAACCACGCCGACTCGTCCCATCCAGGGGATGTCACCTCCATGGTGGACCCGGACAGCAAGACCTGGACCTATGGCTACGACGGCAACGGCAACCGCAACAGCGTCCAGGATCCACTTGGCAACAAGGCGACCTCGGTGTTCAACGGCGACGGCTGGCTGACCTCGTCGGTGACCCCGAAGGGCAACGTTGCCGGCTGCGGCTGCGCCAGCCAGTACACCTCGACCGACGCGTACAACGCGTTCGGCCAGCTGACCACGCAGACCGACCCACTGAGCCACGGCACGGCTCGGCACTACGACGCCGACCAGAACCTGGACACCTTTACGGACGGCGACGGCAACGTCACGACCAATGTGTACGACGTGGCCAACCAGCAGACCCAGATCAAGCGCGCCGACACGCCGCAGACGACCTTGACGACCGATTACAACGCCGATGGCACCCTGCTCGACCAGAAGGATGGCAAGGGCAATGCGATCCTGACCTATGGATACGACGCGCTGGCCCGCGTCACCTCGAGCACCGACGCCCTGGGCAACGTCACGTCGTTCACCTACGACGGGGCCGGCAACCGGCTGACGAAGCAAGATCCCGGCGGCAACTGCGCCGCGACGCCCAAGACCGGCTGCACGACGATGACGTACGATTCGGCAAACCAGCTCAAAACCATCACCTACAGCGATGGCGTGACCCCGAACGTGACGAATCTCGCCTACGACGCCGATGGCCAGCGGTCCGCCATGACCGATGGCACCGGGACCTCTGCGTGGGTGTGGGATAGCCTCCACCGCCTGACGAGCTACACCAACGGCAATGGCGCGCAGGTCCAGTACGCCTACAACCTGCGCAACCTTCCGACGACCCTGACCTATCCCGGGAGCCTCAATGTGACTCGCAGCTACGACGACGCGGGACGGTTCACCTCGGTGCAAGACTGGCTCAGCAATGCGACAACCTTCGGGTATGACGCAAACGCCAACCTGACGACGGAAACCCTGGCGTCGGGCACGGGCGTGGTCGATACCTTCACCTTTGACCCGGCCGACCGGCAGATGGCGATTGCGGACATCAAAGGCGGCAGCATCACGCTCTTTTCTGCCACCTATTCGCGAGACAATGCCAACCAACTCACTTCAGACTCGTCAGCGCCATCACCGACCGGTTCCTACAAGTACGGTGCGCTCAATCAGATCTGCTACGCCGGTTCTTCGAGCGCGAGTGCCTGCAGCGCGCCACCGTCGGGAGCGACGGCCTATGCCTACGACGCCGCGGATAATTTGACCCAGGCAGGAACCACGCAACAGGTCTTCAACGCGGCCGACCAGCTCTGCTGGACCGCCGCGACGAGCGGGACCTGCTCATCGCCTCCGACCGGCGCCACCACCTATACCTATGACACGCGTGGAAACCGAATCTCTTTGACGCCGCCGACCGGAAGCGCAACCAACCTGTCACACGATCAAGCCAATCGATTAACCGCCTACGGCACAAGCAGCTCCTACGCTTACAACGGAGACGGGCTCCGCATGAGCAAGACGGTGAGTGGCTCAACTAGCCAATGCCTTTGGGACGCAGCAGCAGCTTTGCCGCTCCTTCTCAAAGACGGTTCAACTGCCTACGTTTATGGCCCTGGTGACTTGCCCCTTGAGCAGATTAACGGGTCGAGCGTTCTTTGGCTGCATCACGACCAACTGGGGAGCACGAGACTGGTCACGGACAACGGCGGCGCAGCCCAGGCGACCTATACATTCGATGCCTACGGAAAGCTAACCGCAAGCACCGGCAACATTACGAATCCCTTCCGCTTCTCGGGCCAGTACCTCGACAGCGAGTCCGGTCTGTACTACCTTCGGGCAAGGTACTACGACCCTATGACTGACCAGTTCTTATCACGTGACCCCGCGCTCGCACAAACGCGAGCCGCCTACGGCTACGCCGTAGGGAATCCCGTAAACCGAACTGATCCAAACGGTCTTGGCGGCAATGACATGAAAGATGGTGGGGCAGGGGAATTCCCGACAGAAGCAGAAATTATCAAGCAATTCAGACCACTTCAGCCAGATGAACCCGGCTACGGCGAGGAAGCAGTCGGGCCAGGAGCTTTTCGCTACCTAAACAAGGCAGTGGCTCGGCAGGCGTTCGCAGGTAGGGGCGACTTCGGAAAGACCGTGAGGAACTTTTTCGGCAGAGCAACGAGCAAATGCACCGACTTTCACGCTGTCGACAATCGTGACGGCACGTACACCCTGACGTACCGCGCGCCATCAAATAACGATCCGGACGGCTACGGTAAGTGGTATGTCGCTGAAGTAGAGACCTGGAGCGGAGATACCCTGTCCGATTACAAAATAGGATATGGTCCCGGAGGCCCGTACGATCTCTATGACATTAAGCCAACGCGTTCGGGTATTCAAGAGTAATGGAAGGGCTAACACCCGAAGACATCGAGTCGGTGGTTCGTGGCGACTTAGCCAACCTTTCGAAATTGGCGCAGTATAGTCATGAAGATCTGGGTCGGGCCTGGGCTCGGTCGAGCCATCCACAATTGACGGCCAGTACGGTTCTCAGCGTATTGATCACTCTTAGGCACGGTCGAATGACGGCAAAAGAGGCTCACGACTGGGCCGGATTCATGTTCAGCGGCTACACTGGGTCCGCGCCGCTTCCCCTGAAGAGACTGGACATTGAATATGATCCGGCGGACGAGGATCGCATAGCTGAAGTCATCATGAGACTCGAACAGATGGAAGACGACCTGGATGGGCCCATAACCGACGTTGAGTTAGATCGAATGATTTCCAAAATGGAGCACGGAAGTTAGCGCCCGCCGCGACAGCCCCCTCAAAGGGACGGTGTGGGGGATCCATTCGTGTTGGCTCGAAAGTCCAGCGATTTAGGCTAACCAGGTCCCTTCGGTGAACGGCCGACCCCAATAGATGGCTTTTGCGGTGGTTGATGGGGGAGCTGATGCGAAGCGCTGGGTTTTCCCCTAATGGCGCCTGGCTAGACTCTAACCGTGCCTTTTGAATTGACGTCGCCGTTTTCCGCGATCGTCGGGCAGGAGCAAATGAAGCGCGCGCTAATGCTAAACGCCGTTGATCCAGGCATCGGTGGTGTGCTGCTCCGAGGCGACCGCGGGACTGCCAAGTCGTCGACGGTACGGGCGCTGGCTCGCCTGCGTTACTTTCACGTGGCCACGATGCCTGGCGATCTATGAAACGCTTAACAAGTGACAGCAAACGGGCTCGCAGCGGTCCTCAGAGGGATTGCTGCACTTGGTTGTTTGGCGTTTCTCCTAGCCGCGGTGGCGTTTGTTCTAGCCGGCGGCTTCGAAATGGTCACCGGTCGGAATGCTCCTGGCTGGTTGGGCGGCCAGTTCTTCTATCGACGTGGCTGGGCAACTGAACCTCAGTGGAGTCAGATGCGCCGGCGCCAAAACGGATTTTTCGTGCTGGGCTTCGGCTTGGGGTTCGTAATCGTGTCGATAACTCTTCTTCTTTTTGCCATTGGCGGGCTCCTATAGCCAACTACAACCCTCGGGCAACATTAGACGAAGGTATCAACCGTGTGCCCCGCTGATGATCAACCGTGGCCTTGGTCGTCGGCACCCCTCAAAGTCGAGGACGCGTATCTGCTATGTACGACTTCATGAGGCGTTACTGGGAACGGGGAGGCCACCGCCCCGGTCCCCGTCGCCTGCTACACAACGGCGTCGGACCCCTCAAAGGACCCAGGAGTCCGGGGCGGCTGACCACCCCTCCAGCGTTCTGGAGATTGCCTGGCCGCCATAGAACGAGCCCGCACGCACGGGGTGCCGAGGGAACTCTGATCGAAGGCAATTCCCAAGTTCATACTGCCCCAGCTGACGCAGGTGTGCGACCACGTCTAACTGGATGTGAAGGGGTAGGTTTAGGAGAGCAGCGGCTGACTAGACTCATACCGTGCCCTTTGAATTGACCTTGCCGTTTTCCGCGATCGTTGGCCAGAAGCAGATGAAGCGCGCGCTCATGCTCAATGCCGTCGATCCGGGGATTGGTGGGGTCCTGATCCGCGGCGACAGGGGCACGGCGAAGTCGTCGGCGGTCCGGGCTCTGGCTCGTCTACTGCCCGACTACGAGGCGGTCGAGGGTTGTCCCTACCGCTGCGATCCGGCGACGCCCTCCCACTACTGCGACGACTGCCGGCGCAGGGCAAAGAGTGGTCCGCTGCCGGTCACTCGGCTGCCGATGCGGATCGTCGAGTTGCCCATCAATGCCTCGGAGGACCGGCTGGTCGGGTCGATCGACATCGAGGCGGCGGTCAGGGCGGGCACCCGTCGCTTCCAGCCCGGCGTGCTGGCCGAGGCCAACCGCAACCTTCTATACGTGGACGAGGTCAACCTGCTCGACGACCACCTGGTGGATGTCCTGCTCGACGCGGCGGCGATGGGCGTGAACGTCGTCGAGCGCGAAGGTATCTCGATCGTCCATCCATCGCACTTCATCCTGGTGGGCACCATGAACCCCGAAGAGGGGGAGCTACGGCCTCAGCTGCTCGACCGGTTCGGCCTCTGCGTCGACGTGGTTACCCCGACCGACATCGATCAGCGGCTGCGCGTGATGGAACTCGAGCGCGACTTCCTGGCGGATCCCCGCGCGGTCCACCGCGTTTGGGCAGGCCGTGAGGCCGAGCTGCGCGCCCAGCTGCAGGCGGCCACCGCCCGGCTCGACGGCGTCCAGCTTCCCGACGCGATCCGGACCCTGATCGCCCGGCTCTGTCTCGACGGCCTCGTCGCCGGCCATCGCGCCGACCTCGTCGTTGCCGGAACGGCGCGCGCAATTTGCGCCCTGCGCGGAGCGCCGGTGGTCGAGCTGCCTGACGTCGTCGAGGCGCTCGGGCTGGCGCTCGCGCATCGTCGTCGTGAGCCCGTCGCGGACAAGCCGTCCCAGGTCCAGGAACTGGCATCACGCGCCGCGGAGCAGCTGGCGCAGATCCAGGCGACGACACCAAACGAAACGGCGCAAGCGGTTCGAGGAGAGGCGACGCAGCAAGAAGGCGCCTCCGGTGGCGAGGCGAATGAAGGCTGGACCACGGCGGAATCGCGTGAATCGCCGAGCACAGAGGCCGTCGACGTGGATGCCGACGCGGTGATCCGACTGCCGACGTTTGCCGTCAAGAAGCTGGACCTGCCTCGCGAGCGGCAGGCCCGGCGCGCTGCCGGGAAGCGGACCACGACGAAGAGTGAAACCAAGCGCGGGCGTTATGTCCGCAGCTCGCAAGCGGAGAAGGTGACTGACGTCGCCTTCGACGCGACGGTTCGCGCTGCGGCGCCCTATCAGCGCAGCCGGCGACTGGCCACCGCTGATCCTACGAACCAGCTGCAGCTGGAAACCCATGATCTTCGCCAGAAAGTCCGGGAACGAAAGACCGGGAACTTGATCGTCTTCGTGGTCGACGCTTCCGCATCGATGGATGCCGAACAGCGCATGCTCGCTACCAAGGGCGCCATCCTCTCGTTGCTACGCCACGCCTACGTCCGTCGCGACAAGGTGGCGCTCGTCGCCTTCAGCGGTCGCAACGCCCGCGTCGTCTTGCGCCCCACCTCCAGCGTCGACCTCGCCGAACGCCGGCTTGAGCGGCTGAACATCGGAGGGACGACCCCATTGACGCACGGTCTGATGACCGCCCTGAAGCTGATCAAGACCGAGCGGCTTCGCGACCCGCGGGTATATCCGCTGCTGGTGCTGATCAGTGACGGCCGCGGCAACATCAGCCTTTTCGGCGAAGAGCCCCTACTCGAGGCGCAGCGTATGGCCGGCCAGATCAAGCAAGACGGCATTCGTGCCATGGTTATCGACTCGACGAGGGACTTCAGCAGTCAGCCTGGGTATCCAAAGAGCCGCGTGACCAGTCTCTACGGCGCCTATGCCTTCAACGTCTGCGGCGACCTGGCCGAGCGTCTCGGCGGCCGCTACTACGGGCTGTTCGACCTCTCGCAGCGCTCGATCGTTGATAGCGTCCAGCGTGAGATGCTTAGGACGGGTTCAGCCTGATGGAACGCTTTGTTTATCCCTTCAGCGCCATCGTCGGGCAGGACAAGATGAAGCTCGCGCTCGTCTTGAATGCCATCCATCCTGCCATTGGCGGGGTGCTGATTCGTGGCGAGAAGGGGACCGGCAAGTCGACCGCGGTCCGCGCACTGGCGCGCCTGCTCCCCGAGCTGACGGTGGTTGCCGATTGTCCGTACCACTGCGACCCGGACGCGACCGAGGCCCTGTGCTCCGACTGCCAGGACCGGTTGGCCCGCGGGGAAACGCTGCCGAGGGCCCGGCGCCGGATGCGCGTGGTCGAGTTGCCCATCAATGCGTCTGAGGACCGGGTGGTGGGCGCCATCGACATCGAGGCGGCGATCAAGAGTGGCGAGCGCCGCTTCGAGCCGGGTGTGCTCGCCGAGGCGAACCGCAACATTCTCTATGTCGATGAGGTGAACTTGCTAGACGACCACCTGGTCGACGTGCTGCTGGATGCGGCCGCTATGGGCGTCAACGTGGTGGAGCGTGAGGGGATTTCGATCTGGCATCCGGCACGCTTCATCCTGGTAGGCACGATGAATCCGGAAGAGGGCGACCTGCGGCCGCAACTGCTGGACCGCTTCGGTCTCACGGTCGACGTCGAAGGTATCAAGGACATCAGCCAGCGGGTGCTGATCGTCGAGCGCCGGGAGGAATGGGAATCCGATCCCGCTGGGTTTAGCCAGCAATTTGCCGACCAGGATGCCGAGATTGGGACGCGCATTGCCGAAGCCATCATTCGCTTCCCCGGGGTCGTGATGCCGGTTGGGATTCTGCGGGCGCTCGCCGAGCTCAATGTCAGCCTCCAGGTGGACGGGCATCGCGCCGACCTGGTTGGCCGCAAGGCGGCCCAGGCGCTGGCGGCTTATCGCGGCATTCCTGAGGTCGGGGTCGCCGAGGTCAACGAAGTCGCGGATATGGTCCTCGCCCACCGAGTCAAGGCTGGGGGCCGCCACGAGCTTGGGATCGCCCAGAGCCATCCCAGCGCTTCTCGAGCCTCGCGAAGCTAACTCAAGGTGTCCACGCCGACTCACCTGACCCGCGCGATCTCCGTCATTGCCCACGTCGACCACGGGAAGACGACGCTGTCCGACCGCCTGCTCGAGTACACGGGCACGGTAGCGCCACGCGACATGGTGGAGCAGGTGCTGGACCAGCTCGATCTCGAGCGCGAGCGCGGGATCACCATCAAGGCGCAGGCGGTGCGGATGCTATACAAGGCCGACGACGGCAATACCTATCAGATCAACCTGATCGATACCCCTGGGCACGTCGACTTTTCTTATGAAGTCTCACGCGCACTGGCCGCCTGCGACGGCGCCATCCTGGTCGTCGATGCCTCGCAGGGCATCGAGGCGCAGACCCTGGCGAACGTCCATCAGGCGCTCGACCACCACCTGAAGATCATCCCGGTCGTCAACAAAATCGATCTCCCACAGGCCAATCCGGAATTGGTGCGGGAAGAGATCGAGAAGGTGATCGGTCTTCCCGCCGAGTCGGTCATCTTCGCCAGCGCGCGCCAGGGAATCGGCACCAAGGAGATCCTGGAAGCGGTCGTGCGCGAGGTCCCGCCGCCGACAGGAGACTCGAACGCGCCGCTGCAGGCGCTGATCTTCGACGCAAAGTTCGACGCCTACCGAGGCGTCGTCACCTACATCCGCGTGTTGGAAGGGACGCTGCGCAAGGGCATGCGCATCCAGATGATGCAGACTGGGAGATCGTTCGAAGTCGACGAGGTCGGCATCTTCCGGCCTGAGCGCACGCCTGTCGACGACCTGTCCGCCGGCGAGGTCGGCTACCTGATCGCCAACATCCGCAACGTCCGTGATTCGCGGGTCGGTGACACCGTGACCGACGAGGCCCGACCGGCAGCGGCGCCGCTTCCCGGCTACCGGCATGTCACGCCGATGGTTTTCGCCGGCCTCTTTCCGACCGACACCGAGCAGTACCAGCAGCTCAAGGAGGCGCTCGAGAAACTCCAGCTCAACGACGCGGCGCTGGTTTACGAGCCAGAGACGTCAGCCGCCCTTGGATTCGGATTCCGCTGCGGCTTCCTGGGCCTACTGCACATGGAGATCGTCCAGGAGCGCCTCGAGCGCGAGTTCAACCTCACCCTGCTCGGCACCGCACCCACCGTCGAGTACCGGGTGAAGCTACGCGACGGTACCGAAGTCCCGGTCGACAACCCGGACAAGCTGCCCGATCCCGGCGAGATCGAGGCCATCAGCGAGCCCATGGTCCTCGCCACCATCGTCGTGCCGAGCGCCTACGTCGGCAACATGATGGAGTTGAGCCAGGAGCGGCGGGGTCAGTTCTTGAACATGGAGTACGAGCCGGGCGACCGTGTGGTCATCACGTACCGGATGCCACTCGCCGAAATCATCCACGACTACTACGACCAGCTGAAGTCGCGCAGCAAGGGCTACGCCTCGCTCGACTATGAGTTGGTCGGCTTCGAAGAAGCGAACCTCGTCAAGCTCGACGTGCTGGTGGCAGGCTCGCCGGTCGACGCTCTCTCGATGATCGTGGACCGGAGCAAAGCGCAGCAGCAGGGCCGCCGCCTGGCCGAAAAACTCAAGACGCTGATTCCGCGCCAGCTCTTCGAGGTCCCGATCCAGGCCGCGATCGGTGGCAAGATCGTCGCGCGCGAAACCGTGCCAGCGATGCGCAAGGACGTCACGGCCAAGTGTTACGGCGGCGACGTGACCCGCAAGCGAAAGCTGCTCGAGAAGCAGAAGGAAGGGAAGAAACGGCTGAAGCGCGTTGGCAATGTCGAGATTCCGCAGGAAGCCTTCATGGCCGTGCTGAGCCTGGACTGATGGAACGCATTCACAGCCTCTACCTGCACGTGCCGTTCTGCACCTGGGTGTGCAAGTACTGCGACTTCAACGCCTATGCCGTGCTCGATGGACTGATCCCGCCTTATGTCAACGCCCTTGCCCGGGAGATCGATGCGGCCGCCGACACGCTGCCGATCGGGCCGATCGAGACGGTCTTTATCGGAGGTGGCACGCCGAGCCTGCTCACGATCGATCAATTGCGCCTTTTGATGGATACCGTGCGGTCGATGGGGCTGGCGCCCGATGCCGAGGTCACGCTCGAAGCCAATCCGAGCAACGTGACCAGCGAGCAGGTGGATGGCTGGCTCGCGGCCGGCGTCAACCGGCTCAGTATCGGCGTTCAGAGCCTGCGGCCCGACACGCTGCGCTTCTTGGAGCGGCTCCATTCCGGCCCAGACGCGATCGCGGCCATTCGCACGGCGCGCGCCGGCGGCTTCGCGAATGTCAACGCGGACTTGCTCTATGGCGTGCCAGGCGTGAACCTTGCGGGCTGGCTCGAAACGCTCGACGCGGTCTTGGCCGAAGGCGTTCAGCATCTGTCGGCCTATGAGCTGACGGTCGAGTCACAAACCCGCCTGGGCCAGGAGGTGCGGACCGGCCTCGTCCAGATGCCAGGCGCCGATGACCAGCTTGAGCAGTACTGGGCGGCGGCGGCAAGGTTAGAGGCCGCCGGCTACGCCCACTACGAAATCTCCAACTGGTCGCGACCTGGATTCGCCTGCCGGCACAACCTGGCGGCCTGGCACTACCAGCCCTACCTGGGGTGCGGGGCCGGAGCGCATTCGATGTTCCGCCCCAACGACGGAAGCACCGAGCGGCGGTGGAACGTCAAGGGCCCGCACGCCTACATCAAGCAGGCGGCCGGATCCGGGCATGCGGTCGCCGGCAGCGAGACACTGTCGCCGGAGCGCGCGAGCGGAGAGGCCGCCATGATCGGTGTGCGGTTGCTGGACGGCACAAACGCCGCGCGCGATTTCCCGACGCAGCGGACCCAGCTGGTGGCGGCCGGCTTGCTCGCCGAACAGGATGGTGGCGTCCGGCTCACGCGACGGGGCATCGAGCTCGCGAACCAGGTCGGCGCCGCTTTCCTGAGCTAGGCTTTTTTTCAGCAGGGCGCGTGAACTGGCCAGTCGTTCTCACCACCATCGCTTTTCTTCTTGCCGGTGCCGCGCTAGGCTACGCGTCGCTTGCGGCCGGGCCCCTTCCGGCCGCCACGGCGGTGATCTTCCTTGTTCTTCTTCTCACCAGGTTCCGGCGCCAGCCCGAGCAGCCGGGCGCCTACATGGTCGGCGCGGGATTGGCGGGGGCGGTAATTCTGTTCAAAGTGATCGCCGAATGTTCGCCGCCTTCATGTCACTACGAGGTCATCACGCCCATTGTTGGGCTCGTCTACATTGTCGTCGCGATCGGTGGAGTGGCGCTCTTGGTGCGTGCCGCCATGCAGCGCCGGTTTTCGGGATAGGACCCCTCACCCCCCACCCTGCCCTCCCCCGCGAGCGGGGGAGGGGAAGAGCGACCTCCGCTCAGGCCGGCTCGTCGGAGCGTTTGGGTACGCCGACCTTGGCCATAACACGCTCGAACAGGTCATACGGCTGGGCTCCCATCACGAGGTATCGGTCGGCGATCACATGGGCTGGGATGCCGTTGATGCCCAACTCCTCGGCCTCGGCACGCCGGGCATCGAGGTAATCGCCGAATCGGTCAGACGCGATTGCCGCTTCCATCCCGGGGACGTCGACGCCGGCCTTCGAGGCGACCTCGCGCAGGACGGCGATATCGGACACGTCCCTACCCTCGTCCCAGTAAGTGCGGAGCAGTGCGTGATGCATGGCATCGAAGCGCCCGTGCTCCCTCGCGAATTCCGCGGCCTGCAGGGCGGGACGGGAGTTGATCAGCCGCTCGTGCAGTTTGAGCTCCAGGCCAACGGTAGCGGCCAGCCGATTCACCCCCTCCCCGGCCGTGGCCAGGTACGCCGCCGGCAGGACCTCGTTGCGCGGCCGCCCTTCCGGCGGGATCTCGGGGTGCAGCTCGAAGGGCACCCATTCGATCTCGACGTCGTATTCCCGCTCCAGGCGTTCGACCCCGACCGAGTCGATATAGCAGAAGGGTCAGACGTAGTCGGAGTAGATGCGCACGGAAGTGGGCACCTGCCGAGAATAGCCGGTACAATTCAAGTTAGCACTCGCGGATCGAGACTGCCAATATGGAAGCCACTCCCCTCGACGAGCGCAAACAGCAAATCCTGAAAGCCGTGATCTCGGACTACACCGTGACGGGGGTTCCGGTGGGCTCGCAGGTGCTGGCGGCCAAGTACTTCATCGCGCTCTCCTCCGCCACCATCCGCAACGAGCTGGCTGACCTGGTCGGTACCGGCTACCTACAGCAGCCGCACACTTCGGCCGGCCGGGTCCCCACCGACCGGGGATACCGCTACTTCGTCGATTTCCTGATGGACCCCGAGGCCGCCTCGCCGACCGTGCGGCGGACGGTCAAGCAGGCCTTCGAAACGGCCCCGCGCAGCGTAGAGGGGATCCTGGAGAAGGCGGCGATGGTGCTCGCCCAGATCACCGAGAATGTGTCGCTCGTCACCGCTCCCGAGACCAGCGAG
>Ga0070697_100001705_pt1 | contig 16785 bp, 14 predicted proteins | sample KBSK1501metaG_FD_65475 | JGI IMG/M metagenome (GOLD analysis project Ga0070697, IMG submission 65475) | Corn, switchgrass and miscanthus rhizosphere microbial communities from Kellogg Biological Station, Michigan, USA - KBS K1-50-1 metaG | ecosystem: Host-associated > Plants > Roots >...
CCGAGCCGGTGCGCGGCCTGCAATGCGCCCAGCGGCGGCTCGCCGTAGTAGAGCTCCGAATAGCATTCGTCGGACGCGATGAGGAAACCGTGGCGGTCCGACAGCTCGAACAGCGCCTTCCACTCGGCGAGTGCCATCACCTTGCCGGTGGGATTTGCCGGCGAGCAGGCATACACCAGCTGAATGTCCTGCCAATGGCGATTTTCAAGAGGATGTTCTGCATAAACAGGCGTAGCGCCGGCAAGCAGCGCGGCGCCTTCGTAGATCTGGTAGAACGGGTTGGGGCACAGCACGGCTGCCTTGCGGCCCGCATCGATCACGGTCTGCGCAAAAGCGAACAGCGCTTCGCGCGAGCCGTTGACCGGCAGGACCTGGCGCTGCGCATCCGGCAGCGGGATGCCGTAGCGTCGCGCGAGCCAGGCCGCGATCGCTTCGCGCAGCGCCGGCGTGCCGGCGGTCGCCGGATAGGCGGCGAGGCCGTCGAGGCCTGCCGCCAGCGCGTCTTTCACCAGGGCCGGCGTCGGGTGCTTCGGCTCGCCGATCGAAAGATCGATCGGCTGCAGCGCAGGGTTCGGCGCCGCGCCGGCGAGCAGGCGGCGAAGTTTCTCGAACGGGTAGGGCTGGAGCTTGTCGAGAAGCGGATTCAGGCTTTCCATCCCCGCTTGCGGTGCTCGGCGATCACGCTGGTATGGATGCCTCCGCGCACGTTGAAACGCGCTTCGAGCCGCAGGTAGCGCGGCTTGGTCGCGGCGACCAGGTCATCGAGGATCCTGTTGGTCACCGCTTCGTGGAATGCCCCCTGGTCGCGGTAGGACCAGATGTAGAGCTTCAGCGATTTCAGCTCCACGCACGCGCGATCGGGCACATACTCGAGCAGCAGCGTGCCGAAATCCGGCTGCCCGGTGAGCGGGCACACGCAGGTGAACTCGGGAATTTCCATGTGGATGCGGTAGTCGCGCCCGGGCGCAGGATTGGGAAACGTTTGCAGCCGCTTGCTGGGGCGCGAGCGCATCACGAGGTGAACGGCGAGCGATGGTATCATTTTTTCCGTGCGGCTCGTTCAAATAAGGCTCGCCGGCTTCAAGTCCTTCGTCGATCCCACCTCGATCCATGTGCCGGGGCAGCTGGTCGGCGTCGTCGGGCCGAACGGCTGCGGCAAATCCAACGTCATCGACGCCGTGCGCTGGGTGCTCGGCGAGTCGCGCGCCGCGGCGCTGCGCGGCGACTCGATGCAGGACGTCATCTTCAACGGCTCGGTGAACCGCACGCCGCTCGCGCGCGCCTCGGTCGAGCTGATCTTCGACAACGCCCAGGGGCGCGCGGGCGGACAGTGGTCGCAGTACGCGGAGATCTCCGTCAAGCGCATCCTGCAGCGCGACGGCGAGTCGAGCTACTACATCAACGGCGTGCACGTCCGGCGCCGCGACATCACCGACATGTTCCTCGGCACCGGCCTCGGCCCGCGGGCCTACGCGATCGTCGAGCAGGGGATGATCACGCGCGTCATCGAGGCGAAGCCCGAGGAGCTGCGCGTGTTCCTCGAGGAGGCGGCCGGCATCTCGAAATACAAGGAGCGCCGCCGCGAGACCGAGAATCGCCTGGCTGACACGCGCGGCAATCTCGCGCGCATCACCGACATCCGCACCGAGCTTGCCGCCCAGCTGGAGAAGCTCCAGGCGCAGGCCGCGGTGGCGACGCGCTACAAGGAATGCCACTCGGAGCTGCAGCTCAGGCAGCAGCTGCTTTGGTATGCGCGCCGCCGAGACGCGGCGGCGGAGCGCGAGCGCTACTCGCAGGAAATCTCGAAAGTCACGAACGAGCTCGAAGCACAGAACGCCGAGCTGCGGCATCTCGAGTCGCGCGTGGAAACGGCGCGCGCGGCTCATTACCGCGCCGGGGATGCCCTGAACGCGGCGCAAGCGGCGCTCTACGCCTCCAATGCCGAGGTAGCCCGGCTCGAGTCCGAGCTGCGCCATGTCGAGGAGACCCGCCAGCGGCTGGAAAGCGAGCATACGGAGCGGCTCGCGCAGCTGGGCTCCTGGCGCGACCAGCGCGCGCAGCTTACGCAGGCGCTTCACATGTGGGTGGCCCGCGCCGGCGCGGCGAGCGAGCGCAGCGCCGAAGCGCAGGCAAAGCTCGGGGCGGAGAACGCACGCCTGCCGCAGGCCGAGCAGGCGTTCCGCGCCGGCCAGGAGCGGTTGAGCGAGGCTCGCAGCCAGCTGCTGCAGGCGGAAAGCCGCCTGCAGCTCGAGCAAGCCAATCTCGCGCACCTGGAGCGCGGCGGGCAGGCGTTCCAGCAACGCCGCGAGCGCCTCGAGAGCGAGCTGCAGACGCTCGCCGAGCCGGATGCGGCGGCGGCGAACGCCCTGCAGGCGCGGATCGCCGCGCTCGAAGCAGCCGCGCAGGCAGCGCAGGCCGGGCACGAATCGTTGCAGGCCGAGTGCGCAGCGCTCGAGGAGCGCAGCGCTGCGGCCGGCGAGGCGCTCGGCGCGGCGCAGCGCGAGCACGCGGCAGCCGAGGCGCAGCTTGCGACCCTGCGCCAGATCCAGGGTGCGGCCGAAGACAACGCGCCCTTGCGCGAATGGCTCGAGCGGCACGGCCTGGGCGCGCTGCCGCGCTTGTGGCAGAAGCTGCGCATCGACCCGGGCTGGGAGACCGCCGTGGAATCGGTGCTGCGCGAACGCCTGCATGCGCTGGAGCTTTCCGAGGCTGCAGGGCTGCAGCGGGTTCTTGCCGACCGGCCACCGGCGAAAGCGAGCGTGTTCGCGCGCGGCAACAGCACGGGCAGCCCGGTGACGGCCGGCTACGAGCCGCTGGCCTCCAAGATCCGCGCCGTGGACCCGGCGGTTTCAGGCGCCCTCGCGGACTGGCTGGCCGGTGCCTACGCGACCGAGCAGACCCCGGACGCGGCGCGGCGGGCTGCTTTGCCGCCCGGCGCCATGCTCGTCGACCGCAATGGCCACCAGTTCACGCGGCACACCGTCAGCTTTCACGCGCCGGATCAGGCGGACGCGGGCCTGCTCGCCAGGCAATCGGCGATCGAAGCGCTGGACGCAGGCTGCCGCGACCTGCAGCGCAAGGTCGGCGCCGCGCTGGACGACCACCAGCACCTGGAGAGCGAGGCCGCAGAGCGAAGCGAGGCCCTCGAGCAGGCACGCCGCGTCATCGCCGAGAGGCAGAAGGAGCAGCACGACGCCCAGATCGAGCAGCTCAAGCTGGCGCAGGCGCAGGAGCGTTACCGCGAGCGCAGCGAGCAGGTACGCGCCGAGCTGTCCGAAATCGAACAGGAAGCGTCGCGCGGCCGGCAGGCGCTGCAGAACGGCCGTCAGAGCGCCGAGGGCATTGCAGCGCAAATCGCAGCGCAGCGCGAGAAGCTCGAGGCGGCGCGCGGCGGGCATCTCGCCGCCGAGACCGCGCTCGCCGACCAGCGGCGGGCCGCGCAGCAAGCCGAGCGCGACGCGCAGGACGCTCTGTTCGGCGAACGCGAATGCGGCTCCAAGATCGCCGAGATCGACAATTCCGTGCGGGTGATCGATCAGCAGATCGAGCGCGCTGACCTGGAAGTCGCGAAGCTCACCGGGGAGCTGGCAGCCGACCCGATCCCGGCGGTGCGGCACGCCCTGGACGCGGCGGTCGAGTCGCGCCTGGGCTGCGAAACCACGCTCGCCGCGGCGCGCAACGCCGTCGAAGGGGCAGCCAGCGCGCTGCGCGAGCTGGAGGAAGCGCGGCTGCAGATCGAGGCGAAGCTCGCCCCATTGCGCGAGCGGCTGGGAGAGCTCAGGCTGAAGGAGCAGGCCGCGCAGATCAATTTCGACCAGTTCGCCGCCCAATTGCGCGAGGCGAACGCGGACGAGGAGAGGCTGTCGCAGGAGGCCGAGAAAGCCCCGCGGCCGGCCGCGCTGCAAGGCGAGATCACGCGGCTGGCGCAGGCCATCAACGACCTGGGCGCCGTGAACCTGGCGGCGCTCGACGAATTGCGCAGCAGCTCGGAGCGAAAGAGCTTCCTCGACGCGCAGGCCGCCGACCTGGAGGAGGCGATCCACACGCTCGAGGACGCCATCCGGCGCATCGACCGGGAGACGCGCGAGCTGCTGCGCGAAACCTTCGACAGCGTGAACCGGCACTTCGGGTCGCTCTTCCCGACGCTGTTCGGTGGCGGCGAGGCCAAGCTGATCATGACCGGCGAGGAGATTCTGGACGCCGGCGTCCAGGTCATGGCGCAGCCGCCCGGCAAGCGCAACACCAGCATTCACCTGCTCTCTGGCGGGGAAAAGGCGCTCACCGCGATCGCCCTGGTGTTTTCCCTGTTCCAGCTCAACCCGGCGCCGTTCTGCCTCCTCGACGAGGTCGATGCCCCGCTCGACGACAGCAACACGCTGCGCTTCTGCGACCTGGTCAAGCGCATGGCGGCGCAGACGCAGTTCCTGTTCATCAGCCACAACAAGATCTCGATGGAAATGGCCGAGCAGCTGATCGGCGTGACGATGCCGGAGTCGGGCGTGTCGCGCGTGGTGGCCGTCGACATCGATGAGGCGCTGCGCATCCGGGAGGAGCTGGCCGCCTGACGACATGACCGATCTCCAGTTCGGTCTGCTCCTGATCGGCGCCGTCGCGGTGGCCGCAGTGCTGATTTACAACCGGGTGCAGGAACGCGCCGCCGGCCGCCGGGCCGAGCGCGCGTTCGGCTCGCGCCATGCCGACGCGCTGCTCGGCGAGACCGACGCTCGGCGTGAACCCGCCGCCGCGCCGCGGAAAAACGCGATCCAATCAGGGGCGCTGCCGGATGCGCGCCTCGACTACGTCATCGATCTCGCCGCGCCACGCGGGATCGCCGCCGCGGGCCTGCTGGAACTGTGGGCGCCGCTCGAGCATCGCTTCGCGAAGCGCGTTTTGCTCGCCGCCTCGAAAGGCGGCCGCTGGAGCGCCGCGTTGCAGCTGGTGAGCCGCGCCGGCGTGGCGAGCGAGAGCGAGCTGCTTGAATTCCGCTCCGAGGTGGAGACGCTCGCCGCGAAACTCGGCGCCGCCGTCTCGGCGCCCGAAATGCGCCAGGCGCTCGACGCCGCGCGCAGCCTGGACCGCGTGTGCGCCCAGGCGGACATCCAGGTGGCGCTGCACGTGGTGGGCGCGGCCATCGCCGAAGTCCCAGGCGGCGAGTACGCCTTCCAGGTCACGCCGCGGGAAGACGGAATCACCCTGACGCTGGATGTCGTGCGCACGCCGGAGCCCGCGCGCAGCTTCCAGGCGATGGCGCGCGCCGGGCGCGAGCTCGCGGCCGCGCATGGCGCACGCGTGGTCGACGACAACGGCAATCCGGTGGACGAGCGCGCGCTGGCGGCCATCGGCACCGAGGTGGAAGCCGTGCGGCACATGCTCGCTGCGCGCGGCATCGAGCCCGGCAGCGCGCTCGCGCTGCGGCTGTTCTCATGAGCGTGCCCAGAGAGATCCGGCAACGCAGCGAAGGTCTCCGGAAAACCCTCGAGCACCATAACCGGCTCTACTACGTCGAGGACAACCCGCAGATCGATGACGCCGAATATGACCGGCTGTTTCAAGAGCTTCTTGCCCTGGAAGCGAAGCATCCCGAGCTGGCGACTCCGGACTCGCCCACGCAAAGGGTGGGCGGGGCGCCGCTGCCGGGGTTCGCCGAAGTCCGGCACCGCGCGCCGATGCTGTCGATCGCCAACGCTTTCGACGAGGAAGCGGTACGCGCCTTCGACCGGCGCGTGCGCGAGGCGCTCGAAGTCGACGCAGTGGAATACGTGGCGGAGCCGAAGTTCGACGGCCTGGCGATCAGCCTGACCTACCGCGACGGCCTGCTCTCCGAGGGAGCCACGCGCGGCGACGGCACTACGGGCGAGGACGTCACCCCCAACCTGCGCACATTGCGCTCGATTCCGCTGCGCCTGCCAAAGGCCGCCGATACGCGCGCGCTCGAGGTGCGCGGCGAGGTCCTGATGTACCGCCGCGACTTCGACGCCCTCAACGCCCGCCAGCGCGAGCTGGGGGAAAAGGAATACGTCAATCCGCGCAACGCCGCCGCCGGTGCGGTGCGCCAGCTCGATTCGCGCGTGACGGCGACGCGGCCGCTCAGGTTCTTCGCTTACGCCATCAGCCACGCCTCGCAGGCGCGCTGGAGCAGGCATTCGGAGGCGCTTGAGCGGCTCGTCGAGCTGGGCTTTCGCGTATCGAAGGAGCGTGAGGTGGTGCAGGGCGCGGACGGGCTACTCGCCTATTACCGGAAGATGGGGCAAGCGCGCGACAGGCTTGCCTACGCCATCGATGGCGTGGTCTACAAGGTGAACCGCCTCGACTGGCAGCGCCGGCTCGGCTCCGTGGCACGGGCGCCGCGCTTCGCGCTCGCCCACAAGTATCCGGCGGAGGAGCAGACCACGGAAGTCCTCGGCATCGACGTGCAGGTCGGGCGCAGCGGGGCCCTGACCCCGGTGGCGCGCCTCAAGCCGGTGTTCGTGGGCGGCGCCACCATCACCAACGCGACCCTGCACAACGAGGACGAGCTCAGGCGCAAGGATGTCTGGATCGGCGACACGGTCGTCGTGCGCCGCGCCGGCGATGTCATTCCGGAAGTCGTCGGCGTGAAGACCAAGGGCCCGCGCCGGCCGTCGGAGCGCTTCGCGATGCCCGAGAAATGCCCGGTGTGCGCCTCACCGGTGGTGCGGGTACCGGGCGAGGCCGCAACACGCTGCACCGGGGGGCTTTACTGCAAGGCGCAGCGCAAGCAGACCTTGCTGCATTTCGCCGCGCGCCGCGCCATGGATATCGAGGGGCTGGGCGAGAAGCTGGTCGACCAGCTCGTCGAGCGCGACCTGGTGCAAAGCCCGGCCGACCTGTACCGGCTGGACGGCGAGACCCTCGCGGGCCTCGAACGCATGGGAGAGAAATCCGCGCGGAACGTATTCGAAAGCATTCAGCGTTCGAGAAAAGGCGAGCTCGAGCGTTTCATCTACGCCCTGGGCATCCCGGGCGTGGGGGAGGAGATCGCCAAGATCCTGGCGCGCCATTTCGGCTCCCTCGAGGCGTTTCTCGAGGCCGATTGGGCCGCGGCCGCGGCGGACAAGGAGGCGGCGCGCAAGGACAATGCGCAGCGAAAGAAGCGCGGCGAGCCCCTGCAGAGCGTGCCGCTGGAAGGCATAGGCCCGGAGCTGATGGACAGCATGGAAAAATTCCTCCACGAGCGGCACAATCGCGACGTCATCCGCCGCCTGGCCGATGCTATCGACGTCAAGCCGACCGGTGCGCGGCCGGCGGCCGAGGGCCGCACGTTCGTGCTCACCGGCAGCCTGTCGTCGATGACGCGCGGCGAGGCGCAGGCTGCGCTCGAGGCGAAAGGCCACAAGGTGGCGGGATCGGTGTCGAAGAAGACGGACTTCGTCGTGGCCGGCGCGGACGCGGGAGCGAAGCTCGACAAGGCGCGCAGCCTCGGCGTGACGATACTCGACGAGAAGAAATTTCTCGAACTGCTTACAAGGACCTGATGCACCCCAAGCTGAGAAAAGCGGTATTCCCGGTCGCAGGGCTCGGCAGCCGCTTTCTGCCGGTGACCAAGGCGAGCCCGAAGGAAATGCTGCCGATCGTCGACAAGCCGCTGATCCAGTACGCGGTCGAAGAGGCGGCCGCGGCGGGAATCACCGAGATGATCTTCGTGACCGGCCGCAACAAGCGCGCGATCGAGGACCACTTCGACAAGGCCTACGAGCTGGAGACCGAGCTCGAGCGCAAGAACAAGGGCGCGCTGCTCGGCATGGTCCGCTCGGTGCTGCCCGAGGGCGCGCGCTGCATCTATATCCGCCAGGCCGAGCCGCTCGGCCTGGGCCACGCGGTTTTATGCGCCCGGCCGGTCGTCGGCGACGACCCGTTCGCGGTGATCCTCGCCGACGACCTGATGGACTCGCAGCCTCCGGCCATGGCGCGCATGGCGCAGGTTTTTTCGGACGAAGGCGCCTCGCTCCTCGGCGTCGAGGAAGTGCCGCGCGACCAGACGCAAAGCTACGGTATCGTCACCGTCGAGCGCACGGGCGTCGATATCGCCCGCATCCACAGCATCGTCGAAAAGCCCAGGCCGGCCGAAGCGCCGTCGACTCTCGCGGTCATCGGCCGTTATGTCCTGACGCCGCGCATTTTCGAGCTGCTCGGCGAGCTCACGCCCGGCGCGGGAGGGGAAATCCAGCTCACCGACGCCATCTCGAAGCTCCTGTCCCACGAGCGCGTGCTCGCCGTGCGCCTGCCGGGGCGGCGCTTCGACTGCGGCTCGAAGCTGGGTTACCTGCAGGCCACCGTGGAATACGGCGTGCGCCACCCCGAAATCGGTCAGGATTTCGCGCGCTTCCTGAAGACGCGCTAGACTGAATCCATGCCCGACGTGGAGAAGGCGTGGGCCTTTCTGCGCAATTCGGACCCGGTGTCGAGCGCCGAAGAGGTCCAGGCCGCCATCCGCCGCGTCGCGACCGAGATCGAAGGCAAGCTCGCCGCGAGCTACCCGCTGGTGCTCGCGGTGATGGGCGGGGCGGTGGTTTTCGCCGGGCAGATCCTGCCGCTGCTTCGCTTTCCGCTCGATTTCGACTATCTCCACGCTTCGCGTTACGGTAGCGCGACCGCCGGTGGCGGCATCCAGTGGCGGGGCAGCTCGCCCGAAGGCGTCGAGGGACGTACCGTGCTGGTGCTGGACGACATCCTGGACGGCGGCGAGACGATGCGCGCGATCCGCGAGCGGCTGAGCTCGCAGGGCGCCCGGGCTTTCCACTGCGCGGTGCTGGTCGAGAAGATGCTCGCGCGTCCCAAGCCGATCACGCCGGACTTCGTCGGCCTGCGCATTGCGGACCGCTTCGTGTTCGGCTGCGGCATGGACGCGAAAGGATACTGGCGCAACCTGCCGGAGATCCGCGCCATGAAGGAAGGTTGAATCCGGTGCTGGCCGTCATCGGCGGCAGCGGCCTCGCGCAGCTAGGCAACCTCGAGGTCAGACGCCGCAAGCGAGCGCGCACGCCCTACGGCGAGCCTTCCGGCGCGCTCGCCATCGGCTGCATCGCCGATTGCGACGTGGTGTTCCTGGCGCGCCACGGCGACGGCCACAGCATCGCGCCGCACGAGGTCAACTACCGCGCCAACCTGTGGGCGCTCAAGGACGCCGGCGCGGGCGAGGTCGTCGCGGTGGCAGCGGTAGGCGCCATTCGCAAGGACCTGGAGCCGGGCGCGCTGCTGCTGCCGCATCAGGTCATCGACTACACCTGGGGCCGCCGCTCGACCTATTTCGAGGGACCCGGAACGCCGGTGAACCACATCGATTTCACAGAGCCGTATTCGCGCGCGCTGCGTTCGCGGCTGTTGAACGCGGCGCTCGCCAGCGGCGAGCAGGTGCTCGACGGCGGCATCTACGCCGCGACCCAGGGTCCCCGGCTCGAGACCGCGGCGGAAATCGACCGGCTCGAGCGCGACGGCGCCGACGTGGTCGGCATGACCGGCATGCCCGAGGCCGCGCTGGCGCGCGAGATCAGCCTTCAATACGCCGCCATCGCCGTGGTGGCGAACTATGCGGCCGGGCGCGGCGACAGTCGGCGGGCGGTGCCGCTCGATCGCATCGGCGCGGTGCTGGAGGAGGCGATGGGCCGGGTGCGAAAAATCATCGACAGGCTTTGCCGGCAATGATCAGGGACGTATTGCGCATGGGCGATCCGCGGCTGTTTCAAAAGGCCGTGGAGGTGCAGCGTTTCGGCACGCCGGAATTGGAGGCGCTGCTCGCCGACCTGCGCGACACCATGGCGCACCTGAATGGAGCCGGCCTCGCCGCGCCGCAGATCGGCGTCGGGTTGCGCGTCGTCATCTTCGGGGTCCATGCCAACCCGCGCTACCCGGACGCGGAGGAAGTGCCCGATACCGTGCTGATCAACCCGGTGCTCGAGCCGCTCTCCGGCGAAGTGGAGGAAGGCTGGGAAGGTTGCCTCTCCGTGCCGGGAATGCGTGGCTGGGTGCCGCGCTGGCGCACGCTGCGCTACAAGGGGCTTGACGAAAAAGGCAACCCTTTTGAACGCGAGGTGGAGGGTTTTCACGCCCGGGTGGTGCAGCACGAATGCGACCACCTCGACGGCATCCTCTACCCGATGCGGATCCGCGACTTCACCCGCTTCGGCTTCAACGAAGCGCTGTTTCCGGGACAGGAGCTGCCTGCTGAAGAGTAAGCCCGTTGAGCAGGTCCTGCTCCAGCTGCAGCACGGTCTTGGGGTTTGCGAGAGCCTCGCCCGAGACCAGAAACACGTCCTCCGCGCGATCACCTAGGGTGTTGATCCGGGCCGTCTGCAGGTTGACGTGATAGCCGGCCAGAGTGCGGGCGATCGCGTAGAGCAGGCCCGGCCGGTCGCTCGCCACGATCGACAGCACGTGGTACGTGCCGCGCTCGTCCGGGCGGATGTCGACCACCGGCGAGATGGGAAAATGGCGCACGCGGCGCGACAGCCTTCCGCCGCGCGGCGGCGGCAGCGGCGCCTGCGACTGCACTTCCTCGGCGAGCTCGGCTTCGAGCATGCTGATCAGGTCGCGGTAATGCGAGCCGCGGCCCTGGCCCATGACGGCGAACGTGTCGAGCGCATAGCCGTGGCGCGTGGTGTGGACCTTCGCCTCGGCGATGTCGAAGCCGGCGCGCTCGAAGTAGCCCGAGATGCGGGCGAACAGCGCTTCCCGGTCGCGCGTGTAGATCATGACCTGCAGGCCTTCGCCGAAGGGCGCAAGGCGGGCCTTGACGACCGGCCGCTCGGTCTCCACGCGGTAGTGAAGATTGCGCGTATGCCAGGCGATTTCCTGCGCGTCATGCCGAAGGAAATAGGCGATGTCGAGCTGCGCCCACAAGCGCTCCTTGACGTTGTCGGACAGCGCGTAAAGCCGCAGCAACCGCGCCGCTTCCGCCTGCTTCTCGGCCAGCGCGGCGTCCCTGGCGAGGGGCTCACCCGTCAGCACCCGCCGGGTGGCTCGAAACAGGTCTTCCAGAAGCTTGGCCTTCCAGGCATTCCAGACCTTCGGGCTGGTGCCGCGCACATCGGCGACCGTCAGCAGGTAGAGCGCCACCAGGCGCCGCTCGCTGCCCACCCGGTCTGCGAACGCACGCACCACCTCCGGGTCGTGCACGTCCTGCTTTTGCGCCGCGCTGGACATCGCCAGGTGATGCTCGACCAGGAAGGCGGCGAGGTCCGTATCCTGGGAGGAAAGCCCGTGCGTGCGGCAGAAGCGGCGCACATCCTGCGCGCCGAGCTCCGAATGGTCTGCGCCTCGCCCTTTGGCGATGTCGTGGTACAGCGCCGCCACATAGAGCAGCCAGCGCCGCTCGAACCCGCTCATCAGCTCGCTGCAAAGGGGAAATTCGTGCGCCAGCTCGGGCATGGTGAAGCGGCGCAGGTTGCGGATCACCATCAGGATGTGCTGGTCGACCGTATAGACGTGGAACAGATCGTGCTGCATCTGCCCGACGATGCGGCCGAACTCGGGCAGATAGCGCCCCAGAATGCCGTACTGGTTCATGCGCCGGAACTCGTGCACGATGCCGCGCGGCTGCTGCAGGAGATGAACAAACAGCAGCCGCGCCCGCGGATCGCGGCGGAATTTCGCGTCGATGCGCTGCCGCGCCCGCCACAGCGCGCGCAGCGTCGGTGCGGTCATGCCGCGCAGCTCCGGGTGCTGCATCATCAGCAGGAAGCTCTCGAGGATGCTGGTCGGTTCCCGCTCAAACAGGTCTTCGTCGACGATTTCCAGCAGCTCGCCGCGCACCCGGAAGCGCTCGTTCAGCCGGCGGGGCGCGTGCTCGGGCTCGGGCAGCAGGCGCGCTTCGAGGTTCTGCAGCAGGATCGTGTTCAACTGCGTCACCGCCTTCGCCGCGCGGTAGTAGCCCTGCATCATCGCCTCGCTCGCCCGGCGATGGGGCGTATCCCGGTAGCCGAGCTGAGCGGCGAGCGCCGCCTGAAAGTCGAACACAATGCGGTCCTCGCGCCGGCCGGCGAGGTAATGCAGCCGGATCCTCAGGTCCTGCAGCAGCGCTTCGTGGCGCTCGAGCTGGCGGGCTTCCTCGCGCTCGATCAGGCCGTGCGCCACCAGATCGCCCCAGCGATGGCCGATGCCGGAGGCGCGGCCGATCCATTGAATGACCTGCAGGTCGCGCAGCCCGCCGGGCGCCTCCTTCAGGTTGGGCTCGAGCGAGTAGGGCGAGTCCTGGTGCTTGGCGTGGCGCTGCTCCTGCTCGAGCTTCTTCGCCTTCAGGAACGACGCGGGATTCGCCACGCCCTCGAGCGCCGCCTGCATCTGCGCGAACAAAGGCCGGCTGCCGGCGAGGAAGCGCGATTCGAGCAGGGTCGTGTTGACCGTGATGTCGCTCGCCGCGGCCTCGACGCAATCGTGGACGGTGCGCACGCTGTGGCCGATCTCGAGCCCGATGTCCCAGAACGTGTGGATCAGCCGTTCCAGGCGTTCCTGCTCGGCTGCGCGCGGCTCGCCCGGCAGAAGAACCAGCAGGTCGATGTCCGAGCACGGATAGAGCTCGCCGCGCCCATAGCCGCCGGTCGCCACCAGCGCGGCATCGGCGGACATGGCCGCGTGCTGCCAGAGCAGCTTCACCGTGCGATCGATCAGCTGTGCGTGCTGGCGCAGCAGAGCGCGCGGGCTGGGCCGCTTCAGATACGCTTCGCGCAGCGCCGCGCGCGCAGCGATCAGGTCGTTCTTACTGGGCAATGGCCGGCGGCGGCTGGCTGCCCGCCGAGCGCGTCAGCACTTCGTGACCCGACGGCGTCACCAGCACGGTGTGCTCCCATTGCGCCGACAGGCTGTGGTCCTTGGTCACGATGGTCCAGCCGTCGGCGAGCTCGCGGATCCCCGGCTTGCCGGCATTGATCATCGGCTCGATGGTAAACGTCATGCCCGGCTCCAGCGGCAGCCCGGTCGCGGGCTTGCCGTAATGCAGGACCTGCGGCTCTTCATGGAACTTGCGGCCGATTCCATGGCCGCAGAACTCCCGCACCACCGAGTAGCCGTGCTTCTCGGCGTGCTGCTGGATGGCGGCCCCGACATCGCCAAGGCGGGCGCCGGGCCGCGCCTGGCGGATGCCGATCCACATGCACTCGTACGTGACCTCCACCAGCCTGCGCGCCTGGATGCTCGGCTCGCCGACGAAGAACATGCGGCTGCAGTCGCCGTGAAAGCCGTCCTTGATGACGGTCACGTCGATGTTCAGGATGTCGCCGGGCTTCAGCAGCCGATCGCCCGGCACGCCGTGGCAAACCTGGTGGTTCACGGAGGTGCAGATCGACTTTGGAAACGGCCGGTAGCCCGGCGGCGCGTAGTCCAGCGGCGCAGGCACGGTGTGCTGCACGTCGACCATGTACTCGTGGCAAAGGTCGTTCAGCTTCCCGGTGGTGATGCCGGGACGCACGTGCGGCGTGATGAAATCGAGCACCTCGGAGGCGAGCCGGCCCGCGACACGCATACGCTCAATCTCTTCCGGGCCCTTCAGGACTACGGCCATTGATCGCTGATTATGCTAGAATTTCGGGCTGACTTGCGCTGCTTTCAAGTCAAATTTTCCGCCCGATCGAACAGGGTGCCCCGCGAGGGTTCTCGAATCGGGCGCAGACCCCAACCCTAGGAGAGAAATTCGTGTCGGTAACGATGCGTCAAATGCTGGAAGCCGGGGTCCACTTCGGACATCAGACCCGGTACTGGAACCCGAAGATGGCGCCGTACATCTTCGGCCACCGCAACAAGATCCACATCATCAATCTCGAGCGCACCCTGGCGATGTACCAGGAGGCGCTCAGGTTCGCGCGCCAGCTGGCCGCCAACCGTGGAACGCTGCTGTTCGTGGGCACCAAGCGGCAGGCGCGCGACATCCTGCGCGAGGAGGCCCAGCGCTGCGCCATGCCGTACGTCGACCATCGGTGGCTCGGCGGCATGCTGACCAACTTCAAGACGGTCAAGCAGTCCATCAAGCGCTTGAAGGAAATGGAACAGATGGCGCAGGACGGCAGCTTCGAGCGCATCTCGAAGAAAGAGGCGCTCGGGCTGCAGCGCGAGCTGGCGAAATTGCAACGCTCGCTCGGCGGGATCAAGGAACTCGCCAGCCTGCCCGACGCCCTGTTCGTCATCGACGTCGGCTACCAGAAGGGCGCGGTGGCCGAGGCCAACAAGCTCGGCGTCCCGGTGATCGGCGTGGTGGACACGAACCACAACCCCGAGGGGATCGACTACGTCATCCCGGGTAATGACGACTCCAGCCGCGCGATTCGGCTCTACGCGCGCGGCATCGCCGACGCCGTCCTCGAAGGCCGCACGCAATCCCTCGAAGAGGTCGTCGCCGCCTCGCGCGACGAGTTCGTCGAGGTGGAGGAAGGCGAGGGCGCCGAATAGGCGGGCGCCACGTGAACGAAAAGGGGCCGAGCGCCCCTTTTTTTCGATCTGAAGGAGTTGAGGAATGACGGAAATCAGTGCTGGCAAGGTCAAGGAACTGCGCGAACTCACTGGCCTGCCCATGATGGAGTGCAAGAAGGCGCTGTCCGAGACTGGCGGTGACCTGGGAAAAGCCGAGGAGCTGCTGCGCATCAAGAGCGGCGCCAAGGCGAGCAAGGCGGCAGGCCGCATCGCCGCCGAAGGCGTGATCGGCGCCTACCTCTCGCCCGACGCGAAGCTGGGCGCTCTCGTCGAGCTCAACTGCGAGACCGATTTCGTGGCGAAGAACGACGAATTCCTCGCCTTCGCGCAGTCGCTGGCCGAGACCGTCGCGACGCAAAATCCCAAGGACCTGGCGCAGCTCGCTTCACCGAAAACCGAGCAGCGGCGCCACGCGCTGGTGCAGAAGATCGGCGAAAACATTTCGATCCGGCGTTTTCGGCGCCTGCAAGCTGTCGGCAAGCTTGCCTTATACCTTCACGGGGCCAAGATCGGCGTGCTGGTGGATTTCGAAGGCCTGGATGAGCTCGGCAAGGATCTCGCCATGCATGTCGCGTTTCACAAGCCGGCTTACCTGACTAGAAGGGATGTTCCCGCCGACGTCGTGGCGCGCGAGCGCGACATCCAGACGGCGCGGGCGAGGGATTCCGGCAAGCCTGCGGAAATCGCGGCGAAGATGGTGGAAGGGGCCGTAAACAAGTTTCTTGCTGAAATCACGCTGCTCGGCCAGCCATTCGTCAAGGACGACAAGCAGTCTGTCGAGAAAGTGCTCGCAGGCAAGAAGGCCAAGGTCAACGGATATGCCTTTCTCGTCGTTGGCGAGGGGATCGCAAAGAACGTCCACTAGAGCGAAGCGCCCGTGACGCCGAAGTACAAGCGGATCCTCCTCAAGCTGTCAGGCGAGGCCCTGATGGGGGACGACCCGTTCGGCATCAACCGCCAGACCATCGAGACCATCGTCGCCGAGGTGGCGCAGGTGGCGCGGCTCGGAGTCGAGATCGGCGTGGTGATCGGCGGCGGCAATATTTTCCGCGGCGTGGCGCCCGGCGCGGCCGGCATGGATCGCGCGACGGCCGACTACATGGGAATGCTCGCCACCGTCATGAACGCGCTCGCGCTGCAGGACGCCATGCGGCAGGCGGGAATTGCCAGCCGGGTGCAGTCGGCCCTCAACATCGAGCAGGTGGTCGAACCGTATATCCGCGGCAAGGCCATCCGCTACCTGGAGGAGGGCAAGATCGTGATCTTCGCCGCCGGCACCGGCAACCCGTTCTTCACCACCGATACCGCGGCGGCCCTGCGCGGCAGCGAGGTCGGGGCCGAGATCGTGATCAAGGCGACGAAGGTCGACGGGGTCTACACGGCGGATCCGCAGCGCGACCCCCGCGCCCAGCGCTACTCCCGCATCAGCTTCGACGAGGCGATCCAGCGCAACCTGAAGGTGATGGACGCCACCGCGCTCACGCTGTGCCGGGATCAGAAGCTGCCGATCAACGTGTTCAGCATCTTCAAGAAGGACGCCTTGCGGCGCGTGGTCCTCGGCGAGGACGAGGGCACCCTGGTTCACGTATGATTTGCGGCGGAGGCGGCCATGGTGATCGCTGAGGTCAAGAAAAGCACCGAGCAGAAGATGCACAAGAGCGTGGAGGCCTTCAAGACGGACTTGGCGAAGGTGCGGACCGGGCGCGCCCATACCGGCCTGCTCGACCACGTCATGGTCGACTACTACGGCACGCCGACCCCGCTCAACCAGATTGCGAAAGTGATCCTCATCGATGCCCGCACCATCGGCGTCACGCCGTTCGAGAAGAAAATGATCCAGGCGGTCGACAAGGCGATCCGCGAAGCGGATCTGGGACTCAATCCCGCCACCTCGGGCGATACGGTGCGAGTGCCGATGCCGCCGCTCACCGAGGAGCGCCGCAAGGAGCTGATCAAGGTGGTGAAGCACGAGGCCGAGAACGCGCGGGTGGCCGTGCGCAACCTGCGCCGCGATGCGATCCATTCTCTGAAAGAGGGCCTGAAGAAAAAGGAGGTCTCCGAGAATGACGAGCGCCGCGCCCAGGACGAGGTGCAGAAGATGACCGACCGGAACATCGCCGAGATAGACAAGCTGTTGCAACAGAAAGAAACCGAGCTGCTGGCCGTATGACGCACGTCAGCTCGACGCAACAGATCCCCGGGCACGGCGCAGTGCCACGCCATGTGGCGATCATCATGGATGGCAACGGGCGCTGGGCGAAGGGCCGGCGGCTGCCGCGCATCGCGGGACACCGGCGCGGCGTGGAGGCGGTGCGCGAAACCGTGCGCGCCTGCGTCGAGCGGGGCGTCCAATACCTGACGCTGTTCGCATTC
>Ga0070697_100001706_pt1 | contig 16785 bp, 13 predicted proteins | sample KBSK1501metaG_FD_65475 | JGI IMG/M metagenome (GOLD analysis project Ga0070697, IMG submission 65475) | Corn, switchgrass and miscanthus rhizosphere microbial communities from Kellogg Biological Station, Michigan, USA - KBS K1-50-1 metaG | ecosystem: Host-associated > Plants > Roots >...
GGCCTTTGATCTGCGCCCGCAAGATGCGGTTCTCGACTACTAGGTACTCGTTGCGTAAAAGCAATTCTTGATCGACAGTTCCAGTGATATACGCCAGCAGACGCGGCCAGTCCATTCCGAATGCTCGCCCTCCTTTATTTAGGACAACAAAACGCAAGGAAGGCTGGATTTTATGCCGGTTCGCCTTGTGGAAAGCGAACTCCACGGTCGCCGCAACAGGCGTGGAAGTCACGTCTTTTCAGCTCATTCGAGTTTTTTCACTGTACGGGCAAAGCTCTGGACGCTTGTCGGCTCTATCCATTACGCTACAACTTAAAGTCGACTTTAAGGCAAGGGACTTTTTGTAAAGGATTGAATCTTGTGCGTGGTTGGTCCATCGCCGCGAGTAATTTCAGAGTCAACGGGTACGTTGTGCCGATGGTGTAATCGCCGAGAACCGCCATCTCGTTTTGCTTCATTGCCTGGATGAATTCAATCTCCGCGTAGTTGCCATTGTGTGTGAATCGTTCGGGATCATTGAGCGTCCATTGGTTCCAGTGCGCCCAATAAATCGCGAACCGAAGCGGCGTCCCGACGATATCGGCATAACGCTTGAGTGCCTGCACGTCCTCGTTCCGAATCCGGTAACGTCTCATCGGATCTTTTGAAAAGTGATTTTTCGTTTCAATAAGCCACGATTGAGCTTTGGTTGTGACAACCCGAAAGTCGGGAATGCGAATCTCGTCATCGATGTGGTAGTAGCAGCTGCCGGTGTCCTCCTCTTTCAAAAGCCGGACATAATCCAAGCTCGCTACCATTCCTTGAAACATGGACTGGACTCTTATCCCGTGTAGTGTTGCTTCTGAATCGAGCGCGCGCGTCAGTCCGGAATCTACTTGTGACAGAAACGATTGCCGATTCGCCGGATCGTATAAAGCGTTGCCGTCGACCACATTGGAGGAGGGAAAATAGATTCAGCGTTTCAAGCTTTTGGGGTTCACGGCCGAGTTTTTTCATAAGCTGCACGAGGCGTATACGGGATTCTGGAAGCTTAGAAGAATAGTGTAAAGGTTATGAAGCAGAGTGCCAGTTCAGCAGATGTTCCAGTTTGTCGGCTGTCGCTTTGCCTTTGTCGAGAAAAACATCGGGAACCCCGCCGCCGTAAAAGCGAACATTATCGTCGCCGAAAATATCGACCGCAGCGTTTACAGCGTGATCTTTCGGAAAGTTCCGGGTCTTCAGTTCGGCCGATCCGTACCAACCAGGATGGTCAGACTCCTTGCTGACGACCGTGCAACGCACCTGCTGATCACTCGGTCCTTTGTGGCGTTGGCAGCTAGCGGAAAAAAAGGCGCGATAGGTCACATCGTCCTGCGGCAATGAATATCCCATAAGAATGATGTGGTTCGCCTGCATCGTGGTGGCCCGCAAGTCGCGCTGGATTTCCTCGATGAACGACGGCAGACGGGACTTGAACGAGCTTTGCATCACCGCCTGCGTGTGATGTGCGTAGGTCAACGTGCCGCAATGGAGACACCCCCGAACATCGATTAGCCCTTTTTCCCGCTGGTCCCGCTCTACGCCGGTTACCCAACCTGGGCACACTTCTGTATCAAAGGCTCGCAGAGGCGGCGGCGGGAACAAACTGTGGGCATGAAGATCCCATTGATCGCCGTGGTAAGCGGAAAGCTTGCCGCAATTCGGGCATTCCCGCCAGCACAGGCAGCCGTGCGGGAACAGGAATTTGGTCAGCCTGACCCTACAGTCGCCTCCCGCCTGTTCGTTGAGCCGCTGGGTGGCCGCCTCATTCAGCGGATACCAGGGCCAATTGGCTTCACCTCGGCCTATGCGCCGCGCCGGGATCAGATGGCCGAAATCATGAAAGAGGTGAAGTGGCACGGCCGGCGATCCGATATGCGGAACGGCGGCGCTCTTATTCAGTTCGCGGTTGGCGACGAACTGCACCCACAGGGCGATGGGATCGTAATTCAGGCTTACGAAGCCGACATCGCCTTGATAAAACGCGGGCTGGTCGAGTCGGTGCTTACCGGAAAGATCTACCCCCTGGCTCTGCATGCGGGACCCCAGCACTTCCGCGAAATCACGGTATTTCCCGAGGAGATCGCGCTTCGAGGAAATGCACACCTGATAGTCAATGTAGAACAACGCGATCAGAATCATAAGAAGCGCGTTCTTCGCGCCAATGAGCCGCCGGGCATCGAAGAATTGCCCCTCGTACTGTTTCTCCCCGCCCGAAAGCCCCTGGCGGGCCGGTGCACGAACTCCGAACCCAGCCGGAATATGCATGTCCAGTATGTTGAACAAGTCGTTGAGCCTGAACTTATCTGTCGAACTGCCCGGACAGATGCGAACCACTGATTTCAGGGCGGGCCAGTCGTAGATCAGACGGAGGCCGATGATTCTGCGGCGGAGCTCATCGTCGCACGCGCCCTCCCGCCAGTTCCGGCGCATGGCATCGAGTTGCCTTTCGTCAGTAAACTGGATGCTGTCATAGGCATCATCGCTATCGCCGAGAATAGTGATCAGATCGAGCAGGGCGGAATGCCAGGGTTCGATATCGTTCGGATTGAGCGCTTCGGCGACGCGTTCTTCAAGCGGCTTGTCAGGGGCGTCCGCGCCGGTGATGCGCTTGATGAATTGCGTCTGAGCGTCGGTCGTGCGTATTCCGAGCGCCGCGGTCGCGCCCGCACCCCAAAAGATGACGTTCTGCGGCTGCGCCATACTGCGTCCGATCAAGGCATCGCCGGGATTTTGAGAGCCTCTATCGTCATACGTTCGGCATTCATTGTGATTTCTATCTTAGTCCCTTTGAACGCGGCCTTGGTTAGCATTTCTATAAGATATTGTTCCACTGCGAAGGCCTGCGTCTTTTCGAATACCTTCGATTGAAGTGGTGAAGATTGCGGATCTATAAAGACAATATATTCTTTCCCATTATGCCTTACAGCATAGTCTGATGTCGGATTGATAAAAACATCTGCATCAGTCTCAGCCCTGCGTTTAACCTGAACGGTTCCTTGCGTTACATACGACATAGGTATTCCTCCTTCGGGTCAATGTGCTGGTAAGGGTCGTACTGCAACAGCGCCATGTATCGTCTCCCCAGATTGAAGCCGGCTACTTCTTTTTGAGCCAAGGCAGCTTCGCGGCCTGGTAGTTTCCGAATTCGCCTACGAACTCTTCCGCCCAAGCGGCGGCTTGTTCGACGGCATTCTCCAGTGCGTCGTCTTCGTAGCTGAGCTTGTGCCAGTGCCTGTGCTTGGCATAAGCGTCCTCGAACATCCAAGTAGCGCCTTTGCCTTCTTCCTGCAAGACCACAGTTACACACTCGGCCGCCTTGGTCACATGCGGGATTTCGTACAGATGGCCGGATGCTTCGGTATTCTCTATCACTACGAATTTGGATGAGAGAGCATACCGCATGACTTTCTGAATTACACTCTCGCCTGCCTTATCCGGCTGCTCTTTGATGATGTAGGTATAGTAGCCAAGTTCCTGGAGCCGAGATTCGATTCTCTTTAGCCGGTCCAAAGCCGGACCGCTGTCCTTTCCGAGGATCAGCACGGAATCGGAATTCTCAAGGATCGAATCTGCACGATGCCACACCAGGTCGAAAGCGGACTTGATCGATTCCACGACTGCTTGCGGTTGCGTTCCGCGGGGGACGCTCAGATTCCAGCGCACGAAAATGTGAACATCTTCATCATCCCGCGATGGATCGGAGAAAGGGTGGCCCTCATGGGCGAGGCGGCGAACTGCGCGGTCCATTGCGTCGGCGAAAGCGTACGCCGAAAACTTGTGCTCCCAGTATTTTGTGTACAGGTGCTCTGAAATCTCACAGACAAGGAATTCCCCTTCACGACTGATCGTGGTCTCGGGAAAATAGTTGTCCAATACCGAAACAGAAACATCCTCGGGCATTTCCTTGAGGTTTAGGCGCTTCAATTCTTCGATGCTGATTGGATCGCCGTCGCCGTCTCGGAACTCTTGCCACTCATCTATTGCAGCGGCCCCATCGTCGAATTCGTCGTGGCCGTCAGAAGACATGTGAGTTCCTTTCGCTGCACTCAGCATCCTTGGAGCAATCGCTAACGAATCGCAACCATTTTCATGCTAGCAGGATTGAGACCCATAAAAAAAGAGGTTATGGGTCGCGTCGCCGACAGTGCCTCAGCGGGAATCAGCTATTCGATACTTTCTGCCTTCGTATGTTCCAGGAGGGCTTTGTTGTTGTAGTGGGAAAGCCAGTCCCGGCAGAGGAGCACCAGCTCGAACTGCCTCTGGAGATATTTGTTTGTAACCCTTTTGCCGTAGTGATCCTTCAGATAGCGCGCCGGGTGAGCGAGATTTCTCACCATGCGAACGCCCTCGGCATAGTCGCCGATGCGCGCCTTTCTGCTGTTCCAGTCGTCATCCGGGTTCAGGGCCGCCGGTAGCCACTTTGCTGCTTTCGCCACTCTCAACAGTTCTGCGAGATCCCAGGCCAACAGAGGCTTTGGTTTGCCCTTTTTCAACGGAATCTGTCAGGTGCGCTCCGCCTCGTCCGAAAAACAGTTGATCATCAGAATCAGCAGGGTTTCGAGTGCGGAGCCGAGCGTGACGCATCCTGCGAGATACGCTTTTGCTCGCTCGCAGCGCAGAGCTTCCTGCCAGTAGACGCGGGACAGCCGCCACAATTCTCTTTCTTGTTCCTCGGTCAGCGTGGTGAATGGCATTGTTGCATTCCTGTGTCAGGCATTCGGGAACATCGACCGTAGCATACAATCTGGTCGCCTGTTCTGGTAGCGTGTGATAAAGGACGTTTGCTTCAATAATTCGAGATGGCCCTTCGCAAGGTCTTGAGGGTGACATTTCTTGCTGAGATTGGGTAAGTACAACGCTGTGTGGGGGCAAGGGCGATGCCCAAAAGTCTTCATCATCAGGCGTTCTTGGCGATAGCGTCCTTTATCATTCACCGTGTGCACTGGCGATACGGAATCGGTCGTCGGCTCCTAGCGCTTCCGGCCAACTTCCGAGCAAAGCCGACCGTCCAAGAATTACCGAGACTCTGTGACCAGAGTGGCTTCCTACAAAGCGTGCAGTCGCGGTTCTATGAATTGCATACGCTTGCCTCCGCCGGATCGTTCATATGCTACTCTGGCGGCAAACGCACAGCTCGAGAGACGAGACCGCAAGCGTCGCGTCATGTCGGCTGGCGCACTCATATTCAGGAGGTGTGTCACATGCCAGACACCATCATTGTTGAGTTCAGTGAGCACGACGAAGAACTCAAAGCTGCTCTCCAAGAGGCGTTTGGTAGCGAAGCTGAGTTCCTGGAAGTCAGAAACTTCGACTCGGGTACCGCCAGCCTCATCCAGGCCATTATCCCTGTCGTCCCCGCACTAGTCCCGGTGCTGGTTGCCTATTTCTCACGCCCGAAGTCGCCGCCGCCCGCTAAGCGTGTTGTGGTGACGAAAGATGGCGCGCTTTCCCTGGACGGTTATAGCAGCGGAGAAGTGGAGCAAATCGTTGCCAAGGTACGCGTCGGCTCACCGGCTACATAGCGAACTGCAGGTGTTGGTGATATGGACATCCACACCTACCTACGCCAAACTCTGAAGCTCGACGAATCAGTGAGCTCTTCCAGTGAGCAACCCCTGTTGGGTTGGCTTACTGAAAGTCTGGCCGAGCTCAATCTCGCCATTCCGCTTGAGATCGTTTCCGTGGCCACGAGCGCTCACAGTCACAAGTATCTGCGTCTCTCCGCGCGAAGCTACCTCGTCTGGGACATGGCGCTGAACCGCACCCTGTGGGAACTGTGCCGCAGCCTGCAGTATCATCGCATGGCACTCTCGCTCCAAGGCTCTGCGGAAGCCGCCAAGTACGAGGAAGTAGCAGCAGCCCTATTCCGCCGCATGCTGTTTTCATACCTGTCCCAAAAGCTCGCGCGCTTTCCGCATACCGCCTCAGCGTTCGCACTGCTAGCGGCGGAAGCGACCCGTGCAGACTTCCAACCTGACGTGCCAGATGAGCCTCATATCAGCGAGTTCCACTCCATCCAACGCATGCTCATGTTCTATCACGAGGCGAACCACGCCCTTTTGGCCGAGCGGCCAGAATTGCGTCGTTTGGCAAATGAATCACTACGGCAGTTGCTGACCAAGGTTCAACTTCTTGTTCAAGAGGAAATCCTGAAGAAAGACTTTGACGCGTTGTATCCGGAGTTTCGCTCGCTCTCGGATGAGGAACGCTTCTCGCACTTCGCCGAAGAACTAAACTGCGACACCCAGGCGTTTGTGCTGGCCTCGATGGCGCTGCCGAGCGTGCCGGGGCTAAAGCGCCGGGCATGGCAAGACTCGGTTGGCATGCTCTTTGGCGCGGCTGCAATGCTGGCAACCTTTGAGCGCGTCCTTAAGCTCGCGGTGTCGAAATGGTCGGACTTTGCCCGCCAGTCTGGGGACGGACAAAACATTACGGAAGGGACGGTCGCGCTCCATGAGTACCTTTCTGAACGACCTATCTTCTTTATACGGCGTTGGAACAACATGATCGCGCTGCAGGCCGTCCTAACGAGGCTTGGATCGGCGCTTTCTGTTGACGCCTGGGAATGGGCCCCTTACGTTATGGAAAAAGCGCGAGGGATGACGGAGGCAATGGAAGAACATGCAGTGGGCAACCTCAATTCGTTGGCCACGCCTGAATTTATGGCAAAGGTTTTCGCCCGAGCCCGCCTGAATCGCGAAGGTCATCGAGAGTGACGAAAAGTCGTTTACCATGGATCCGGCTAAGGACTGCTGGGGCAGGAATGCGACACGCACGCGAAAACTGAACGTACCGGCATCCCTCAATTTTTGATTTGCCGATTCGGGGCGAGTTACGTGCATTCGGAAGTGGCCAATTATGCGGAGATGGGGTTTCACAGTTTGGCTTGCCAACTCCGGCGATGAATGATAAAGGACGTTTGCTTCAATGATCCGAGATTGATCTTCTCAGGAGCAGGGAGCCCGGTGTCTGCCGGCCATTTCTGAGGCAAGATGCCATGAGTACAAAGCTGAGGAGGCGGCTAAAAGGAGCCGCTTCCCATGTCCCCACAAGAGCAGTCCAATACTGTCGGTCACTCTGCGTCCCTAACCATTCCTGAACTGGAACAATCGAAGACGGCCGTGCTCAATACGCTCGCCTCCGCTCATTCTCGTCGGAGCTACGCATTCGCCATCGATAGGTTTATCGCGTGGTACTGCAGCGAACCAAGGCTAACGTTCAATCGCGCCGTTGTTATCCGGTACCGGTCGCACGTGGAAAGTCTCCGTCTGTCTCCCTCTACTATCAATTTGCATCTTTCAGCGATCCGGAGACTGGCCGATGAATCTGCTGAGAGCGGCTGGCTGAGCCCGGAACTTGCAATTGGAATCCGGCGAGTTAAGGGAGTGAAGCGGCTCGGACGAAAAAGTGGCAATTGGCTCACTCGCAATCAGGCACAAGAGTTAGTTAATGCCGTCTCGAAGATAAATCTACGCGGTTGGAGAGATGGAGCAATGCTTGGATTGCTGTTGGGATGTGGATTGCGACGCTCGGAAGTCGTAGGTTTGAGACTGGACCAACTGCAATCGAGAGAGGGTCACTGGGTCATTGTTGATTTGGTCGGAAAGGGAGGACGGCTACGAACAGTGCCTGTCCCGGCTTGGTGCAAGGAACTTGTGGATGTTTGGCTCCGTCATTCGAACGTAAGCGAGGGAAAAGTGTTCAGAAGAGTTTTGAAGAATGGAGCTCGCCAAGATGCTTGCGTGACAGCCAACGTAGTTTGGTATGCGGTGAAACGGTGTGCGGGGCGGGCCGGCATAGACCATTTGGCACCCCACGATCTTCGTCGCACTTGCGCCCGGCTCTGCCATAGTTGTGGAGGCGAATTGGAACAGATTCAGTTTCTGCTTGGCCACGCTTCTGTGCAAACAACGGAGAGGTACATTGGATGCAAACAGAATCTGCAAGATGCGGTCAATGATCGACTTGGAATTTCAGTCGCACGTGAGAATGCCTGAAGCTGGATGTTTCTTTGGACTGGATGCTGGATGGATCCGCTCGTTCCACATTGTCCCCGGTTGCCGAGGCCCGCTTACATGGACTTCCCAAGATACTGTGCATAGCGAACTGGCGAGTGGTCCGCCAGGGGCTGGGACAGCGGGTTGGGAAGGCCCTCCATCCAGTGTGTTGTCAGGAATCCGTCGGGGAGTTGGGCAATGGCATCGCTGTCGCTGGGCAGGTTGGGTGGGTTGTACTGCAACGCGTGACCCGGGTCCAGCCAATAGATGGCGACGGTTGGGTGCGCATAGAAGTTGAGAAAATCGGGCGGCACGTGTGTGACAATGTCGAGATTGTCGACGACGCGATAGTACGCGCGCGTGCGCGCCGCGGCGTCAATCACATTGCAATAGGCGGGATTGCCCACGCGGGGACAGCCGAACGTGATCAGGCTTGAGGCCGGATCGTTGAGCCGCGTGAATGCCAACGTCGCCAGCGCCCCGCCCAGGCTGTGCCCGGTGATGCAGATGTTCTGGTTGGGATGGTTGGCGCGATAGGCCGCGACACATTGCGTAACCTGGGGCCAGACCAAGTCGAGATATCGTTTGAAGCCGGAATGAACCAGAGCACCCGCTTCCGGGGTCCGATCGATCTCCCCGTCGGCCACTTTGTCGTAATTGTTGTCCGCTTCGGTACCGCGGAAAGCCAGCAGGGCGTGGCTGTCGTTGGACGCGAAGTAGCCGCGGCCGGTGTTGGCGTCGTCAACAAAGCAATCTCCGATCGGATGAACACTCGGATACCCCGCGGTAGCCAGGATTCCCTGAAGATCGGCGAGGACCATTCTCTGCTGGACGAATCGCGCGTAGGCGAGCATCGAGGCGTCGGCCGCACGCGCCAGGCTCACCTTGGGCGATTCGCCGCGTTGATAGGGCGGCGTTTCAAAGTAGGTGTAATCGCCTCTCTTCGGCGGATAGTAGAGGTTTTCCGGAGCGGGATCAAGGCAGGAAGCGCTGGTGGGACTTGCGAGGTTGAGCATAACTCCCCCGTGAGGCGCGCTCACGACAAGCTCCCAGAAAGCTACCGGGTGACCGGCACACAGCGATCACTTGTCGAGGGCGGATGGAGTTCGAGACGTGACTCGAAGTATACCTTGGAGCGCACTCGCCGCCGGATCCTTTTTTATCGGATGGCTTTTTCGGGCCTGAGCGCTGGCCGCCTGCTCAATGCGCCCGCACGGCAGGCCGCTATGATCCGGAATCTCCTTTTTCGGGTCCGAATTGACTGAATCGTACTGCTCCAGAGTGGAATGTTAAGACCGGAGGTGCATTTGAAGTCGAAAAGCCAGGCGGCTTCGCGATGTTGGCGATAGCGTCCTTTATCATTCGCTATCTTGGGTTGGCAAGCCAGCAAGACATGTTGGGGCATTTGTCCACAATGGGGACTATTCGCTCAAGTGGATTGCCACCGCGAAATGCGCGCCCGGTGGCATTCCTAGCTAGACCCTGGGGCGTTTATCAGAATTACGAAATAGATCCTCCCACACCTGCCGCATTGATTCGGTACTCGCGAAGGTTAGGAACGCTTACGCAATTCTTCGGACTGACCGAATTTGAATTCGATCGCTATCACACCACGCGGCGTGATGGCGACAACGCTCGTTTCGCTCATCCATTTGGCATCGATGACATGTTCGGAAAGGTCTACTTCTGCGATGCGCCCCAGTGACGTATTCCAGATGCGCAAATAGCCGTCCTGACCGGCTGTCAGCAACCGGTCGCCTGTCTCGCTTGATTGAATCCGAATTGCATCTATATCGCGCCCGTGGGCGCCTTCTATCGCGGAAAGCACTTCGAACGTTTCGAAATTCAGTATGGCAAGATCGCCACGCTCCGTGCCTGCCACGAGGTAGGCAGGCCTACCAGGTTCGTGGCCCACTTCAAGGCACTTCGTGTATGCAGAGCCGCCGCCAGAAAACGGGAGATGCTTTTCGACAAAATCCGGTCCACGATGGGGTGCTGTCCGGAAACTGGACACCATGAATTTACCGTACTGGCCGGCGAATGCAAACCGGACATCGTCAGCGGTGACTTCCACAGCAAGGGAATAGAGCCGTTTATCTTCCTGGCCACCGCCCAAAACAAAGCGGCGAGCGGCAAACAGCTCTTCCCCGGATTCGATATCGAAAACCCGCACTTTCCAGACCAGTTCGAATCCCCATGTCACGAGCACAACGGTTAGACCTTCCCATTGACCCAACCGGAGTGCCACTACCTCTCCCTGAAGATCGACCACCTCGGTGAAGGCAGCGGGAGCTGCGCAATCCAACGACAGAATTCGGCCGCGGCTCGTTCCTACGATGAGGCAGTTCCGTTCCTTGCAATATTCCATGCATGCAGCCACATCTTCGATACCCGCCGCTGTTCCAGATATGCGAGCACGGGCGAACTCGGCTCCACTGCTCAGGTCTTTGAACGCGACATAGTCCGCGGCCGCGACACAGATTGCCTGTTGGGGGATTACGCTGACGCAGTGCCATGTCTCCAGCCGCGAAATTTCCGGCGCGTGGAGTATTTCTTCGACGTCCCACACGCGGGCACTGGTGCCTAGTCTGCCAATGACAACGTCCCTCTGTTGAGAAGACGTAATGCCTTCGAGGGTTCCTTCGATATAGAGCGTCCGTAGCGGCGCTTTGACTGTCAGCCGTGGTGGGGCGTATTGGATATCCGCTTCCGCTACCTCAAGCGTGCCGTACCGGTTGCTGAGTCGAAGGAGTCTTCCCTTGTGGATGTGGAACAGCCAGTCGCCGTTCTCAGGCTCCTCAAGAATCAGTTGCTGGTTCTCGAGATCCCATACTTCCTTTCTGCCAATGCCGGTCGCCGATGCCACATCTCTGCCTTGCACGCGCAGGATTTGTAGCCGGGTGAAGTAGCCGCGGTTTGTAACTCGTTGATCCGACCAGACAACCGCCAGGTCTTCTGGCGACCAAAGACGCAAGATGCTGTCGTCATTTTCCTGGTCGTCACCCCGGAGGTAGTCGCCGCCTGAAATCAGAACTTGCTGGCCCTGATACATGGCAGTCTTGAGCACATAGATGGACGCACTGAACTCGATGGGTACTTCGTGTATCAGCTCCAGTGTGGACAGCTTCCAAAGCGTGAATCTCTGATTCTGATTGGCTGTTGCAAAGCGCCACTCGCCGTTGTGCTGGAACACGGCCAATGCGTTGATCTGGTCGTCCTTGCCTATGCCCGTGTTCACGGACTGCACGTGGCCGCTGGAGACCTCATGGACATACAGTACCGAGCCGCGGGCCGCGACGACCAGGTAGCCAGCGGCGGCTCGAGCCAGTTGTATTTCGCGCACTGGGCCCGCCCCGTGCCAGGCCCCGATCAGGACATTGGTTGAAATGTCCCAGACTTCCACATCTCCGTTATCCCTGCCGACCAACACAACTGGTTTGCCATCGGACCATCGGCTGATTTCCAAAGTCGTTATGCTCGACGTCCCGGTGGCAATGACCGTGTGCGGCAGAGCAGGTTTCCAATCCGCCCACAGTGACTTCCATGGCGTCGGGACCAGATCGGAGAGCTTCCAGTTCAGACCGTTTTGCCTGGCGGTCAGCTCGAGGTATGCTGCGGCCTCATCGCGGGGCTTGGAACGCAGATGAATCGATGCTGCTTTGTAAGACCTTACGACCTCATCGGACAGCGCTTCAGAGGAAGCCGCGATGGCGTTCAACAAGCGATCACAGTTGGCGTACAAAAGAAATCCGGGGTCGATCAGCACCTCGTGGAGAATTCCTGCCGCCGCGGCATGTTCGGCAACATGGTTCCGTACGTATGGTTGAACGTTCGACCAGTCGCGCTGAATGGTTCCCGAAGTTGGAATGGTATCGAGCAGTGCGGTTGTGATCGCTGTCTCGGCATCTCGCGACTCGTGCTGGTGGCGAAGATGATCGGCCAGCGCCTGGTGGTAGAGCCTATAAACGGAACGCCCCCCTTCGAGACCCTCCACCACGAACGAGCCTACGCGGTCCAACAACCAGCGAATATCGTCGTCGGTGTACGTCTTCGAGGAAAGGATGGAGGCGGATGTTGGCCAGATAGTAGTCCACGGCAAACCAACACCCTCAGCCCAGGCAAGCGGGGTGAGCAGATCTTTCGCTCGTTGTTCATCAGGCCCGAATCGAGAAAGAAATTGCTCAAATGCCATACCTGCACTGGTAGGAAACTTGATGCTTCCGACGTCGATGTTCTCCACCGGAAGCGGAGACGACAGCAGGTCCTCCGTGACCAGCCGCGCAATCAGGAAATTTGGATAGGCTTTGTCAGCGACCGCAGCGGATAGTTCGCTCACCTTGTCCTTGTTTCTTTGGAATAAGCTCGAAGACTCCTCCAGGCGTACCAGCAACCGGTTTTTCACGTAGTCATACAGATCTGATTTCTCGAAGTATTCCGGGCTGTCGATGTGCATCTCGACTGCTTTCGCACCCAGTTGATTCTTGTACTCAGGCCGGGTGCCGACCAGCAGCTTTACATTCGAGATCGAATGCATCGGCGCGAGCAGCTCTTCGGCAATGAGCTCGGGCTCGCGTGCCTCGTCAAGCGAGTCCACGATCACTCGATAAAGCGTCGTCCTTGATTTGAGGTTTGCCAGTACCGCGGATTCCTGGGCTTCGACGCCCAGGCTATCGGCAAGCCTGCGGGTCATATCCTGGAGAGTCTTGCCCTTCGCATGAACGGCCAGATCAATACTGGCTTCCTGGATCAGTTGTGCGACCTCGGGGTCGTGCTGCAGAGCCTTGAGCCTGTATTCGGGATCGGACAGGGTGACGATCTTTGCGAGAATGGCGGACTTGCCGGAACCAGGGCGGCCGGTGATGAGCCGACTTCTCGTGTCCTCAGTGTTGCTCAGCCAGGCGGATAGTTCTCCGAGTACGCGCCGCCTGCCTGTGAAATACCAGCCAGGTTGAACGTCGAGTTCAACGCCGCGGGAAACCGGACCCCAGAAGGTTTGTAGCTCATCTTCGTCTACGTTTCGACGAGCTTCGGCGACACTGACGCCTGCTGGGAGCCCAGGCTTGAAGCGAGGATTGGGGAAGAAGTCAGATTCATCGGGAGAAGATCCCAGGGTAGCGGAGAATACGCGGTGCGGCAGCACCTTGCGGTTGATATAGGCTTCCAGTTGCTCGAAGAAGAGGTGGGGCTGATAGTTGCCGCCGAGAGATTCATCATGAAAGGCTTGAATAAGTGCGTGCGCCAGAGCGCCCGCCATTGCTTCTTCACGTGGAAGGGCCGCTGCGAGGATGAAGAATCGCCCCCGGTCTCCTTGATCGAAAAACTTTTCCAGCTTCTTCCCGACGTCAAACGCGCCCGCGGCGGAATGACAGGTGTCGAAGATCAAAAGGCAATTCTTGACCCGGCGCTTCTGGCCTCCAGCGCGTTTCGCCATCAGGATCTTACCGATCGTTTCGGCGCTTATGGACGTTGTGACCAGTCCATCTTCCGAATCCTTCGCCAAGAGGTGCAGGTTGTCGCCGTCGAGTTCGCCGTGCCCGGTGTAGTAGAAAACAACCCGGTCTGTCGTTTCCCGTTTGTCTGAGGAGAACCAGGCATCCAATGTCTTTTGAAAAGAAACCGAGGTTGGATCTTCGCTGATTTCCTCAAGCGCCCGGGTGTAACCAAGCTCCTCCGTAAACAGCGAGGCAATCGCCGAAACGACTTCTGCAAGCTGCGGACGCTGCAGGTCTTTTGGCAGATGGTCGTAATGGCTTGTCCCGGACGCGATGATGATTTTGTTCGTCATAGACTCGCGGAGATTGCTTCGCCAGCTTCAACGCTAGTGAGATACCGCTCCCCATGATGCGCGTCGGCTCCGTTATTAACCAGCACATCTTTGACTCCGGTGCCGAACCAGGGCGCGAGTTTTTTCTCGAGCGCGACAATATCCCCTTTGTCAGCGATGTTGGTCCAATGTTTGACGCCCGGCCATTGACCAACGCCCAGCGCCGAAGGGGATGGCCGGAGCTTCTGGAAAATGATGTTTTGTATTCCCAGAGGCGACCCGATGGTCACGAAGCCGACGACATTTCGCGGATTGTTGCAAAGAGACTCATAGACAACGACCGAGCCGAGGGAGTGGCCAATCACTACTCTGGTGTCGTCCGTAATCCTGCTCGAAACGGCCATCTGAACCCGTGCCCGAATATCGGGGTCGTTCATGTAGAGAACAACTTGCTTGAGATTGCCTATCAACAGGGACTGGGAGATGTCGGCCCAAAAGCTCGAATTGGAAATCGCGCTCAGGGCGCGTTGAACCAGCGCCGGCGTTCGCGCCAACGATCCGCCATAAGAGGCGGGTGAGGGAACGGCCTGAGGTTCCGCTTTAGCGGCGGCTGCCCAAAGCTTGTCGAGGAGTTCCGCCTCTTCCGGGCCGACGTCCTGGGCCGTGTAGGAGCCGGTAAAGGCAAGTGTGCCGGGTTTGCGAAACAGGTTTCCGTAAAACGCGCAGTCCAGATCTTCCGGACCGTCCAGCTCCGCTTTCACGCGGTTCAGACCGTCGACCAGCGCGGGCCACCATTCGCGGTGAATGGTCGCTTCTCCCTTAAACTGCTGGCCTATACCGTGAATCGCAACTATTTTTGCCATGTTCTAGCCTCAGAACCCGTGGGCTTTCTTGCAACCAAAAGGAGGCGGCCGCCTTTGTTGGGAGGCACAACCGTCTAGCAATGCTACAGAAACGTTCGCGACCCAATACCAAACCGAACTCCTGGGTTGCAGGGTATATCGTTCGGGTAATGTTGAAACTGCGCCACGATTGTAACGTGGGGGAGCGCTCCGAGTCCGGCTGGTTCGCTTCTCAGTTTAGATTCGCTTTGAACAAACCTCAGGACACGGGCTTCCGTAAGGTTGCGCCGCATTGCGGCTACCCCGAAAAGCGGTTTTTCGTGCACGTGACCGCCGACCCAGATTAGTAACGATATGTCCGCATAGCTGAAGTGATCTGCTAGGCCCGCCCAATCGTTCCGGATTGTTCCCGAATAACGAGTGATCCGGAAATTGTCGCCTTGTGCGGAAACTACGGGCGAGCATACGTCTGGAGCAGGCGGAGGACAGCATCGGCCACTCGTCCAGGCGCTTCACGATGCGGAAAATGACCTACTTCGTCAAGCAAGACGCGGCGATACGCTCTCCCAAAAAACCTCTCCAAACCCTCGGAATCTTTTGGAGCATCGCAAAAGTCCGATGCGCCCTGAATCATAAGAGTAGGCGTTGAGAGGCAGTCGATTTCTCGAAGTTTGAGTTGAAGAGCGTTATAGTGCGCATCTGTAGCCTCGCCCGGCATCCAGCGGGCTCGATAAGCGTTCAGCGTGATGGCGGGCCAATCGGGACCTAAGAAAGTCTCTGCTGTGGCAGTAAACTCTGCCTCGTTGAACCATCCTGGCGGGCTCCACGTATCCCATTGAATACGGGCAAACCCAACCGGGTCCTTTCGCACGGCCTCAGAACCACGTTCTGTACACTGAAACCACTGATACCAAAATCTCCTGGACTGCTCAAAATCGGGAAGCTCGAACAGGCCGCGGGGTTGGTATGCAAGGGCCAAGGTGGCAATTGCGGTTAATCGTTCCGGAAATAGAGCTGCCATTGTATAGGCGGCACGAGCACCCCAATCGTGTCCAATCACCGCAAAGCGATCAAGGTGCAGAGCATCGGCAAGGTCGATTGCATCCTGCGCAAGTGCGACACCGGCTGCGAATCGTGGAGTGTCCTGAGATAGAAACCGCGTCGGACGCGAGCCCCGCAGATAGGGGACGATGGTTCTCCAGCCGTTTGCCTGAAGCAGGTTAGCGACGCTCGCCCATCCGCGAGGCGCATCGGGCCAGCCATGAAGTAAGAGAACCGGTGGCCCACTTGCGGGACCGAGTTCCTCATAGAAAATCTCGAGAACGGTGCTATCGATAGATTGCATGAGACCAGTTTCACCGAACGTCACTCATCCGCACAAATCGCCCCGCGTGGTACTCGGTCTCGATCGAATGCTATGGTCCAAGTAAAGGTCGTGCGAAATTCCGCATCGGGCTCGCTCATGCCGAAGAAGAAGATGCGTGTGATCTATATATGTGTAGTAGCACGGTCTCCTGGTTCTGATTGTTACAGCATATCGGATGCCTCCCATATGGTCGGCAATACGGAAGTGATCCGTTTAGCGAGAGTACCTTGAATGACGAGAAGCCCGTTTGTGAGGACTCATCTTTCCTAGTTCGCGAAAAGACGAGAGCGCGCCTATTACAGTCAGCGGGTTTTCACCACCTGTGCCGTAAAATCTAGCAGGCTGCTGAAAAACTACACCCCCCCTCCACAGGCAGGTGTGTTACGAAAAGACATGCGAGGAGCGGACGAGCAGCAGAGTCAGATATTCAGTTACTTGTCGCCGGAAGCACGGGTGCGGAAGGATCATCCGCTGCGGGCGATCCGGGTCATGGTAGACGGGGTGCTGGCCCAGATGTCTGGGTCCCGTATGGTGAAAAAAATCATCTGAACCGAAGTTCTCAAGCCGCCCGACGCTCGTAATACTTCAGCAGACCACCCAATCGCTCGTGGCTCCGTATCGTTGCGGCGCCTCGCCGCTTCGCTGGCCGCCGCGGTAACGGAAACAAAAGTTCGTTGCCTTTACCCTGGTGATTGCGCTCCGCGTGATAGTGCTCCGTGTACTGCGTCAAGGCTCGGCGTAGCGAGCTCTCCCCGAAGAAGATCAATCGGGATGTACATTCCTGTTTCACGGATC
>Ga0070697_100001709_pt1 | contig 16781 bp, 11 predicted proteins | sample KBSK1501metaG_FD_65475 | JGI IMG/M metagenome (GOLD analysis project Ga0070697, IMG submission 65475) | Corn, switchgrass and miscanthus rhizosphere microbial communities from Kellogg Biological Station, Michigan, USA - KBS K1-50-1 metaG | ecosystem: Host-associated > Plants > Roots >...
GCGGCGCGCGCCTGGACCGGCGCCGCCGGCCCCACCACCACGACAGCCAGCCTGACGTTCGGCCGCTACCCCGGGATCGCCACGCCGTTCCTGCCCGGCGCCCTCGACGAGGTCCGTATCTATGCGCGCTCGCTGAACGACGACCAGGTCGCCGACCTGTACGAGGAGCAGGTTCCGGGTCTCTAGGCGCGTATCCGAGACAGGCCATGGAGGAAATCATCGTTCCGGAGCATGCCGGCGGCGCCGTGGCGGCATACGAGATCTTCGAGCGGCCGGCGGAGCGTTTCTGCGCGGCCGACTACGCGTACCTGCTCAAGAGGGCCGCGGTGGCTGTCCGCGCCGCGAACCCGCGCGCGCGCATCATCCTGGGTGGACTCGGACCGGGCGACTCATCTATCACTACAGAGTGAAATCGCGCGACGCCGCCGGCAACCTTGCGGTCTCGGGCGATTTCACCTTCGCCACCGTCGGGTCCAAAGTAGGCGGCAAGAAGGGTCGTCCGGTCGGCCCGTGAGGCGCGCCGCCTTCCCCTTGGGCGATCAGCCGCGGCGGGCCTCGAGGTGATCCCTGTAGGCGAGGCGGACCAGCGAGGGCAGCCGGATCTCCAGCGTCGCGAGGGGAATGCAGTAGTGCACGCCGCAGCCGCGGGCGATACGCAGGAACTCCTTCGGCGGGTCGCTCGTGACGGCGATGATCTGTATCTCGGGATGATCGGCCTTGATCTGGCGGGCCGCCCGCAGGAGATCCCGGCGCTCCAGGGACGTCCGGATCACGATGACGGCTGGCTGCCGGCTTCGCGCCAGACGCATCAGTCCCCTTCCGGTGGCCGCCTCTCCTACTGGAAAGACCTCCATCATCCGCTCGAGAGCGTCCCGCAGGCGCTTTCGGCCGGCCGGGGCACGGTCGGCAAGGAGCGCTCGAATCGAGCCGATGGCGATCGCGGGAACACGTGGCACGCGCCGGTCTCCATCCAGCCCCCTGATCGACAGCCTGCTTGTTGAAGCCTCCGCGAAGGTTGTATAGCATCGCCTGCGACGGCGCCATCGGTCAGGGCACTGAATCGCCGGGAGACGATCCACGAAAGTGGGCTGGCGGGATGCCGGAGCCGGCGCCGCCCCCGGTGACGGAAGACGGAAGGTCGCCGTCACAATGGTGCTAAGCTGGAGGTCCGTCAGGAAGAGAGGTCGTCCGTCTGCTCCACCCACCCCGTCTCCCCTTGATGGCGTCCTGGTTGGGGGTTTGCGCCCTCGCCGCGATCGGTCCGCCCGGCCCGGGCGCCGTCGCCGGAGAGACGAACGCGGCCCCGCCTGTCGCCGTCTCCGGCCGCCAGGGCGAGACCGGCGGGGTCGGGCTGAGCATCGCGGAAGACGATCCTGTGCCAGCCGACCTGCGCAGCCCGTCCCGGGCGACACCCTGTCTCCTGCTGGTCCGCATCGGCCGGAGCGGTCTCGAGGCGCCGGAGCGTCTCGATCCCCTGCTCCAGGCGGCGGCCGAGCGTCATCTGCGACTCGTCTTCCTGATCTCCGCCGATGGCCTGGACGATCGCGCCGCCCCCTCCGGCAGCGGAGCGCCGGCGGTCGAATCGTGGGCCGAGCGCCTTGGGGCCCTGGCGCGACGCGCGGGCGAGGCGGCGGGCACGTACCAGGTCTTCGAGCGACCGGCGGCGAGCCTCAGCCCGGCCGACTATGCCTATCTCCTCAAGAGGGCGGCGGTCTCCATCCGCGCCGCGAACCCACGCGCGCGTATCGTCCTCGGCGGTCTCGGCCCCGCCGACGCGGCCTGGGTCGGGGAGCTCTATGCAGGGGACGCCGCCCCGTACCTCGACGTCCTGGCGTCCTCCGAACTTTCAGCCCTCCCGGCCGTCCTGGACCTGCGCGATCGCCTGGACCCCAGCGCAGCGGTCTGGGTGGTTGGCGCCATGGTCGACGCCGCCGCGCCGCGTGCTTCGGTGACCCGCGCCTACGTCGAGGCGCGCGCCCGCGGCGCCGAGGCGGTGATCTTCGAGCTGCCGCCCGCCGCCGCGCCGGAGACCGGCCAGGCGGGCGCCGGCATCGGCGATCTTCTATCGGCGCTGCGCTCGAGCCTGCCGCCCGCCCTGGCGCCGGCGGCGCCCGCGGTGCTGCCGTTCGATCCGGCCGCCGCGGCGGTGTCGCCGGCTCCCGGGGCGGTGGTCGAGGTGACCGGCTTCTACGACCCGCGCACGCGCGGGGGGGTCGCCGCCTACCGCGCGCCGGAACTCGCCGCCGGCGCGGCGGCGCGTGTCGACCTCACCCTGCGCGCACCGGTCGAGTCGATCGAGCTGTTCGACCCCGAGACGCTGGCCGTAACGCCTCTCGCCGGCCCTGTCCGCTCCGGACGGGTCGTGTTCGCGCCGATCCGCACCACCGACCTGCTGCTGCGCTACCGGCTGGCGGTCGAGGCGCTGCCCCTGCAGGAGGCCCAGGTCGGCGCGGTGGGCGAGCTGTCCGCCGAAGAAATCATCGCCCTCGAGCGGCAGACGAGCGCCGCGCAGGAAGCGCGCCTGAAGCACTACGAAGCGCGCGCCTCGGTCGCGATCCATTACACCATCGCCGCCGTGGCGCAATCGGTCGACGTGGTCAGCGAGAACAGGCTGTACGTGCACGACGGCAAGCAGGACTACGAGCAGACTGATCTGTTCGTGGACGGGGCGCGCTGGCGCGGCAAGAAGCCGCCGTACCTGCCGTTCATCCAGCCTGACAAGGTGAAGGAGGTGCCGCTGACCATCTCTCTCGACGAGGGCTACCGCTACACCCTGGTGAAGCGCGAGCGCGTGGAGGGCCGCGACTGCTACGTGCTGGCGTTCGAGCCGAAGGTCAAGGACGTCAGCCTGTACGAGGGACGGATCACCATCGACGCGGTCCTGTTCACGCGCGTGCGCATGGAGGCGGTGCAGAGCGGACTGAAGGAGCCCCTGCGCTCCAACCAGGTGACCTACCACTACGGCCCGGTGCCGGGCCCCGACGGTGAGTACTGGCTGCCGGTCGAGGTCGACGGCCAGATGGTGTTCGAGGTCCTGGGCCAGAACCTGGTCGTGGAGCGGCAGGCGGGCTACAGCGACTTCGCCATCAACCAGGACGAGTTCCATGAGCGTCTCACCGGCGCGTACCAGTCGGGCCGTCCTTTGTTCCGCGAGACCGACGAGGGGTACTACCGGCTCGACGCCTCCGGCCGGGAAGAGCTCCTGAAGAGCGCCAGCACGCCGCGCAACACGTTCCTGGTGATGGGGCTGAGCGTCGGCGACACCGGCCTGCCGAGCCTGCCGTTCGCCGGCGTCAACTTCTTCGACTTCAATTTCCACGACACCGGCACGCAGCTGAACATCGCCTGGGCCGGTCCGTTCGTCGACCTGTCCTGGACCGACCCGCACGTCACCAAGCCGGGCCCCGAGCGGACACCGGTCGCGTTCACCGCCCAGGGGACTTTCATCGGCGTCCCGGTGCGCGACAAGATCGCCCGTGCGGACGTCTCCACGTCGGGTGAGAACCTCGATGTCTATCGCGAGCAGGTGCAGGCGTCGGTGGCCGTTCCCACGGGACACTTCCTGAAGTGGACCCTGCAGGGCCGGACGACCTACATGGATTTCGCGCGGCGCAGCGAGACCGACCAGACCTTCGTCATCCCGGTCACCACGTTCGACAGCGGGCTCCTGCTGCGGCTGGAGTTCAACCGCAGCGGCTACATCCTGGCGGCGTGGGGCGAATCGGGGCGGCGCAGCGCCTGGAAGCCGTGGGGTCTGCCGGGAAACCCGTTCAGTCCCGGCGACAAGGACTACACCCGCCTCGGCGCGGATCTGCGGAAGGCGGTCTACCTGGGAGATTTCCAGAAGCTGAACTTCGGGCTGTCCGGCTTCGACGGGCGCAGCCTCGACCGCTTCTCGCGCTTCGAGCTGGGCGATTTCCGCTCCGCCCGCGTGCGCGGCTTCAACGGCTCGGGCTTCCATTTCGACCGCGGCCTGGTCGCCGACACCTCATTCGCCTTCACCATCCGCCAGGCCCTTCGCGTCGACACCGGCATGCAGGCCGGGTGGATCCAGAGCGTGGATGACTTCGGTCCCGGTTACGTGCGCGTCGTCGGCGCCGGCCTGGCGCTGGAGTTCTCCGGCCCCTGGAGCACCCTGATGAACGTGCGCTTCGGCCACGCCCTGGAGTCGTCCCTTCCCGGCCGCTCCGGTGGCAGCGCCGACGTCCGCTTCGTGGTCTTCAAGACGTTCGACAGGTGGGGCCGCCACCCGAAGCCCTGACGTCCCTGCGCCGGCGCAGCGCGATCGCGCGCCGGACGATTGCCGTCCGGCACGGCCTCGCGGTACGATTCCGGCACGATTCTTCCTTGGAGAAAACCATGACGCAAACCGCGCGGATTGTCCTGATGGTCGTCGTCTGCGCCACCGCCCTGCTCGCTTCGACCCTTCCGTCGCGGGCGGCCGACGCGACGTTCGAGGACCGGCTGCGGGAGGCGATCCGTCTGCACGACGCCGGCGACTACGACGGGGCGATCGCCTTGTACCGCGATCTCCTCAAGGAATCGCCCGAAAACTCTCGCGTCCTCTACGAGATCGCCTATTCCAGCCTGCAGGCCGGGCGGTTCGACGACGCGACCGACTACGCCGAGCGGGCCCTGAAGGCGCACTCCGACTTCGACAACCAGACCTACCAGGTCCTCGGGTCGGCGCACGATGGACGCGGGGACTTCAAGGCGGGCGAGAAGGTGCTGCGCCGCGGCCTGAAGAAGTTCCCGCAGGACTACCTGCTGCATTTCAATCTCGGCGTCAATCTGGCGAAGCAGAAGCGGATGGACGATGCGATCCCGGAGTTCGAGGAAGGCCTCGTCCTGAAGCCGGACCATGCCAGCGGCTGGAGGGGGCTGGGGTTCGCCTGCGAAGGCCTCGGCCAGCGCGGCTATGCGTTCGTCGCCTTCGCGCGCTTCCTGACGCTCGAGCCCGAATCGTCCCGGTCGCGGGAAGCGGCGCCCAAACTGTGGAGCCTGTTGTTCCAGGGCGTGAAGAGCAAGGAGACGGCGGGAAGCGGATCGAAGGGGGATGTCGACATCACCCTGCCCGCTCCCGGGAAGGGAGGGGGGAACGACGCCGCTATGAATCAGTCGGTCGGGTTGTCGATCCTCGCCGCAACGCGGTTCATCGATGAATGGAAGGACAAGTCGGACGCGGCGTTCTTCGCCCACGCCTTCGACGAGGTCCTGTCGATCCTGTCCGAAACCGGGGACAACGCGAAGACGAAGGATCAGTTCTGGCGCTCGCGCGCCTTCCCCTATTTCAATGATGCCCGCGGCGCCGGCCACCTGGAGGCGATGGCGTACGACCTCCGCCGGACGCTGGGGGACGACGAGACCCGCAAATGGCTGGAGGAGCATCGCAACGCGGTCGACCGCTTCCGGGACTGGTCGAAGTCCTGGAAACCGGCCGAGGGCTTCCCGGCCGGCTCGTAATAGGGACGCCGTCGGGGCCGGCCCGTCGGGGGGCGAGTCCGAACCCGGTCCCCGGCCGTCTAATTAGCTATCAGCCATGAGCAGGCCGATACCAGGCTGGGAAAGGAAGGGTCAGGATGCGTCACGCAGCGTCGTTGGTCAGCGATCCGGGCGCCGCCCCGGCGGACGCCCCACAGAGAGCAGCAGGCGATGAGCACGCGGAGCCGCCGGTCGCTCCCGGAGCCGCGCTCGATGACGGCGCGCTCCTGGACGCGTACTCGCAGGCGGTCATCCGCGCGGTCGAGAAGGTCAGCCCGGCGGTCGTCAACGTCGATATCTACAGGAAGGCGCGTCTGCGCTACCCGGGAGGCCGGGCGCCGGCGCCGGACAAGGACGGCGCCGAGAGGGAAATCCGCGCCGGCAGCGGCTCGGGGTTCATCTTCACGCCCGACGGCTTCGTCCTGACCAACAGCCATGTGGTGGGCGGCGCCAGCCGCGTCCAGGTGACCCTGTCCGACGGGCGGCGTCTCGATGCCCAGGTGGTGGGCGACGACCCGGGCACCGATCTCGCCGTCATCCGGGTGCAGGCTCCGGGGCTGTCGACCGCCCAGCTCGGCGAGACGCGCGGCATCCGCCCGGGACAGCTGGTCATCGCCATCGGGAACCCGTACGGCTTCCAGTGCACCGTCACCACCGGCGTGGTCAGCGCCCTCGGGCGATCGCTGCGCTCGCAGTCGGGCCGTCTGATCGACAACATCATCCAGACCGACGCGGCGCTCAACCCGGGGAACTCGGGCGGGCCGCTGGTCAACTCCGCCGGACAGGTCATCGGAGTCAACACGGCCGTCATCCTGCCGGCGCAGGGGATCTGCTTCGCCATCGCCATCGACACGGTGAAGTTCGTCGCCGGTCGCTTGATCAAGGACGGCATGATCCGCCGCGCCTACATCGGCGTGGCCGGTCAGGACGTGCCGCTGCACCGCCGGCTGGTGCGCCACCACGGTCTGCCGCGCGACACCGGCATCCTGGTCGCCGGAGTCGAGAAGGACAGCCCCGCGCAGCGCGCCGGTCTCGAGGACGGCGACCTGGTGGTCGCGTTCGACGGCCAGCCGGTCGCCGGCATCGACGAGCTGCACCGCCTGCTGACCGACGCGCGCGTCGGTGCGCGGTCGATACTGACCGTGTTGCGCCGCGTCGACAAGATCGACGTGGAGATCGTGCCCGAAGAAGCGCCCGGCCGCTGAAGCAGCCACAACCGTCACGCCGCCGCGAGCTTCACGCCGTTCCGCTCGAACATCGAGCGCAGCTCCTGCTTGTTGACCGCGTTCGCGTAAGCCTCTTCCGGATCGATCTGCCCCTTCCTGACGAGCTCGAGCAGCGAGTCGCTCAGGGTCATCATGCCCGAGCCGCGGCCGGTCTGCATGATGGAAGGGATCTGGAACGTCTTCCCCTCGCGGATGAGATTGCTGACGGCGGAATTCACCAGGAGGATCTCGAGGGCGGCGATGCGGCCGCCCCCCTTCTTGCGGCACAGGGTCTGCGCAATGACCCCCTTGAGCGACTCGGAGAGCATGGCGCGCACCTGGTTCTGCCGGTCGGCGGGGAACTGATCGATGATCCGGTCGACGGTGGAGGCTGCCGTGTTCGTGTGCAGGGTCCCGAACACCAGGTGGCCGGTCTCGGCGGTCTCGATGGCGATGGCGACCGTCTCGAGATCACGCATCTCACCCACCAGGATGATGTCGGGGTCCTCCCGCAACGCCGCGCGCAGCGCCGTCTTGAATCCGCCGGTGTGCGTGCCGACCTCGCGCTGGTTGATGAGCGCCTTGCGCACCGGATGGACGAACTCGATCGGGTCCTCGATGGTGATGATGTGCACCGGCTGGGTGCGATTGATCGAGTCGATCATCGCCGCCAGCGTGGTCGATTTCCCCGAGCCGGTCGGGCCCGTCACGACCACCAGGCCCTTGTGCAGATCGCACAGCTCGAGGATCTGCGGCGGCAGGCCCAGGTCCTGGGCCGACTTGATGTCGGTCGGGATGATGCGGAACACGCCCCCCATGCCGCGCCGGTCGAGGAACAGGTTGCAGCGGAAGCGCGCCACGCCCGGGATCTCGTGCGAGAAGTCGACGTCGTGCGATCGCTCGAACTCGGTGCGTTTCTCGGCCGGCGTGATCGACAGCAGCAGCTCGGTCACCTGCTCGGCGGTGAACGGCACGATGTCACCGACAGGAACGATCTCCCCGTGCTTGCGGAACAGCGGCGCGTTCCCCGAGGTGAGATGGAGATCGGAGCAATTCTCCCGTACCATCTGGACGAACAGCGATTCGATGGTCAGAGTTGCCTTGTACTCCTCCGAGACCGGGCCCGGGGCGGGAGCCGGAGCGTCGTCCTGCCTCGGCAACGGGCCGGCCTCCAGCCGCAGCGCCTTGCCGTCGCGGCTGATCTTGATCGACACCGTGCCCGAGGGGGCCGGGTAGCAGAACGCGTGCTCTCCGTCCTTCTCGACGTCGCGGGCCAGCTCGGCCGGCACGATGTCCTTGAGGAGATCGCGGATCTGCGCCATGGTGACCGGCTGCGGGCTGACATGGCGCGACTCGCCCCCCACGACCATGACGAGCCGCTCGCCGGCCGTCATGATCAGCCGGTCGGCCGAGGACTGGAACATCGCCTGCACCAGCCTGTCGATGCGGGCCATTGTCCGGCTCCTAGACCTCGCTCACGCGGGCGATGTGCCGCTTGTTCACCAGGTGGACCTGCCCCGCCTGCCGCACCGCCAGGCACCGATCCTCCCCGTTCAGGAAATCGAGCAGCCGGCTGCGCGACTCCGGCATGTCGTATTCGACGGTGCCTCGGATCACGGCCCCGCTCGCGAGAGTCACCTCGACCTCCGCGTGCAGGTGTGAGGGGAGGGGGCCCGCTTCGCCTTCCGGCCCCGCAACGACAGGCTCGTACTCGACGGGGACCGTGATGACGACCACGGCTTCGCGCTGCAGGAGGCGCAGCTTCTTCTTGCGATCGATGGCCGGGAGAAAGAGGTCCGGTCCGTTCAGCAGGTCGCTCGGCCGCTCGTCCCCCGCGTGCTGCCTCGTCCGCCCGGCGAGGAACAGCGTCAGGACCGCCGGCTTCTCCCCGGCGACCGTCACCTCCGCGATGACTTCCCTCTTGGCGACCCGGTACTCTTGCGTCACTGGGACGGTCCCTCGTGGCGGACGCCCGCCATCCGGGTGCACGGGCCCAGACGCTAAACTAATGTCGCGGGCGATCAAGTCAAGGGTGGGCGCCAATTACGAAGGTGTACCCGGACGCGGGTTCGACTCCCGCCGCCCCCACCAAGTCACTCCTGGGGCCTCGACGCGCTGAATCTTGGAGGCCACGATCGCCCTCCGCTTGATTCAGCCAGCGTTCCCAGGATGAGCGCCAGGGAGCAAATGCTCCAGGCTATCGATTCCCTTGGCACCTAGATAATGAATGAAGCTAACGGCATCATCTCGGGCCTTCTCATCCGAGCTTGCCAGGACTGCGTTTACGATCGGTTCACACTCTCGGAGCCAAAGCGATGGACCAAATCCCCTGTGATCCCATTCGATCAAGAGTCGCAGTACCTGGATCGATTCCCTTGGGAACTTCTTCGCAATCTCCGCAAGCCGGTTCACTACCATGTGCCCGGCCTCGATTCTATGGGTTCGTCGAAGTAGTCGCAGAAGCTGTTGTACACTCCAGTCGTCCTGGAACTTCCCAGACGAAAACCACCATCCAAACGCTCCAAGCTCTTCTGCTTGGTCATCGATGGAGAACTGCGTTGTTGCTTTTCTGGTGCCCACGCTGGACGGGCTGTATCGAAGCAAGAATCATGGCAAGGCGTGGCAAAGAGTCCTGTCGGGCACGGTCAACAGGGTGTCCGAGCGAAGAGGGCGCGCCGGTTTCTGGCTGGCGGCCACGGACAATGGCCTCTACAGAAGCACGGACGCCGGGTTGACGTGGAATGCATTCGCCACCGCGTTTGCCGGACCGGTTGATTCGGTCCTCTATACCTCGTCACGAACCGGCGTCCCCCGAGCCTATTACACCGGACCGGGCGATGCCATGTACCGTACCGATGTCTATGCGGGGCCGGATACGACGCCACCGTCAGCCCCGGCGGGACTGGCGACCACCTCCGTGACCGACTCGGCTGTTTCGCTGAGCTGGAGCGCGGCCGCGGACAACGCCGGTGGTGTGGGCGTGGCCGGTTACTATGTGTCGCGTGGCGATTCGGCGGCAGGACCGTTCACGAGACGGGGCGATGTCACGACGACGCCGACCTATGCGGATCAATTTCTGAGGGCGAGCACGACCTACTACTATGTCGTGCAGGCCTATGACGGCTCCGGCAACACGAGTCCATACAGCTCGGCCCTCGGGGTGACCACGAATCCGGACTCGACGCCGCCCTCCGCGCCATTCCCCGTCACCGCGACGGCTCTTTCGCCGATCAAGGAGCGATTGTCGTGGAATCCATCCACGGACAACAGCGGCGTCGCCGGTTATGAGATGGAGTACCGAAAAGCCTCGACCCCGACCTATACCCTCTTGCCGTTCAACACGGGCACCTCCTACGATCTCGGTTCGTTGGACCCGGGGACGTCTTATGTGTTCACGATCCGGTCGAGAGATGTCACAGGCCTGGTGAGTGGATGGATCTCAAAGTTCTTTCAAACCCCGACCCTGGCGTCCGACACGACACCTCCGGTCATCAGCGGACTGCAGGCCGGGGCGATCACCACGACCGGCGCGACGATCTCCTGGACGACCAATGAGGACAGCAATTCGCAAGTGGAATATGGCACGACGGCCGCCTACGGTGCCTCCTCGACGTTGGACGGCGCCTGGGTGCAAAGTCATAGCGTGACGTTGACCGGTTTGTCGCCCGGCACTCTGTATCACTATCGGGCGATCTCGGCGGATGTGTCGGGCAACACGGCGGCATCGGCCGACGCAACCTTCACCACGCTGAGCCCATAGACTGTCGACAGGATTCGGGACGCAACTTTCATGTCCCCGTCAGGTCCTGAAGAATTGTCTTGACGGGGCTGGAATTTGACTGTAGAAGTAGCGGCAACTGTCGACCTAGCATCTTACAGCGCTCGATCCCAATAAGCGGGTTGCCGGGCACCCCGCTCGGGGGAGGTCCATTGACGCCGGCGAACCGTATTGTTGCGTCCCTGGCGCTCGTGGTGGCGATCTTTCTAGTTGCTCCTCCGCTCGCCGCCACGGCCACGGCGGCGACCCTCGAGATCAATCCCACCTTCGGTCCGCCCGGTCAGCCGGTGACGATCACGGGCGCGGGCTTCGCGCCCAACAGCGTGGTCGCGCTCTATTACGATGACTCTTATTCGGGGTACGGCAGCTACACCGACAGTGCAGGGAACACCACCTCGTTTGCGTTCATCGTGCCGTACTCCGCGGTGGGGGACCACATCCTCTATTTGGACGATGGCTACGGCAATCGAAGCGACCTCCGGACCTTCACGGTCACGAGGCCGACGGCCTTCGCGATCAATCCGACCAGCGGCCCGGCCGGTCAGCCGGTGACGATCACGGGCGCGGGCTTCGCGCCCAACAGTGTGGTCGTGCTCTATTACGATGACTCCTATTTTGGGTACACCAGCTCGACCGACAGCGCGGGGAGCATCACGTCGTTGACTTTCATCGTGCCGGCCTCCACGGTAGGGAACCACACCCTCTACGTGATCGATGGCTACGGCAGTCGAAGCGACCCTCAGACCTTCACGGTCACGAGGCCGACGGCCTTCGCGATCAGTCCGGCCAGCGGCCCGGCCGGTCAGCCGGTGACGATCACGGGCGCGGGCTTCGCGTCGAACCATGGGGTGGCCCTCTACTACGATGACTCTAATACGGGGTACGGCAGCTACACCGACAACGCCGGGAACCTCGTCCCGTTCGTGTTCTACGTGCCGGCCTCCACGGTGGTGGACCACACCCTCTACGTGATCGATGTCTACGGCAATCGAAGCGACGCCCGGACCTTCACGGTCACGAGGCCGACGGCCTTCGCGATCAGTCCGACCAGCGGCCCGGCCGGTCAGCCGGTGACGATCACGGGCGCGGGCTTCGCGCCCAGCAATGGGGTCGGGCTCTACTACGATGACTCTTATACGGGGTACGGCAGCTCGACCGACGGCGCCGGGAGCATCACCTCGTTGACTTTCATCGTGCCGGCCTCTCCGGTGGGGAACCACACCTTCTACGTGATCGATGGCTACGGCAATCGAAGCGACTCCCGGACCTTCACGGTCACCCCGCCGACGGCCTTCGCGATCAGTCCGACCAGCGGCCCGGCCGGTCAGCTGGTGACGATCACGGGCGCGGGCTTCGCGCCCGGCAATGGGGTCGGGCTCTACTACGATGACTCTTATACGGGGTACATCAGCTCGACCGACGGCGCCGGGAGCATCACCTCGTTGACTTTCATCGTGCCGGCCTCAACGGTAGGGGACCACACCCTCTACGTGATCGATGGCTACGGCAATCGAAGCGACTCCCGGACCTTCACGGTCAGGAAGCCGACGACCTTCGCGATCACTCCGACCAGCGGCCCGGCCGGTCAGCTGGTGACGATCACGGGCGCGGGCTTCGCGCCCGGCAATGGGGTCGGGCTCTACTACGATGACTCTTATACGGGGTACATCAGCTCGACCGACAGCGCCGGGAGCATCACCTCGTTGACTTTCATCGTGCCGGCCTCCACGGTAGGGAGCCACACCCTCTACGTGATCGACGGCTACGGCAATCGAAGCGACCCCCGGACCTTCACGGTCACACAGCCGACCATCGGAATCTGCCCAACCATCGGGCCAGCGGGTCAGCCGGTGACGATCACGGGCACCGGCTTCGCGCCCAACAATGCGGTGGCCCTCTACTACGATAGCTCCTATACGGGATACGGTGGCGCCACCAACGCCGATGGAAACATCGTCGCATTCCAGTTCACGATCCCAGCCTCAGCCGTTGGCGACCACAGGATCGACCTTGTCGACGGCTTCTCCAATCAAGCATCCCTGACCTACACAGTGACCGAAGGTCTTCCAGTGATGTCCGTTTGCATCAACGATGTTTCACTTACCGAGGGTCACTCGGGCACGAAGAGCTTTGTCTTTACAGTCAGCAGGTCGGGCGATCCATCGGCGGCAGCGTCGGTCGATTACGTGACGGCTGACGGAACTGCAGCCTCACCTTCCGATTACGCGGCAATCCCGCCGACCACATTGACCTTTGCACCCGGAGAGTTCGTAGCGTCAATCACGGTGGTCGTGAACGGCGACACCGTAGCCGAGGCGGATGAGACGTTCTCCCTCAATCTATCGAATTGCAGTGCCTGCACGATCGCCGACGGCCAGGCCACAGGAACGATCCTGAACGATGACGGCCCGCCCACCCTGTCGATAGACGACGTGTCGCTCACGGAGGGTGACTCTGGTACCAAGGAGCTTGCCTTTACGGTGACCAGGTCAGGCGACCTATCAGGGGCATCGTCGGTCGATTACCTGACGGTGGATGGGACTGCGGCATCACCTTTCGACTATGAGGCAATCCCGCCCACCACGCTGCGCTTCGCGGCGGACGAATCCTCGAAGACGATCGCGGTCATCGTCAATGGTGACAAGGACCTCGAACCAGATGAAACGTTCTCCCTCGATCTCAAGAACTGTGCTGGGTGCACCATCGTTGACGATCGAGGCATCGGAACGATCCTGAACGATGATGGCGCGCCCATCGTTTCGGTCAACGATGTTTCGCTGACGGAAGGTGACTCCGGCACGAAGGGCTTTGCCTTTACGGTGACGAGGTCGGGCGACTTGTCGGGGTCGTCGTCGGTCGATTACATGACGGCGGATGGAACCGCGGTCTCGCCTTCGGATTACACGGCTGTGCCGTTGTCCACTTTGAATTTTGCTCCCGGCGAGGCAACAAGGACGATCACGGTGATCGTGAACGGTGACGGAACGCTCGAAGCGGATGAAACGTTCTTCATCGGTCTATCGAACTGTGCTGGATGCACGGTCGCTGACGATCAAGGGATCGGAACGATCCTGAACGACGATGGTCCGCCCACCGTATCGATCAACGATCTGTCGCTGACGGAGGGTGACTCTGGCACGAAGGGCTTTATCTTCACAGTGACGAGGTCGGGCGACCTGTCAGGAGCGTCATCGGTCGATTACATGACGGTCGACGGGACCGCAGTCGCGCCTTCGGATTACGCGGCCGTGCCGCTCAGTCCGGTGAGTTTCGCTCCTGGTGAAGCCACCAAGTCGATCACCGTGCTCGTGAGCGGTGACACGGTCGTCGAACCGGATGAGAACTTCAGCGTCACATTGTCGACCTGTACCGGGTGCATCCTTGGCGATGCGCAGGGGATCGCAACCATCGTCAACGATGATGTCGTGCCGCCCGCCATTCAAACGATTTCGTTCACCTCGACCCCTCCGCTCAACCTGGTCGTCGGCGACTCGTATACCCCCAGAGCCACGGCGACCTCGGGCCTTCCCGTCGTCATCACGATCGACCCGGGCTCAGCATCCGTTTGTTCGATCGCCGGAGGTGTCGTGACCTTCAACGACACGGGCAGCTGCGTGATTGACGCCAATCAGGCGGGCAACGCGATCTATGCGGCAGCCCCGCAAGTCCAGCAAGTGGTGAGCGTCGGGGACATCGTCTGCGCCGGGGCCGGTATTCCCCCCGGGTTCGGCGTGACCGCTCGCTACAGCAACCGTCCCGGCTGCGGGCCGAACAACCTCCTGGGGTACAACGCCATTCGGCTGAACCAGTTCACCGACGGCATCATCGTCTGTTCCTGGGCCGGCTCGAATTTCCCGATCCCTGCCGGCTTCACCGCGACCGCTCGCTACAGCAACCGCTCCGGCTGCGGGCCGAACAATCTCCTGGGGTACAACGCGATTAAGCTGAACCGGTTCACCGACGGCATCATCGCCTGCTCCTGGGCCGGCTCGAATTTCCCGATCCCTGCCGGCTTCACCGCGACCGCTCGCTACAGCAACCGCTCCGGCTGCGGGCCGAACAACCTCTTGGGGTACAACGCGATTAAGCTGAATCAATTCACCGACGGCATCATCGCCTGCTCCTGGGCCGGCTCGAATTTCCCCATCGCTCCAGAGTTCGCCGTGACCGCTCGCTACAGCAGCCACTCCGGCTGCGGGCCGAAGAACTTCTGGGGGTACAACGCGATTCGGCTGAACCAATTCACCGACGGCATCATCGAATGCGCCGGGGCTGGGGTCCCGGCTTCCATTCCCCCCGAGCTCGGCGTGACCGCTCGCTTCAGCAACCGCTCGGGCTGCGGGCAGAACAACATCCAAGGCTACAACGCCATCCGGCTCAACCAGTTCACCGACGGCATCATCGTCTGTTCCTGGGCCGGATCGAATTTCCCCATCCCTCCCGGCTTCACCGTGACCGCTCGCTTCAGCAACCGCTCGGGCTGCGGGCCCAACAACAACTTGGGCTACAACGCCATCCAACTCAACGAGTTCTAAATCCCCGTAGCGTCACGCGGGGGGAAAGATTGAACAATTCGCGCCCGCCTGTCGAAATCGCGCATCCCCGGCCGTCATCTCACTAGGGACGATCGCGGTCCGCGCCGGGCGGGGCGCCCGCCGCCGGGGGCCAATCCGCGGACCGAGTCGGCGGCGAGGCCTGCGAGCTGGGGCTGCGCGGCGGCGAATGGGTCGGCGTCGCTGCCGAGGCCGCGGCGCTCCATAAGCCGCGCGACCCGGCCGGCGACGCGCTCGACGACGCGCCGCACCTCGTCATCCTCCGGAGGAGGCAAAGCCCGGAAGCGCATGCCCGGCTCGCCGTAGCGTTCGTAGACGCCGTCGAGCATGAGCGTGTGGAAGTGCACGTTGAGGTTCAGCGCGTCGCCGAAACGCTGGATGAACGTCACGGCGCCTCCCCGGGGCCGCCGGATCGGTCCGTGTTGCCGGGCACGGCGGCGATAGGAGGCGAACACTCCGCGGACGAACTCCCGCAGCACCACCGATGTGAGGGCGGCATCGTAGGCGAGGCGGTAGCGCAGGGCGAAGGGGAGTGTCAGGACCCACTGGCGGACGGGGGCCTCGGGGAGCACGCGGTCGACGAGATGGGCGGCGGTGTCGGCCATGCGGCGACCGAGGCAGGAGGGGCAAAACCCGCGTCCCTTGCAGGAGAAAGCTACGATCCGATCACGCCCGCAGCCGTCGCAGTGGACACGAAGAAACCCGTGGGCGAGGATGCCGCACTCGAGGAAGCCGCGGAACTCGCGCTCGACGAATCGCGGCAGGGGGCGTTCGCGGACGCGCGCCAGGAAACTCTCCAGTTCCGACTGGACGACGCCATACAGAACGGTCTCTTCCGGGAGATGGCGCTCGTAGGCCGGGGCGGCCGGATTGTGGCCGGCCGCCGGGGAAAGACGCTCCATGCAGTGCGAGTGGTGCGAGCTGAATGCCCGTACGTGGAGGGTGTGAGGGGATCCTCATCCGCAACGACGCAGGACGACGCAAGCTCTGAGGCGCGGCGGGTTACGCGCCCGGAGCGTTCCGGGGGGAGGCAGGCAACCGGCATCCCTCCGGTGTCACAGGTCGTGACGCCGTGAACGTTCACCGCGAGCATGCGGACACCGGGAAGCCACGCCTGGAGGTGAACAGTCGCGTTTCGGGGCCCAGCTCAAGCAATCGACGGACCCTCCGGACCCGGCGGGATGCAGAGCACCAGCCGGCGCTACTCGATCAACATCGTTGTGGCGGCGGATGTCGGCCAACCCTTCGAGCGACGATGGCGTGATGGAAGCATTGGCAACTCCGTCTCCAACATATCTCCAAGACTGGGGAGCACTCCAGAGCACAGCGGGCGATGCCGAGGAAGCAGCGCGAACGTATCCTTCGCGGACAACTCGCGGGGGGCGAAGATGTCATCGCACTTCGACGCTTCACCGGCCTAACCCAGCAGCAGTTCGCCGGCGCCCTTGGTATCAGCGTTCATACACTGCGTAACTGGGAACAGAATCGCCGGACCCCTGAGGGCCCGGCACTGGCCTTGCTGCGGATCGCCGCGCGGCACCCTCGCGTGCTGCGGGAGAATCTGGCTGCCGCGGTCTGAGCGGACTTAGCACGTAGAGGACGCTCCGCCCTTACCCTCCAGTGCTCTCCAGGAAGGCGCGCAGGCGCTGGCTGCGCGAGGGGTGGCGCAGCTTGCGCAGCGCCTTGCTCTCGATCTGGCGGATGCGCTCGCGCGTCACGGCGAACGACTGACCGACCTCTTCCAGGGTGTGCTCGCTACCGTCG
>Ga0070697_100001710_pt1 | contig 16768 bp, 18 predicted proteins | sample KBSK1501metaG_FD_65475 | JGI IMG/M metagenome (GOLD analysis project Ga0070697, IMG submission 65475) | Corn, switchgrass and miscanthus rhizosphere microbial communities from Kellogg Biological Station, Michigan, USA - KBS K1-50-1 metaG | ecosystem: Host-associated > Plants > Roots >...
TGGCGCATCCGGCGACTCATGCGACAAATCCTGCTCGCACGCGAAAAACCGCAAGAACGCGCGGCGCTGCTGGGTCACATGGTCACGTATGGTGCCGCGCAACATTGGATAGCGAGCCTCGAGTGCGTCGAGCACCGAGCGCTGCGTTACCTGCCCGGTGACGTCGAGTTTCACTTCGCTCTCCGCGTGCGCCAAGGTTTTCAGATGGGCCGGAAGTACGACTCGGATCGTCATTACTTAGACCCCATCACTTGGTTCCAGTCAGCGTCTGCACCTCGACCGAAAGCACCGGCGGAAGATCGCGGACGATTGGCGCCCAACTGTCACCGGCGTCAGCCGAGGCGTAGACTTGGCCGCCGCTGGTGCCGAAGTACACGCCGCATTTGTCAAGCGAGTCGACGGCCATGGCATCGCGCAGTATGTTCACATAGCAGTTGGATTGCGGCAGTCCTTTGGTAAGCGCCTCCCATTCGTTCCCGCCGGTGCGGCTGCGATAGACGCGCAGTTTGCCATCGGGCACAAAGTGCTCCGAGTCACTCTTGATGGGGACCACGTAGATGGTTTCTGGCTCATGCGCGTGAACATCGATGGGGAAGCCGAAGTCGGTAGGCAAGTTTCCGCTAATTTCATGCCAGGAATCACCGGCATTATCGCTACGCATCACGTCCCAGTGTTTCTGCATGAACAGGACATTCGGCCGTGAGCGGTGCATGGCGATGCGGTGCACGCAGTGCCCAACCTCGGCGTTGGGGTCGGGAATGTACTGGGAGCGCAGCCCGCGGTTAATCGGCTTCCAGGTTTTGCCGCCATCGTCTGTGCGAAAAGCACCAGCCGACGAGATGGCGATAAACATCCGCTTTGGATTGCCAGAATCAATGATGATGGTGTGCAGGCACATACCGCCTGCGCCCGGTTGCCACTTGGGGCCTGTGCCATGGCCGCGCAGGCCGGCAAGTTCGTGCCAGTTCTTCCCGCCGTCGGTCGAGCGGAACAGGGCGGCATCTTCCACCCCGGCGTAGACCGTTTCGGGATCTGTTGGTGATGGTTCCAGATGCCAGACTCGCTTGAACTCCCACGGATGCTGCGTGCCGTCGTAAAACTGATGCGTGGTGAGCGGCTTGCCAGTTTCGGCAGAGGTGTCGTAAGCGAACTTGTTGCTCTCGCCCTTGGGCATGCCGTCGGGCGTGGTGGTTGGTTCGCCGGGCGGCGTTCCCGGTTGATGCCAGGTCTTGCCGGCGTCATCAGAACGCTGGATGATCTGTCCAAACCAGCCGCTGGTCTGCGACACGTACAGGCGATTCGGGTCAGCGGGTGATCCCTTCATGTGATAGATCTCCCAGCCCGCAAAGTGTGGGCCGCTAACATCCCATTTTTCGCGCTTGCCGTCGGAACTCAGTATGAATGCGCCTTTGCGTGTACCAACCAGTACGCGTACCTTGCTCATGCTTGCTCCTTTTCTAACTCTTTTAAGCGCGTGCGAGCTGCGGTGGTCGCAAGCCCGCACGCGTCCCTCAATTGCCGAGCCAGAAATCAACTCTCAGGCTGCGGCTTTCACAGACTCAGCGCGCATCTGCTTCATGAAGTCGCGCATGGCTGCGATATGACCAGGGGAACGGCCCTCGCTCCAGGTTTCGAAGCGCTTCCCAGCTTTTTCCAGGTGCGCGAAGGCGTCTTTACTTACCCACTTCTCCCGAATCTGCGGGATCACGGGCTTGACCCGCTCCCATACGCCGAAAAACTCGCCGCTGGTCTCAAAGAACAGGTCCTCGTGGAGCAGGCCATAGTTGAGCAGCGCGCAGGCTTGCTCCCAATAGGCGAGCACCATCATTGCGTTGGTGCCGCCCTCAGTTCCAGGCGCCGCGATGCGATTGGCGTCGTCGAGATTTTCTACGAAATAGTTCTTGAAAAACCAATCGCGTGCCTGGCGCAGCCGGGCCTCGCGACGCAGCTCATAGACTTGTAAATGGAGTTGGGCTTGTTCGTGGGTGGGCTTGGTTGCCATTGTTTGTGCCTCCTCTTTTTTTACGTTATTGGTGTGAATTAGTTGTTAAGTCCGCTGGCCTCTCATTCACTACGACGTATGAGCCCCCGCTCGGACGACAATTCTTCTGGATCTTATTTGGGTTGCTGGTATAGCCCGATTATGTTGCCCCCTGGATCGCGGAACCGCGCGGTAATCTCAGGAGCGTCTGCGCCGATAGGCTGCACAATTTCGCCTCCCTGGGCGACGACTAGATCGACGGCGGCAGCCACGCTGTCGACCATTACGTAGAACAGGAACCCTGGTTTCGAGGTTGGAGGGCGCCCCAGCACCCAGGTGCCGCTCACCTCTCCGGTGGTGTCGTCGAAGGCAGTGCTGCCGTCCCCTCGCCGCCGGACGTGCCAGCCGAACACTTTCTTGTAAAAATCAGCCGAGCGCGCAATGTCCGAAGCCGGAATTTCGATGTAGCAGATTTTGCCGTTGGCGAGCGTAGGAGGCATTAGTCTTCCTACTTTCTGAGTGGAAGCAGAGAACGCAGCCGCTCGTCGCGCAAGTAAAGTCCCAGCCAGATCAGCACGCCGAGGTAAACGGGAAACAGAATGTGGGTGAAGAGTGGATTGCCAACGCGCACGTTGGTGGCCACGGCACCCCCAAGGTACCCGGTCAACAGGATCGCACCGAGGAGCGAGGTGCGCGGAATCACGTAAAGTACCGTGCAGGTGAGCAGGAGAATTCCAAGCGACACAATCACAGTCTCCGCGTATCCCAGTTCAACGGTTGCCTTCACTACCACCGGCGGTTTGAATATTTTCATGATGCTATCCACAAGCAGGAACACTACAGGCAGGGCGCTGATGATCCGCCCGGCCCACAGTTTTTTCCTTGATACCGGCGGGGTTTGACTGGAAATGTGCATGGTTCTTTCTTCCACAGAGTTTTCTACTAACGCTGAGCCAGCGTGTACTGCAAGTCGGCGAACTTACCGCCCACCCAAGCGCAGGGTATTGCAGTGACGGCGATTGCAATTGGATACCAGGCCGGCCCTAGGTTCATAGGTATGGTGGCGAGCGCGCCGGCCGAGCCCACGACAAACCCAATAACCCCTAGGATCAAAGCGTGGCGCATGGGATTGCGAGGCGCGAGCCGCGCCGCCATGTAGCTGCCCAGAACTGTGTAGACGATGCGGTACGAGAGAGCCAGAAGATTGAGGCGCGGTTCGTGCATCGATTGGCCCCACGGTGGGTACACGTTAAGCACATGGAGCACCTGGTCGGTGCCCAACGAAAGAACAACCACTGCAAAAAAACCGGCCAATAGCGCGCCAGTGCTCCGCAAAAGGCTGCGCGGCTGTGTGCCCATTTTCGTTGCTGTCGCTTGCATTCGCTTATCCTTTGTCGTAGGCCTTTTGCAGACCTGCAATGTCGAGTTTCTTCATCTGAAGCATGGCCTTCATGACTCTGTTTGCTTTTGCCGGATCCTTGTCACCCAACAGTTTGCCTAAAATCGAGGGAACGATCTGCCATGACAGACCGTACTTGTCTTTGAGCCAGCCGCATGGCCCTTGCTCTCCACCTTCCGAGAGCTTTTCCCAAAGCTCATCGACTTCTTTCTGGGTCTTGCAGTCCACGGAAAACGATACTGCCTCCGTGAATTTGAATTGCGGCCCACCGTTCAGTCCTATGAATTCCTGTCCGTCGAGTTCAAAGCGGACAGTCATGACGCTGCCCTTGGGACCAGGTCCGGCTTCTCCATACCGACTCACGCCGAGAACCTTCGAATTTTTGAAGATCGACACATAGAACTTCATGGCCTCTTCGGCTTTGCCGTCAAACCACAGGAACGGCGTGATTTTTTGCATGCAGCTCTCCTCTTCGCTTCTCAAGTTGGAAACTGTCGGCACTCAGCTAACGCGACGTTTTTGCTCGGCGTTTGCCCGCGGCAAGCCAGCAATCTCGAGCACCGGCCGGATTTCGACCGTGCCCTTTTGACCCGCTGGGATGCGTGCAGCAATATCGATGGCCTCATCGAGGTTTTTGGCGTCGATTAGAAAATAGCCACCCAGTTGCTCGCGCGTCTCAGCGAAGGGCCCATCGGTTACGAACGGTTTGCCGTCGCGCATGCGAATGCTGGTTGCTGTTGCCACCGGCTGCAACGGCGAGGCGGCAATGTATTGGCCCTTTGATTCCAGTTCACGCGCGAACTGCGCCGATTCCTGGTAACACTGGTCGCGCTCGGCCTCGGTCCGCACCTGTTCGTCAGCGTAGATCAGCAGCATGTACTTCATCCGAGTTCCTCCGTGAGTAAGTGGCGTCGGCTCAGGCCGCTTTCTCGGCAGCTTGCTGAGCATTGACCATCCACGGTATGCCGAATTGATCGACCAGCATGCCAAAACGCGGGCTCCAGAAGGTCTGCTGAATCGGCATCCGCACCGTTCCTTTTTCCGAGAGCGCCTTAAATATCCGCTCAGCTTCTGCTGGCTCCGTGGTCTGGATCGAGACGGAGAAGCCGCTCGGCGGTTCATAGTGGTCCGGAGGAGCGTCAGAACCCATCAAAACCTGGTCGCCGACAACCAGACGCGCATGCATGATCTTGTCGCGCCACTCAGCCGGCACATGAGTCTCTGCCGGTGTACCCGCGTGGGTAATGAGTTCCTCGATTTTGCCGCCCAGAGTGCGTTCATAGAACTTAAACGCCGCCTGGCATTGGCCGTTGAACAACAAATAGGGATTCAGTTGCATGTTGCACTCCTTTAGGTAGTTAGTGATTGAGAGTATCTATTGAGAGTATCTATGGAAGTTTAGGACGCCTTTTTTTTCTCGATTTGGGCCCGCACGCGCTCTTCCTGCTCCCTGAGCTCGGGCGTGAGCTCGGCGCCAAAATCCTCGGCTTCGAATAGCTGGCGAATCTCCACCTCGGTGCCGCCGTCGAAGGGGGCGCGCTTCAGCCAATCGATCGCCTCTTGCTTTGACTTCACTTGCCACAGCCAGAAGCCGGCCACCAACTCCTTGGTCTCAGCGAAAGGCCCGTCAATTACCGTCCGCTGATCGCCGGAGAATTTAACGCGCGCGCCCTTCGAACTCGGGTGCAGCCCTTCGCCCGCAAGCATCACGCCGGCTTTTGCCAGCTTTTCGTTGTACTTCCCCATCTCGGTGAGGAGCTGTTGGCTGGGCATTACGCCCGCCTCTGAGTTCTTGTCGGCTTTAACCAGGACCATGAATCGCATCTTGCTCTTTCTCCTTAATTTTTTGGATTTTGAGAGTGGGCTTTTGGGCGGCGATAACCGCCTCAACCCTTGCCTTCTACTGTACGACGAACCGGCCTGGGGAAATCGACAGCTCGAACCAGCTTTTTTCGGCTCTGGAAATGCAAGGGTGAAGGAGACCGGTTCCCCAGCCGAGCCTTGCAGATGACAAACTTGTTTCGCCTGTTATAATCCTCTGTTTTTGTAACGCTGCCCTTCTTACTTAGTTGTTTATGGGTCTTGGACCGACGTGAAACCGCAGGCGTGGCAACGTCCTGCAAGGAATTGCTGCTGAAATGGCGCAAATCTTTCACCGCAGTGCCAACTCACTGGCGCGGTTCTCGATTTTGGCTGTCGTCTTTATCCTTGTAGCTATCGGCGGCGCGCTTTCTGAGTTGCAGCGGTCTTCTTACGTTACCCGGCAGAACGAGGTGCGAGTGCAAACGCCGCCCTTCAGCCATCAGCACCACGTCGGCGGCCTGGGAATCGATTGCCGCTATTGTCATACCTCGGTGGAAGTGACCAATTTCGCCGGCATCCCGCCCACCAAGACCTGCATGAACTGCCACTCCCAAATCTGGACTAACGCGCCCATGCTGGAGCCGGTGCGCGCCAGCTTCCGCGAGGGCAAATCGCTGCGCTGGCAGCGGGTGCATGACCTGCCGGACTTTGTTTACTTTGACCACGGCATTCACGTGGCCAAAGGCGTGGGCTGCAACAGTTGTCACGGAGACGTGGACAACATGCCGTTGATGACCCAATCCAAGTCGCTGCTTATGGAGTGGTGCTTGGATTGCCATCGCGCTCCCGACAAGTACGTCCGCCCGCACCAGGTCGTTCCCGAGCGATCAGGAATGTTAGAGGCTCAGAAAGACTTGCCGCCGGAACACCGTGACGAGGGCACTATCGAGCGCCAACAGGCGGAGTACGCATTGTTCAACGCGCGCGACCAGGTTTTCAATGTGCGCTATCAGCCGCCCAGCGCCTTTAACCCTATAACTGTCAAGTTCGAACGGTGGAAGGGACACGAAGGTGAGACTAGCACCTTCACCGATCAGGCTTCCCTGGGCCGTGCGCTGATTCACGAGTACAACATTCGTGGTCCCAAAGAGATCACCAGTTGCAATACGTGCCACCGATAAATAGATGAGCGAATCCTGCAAAACCGAGCTCCGCCGAGAAAAGGTGAACCGCCTGGTGAACATCGCGCCCTCGCGCCTCGATCTTGAAACGGTTCGGCAGAAGCTCGCGTCGGCCAGGGGGAAACATTACTGGCGCAGCCTCGAAGAACTCGCCGAGCAGCCTGATTTCCAGGAATTGCTGCACCGCGAATTTCCTCGGCAAGCTTCGGAATGGACAGACGAGGTTTCTCGCCGTAATTTCCTGAAGCTGATGAGCGCGTCGCTGGCCTTCGCGGGACTCACCGCGTGCACGCGACAGCCCACCGAACACATTGTTCCCTACGTGCGACAGCCGGAAGAGACGATTCCCGGCAAGCCGTTGCTGTTCGCCAGCGCCATGCCGTTCGGCGGGCACGCCTTCCCGGTGCTGGTAAAGAGCGACATGGGACGGCCGATCAAAGTTGAAGGCAATCCAGACCACCCTGCTGGCAATCTCGGCACCGATCTTTTTGCGCAGGCCTCGCTGCTCGATATGTACGACCCCGATCGCTCACAGGCAGTCACGGTGCTGGGAGATGTGAGCACTTGGGGCAAGTTCCTGGAATCGCTGCAAGGCCCGCTGGTCTCGCAAAAACCGCTTAAGGGCGCGGGAATTCGCTTCCTCACCGAGCGATCCACTTCACCAACGCTGGCCAGCCAGATGCGTGCCGTGCTGCTGGCTTTCCCGGAAGCCAAATGGCACCAGTATGAGCCGGTGAACCGCGATAACAGCCGTGGTGGAGCGCAAATGGCGTTTGGCGAAGATGTGGCAGCGCAACACCGGCTGGAGAACGCCGACATTATCGTTTCGCTCGACGCGAATTTCCTCTCCAGCACCGAGAATCCGCAATTCCTGCGGAACGCCGCTGAATTTGGCCGCCGCCGCAAGGCCGACCTGAAGGAAAAAATCAACCGGCTGTACGTCGTCGAGAGTACGCCCACTATTACCGGCGCTAAGGCTGATCATCGGCTGCCGCTGCGTGCCTTTGAGATCGAGCAGTTTGCTCGGGCATTGATGGCACAAATTTCCGGCGGCGGCGGAGACACGCGTTTTGGCAACTTCCTCTCCGCGCTGGCGAAGGACTTGACCGCGCATCGTGGCTCGAGCGTAGTGATCGCAGGAGAAACGCAGCCGCCAGTGGTGCACGCGCTGGCGCATGCCATGAACGATGCTTTGGGCAACGCGGGCCGAACGGTGGTTTACACCGACTCGGTCGAAGTCAGCCCTGAGGGCTTCAGAGGCTGCGTTGATTCGCTACAGGATTTGAACAATGACATTCAGGCCGGCAAAGTGGACCTGCTGATGATCCTGGGCGGCAATCCTGTCTTCGATGCCCCCGCTGACCTGAACTTCAACGAAAACAATCAGCAGCTCATGAAGGTGCCACTCCGCGTCCATGTTGGGCTCTACCAAAATGAGACCTCGAATATCTGCCAGTGGCACGTGAATCAGGCGCACTACCTCGAATCGTGGAGCGATGCCCGCACCTTTGACGGTACGCCGACCATCATTCAGCCCCTGATTGATCCACTTTATAGCGGCCGAACGATGCACGAAGTACTCACAGCATTTAGCAACCAGCCGGGGCTTACCAGCTATGATCTGCTGCGCGCCTACTGGCAGGGCCAGCATCCTGGCGATTTCGAGAACTTCTGGCGCAAGTCGCTGCACGATGGCTTCGTGCCGGGCATGGGGCTCCAGCCTCGACAAGTCACGCTGAGGAGCCGCGATTTTCCCGCCACTTCCGCGCGCTCCGCGGGCAGCGGTATCGAGATCGTCTTCCGTCCTGACGAAAACATCTACGACGGCCGCTTCGCCAACAATGGCTGGCTGCAGGAGCTTCCGAAACCGTTGACCAAGCTCACCTGGGACAACGCCGCCGTCATGGGGCTCAACTTGGCGCAGAAGTTGGATGTGGTTAGCGAAGACCTGGTAGAGATTGAACTACGTGGCCGCAAACTGAAATTGCCGGTCTGGATTGAGGCTGGCGTTCCTGACCAGAGCGTGACCGTGCAATTGGGGTATGGGCGCACCCACGCCGGCCGGGTCGCACAGGGCGCAGGCGTCAATACCTATCGGTTGCGCTTGAGCGATGCCATGCAATTTGCCTCCGGCGCAAAGCTGGGCAAGGTTGACGGGCATTACCAGTTGGCGGCCACACACCATCACCACAACATGGAAGGCCGTGCGCTGGTGCGCGCCGCAACCGTAAAAGAGTTTGAGGAGAACCCGCGCTTCGCTCACCAGGAACTCGAAGAGCCTTCACCCGGCGAAACCCTGTACTTTAACTACGACTACAGCAAGGGCTACCAGTGGGGCATGGCGATTGATACCGGCTCCTGCATCGGCTGCAACACCTGTGTGGTTGCCTGCCAGGCGGAGAACAACATTCCCGTCGTCGGCAAGTTCGAAGTCACACGCGGTCGCGAGATGCACTGGCTGCGTGTCGACCGCTATTACACCGGCACCTACGAAAATCCCAAGACACACTTCCAGCCGGTGCCCTGCATGCAGTGTGAGCAAGCGCCCTGCGAGGTGGTCTGTCCGGTGGCGGCGACGGTGCACAGCACTGAGGGATTGAACGACATGGTGTACAACCGCTGTGTTGGCACCCGTTATTGCTCCAACAACTGCCCCTACAAAGTGCGGCGTTTCAACTTCTTCCTATATTCCGACTACGACACGCCAGTGAAGAAGCTGATGAACAATCCGGATGTCACGGTGCGCAGCCGCGGTGTTATGGAGAAGTGCACGTACTGCATACAGCGAATCACTCGCGCGAGGATAACCGCTGAAAAGGAATTTGTCGGGGCGCAGCACGCTTACCGTGAAATTGAAGATGGCGAGGTAAAGACGGCGTGCCAGCAGTCATGCCCCGCCGACGCCATCGTTTTTGGCAACATCAACGATCGCAACAGCCGGGTATCAAAGCTCAAGGCGCAACCCTACAATTACTCGCTTCTTGCGGATCTAAACACGCGCCCCCGAACCACCTACCTGGCCGAGGTGATGAACACTAACGATGAGCTCACCGGGCCTGACCTGATGAAAGAGGTCGAGAATAAAGTTGTGACCCAGGAGAAGGAAGGCTGATGGTTCCCCAAGGACCAACCGAAACCTTGCGCGAGACGGCGATGCAGGCCGACGATCCCGTACTCGCGCCGGGACATAATTTCGTCACCATCACCGAGAAGGTAATCGCCATCCCCCTGCGGCGCGGGACGCCGCTGTGGTGGATCGGGGTTTTCGCCATCGCCTTCGGCATCATGAACGTGATGCTGCTGGTGATCGCCTATCTCTTCATAAAAGGTGTCGGCATCTGGGGCGTGAACATCCCGGTCGGCTGGGGATTTGCCATCGTCAACTTCGTCTGGTGGATCGGTATCGGCCACGCGGGCACGCTGATCTCCGCCATCCTGTTGCTGCTCAAACAATCCTGGCGCAACTCCATCAACCGTTTCGCCGAGGCCATGACCATCTTCGCGGTCATGTGCGCCGCACTGTTTCCGGTGTTACACACCGGGCGTCCCTGGCTGGCAGCATACTGGCTTTTCCCCATCCCACTGACCATGGGAGTGTGGCCGCAATTCCGTAGCCCGTTGATTTGGGACGTGTTCGCAATCTCCACTTACTTTACGGTTTCAGTTTTGTTCTGGTTCATGGGGCTGATTCCAGACCTCGCCTCTATGCGTGACAACGCGCGTACCACGTTGGTGCAGCGCATTTACGGCATGCTGGCCATGGGATGGCGGGGCTCGGCACGGCACTGGAAGCGCTACGAGACAGCCTACCTGGTACTCGCCGGCCTTTCGACGCCGCTGGTGCTCTCGGTCCACACCGTGGTGAGCTTCGACTTCGCAGCGTCACTCTTGCCCGGCTGGCACACCACCATCTTCCCCCCCTACTTCGTTGCCGGCGCAATTTATTCCGGCTTCGCCATGGTGTTGGTTCTGGCGATTCCTTTGCGCGCTCTCTACGGCGTCGAGGACATGATCACCATGCGGCACTTGGACAATGCCGCGAAAGTGATGTTTGCCACCGGACTGATCGTGGCCTACGGGTACTTCATGGAGTTCTACATGGCCCACTATAGTGGCAACCCATGGGAGATTTTCATGATGACCAACCGCTCAAATCCCAGCGTGGGGCCCTACGCTCCTGCCTATTGGGCTTTGATCGCGACCAACATCGCCATCCCACAATTGCTGTGGCTGCGACGTGTACGTCGCACACCTTGGATGCTCTTCCTGGTTTCTTGCGTGATCCTGGTGGGTATGTGGCTGGAACGTTTCGTGATCGTCATCACCAGCTTGCATCGCGACTTTCTGCCGTCGTCGTGGGGCTTCTACATTCCCACGCGTTATGACTGGGCGGTGTTCATCGGCACGCTCGGCCTGTTTACATCATTCTTCTTCTTGTTCCTGCGGCTTATGCCCATGATCCCGGCATTCGAAGTAAAGACGCTGTTGCCGGAAGCCAAGGTGCACAAATGAAGCATCCGCCCATTTGGGGACTGTTGGCGGAGTTCGACGGGCCCAATAGCCTGGTGCACGCGTCAGAGCGCGCGCACGCTGAGGGCTTCCGCAAAATGGACGCCTACTCGCCCTTTCCCATCGAGGAACTGAGCGAGGCCATTGGCTTCCATCGCACCCGGCTGACGTTGATCATCCTGATCGGCGGCCTGCTGGGACTGCTGACCGGCGTTGCCATGCAGTACTGGATTTCGGCAATCGATTACCCGCTGAACGTGGGCGGCCGCCCCTACGCCGCGTGGGTGGCGTTTGTGATCCCATGCTTTGAGCTGACGATTTTGTTTGCTTCGTTTTCCGCCGTGGTGGGCATGCTGGCGCTGAATGGCCTGCCGCTGCCTTACCACCCAGTGTTCAATGTGCCTGAGTTCTCGCGAGTCAGCCGCGATGGCTTCTTCCTGGCCATCGAGGCGAGCGATCCCCGCTTCGATACCGCCGAGACACGGAAATTTCTCCAGGGGCTGCGCGCAGTCGGTGTCTGGGAGGTGCCGCATTAACGGCCTCCTCAATTACCGGCCAGCTTTGCTGCTCACTGGTGCGCTGCTGTTGATTTTGGTTGGGTGCCGCCAGGACATGCACAATCAGCCCAGAGTGGGCGGAAATCGCACTTATCGAGAAAGTGACTTTTTCCCCGATGGCCGTTCCGAACGCGACCTGCCACAGGGCACGGTCGCGCGTGGCAGGCTGCGGGAAGACACATATCTTTACACCGGCAAGGTGGGGAACAACGTGGGCCTGGTCTTTCCCATGCCGGTGACGCGCGAAGTACTCGACCGCGGCGAGCAGCGCTTCAACATCTACTGCACGCCTTGTCACTCGGCGTTGGGCAACGCCCGCGGCATGATCGTACTGCGCGGCTTGAAGCAGCCAACTTCATTTCATGATGAGCGCTTGCGCAATGCTCCCGTCGGCTACTTCTTTGACGTGATCACAACCGGCTTCGGCGCCATGCCGGATTACGCGATGCAGATCACGCCCGAGGATCGCTGGGCGGTTATCGCATACATCCGCGCGCTGCAATTGAGCCAGAATACATCGCTGGCTCAAGTTCCGGAGCAGCTGCGCAGGAATTTGCCGCCTGCGCAGCCGGCGCCGCAGACCGGCGGAACGGAAGTAACTCCACCGCGGCAGATCACGGCGCCGGCAGAACGGCCATACCTGCCACAAGAAGAGCAGCAGAAACAACAACAGCAGAAGCAGCAGCAACCGCAGCAACCAAGACCACGACCACGATGATGACCGCAATCATTGACGCTTCTCCCATCCCCGCCGCCGAACTCGCGGCCCCGGCGGTTCTTGACCGCTTGCAGCGGCGTGCCGTGCTCATCGGCATTTTGGGCGTGGTGGCCTCGATCATTGGCGCGATCATCAACCTCGATCAGTTCCTGCACTCCTACTTGCTGGCTTACATGTTGTGGCTCGGGCTCTCTCTCGGCTGCCTGGCCTTATTGATGCTGCAATATCTGAGCGGCGGGATGTGGGGGTTCATCATCCGCCGGCCGCTGGAGGCCGGCACCCGCAATCTGCCGTTCATGGCGGTGTTGTTTCTACCGCTGCTTCTTGGCATGAAGAGGCTTTATCCCTGGGCCCAAAGCGGTTTTTTCGAGAAGTTGCCGGAACATGACCGCGCGCTATGGAAGTGGCATAGCTATCTGCAGCCCGGCAGCTGGATCTTCCGAGCGTTCGTGGTTCTGATCGTATGGAATCTGCTGGCGTTCTTGTTGAATCGCTGGTCGCGCTGGCAGGATGAGCGCGATGAAATTCCGGCGGTGCGCCGCAAGCGGTACCAAATGCTCAGTGCTCCGGGGTTAGTTATCTACGGGTTCACCATTACTTTTGCTGCAGTGGATTGGGTGATGTCTCTCAATCCCTTCTGGTATTCGACCATCTATGGCCTGCTCTTCATGATCGGGGAGGCATTGCTGGCTTTTTGCTTCGTAGTGATTCTGCTCGCGACCTTCGGCCAGTACCGTCCGCTTTCCGGGCTGTTGCAGCGCGAACACTTCCACGATCTCGGCAAACTGATGCTGGCCTCGGTGCTGATATGGGCGTACTTCTCCTTTTCGCAGCTGCTGATTATCTGGTCCGGTAACCTGCCAGAAGAAATCCACTGGTATCTCCAGCGCCTGGCCGGAGGCTGGAAGTTCGTCGCCGCGGCCATCATCCTGTTTCATTTCGCCCTGCCGTTTTCGCTGCTGCTTTCGCAGGATTTGAAGCGCCATGGCCGCAGGCTCATGTTCATCGCGGTGTTGCTGTTCGTAATGCGTTACGTGGATTTGTTCTGGTACATCGCACCCAATTTCACCGAGCACCACTTTCATTATTCCTGGATGGATTTCGTGGTCCCCGTAGGCATGGGCGCTTTGTGGCTGGCGCTCTACTTCTACCAGCTTAAATCGCGGCCCCTGCTTCCGCTGCGCGATCCGCTTTGGGCTGAACTGATGCAGCAGCAGAAGGTGGAGCATGGACACGCATAACCATTCGGCTGAGCACATCGAAAACCCTGATGTCGCGCATGAAACCAGCGACGTCAGCGTCCGCGGCATTCTGGGTTTCGGAATCGGCCTTGCCGTGGGCACCGCGGTGGTCGCGCTACTGTTGTTCGGAGCGTTCTCAGTGATGGTGCAGCGCTTCAATCCGCCGCCGGCGGTGAACTCCAGTCCGCTAACGCGCACCCGGCCGCTGGTCCCGGAGAGCCGCCAGTATGCCGTTCAGGCCTTCCCTGAGCCTCGCCTGCAAAGCAATAACGTGGAGGATTTGACCAGGTTTCGCGAGGAAGAATATCGCTACTTGCACAGTTATGGCTGGGTAGATCCGAATTCGGGAGTGGTGCATATTCCGATCGAGCAGGCAAAGGAGATGGTACTGCGGCAGGGATTCCCGGTGCGGACGCCAGGGACGGTACCGCCAGCCGCACCGCCACCTGCGCAGCCAGCGGCAACCACCGGGGCGCCGGCGCCAACTGCGGCACAGACGGCCGGCTTAACCGCACAGCCCGCCGCAACTCAGCAGCCGCGTCAACAGCAAAAAAGGCCACCGCCGAAACCGCAAAAACCGAGGCAGAGATAAGCAGTGATGAAGTACTTAAAGGCAAACCCGAATTCGGTCTCGAGCAAAATCACCGCCACTACCGTGGCTTGGCTTGTGCTGGCGCTGAATGCCGGAGCGCAGCTTTACCAGGAGCCGAAGGGATTGGGCCCGGCCAACATCAAGCCCGCTATCCTCGAGAAAGTTGGCATCGATCAGCGCTTGAACGAACAATTGCCGCTCAATACCACGTTTCACGACGAGAGCGGACGCACAGTGCAGTTAGGCCAGTACTTCAAAGAGAAACCCGTGATTCTTGCCCTGGTCTATTACACCTGTCCCATGCTGTGCAGCGAGGTATTGAACGGGCTCACCAGTTCGCTGAAGGTTTTGCAATTTACTGCCGGCAAAGAGTTTGAGGTAGTGGCCATCAGCATCAATCCGCGCGAGGGGCCGGCGGAAGCGCTGAAGAAGCGGGAGGGCTACGTACACCGCTATCGCCGCGCCGGCTCAGAGCAGGGCTGGCACTTCCTTACCGGCGAGGAGCAGTCCATACAGGCGGTGGCGAAGTCGGTAGGCTTCCGTTACACCTGGGACCCGAACATCCAGCAGTACGCACACGCCAGCGCCATCATGATCATTACCCCGCAAGGCAAGCTGGCGCAGTACTACTACGGAATCGAGTACCCACCCAAGGATTTGCGTCTCGGATTAGTGCAGGCATCGCAGAACAAGATCGGCAACCTGGTGGATCAGCTCCTGCTGTACTGCTACCACTATGACGCGTCGGTGGGTAAGTACAGCGCGGCGATCATGAAAATCGTGCGCCTGGCGGGAGCAGCAACTGCCTTGGGCATTGGATTACTGATGGTGGTTCTTTTTCGCAAAGACCGCCGCCGTCCGGAGTTGGCCGGCCCAGCGCCCGAACAACACAGAGGGGTTCGTTCATAGCTCATGTGGTTTAACATCCCACTTTTTCCGGAGAGCGCTTCGTCGATGTCAGGCGAAGTGGATGCCCTCTACTTTTTCATTCTGGCAAACGTCATCTTCTTTACCGTGCTGGTGGGTGCGCTGGTGGCATATTTCGCGATTCGCTACCGGCGCTCGAAGCACCCCACGGCAGAGCCCATTCACGGTTCGTTGGTGCTGGAGATTGGCTGGACGGTCATTCCACTCGGCATTGCGCTGGTAATGTTCGCCTGGGGCGCGATTGTCTACTTCAAGTTCTACCGCCCGCCGCAAAATGCCATGGAAATTTATGGCGTAGGCAAACAATGGATGTGGAAGTTCCAGCATACCGAAGGCGCACGCGAGATCAACGAACTGCACGTGCCGGTCAACCGTGACATTCGTGTAGTACTGACCTCGCAGGACGTTATTCACGACCTGGGGCTGCCGGAATTCCGGCTAAAGGGCGACGTTGTTCCCGGCCGCTACACTGCGGTTTGGTTTCGCCCCACCAAGACCGGCCGCTACAAGATCTTTTGCAACCAGTACTGCGGAACATTGCATGCGGGCATGGTGGGCGAAGTGATTGTGCTGGAGCCAGCGCAGTTTCAGAATTGGCTTGCCGGAGGCGGCGAGGGCTCGATGGCCCAGCAGGGCGAGCGCTTGTTCCAGCAGTTAGGGTGCAATACCTGTCATCGCGAAGACTCTTTGGCGCGCGGCCCCAGCCTGGTTGGGCTATTCGGCAAGCCCGTGAAGTTAGAAGATGGCAGAACGATCGTGGCTGATGAGACCTACATCCGCGAATCCATTTTGAATTCCCAGGCCAAAACGGTAGCGGGGTTCCAGCACATCATGCCGGTGTTCCAGGGACAGATCAGCGAAGAAGGAGTATTGCAATTGATCAAGTACATCCAGGAGCTCGGGAAGCAGGCACCGCCCAGTGGGCCAGTGAAGACTTCGCCCTCTGAAACAGTTCCCGGAGCAGTTTCGCCGGGGGCACAGCAACCGGCTCAGCAACCATCAGGGAACAAGGTCCGGTAGTTATGGCAACCGTAGCGCAAGTCGCAACTTTTCCACGTGAGCACTACCTGAATGCGGATTTCGGGATCCGCTCCTGGCTGCTCACCAAAGACCACAAACGTATTGGCATCCTTTATCTATTAAGCATTACTTTCTTCTTCTTCCTCGGCGGGGCTTACGCAACCCTGATCCGCCTGAATCTGCTCACCCCGAACAGTGAACTGGTTACGCCCGACACCTATAACCGGCTATTCACCATGCACGGCATCATCATGGTGTTCGCCTTTCTGATCCCCTCCGTGCCGGCGGTGCTGGGTAATTTTGTTCTGCCGTTGATGATTGGGGCCAAAGACGTTGCGTTTCCCAAGATCAACCTGCTGAGCTGGTATGTGTTCATGACCGGCGGCGGGCTGCTCCTCTGGTCGGTGCTCACTGGCGGCGCCGATACCGGTTGGACGCTCTACCCGCCGTTCAGCACCAACTTCTCACGCAGTTCGGTCCTCGCAGCCGCGCTGGGCATTTTTGTTGCTGGCTTCTCCTCGATCTTGACCGGCTTGAACTTCATCGTGACCGTGCACCGCATGCGTGCGCCTGGCATGACTTGGTTCCGGCTACCGCTATTTATCTGGTCGATGTACGCCACCAGCCTGATCCAGGTGCTGGGCACGCCGGTAATCGCTATCACGCTGGTGTTGGTAGCGCTGGAACGCGCGTTTCATATTGGCGTGTTCGATCCGGCGTATGGCGGCGATCCTGTCCTCTTCCAGCATATGTTCTGGTTCTACTCCCATCCCGCGGTGTACATCATGATTCTGCCGGGCATGGGCGTGATCAGCGAATTGATCGCTACTTTTTCGCGCA
>Ga0070697_100001711_pt1 | contig 16759 bp, 17 predicted proteins | sample KBSK1501metaG_FD_65475 | JGI IMG/M metagenome (GOLD analysis project Ga0070697, IMG submission 65475) | Corn, switchgrass and miscanthus rhizosphere microbial communities from Kellogg Biological Station, Michigan, USA - KBS K1-50-1 metaG | ecosystem: Host-associated > Plants > Roots >...
AACGTTCGTTCGCGCAGCTAACATGAGCCTTAGATTGATGAGTTCGCATTTCCACCAACGACGTAGGCCGCGCGCAATTTGTTTCCACAAACGCACGTCAGGAACGAATCCATCATAAAGCTCGCGCCAACCGGCATTACGTCTTCCATAATTTCCGGTGGCCCAGCGCCGGTTCGCCAGAGCGACTAAGCGACGGCTGTAGAAGCTCATGAATTTCGCGGCGAACCGTCCGCCGGCGCCGCTGAAGGGCAGATTTAGAAACTCACAGTCTGGGTCGCGATAAACTGCTTCGACCAAACCAAGGTAATAACTGCTCACGTCGAGCAAAAGCGCGGCCGACATCAGGTCCGCGTCCCCCATGTAATAATATTTGTCCTTATACAAACTGTCGAACCAACGGCGATAGCTGACCGGATATTGCTCATTGTAATAACGGAGTCGCTCCGCGACCTCCTCCCCCGCGAGTGCCTTTCCGATCAAGTCCGCCACGTAATAGGAAGTGTACGAACAAAAATCCAGGCCGGGACTGTAAAGCGGATCGATGAAACCGGTCGCGTCGCCAACCGCAGCCCAGCCGTCGTTACAAACTTTCTCGCTGTGATACGGCAACATCGACAACGCGTGCACATCGCCTTCAATGGCGCGAGCCTCGCCAAAAATTTCGCGACCAACCGGATGTCCGACAATGTGCGCATGCAGTCGGTCTGCCAAATTCGGACCGTCCGGCAGTTTGAAGATGCGCGTGTCATAAACGATCCCTGCGCTGACGTCGCCGCCTTGCAAGGGAATGATCCAGACCCACCAACCGCGACCGCAGAGATGGTTCGTCGCCCATTCGCGGCTGGTGCGACAGGAATTTGCGTAATCTGGAAATTTCTCTCGCAATTCCATGCTGTCCCACGCTTTCACGCCGGTGAAACGCGCCCAAACCGCGTTAATCGGATGTTCGGTATTGGGGCGAAAATGGCCAAGCTTGCGCGCCAGCATGGTGGCGCGACCGGTTGCATCGATGACCCATCGGCAAGTCGCCTTGCGTTCCGTAAGATCGACAATCGCTTCCACGGCTTGCCCGTTCGCGCCGTTGAGCTCGAGCTTCGTCACTTTGGCCGGTCGCCAAAGATCGCAGCCAGCGTCCACCGCCTGTTCGAGCAAATGCGAATCGAGTTTGGCCCGATCGACCTGGAACCCCGCCACGCGGGCCTGATAACGTGCCCCAACTTCTACGCAATCGTTAAAAGGCTGGTCCGGTCGATTCGAAAACCACATCCGCAATCCCTGTTTCGAAAGTTGATGATGCCCGAGATAATGCGTTAGCCCCAAAATCCGCGTCATGTAGCAACTGCTCACCTCCGTGGTCGATTCGCCAACCTTGCGATCGAACTCGGCGTTCTTTTCAATGATGAGGACGCGCGCCTCGGGCCGTTTGCGCTTCAACACCAGCGCGGTGGCCGCGCCGGAGAACGCGCCACCAATGATTATTGCGTCATAATCGAAATTCATGCCCGACAGAGAGAATGGACTTTGGCGGTCGCAAACGCAATTGTGTTCCGTGATCTTCACCCACGCGCGCCTGATTTTTCCTGACGCGATTCGCGCGGGCCTGGACGTCATCGTGCATGAAGGAAAGATCACCGAGCTTCGTGAGGCGGGTCACGTGGGCAAAAAGGATATTGTTGATCTTGGCGGAAATTATCTGGCGCCGGGATTTGTCGATCTTCACGTGCATGGCGCAAAAGGTCGCGACACGATGGAGGCAACAGCGGAAGCGTTTCGGGCGATCTGCGATTATCACGCCAGCGGCGGCACCACGTCGCTTCTCCTGACCACAGCAACCGCGCCGACCAGTGCCATCGTCAAAGTGGCGAAGAAGGTTCGCGCCTCCAACTTGATTAAACAAATAGCCGGCATGCATGTGGAAGGGCCTTTTATTTCTAGGGCGAAACCTGGGGCGCAAAGAGTGACGTCGATTCGCAAGCCAACGCACAAGGCCTATGCGCCATTGCTCGAGCACGCCGACGTCATAAAACGAATGACCCTCGCTCCGGAATTGCCGGGCGCCATTGAGCTGATTGACGAATTACGCAAAAACAACATTGATCCGAGTGGCGGCCATAGCGATGCGTGGGAAGACGATGCGCGCACGGCGTTCGAGCACGGAATGCGCAGCGTCACGCATACGTTCAACTGTATGTCGTCGGCGCGGCGCCGCGGGATCGACCGCGTCGCCGGATTGCTCGAGTTCGCATTAAGCGAACGCGACATCATCTGCGAACTGATTGCCGACGGTCACCACGTCTCGCCCACGCTCATGAAGATGTTGTATCAAGCGAAAGGTGCGCGAGGAATTTGTCTCGTCACTGACGCCACCGCCGGCGCTGGGCTCCCCGACGGCTCAACGTTTTTGCTCTACGGAAATAAATGTATTGTCGAGGGCGGCGTTTGTTTGCTCGCCGATCGTTCCGCGCTCGCCGGTAGCGCGGCCCGCATGATCGATCTTGTCCGCACTATGGTAATACGAGTGAACGTGCCTCTGCATGAAGCCATCGCGATGGCCACCGACACGCCCGCGCACGCCGTTGGTCTCAGGGCAAAAGGCCAGTTCAAAATCGGAGGCGACGCGGATTTTGTCGTGATCTCACCGGAGCTCGAAGTTCTACGAACGTTTGTCGGTGGCGAAGAAATCTTTCACGTTTAGAGAGACAGGATTTACAGGATTGAATTGGATTCCAGAGGAACCTGGAAAGCAGATTACATTACGGCTCGATCCCTTCTTTTTCCTGGTCTCATGGCTTCCAGATTCGTTTCTCATCCAGTGAATCTTGTTAATCCTGTCTAGTTTGTTCAGCGCATTTAGATCGACAATAGGAACTCCGCGATATCGAGCGATGCGCGGGGCCGGCTGAGCTTGCTGATGTTCGCTTCCCACTTGCGCCATTGCCTGGCGTCATCGGCGAATGCGCGCTGAACTTGCGCGACAACTTCGTCAGGCGACATCGCAATGGCGCCAGAATTCGTTTCGACGATCAAACGCGCGTTGCCCTCTTCCTGGCCGGAGACGATATGAGTGATGATCATCGGGCACCGCGCGGCGATGGTTTCCTGCACCATGGCACCGCCGGCTTTGCCGATGAGCAAATGACTTTCGCAAAGCATGCGCGGCAGTTGATCGGTCCAGCCGACGATATCGACCCTGCGATCGGCCGCGGCCGCGCCAATTGATTGTCGAAGTTTTTCGTCGCGTCCAACGGTGACGGTCAAGTCGATGTTGAGATCGAGAAGTTTGTCTACGACTTCCGGCGCTTTCTGTGTGCCGGCGTTGACGACATAAAGAATGCGGCGATTGTTTTCCGAAGGTGGTTGTCGATCTTGCGTGAGATCGGCGAACCTCGGACTCACGGGGAAGCCGAATGTCTTGATTAACTCGGGAGCAATTCCGCCATGGCGCACGACCACCGCGCTCTGCTCGTTGGGGACAAGGAAGTAATCGGCGTCGCACCGGTACCAAATTGCGTTGACGGTAATCGAATCGGTGATCACGACCACGCTCTTGCACCATCGGTCGCGTCCAAGAATCTGAGTGAGGAAATAAGGGTAGGGTGGAAAGACGGAAGCGACGACGTCGGGGCGAAAACGCGCCAGGAGATGGGCCAACTTATTTCGGACAGGGAAAAAGTAGCGGGCCAGATCGCGGTCAGTCGTGGTTTTGCGATCGAGCCAGCGGTAGACCGTGCCCCACGAGCGCGGCCAACGGTTGATGAGGGTGAGGTAAGCTTTGCGGATGAGTTCGTTGAATGCCCCGTAGGTTTCGGCGAAGAGATCGTGCATTTCGACGTTTGCTTCCGGCGCATTGCGCGCGAGGCCGTCGCGAATGCCGCGGGCGGCGGCGTTGTGCCCCTCTCCGAAGCTGACAGTCAGGATCAAAATCTTTTTCACGAGTGGCTAGGCTAAGACAAACAACCCTCACCTGGTGCTGACGCGTCCGCCTCTCCTTGGGGGAAAGGATTGAGGTGAGGGCGCGGCGGGAGCGATGCGAAGCAACTTTAATGGATATTTGAATGCGGCAAAGTTAAAGTCCTGGCCGCCATGAAAGTGCTCACGTTCGTCTGGAAAATCTTCCGGCGTCTCGTTTGGGAGACGGCGACGGACAATACGACCGGACTGGCCGCGCAAATGGCGTATCAGATGTTATTCACGCTCGCGCCCGGTCTGCTTTTCCTCTGGCATTTGCTTGGCCTCTTCGGCACCGACCCGGCCAAGCTGCATCGCATGTTTCTGATTTTGAAAAGTTTTATTCCGCCCGACCCGAAGGTGCAGGACATTCTCGATGCCGCCATGGCCAGCGTGGTTGTGACCGGTTCGAGCGGAATCCTCGCCAATGTCGGGATCGTTCTCGGGATTTATCTCGGCACAGTGTTTATTTCAACAATCTCACGCGCCTTGAGCGAGACGCACGGTGTGCGCGAAGATCGAAACTGGTGGTCGAAGTACATCGTTTCGTTTTTCATGCTTTTTTGGTTTGGACTTACAATTCTCTTCTGTTTCAACGCCGTCGTATTCGGTGAAAGACTGGCCGGCGTAGCCGAAGTGAATTTTCAGTTGAACATACCGCTGCAGGAATGGGTCGCGGCTTTGAATTTACCTTTTACCGCCATCGCGCTCACCATTCTCGCTCTCGCACTTTATTTGCTCACGCCAGAAAACTATCTCACCATCCGGCAGGCCTTGCCCGGCGCGATCTTCTTTGCCGTCGGCTGGATTATCGTGACGAAACTGTTTCAATACTACGTCACAAGATACGACCGTTATAATCCGACTTATCTTGCGCTTGCCTCGATCATCGTCTTGCTTTTCTGGATGTATCTCACTTGTTTGTTCCTGCTTCTCGGCGGCAAGTTGAATGCGATTTTGCGCCGCGAACGTGAACGAGCGCGAGCGCCTGATGTGGCAGCGGCCACGCAGCCCGCTTGAACGTGTCGCGCGGTCTGTTACGCTCCGGCGTGCCGCGCTTTCGCATTTGGCTCGCAGTCATTTTCTCTCTCGGCGCCATGATCGGCGCGTATCTGAATGCGCAGGACAGCGAAGAAGAACGTAAGCGCGAGCAATTTCTTAAGACGCGCGAAACCGAAACATCTCCAACTCCATCGCCGAAAAAGAAGAAAGCAAGAAGCAAAGCGACACCAACTCCGACACCAAAGAAGGCGAAAGCGAAACCGAGCGAAACGCCTGAGTCGAGTGCGTCACCTACTCCGAAAGAATCGCCGAACGCGTCGCCAAAACCGAAGACGGTGAAAGAGAAGACCTCTGAAGGTCAGGAATCGTCACCGAAACCTGGCGAGACGCCGGAAACATCCGCGTCGCCCAAGCCGACAAAATCTTCAAGTCCGTCGGCGAAATCGAAGTCGAAAAAAAAGAAATCGACCGCGAAAAAAGGAACGACGCCAAGAAAGAAGAGGACCGCGAGAACCAAGACAGAAAAAGCGGAACCGGAGAAAACGCCAAGGGCCAAAACATCGACAAGCTCAGAGGCCCCGCCAGTTGGGCGTCCGACCGCGCCGTTGCCGCGAGCGGTGGTCATGCCGACTCCGCTGTCCACCATGGCGCCCATCGAAGAAGAGCCGGCGCAGGTTACGATCGAAAAATCCGGTTATGAAAAGCCACGCGGCTTCTTTGCCCGACTTTTCGGAGGAGGAGGACGCAGCGGCGGCGGCAGTTATAGTTATCTTACGCGGTCCGTCCGCGCCGAGATCGACCGCGCCCCGGTCATGCAACGGCGGTGGCAGTTCATCGTCGTGCACAATAGCGGGACACGACAGGGCAACGCCGCGGCATTCGATTATTACCATCGACGCGTGCGACGGATGCAAAACGGGCTCGCCTACCACTTTGTTATTGGCAATGGGACATCGACCGGGGACGGTCAGATCGAAGTGGGCGACCGCTGGCGCCGACAAATCAACGGCGGCCATGTGCACAGCGATTATCTCAACAACATCGCGCTCGGGATTTGTCTGGTCGGCGATTTTAATCGCGACCAACCGACGCGCGCGCAGTTGGATTGTTGCGAGGAACTGATCCGTTATCTGCGACAGCGTTGCGGCAAGATCGATAATCACTACGCGATCGTGAAACCGCATCGCGAAGTCAATCCACCGCGTTGGGCGACCGATTGTCCCGGAGACGTCTTTCCCTATTCATGGTTCCGGCGTTTTCGGGATTGAAACGAACTAACAGAAGCTAACAAAGGAAACGAATAGTTTGAATGCAGTTTCTTAGAGGGCCACGTCGTTGCCTTGGCTTCCTTTTGTTTTGTTCGCGCCGGGTAGAATCATTCGCGAAATCCCATTTTTCAAAATGGGCTCGTGAAAGTTGATTAACAAACCTATTGGGACATTTAGCAGCTTCATGTAGCTAAAAAGCTGCGCCTTAGCGAAAGGATGTAGTACCTCTACGGCCTTAATCTCAACGAGTAGACAGTTATCTACAAGGACGTCAAGCCGGAGAGCTTCGTCGAAGACGAGTCCTTTGTACTCGATATGCACGGAGCGTTGTGTAAGGCAGGCAATAGAACGCAATTCCAACTCCCGCAATAGGCAACGCTCGTAAATCGATTCAATCAGTCCGGCACCGACATGTCGGTGAACCTCGATGGCCGCGCCGATTACCTCATGGCTTGTTCGGTCGGCTTTTTGAAACAACGGATGCACGGGGAGAACGGCAGCTAAGCAGAAGATAACAAGGTATCGAAGGTACTCGAATCCTAATCCAAACTTCGTTGCCTTTCGTTTGCTTCTGTTTGGAGACGTCTAGAAGCGTTGCGCGACGATCAGATTGCTAATCTTGGAGTTCCACTGATAACCAAATCCGAAATCCAGCGGCGGCGGATTGCTTTGCTCGTAGAGCTCCCGCAACTGCGGCTGGTAATGTTGTTTAAACGTTTCGATTGGACCGGTGTAGGTGCCAAAAAGGCGGAGGTTCCATTTATCGCGATTGAAATAGGGGAGTGGAATGCCGGCATCGTCCTGCACGATCGTGCTGCTGTGATCGAGGAGGAAGTTCCGAATCGTGTTAAATCCATTCTCAAACAAGAGATAAGAAGACGACTTCAGAAGACTGGTGCCGACGCCGAAGTGTTCGCAAAACTTGAGAAAGCCCGGGTTCGATTTGACGCCGCCATCGGAAATATCGGTGGTGAAATAAAACATGGTCTGCGCGTTCTGGGTGCGATTGTCGACGTAACGGATGCGCACACCCGGAATCGTGCCGTTGGTTTTGCCGGCCCCGTCCTGAAATGTGCCGTCACGATTTAGTGCGCCGAAAGTCACATCGACAATCCTCTTGTCGGCGCGCGCGATCAGGACATAGAAGATCGGCAGCACGCCCTTGAGCTGCGGTTGTTGCAAATCCGTCTTCATATCTTTGGTAATAAAAAAACTGAAACGCAGCAGCGAGTTCATTGAGTTTTGTAGATTCGCAAGTGCGCTCGACATATCGGCGAGATGAAGCGGATCCGGTGGCGGGCCGATTGGCTCCGTGCCGCATAGAACATAGACCGAGGCATTCGGGAAAAATTGGTCGACGTAAAGGAAGTCCGGGCCGCTAAACATGTAGAATGCGACCGGCATCCCCTGATTTGATTCTGGCAGATAGACTGTGCGCCAGGCGGCGATTTTTTGGAAGCGCGGAATCAGGTTGGTAAAGCGTTCTTCGAGTGTTCTGGAATGTTCCTGCCAGGCTGCGGTCTGCTTGAACTGCGCGAGCGGCGAATCGCTCGGGACCGGCATGCCAGCGAGAAAATGTGCCGTATCATCGGGTGGCGCGAGCACGCCCGGCGGCACTTGGATAACCGGCGTTGGCGGAAGCGAAACCTGGTCCGGCGGCGTAGACGCGATGACCGCCCGCGGCGGTGTTGGAGTCGGGGTCGGCGTCGCCTTCGCTCGCCGAAGCGGCCACCAGACTGAACTGCGCGGCGTTTGCGCACAAACACTGGTGGTCAGTGCCAGGACCGACAATGCAATCGCTGTAAATGTGCGCGCGTTCAATCTCATATCGATTTGCTGCCACTTGGTCGTGTGCAGACGTAAAGGATGAGTCCAACCGTCATGGTGGCGAGGCCGGCCAGCGATTCGGTCGGATTTGAGCGCAACAGGTAGGTCATCATCCAAATAGTAATCGCGGAAAAAACCAGCGGTGGCAGCGGGTAGGCCCACACTTTGTACGGTCGCGGAAGTTTGGGGCGCGTCCGTCGCAACACCATTACGCCGACGACGGTGAGAAGGGAACAAAGCAACAACGCGAACCCAATATACTTGACCACACTCTCGAAGCTGCGCGTGAGCAGCAACAGGTTTACGAGCACGAGTTGCAGCAACAAGGCGTTGAACGGAATGCCATTCCGATTCTTCCGGGCGAGGAACCGAATCAGCGGGTTATCTTCTCCCATCGACATGGTCACGCGCGGTCCGATCCACGTCATCGAACTGATCGCGGAGATGAGACCGATGCAAATGATCGCGCCGACAATGCGCCCGCCGTTCTCGCCGAAGATGTGTTTGCCGGCGATCAGGCCGACTTCGATTTGGCCGCTCATTTCCCGCGCCGGGGTAGTCACGAGAAAAACCGCGTTCAGCGCGGTGTATGTCACGATGACGACCAGGGTGCCGACAAAAAGCGAGCGCGGAACATTCTTCTCCGGTCGTTTGATTTCGCCGGTGATGTAGGAGGCGGCATTCCAGCCCGAGTAGGAATACATCACGTAGACCAGGGCGACCGCGAATGGTCCGCCAAAGATTGACATAGCATCATGACTGTTGGGCAAAAACGTGATCGACTGTTTGGGATCGACCAGAAATCCGGCGCCGATGAGGACGCCGATCAAGAGCAATTTCACAAGCGTCCACAGATTTTGAAAGACGCTGCCAACTTTCAAGTTGCCGAGATGAAAGAGCGCGACCAGCCAGACGATCGCGAAAGAAAGAATGACCGGTGAGCCGAAGGCAAAGACACCCTGGAAATATTTCCCAAAAGCCATGGCGGCCAGAGCGATCGGGGCGGCAAACCCAACCGTGGCCGAGACAATTCCAGCCATAAAGCCGAGGGCCGGATGATAAATTCTGGACAGAAAATGATATTCGCCGCCGGAACGTGGCAGGGCCGCGCTCAATTCTCCATAGGAAAGCGCGCCGCACAGGGCGGCGATTCCGCCCACGATCCAGAGCATGAGGAGTGCGAAACCGGAGTGAATATCCGGCAGTTGAAACCCGAGACTCGTGAACACCCCCGTGCCGATGATGTTGGCAATAACAATTGCGCATGCGGTGTAGAAACCGATGGAGCGCCGCGGCCGTTGTGCTTCTGGACTTTCCCGATCTGGTGAATTCACCGTGGTAAGATCGACGATCCCTAGATTATCGGGACTGGCGAGTTCTTTCGGAGTTACATTCGCGGACATGATTAGCTAATGGACTCGGATGAGAGCGGGTTTATTCGTGTTGACCTTTTGGAAAGTGGGCGCGCTGGAGCCGTTCAATTTTGCTGAGTTGTCAGAAGCCTTCACCGGCGTCAGTGTGGAGCTACGATGAACCCCAAGCTCTCCATCGAAACCGCCACGCAGCTCGCAGTCTTTCTCAGCAATCGGCCCGGAGCGCTCGCGCGCGTGTGCGAGGCACTGGCCAAAGCCGAAATAAACATCCACGCCCTCGCCACTTCCGATACGGTCGATCATTCTGTCGTGCGCATGGTGGTAAGCGATCCGACCAAGGCACTCATGTTGCTCGGCGAATCCGGCGTGCTCGCGCTCGAGAACGATGTCCTCATGATCGAAAGCGACAATACACCGGGCATGCTCGCGGAAATCGCGGAACGCTTATCCAAAGCCGAAGTGAACATAGAATACGCGTACATGGCCGCGACTACGAAATCGGACCGGGGCCTGATGATTTTGCGGCCGAGCGATGTCGATAAGGCGCATCGCGCTCTGCGCGATTTGTGAGGGCTAACTCTTCCGGAGGCTCGACTAATAAATTAACGGGATTAGACGCTTGGTGCATCGCATGTACGCGCGGTAGTCGTTGCCAAGAGCTTCGGTAAGCGCGCGCTCTTCCACGTGGATGCGCCACATAAATGCGCCAACGATCGGCACCATCAGACATGAAATCGACGACCAGTTGCCAAGGCAAAATCCGAAGCCGAGAAATGCCATGAGCGCGCCGGTGTATGATGGATGCCGAATCCATCGGTAGGGACCTGCGTTGATCACGCGATGTTCTTTCGCGATGGCGACGTCGACCGTGAAATAGCCTCCGAGATACCAGATCGAGTACCAGCGTAGAATAACGCCGCCGAGAAAGAGACCCAGTCCGATCAAATAAAGCCCGCGCCGATGTGGAAGCGTGGCGTCCGGAAACCAGTCCGTCGCGACAATACTTAATCCCACGCTTACGAGGATCACGCTCCAAAGCAGCGCGAGCGAATGGCGGTCGCGCGACGCGCCGCGACCGCGTGAGCGGCGCGTCAGCGCCAGACAGACTTCAGACAAGCCATAAATCCCGCCAAGTAAAAGCGGGCTCGGCAATTTCATTAAATAGTTTCCCTCGCCTTAATCCTCTCGACGCTCGACCCGGTCGCGAGCCCCGTGGCGTACGCGCCAGCCCCAAGCGAGGGCGCCGCTTGTTGATCTCAACGCCGAACGTAGATGGCTTCGGCCTGGACCGTCTTATGCATGATCGGGGCGTAAAACGACCCTCCTACGCCCACCGAAGTACCGCCCCAGCCATGACGGTGATAATGTCCGCCGCCCACCCCGAATCCGCCGATGCCGATCCCAATGCCTCCGCTTTCACGGTTTTCGACGGCTTGCAAAAAGATGCCGTTGGCTCCGAGCCTGGCTGCTTCCACTCTGATTTTTTGGATGGCTCGATCGATATCTGATTGATCGTCAAAAGCCCACGATCCGCCGCTCCCTTTCGTGATGATGGCAATGCGATCGAAGCGGCGGGGTGGTTCCATGTAAACTTTTACGCGCGCGGGGTTAATCGGCGGTCGCGGCTGTCCGACCATGATAGTTCCAGCCGACGCATATCCGGCGAGCAAGCAAACCAGTAAGGCAAATGGTAAAACGCGAGATAATGTCTTCATGGCGCGATTGTGGGTTTTGCCTGGAGGATCGACAAGCTGATTATCGCCGTCGGCGCCTTGGAATAATGGGACACGACCCGCCTTCGCATGGCTACGGCGAGGCAGGCGACGCATGTCCCTCCAGTTTATTGGCGAATCTCGATCATCGTTCCGTCCGGCGTGACGCGATAAAGTTCATCGATTTCTTGGTCGGTGACCGCGATGCAACCGGCTGTCCAATCTTTCTCGCGGTGCGCTCCTCCCATCCAGCCCCTCCCATTCGGCAGTCCGTGAATCTCGATGTCGAATCCGGCATTAACTCCGCGTTGCGCCGCTCGCGTGGTGTCCTCCGCGGACGGATAGGAAATGTGGAGCGCGAGATGGTAATCGCTCTTAGGGTTGCGATAATCGATCGTGTAAACGCCCTCCGGGGTTTTCATATCGCCTTCCTGCTCCTTCGCCCCAATTGGATTGCGACCCAATGCAACGCGATAAGTCTTAAGCACCTTGCCACCGCGCAAGATCGACAATTTTCTTTCCGATTTTTCGACGAGAATCCGATCGATCGTCGTCCCGACAGGCAACACGTTCTCGCGGTGATGCGCGAAAAAGAAGATTGCAGTCGCGCCAATTATCAGGAAAACAGCGAGGAGAATTTTTGCGCGCACAGAAAAGATGTTCGCACGACGGCCACAAAGTGCACAAAGTGGAATGGATTTGGTTTGCCTTAACTTATGACAGTAACTACCTGGCTCGGATATCCATATCCACTTGGCGCGACCTGGAGGGGGAACGGCGTGAATTTCTCTCTCTTTTCGGAGCGCGCCACCAGTGTCGAGCTTTGCCTGTTCGATAGCGTCGATGCGCGCCAGGAAAACATCCGCATTCCGGTAACGGAACGAACTGATTATGTCTGGCACGTCTTCTTGCCGGATGCGCGGCCAGGCCAGTTGTATGGTTATCGCGTTTCCGGTGAGTACGATCCAGAGCGGGGCTTGCGTTTCAATAACTCGAAGTTGTTGATCGATCCGTACGCGAAGGCGATCGCCGGCAACGTGAATTGGGCCGATGAAATGTTCGGCTACGTGGTGGGCGATGAGGAGGAAGATCTGACGCGTGATTTTCGCGACGACGCCTGGGGCATGCCCAAATCGGTCGTGATCGACGAAGCGTTTGATTGGCAGGGCGACCGGAAGCCGGTCATCCCGCTGCATCAATCGGTCGTTTATGAAGTGCACGTGAAAGGTTTCACCAAGCTTTTTCCAAACGTGCCCGAACCATTGCGCGGCACGTACGCCGGGTTGGGGAGCGATGGGGCGATTGATTATCTGAAAAATCTCGGCGTGACGGCGGTGGAACTTTTGCCGGTGCATGCGCACGTCGATGACAAGGCGCTGATCGATCGGGGACTGACCAACTACTGGGGTTACAATTCGATTGGATTCTTTGCGCCGCACGGCGAGTACTCGAGCAGCGGTGAAATGGGCGAACAGGTCACGGAATTCAAATCGATGGTGCGAAGTCTTCACCGCGCCGGCCTCGAAGTGATGCTCGATGTTGTTTACAATCACACCGCGGAAGGAAATCATCTCGGCCCGACGCTCTGCTTTCGCGGCGTCGACAACGTCGCGTCGTACCGGTTGCTCTCGGAAGATCCGCGCTTTTACCTGGACTTCACCGGCACAGGCAACACCGTCGATACGCTGCACCCGCGCACGCTCCAACTCATCATGGACAGCCTGCGCTATTGGGTGCTCGAAATGCACGTCGATGGTTTCCGTTTCGATCTCGCGCCGGCGCTGGCGCGAGATGGCACCGGCGTGAATAAGTTTCACGCTTTTTTCAAAATCATCCGGCAGGATCCCATTCTTTCGCAGGTGAAATTAATTGCGGAACCGTGGGACGTTGGCGACGGCGGCTATCAGGTTGGGAATTTTCCGACGCCTTGGTCGGAGTGGAACGGGAAATACCGGGATACGGTGCGGAGCTATTGGAAAGGCGGCGAAGGCAAGGTCGGTGAAATAGCTTATCGGCTCACCGGTAGTCCGGATTTGTATCAACACGATGATCGGCGGCCGGACGCGAGCATCAACTTCGTCACGTCACACGACGGTTTCACGCTCAATGATCTCGTCAGTTACAACGATAAACACAACGGAGCCAACGGCGATAACAACCACGACGGCGACAACAACAATCTGTCTTCAAACTACGGCGTGGAGGGTCCGACCGACGATCCCAAGATCGACACGTTGCGCCGGAAACAGCGGCGCAATTTTCTGACGACGCTTTTTCTTTCGCAAGGCGTGCCGATGCTCTTGGGTGGCGACGAGTTTGGACGAACACAACTCGGCAACAACAACGCTTATTGTCAGGACAACGAGATCAGTTGGTTTAAGTGGGAACGCAACGATCAGCAAAATCAGTTGTTCGAGTTCACCAAGCGTTTGATTCAGCTGCGCATGAACCATCCCGTTTTTCGGCGCCCGAAGTTTTTTCTCGGGCGGCGCAATCGCGATTCGGAAATCCGCGACGTGATGTGGTTTAACCCGGGCGGCAATGAGATGAGCGAGGAAGAATGGGCCTCGCCTTTTGTCCGTTGCCTCGGAATGTTGCTGAGCGGTGATACTAGTGATGTCGTAAATTTCGAGGGCGAACCGATTCGCGACGACACTTTCCTTTTGCTGATCAATTCACACATCGAACCGATCCAGTTTGTCCTACCGGGGCAGGAGCACTTGGGGTGGGAACTGTTTCTTGATACGACAAACGAGGAAGGATTTCTGCGCGAGCGGCGCGGATTCGCTTCGGGCGATGATGTCGATCTGGCCGACCGAAGCGCGTATTTGTTGCGCCTCACGAGCGGCGAGCAGGCGAAAGCGCGGGAAGAATCGTGGAAGAAGCGCCACTTCGAATTTCGCGCGACCAGCGCGGAGGAAGAACACACCGGCGGGGCGGCGACATAATGGTGGAGGGCGCCGCGCTGTCGGGGCCCTAGAATAATGGGACACGACAGCGCGTGTCCCTCCAGCTAAGACGGATTGTTTGGCGCGCGGTCTTGTCGTTTCGCACGAATTAGATATAGAAGAATGAGACACGCCTCTCGTGCGTGATTCAAAGATGTTATCGCTATGACACCTACCTCTCTCGTCGTTGTGGCAGATCGCGGAAGTTTGAAAGCCTATCGTGTTGATGATACGCCCACGCGCGGGCCGAGTCTGCGTCTGATCCAAGCGTTCGACGTGACCGACGCGCATGGGAAGCTCATCGACAAGGTGACCGATTTTGCCGGGCGATACGCTGCCGACGGCGCGGGCGCCCACCCAGGGGCGTCCATCGCCGAGACCAAGATCGAGAACGAGACCGATCGGCGCATTTACAAACAACTGGCCGATCAGATCACCAAGATCGTGAAGAGCGACGCGCCCAACGGCTGGTCGTTTGCCGCGGCGGCGGATATTCATGGAGCAATTGTCGATCATCTGCCGGGTAACGTGCGCGACCGAATCGTCGAGCACGTAAAATCGGATTTGGTTAAAATCGAGCCGGCGCGATTGCATTCGCATTTTCGATCTTTACAGCCGATCTGATTTTTTCGTTCGCGCGCGGGCAATATGAAGGCGTAAAGTTCAGACGTTATGCAACTGCCTGTAAAGATCACCTATCGCGGCCTGGATAAATCGGACAAGATCGACAATCTCATTTTTGATTACGCGACGCGGCTGGAAAAATTCTGCGATCACATCAACCGTTGCGATGTGGCCATTGAGCAACCGAACCACACCCATCACAAGGGTAATCAAGTTCGCGTCCGCATTGATGTGACCGTTTCACGCGGCCACGAGCTCGTCTCGGACGAAAAACAAAAGGACAACGGCGCGCACGAACCGGTTACCAAAGTCATCCACGACGCGTTTAAAACGATGGAGCGCCAGTTGCGTCATCTCGTCGACGTGCAGCGACGCGAAGTGAAAACGCACGCCAAATCGCGTTCGCCGAAGTAGATCGCGATTGAGCTGGAGAGAGGAAAGCCGTTGAAACGGCTTTGCCGCCAGTTATCCGGCATGCCACCGGCCTGAAGGCCGGTGTTAATGAGAAAGCAACCTGGCGCGGCCCGACGAGGTACGTGCGCGCCGCGAGGCGATTGGGGTCAATCGCCCCTACCTATTTTTCTCGCCAAATCTCGCGAGGATCTCTTCGACCAGCTTCTTTGGATCGCGCCCGCGCAACATCGGATCGTTCTCGTAATACTCCGCCCAGTAAAGAATGTCGCGGTAATCAATCTGAGCAGCTTTAGCGAAGCGCGTGATGTTCTCCAAGCTGCCGTTGCTCAACGCGAGAATGTCCCATGTCACTCGTCCATTCTCCGGGCCGGAATAACCGCTGAGCAATTCAATCACCGAAGCCCATTCTGCTGTGGAAAAGTCTTTGGCGATCCGATCGAGCGTGCGTTGTTCGAGACCCATCCGTCGATGCGGCGAGTGATTTGCTACGCGGGCGCGCCGCCGAGCGCGCCGGGAAGTGGTGGCGCAACGTCGGGCGCAACGACCTGTTTCGGTGGCTTTTCCGGTGGGATCTTTTGGTTGCTCGGCGGGGAGATGCTTGGGGGCGGATTAATCAAGCGGCCGTGCTCAACGATTTCTTTTATCTGCGTGCCATCGAGCGTTTCGTACTCGAGCAACGCTTTGGCGATGACTTCGAGTGTGTCGCGTTTGGCGGTGAGCGTTTCCTTGGCGAGCCGGTACGCGTCGTCGAGCAGCTTGCGCACTTCCTGATCGATCCGTTCCGCGGTCGCTTCGCTGTAATCGCGTGCCCGTGAAATGTCGCGGCCGAGAAAAACGTAATCCTCGTGATCGCCGTACTCGACCATGCCCAGCTTTTCACTCATACCCCATTCGCAAACCATCCGGCGCGCCATGGCGGTGGCCATTTTGATGTCGCCGCGCGCACCATTGGTGACATCGCCGAAAGCCAATTCCTCCGCGACCCGGCCGCCCATGCTGACGGCGAGGCCAGCCAGCAGTTCGTTCTTGCGATTGGTATATTTGTCTTCCTCCGGCAACCACATGGTCGATCCGAGGGACGGACCGCGCGGAATGATTGTGACTTTGTGGAGCGGCTCAGTGTGAGGCAAAAGTTCGAGCAACAAGGCGTGACCGGCTTCGTGATAAGCCGTGTTTGTCTTTTCCTTCTCGCTCATGGACAAACTTCGCCGTTCCTTGCCCCAGCGAACTTTGTCCCGCGCCTCTTCCAATTCCGCGAGCGTGATTCCTTTTAACCCACGACGCGCGGCGAGCAAGGCCGCTTCGTTGATCACATTGGCGAGCTCCGCGCCGGAATAGCCGGGCGTGCCGCGCGCGACCACGGCAAGATCGACACCTTCCGCCAATTTTACTTTCTTGGAGTGCACGCGCAAAATTTCTTCGCGTCCTTTTACGTCGGGAAGATTGACCGTGATCTGGCGATCGAAGCGACCTGGACGCAGCAATGCCGGATCGAGAACGTCCGGCCGGTTCGTCGCCGCGATAATGATGACGCCTTCCTGCGTATCGAAGCCGTCCATTTCAACCAGCAAGGCATTGAGCGTCTGCTCGCGTTCATCGTGTCCACCGCCAACGCCGTGGCCGCGATGACGGCCGACCGCGTC
>Ga0070697_100001713_pt1 | contig 16746 bp, 16 predicted proteins | sample KBSK1501metaG_FD_65475 | JGI IMG/M metagenome (GOLD analysis project Ga0070697, IMG submission 65475) | Corn, switchgrass and miscanthus rhizosphere microbial communities from Kellogg Biological Station, Michigan, USA - KBS K1-50-1 metaG | ecosystem: Host-associated > Plants > Roots >...
GCTGTTGAAGCGGATCTTTTCGAGAGGCACTACAAGTATCGGTAGGGAAACACGTTCTGGGAACCCGTATACTGGTCGGGCCGCTTTCTGAGCTTCCGCCAGGCACGATGAAGGGAATCGAACATGATGGTAGACGGATCTTGATCGTCAACCTAGATGGAACGCTTCATGCTTGGGACGGGACCTGTACGCACGAAGAAGCTGATCTCTCAACAGGATTCCTTATCGGAGAAGAGGTTACTTGTCCTCTTCATCTGTCCCGGTTCAACCTGTTGACAGGGGAGGCGGTTAATCCTCCCGCTGAGAAGCCGCTCCCGAAATACGACGTAAAGGTCGAGAACGGCGAGATATTCGTGGAGCTCGACCAATAATTGAAAAGGCAAGATCACTAAATAAGAGACTGCAGAATCCGAGAGGCTGTTTCACGGTTTGCAAGAGACCCTTAACCCCGAACTGGTCCAGTTGGCAGCAGAGTCTGCCCAGGACGAATACGCGGACCGTTCGGTCTATCTTGCACTCGCCCGTCGCGAGAGGAACCCCGTCTTCAAGAAGGCTCTTGAGGAGATTGGGAATGGGGAGCAGTCTCACCACGAGTTCTGGAAGACCTACGCTCCCGACGTGAAGGTCTCAGCGAAGAGGCTCCGGATGTACGTTATCGTAATGTTACGACTCATCCTCGGACTGACCTTCACTCTGAAACTCTTGGAGAGGCATGAGGGCAAGCTTCACGAACGGTACAGGAAGCTTGCGGAGTATATTCCTCCAGCGGACATGGCTCGTTTCCAGACTATGATGGAGAGTGAGGAGAGTCAGGAGGATCTTCTGATTGGAGAGATCAAGGAGAACCGGGTGAAGTACATGTCATTCATAGTCCTCGGACTAGCCGATGCGGTTGTCGAGATTTCTGGAATTCACGCGGGGTCCCTGGGAATCTACGGAAAAACGGAACTCGCGGGACTTGCTGGAATAATCGCTGGGCTGGCCGCGTCCATCGCTATGGCTTCTGCAGCCTACGCCCAGGCCAAGCAGGGCTTCGAAGGATCAGCCAAGTGGTCAGCTATCTACACCGGTGTTTCGTACATGATCACGGCCGTCCTGCTAGCCCTTCCCTACTTCCTCACGGTGAACATGGCGGGTGCGCTCGGAGCCTCGCTCGTGATCGGGGTCGTATTGGTGGCCGCTATGACTTTCTATGATACGGTAATCTCCGGTCGGCATTTCATGCGCCAGTTCGCAGAGATAGCGGGAATAATATTGGCCGCGAGCTTGGCCCTCTTCATAATTGGAACAGTGGTCGGGCAGTTCCTAGGTATCCGAATAGGATAAAATCTGATCGCTGGGCCCTTCCGGGAGGCGACGCCTATGGCAGCCAAGAAGCAGTCTGAAACGATAGATGAATACATCAGGACGTTTCCGAAGGATGTCCAGAATATTCTGGAAAAAATGAGACAGACAATCAAGAGAGCGGCACCCGAGGCCGAAGAAACGATCAGCTATCAGATACCGACCTTCAAATTGAAGGGTAGCTCCCTAGTGCATTTTGCCGCATTCAGAAAACATATCGGGCTCTACCCACCGGCACCCAAAGAATTCAAGAAGGAAGTATCTTCATACGAGGGTCCTAAGGGTAATCTCAAATTCCCGATCGATAAACCGATCCCGTACGATCTGGTGACGAGGATCGTTTTGTTTCGAAGGAAGATCCTAGAGAAGAAGGGATAGGGAATGCGCCCTTTGAAGAGGCCATTGATCATCTTTAGCTCAACTTAGTGTCTTTGAGCGGTGGGGGCTTCGGCATTCCGTACTTTCGATCCCAACCACCTGGGTCGTAGAGCTTGTTGACTTCTATCTCAATCACCATCATCAACTCTCTGACCTTCATCGGCACGGACGCCTTTCCCTCCCAGTTCTCGTAAATCTCCAGTACCTCTCTCGCGAATCCCGGAGCAAGCCGGACATAATCCAGTTCCAATACTACCCTCCATGGATTCTCCACGGGCAAGAAGATAGACTGGTCAGCTTGGAGAAACTATTCGAAACCCTTTGTGAGCTAGTCCCGAGTGAAACTTTCTTCGGTCTAGGTCTCTAGCCAAGCTGGGTTATCTGGATCAGGTTGCCAACTGTATCGTCAAACCGGGCTATTGTCGAGCCGGGTGTCTTTGTCGGCTCCATGGTAAATTTCACGCCGAGCTTCTTCAGTCTCTGGAACTCTTTCTGAATATCATCTACGAAGAACATGGTTGAGGGAATGCCTTGTTTGAAGATGGATTCTTGGTAGGTTCTTGCAGCGGGGTTATCGTTTGGTTCTAGAACAATCTGTGGCCCATTCGGTTCTTCAGCCGAGACGACTGTCAACCATCTGTATGTGCCCGCGCTGACATCGGTCTTCTTGACGAAACCCAGGGTCTTAGTGTAGAAGTCAAGTGCTTTGCTCTGGTCACTGACGAACACACTTGTCAGTTTGATCTTCATGATTCTCCACGAGTTGGAAACGCACTACATATACGTGCGACTTCGGTTCTGTTAACTTGTCGTTGGATAGTTTAGCGTGCTTTCAAGCTCCGGGTTCCGTTTCATCCCATCAACTGAGAGCCCTTCCGCCTCAAGCCCCAGTCCATGGGGTCTATCTTGGCCTGGAACGGTCGAACCATAACCGTCCCAGAATAGGCACTGTCGCCTATCATCTATTGTAAGCCTACTCCACCCGTAAGCCTCTTCCTAGGTCAGTAGACCGTTACCAACTTCTTCCACGAGCGCTGATACACGACGACACACCACCATATCCTATCCGGAAGATAATAGTCTGAGGCCGGTGAAAGCCGAATCCGACGAAGAGTCAACAGAGCCCCCATTTACATTCAATCCCAGCGTATTGAAACTAGATCGCTTTGAAGCCCCTGTTGAGATCCTGAACCAGGTCTTCGACGTCTTCTATTCCGACGCTGATACGGATCAGATTGTCAGCGATTCCGAGTTTTAGTCTCCTCTCGCTTGGAACGCTGGCGTGGGTCATGCTGGCTGGGTGTTCGATGAGGCTCTCGACCCCACCCAGGCTCTCAGCTACTGTGAATACGCGAGGAGCATTCAGGAATTTCTTGATCTGGTTGAAACTACCTTTCAACTGGAAGCTGAGCATTCCCCCATTGCCTCGCATCTGGCGTTTGATGATGGTTCGTTGGGGATGGTCGGGAAGTCCGGGATAGTTGACCCTCTCAACCTTGGGCTGTTCGGCGAGAAATTCGCTGATTGCCTTTGCATTCTCGCTGTGTCGGTCCATTCGAACTGCGAGGGTCTTGACGCCTCGGAGGACTAGATAGCAGTCTAAGGGTCCCGGTATTGCTCCTACGGCGTTCTGTAGATATTTGAGTCGGTTTTGGACATCTTGATCCTTGGTGATTGTGGCTCCGCCGATGAGGTCGCTATGACCGCCGAGATACTTGGTGGTGCTATGCACGACAATGTCCGCCCCATGCTCGAGTGGGTTTTGAAGATATGGGCTCATGAAAGTATTGTCGACAACAAGAAGGGCGTGGGCCCTCTTGCTAATCTTGCTGATTTGTCGAATGTCAACAATCCGCATTAGCGGATTTGTCGGCGTCTCTACCCAGATGAGCCGCGTGTCTTTCCTGATCGCCTTCTCGACATTGTCCGGGTTTTCCGGGTTGACATAGGTGAATTGTAGCCCGTAATTCCTGAGTACTTGATCAAAGAGGCGATAGGTGCCCCCGTAGATGTCGTCTCCTGCGATGACGTGATCGCCCTTTTTCAACGAAAGGAGGATAGTGGATGTTGCAGCCATTCCGCTGCCGAACGCCAGGCCGTGTCTTCCTCCCTCCAGGCTGGCTAGGCATTCTTCGAGGGCTGTGCGGGTTGGATTGGCAGTTCTACTGTAGACATATTTTCCCTCTTTACCCGGACCTGGTTGCTGATACGTGCTGGTGAGATAGACCGGAACCGTGACGCTACCGGTCACAGGATCAGGGTCCTGGCCGGCGTGTATTGCCCTCGTCGAGAAACGCATGAAACAGTCGGTACAGGTTTGAGATTTAACCCTAGGTTGAGCTGTCGGGGCTTATTGTCGTCAATGCCTCGAGAACGCCACCTAAACCTCATCAGCCCCATTCTCGCGTTGACGCAGCGAGATGAAGGGACTCACCTACGTCCTTGTCTCCAAGGCGTCCCGAGCCTCCGTTTCCAGTCTGCTAAGCATCCTCACCCCAATCTATCTCGCTAGATTAGGATACTCAGCCCTGTACGTGGGCGTGGGGCTCACTGCGATCCTCGCTGGCAACGCTTTCTTCAACATCATACTGACGTGGTACGGAGATTATCTTGGACGAAAGAGATCCCTGATGGTCTTCAGCATTCTCGTGGTCGTTTCCGGGGTCCTGCTCTCATCCAGCATCTTCTTGCCTCTGATCCTATTGGGTCTCTTTCTCGGCAACATCAGTACGACTGGGACTGAGGCCGGACCCTTCCAGTCGATCGAGACCGGGGTGCTGCCAATCCTTGCTTCGGAAGGGAAGGAGAATCGAGCCTTTGGAGTTTACAATTTTATCGGATATGGAGCATCATCAATTGGAGCGTTCGCTGCATCTGCTCCTGACTATTTCCAGGATAGTCTCCTTGCTTCTCGACTACTCTATCTCGTCTACGGGCTAGTCGGAGTATTACTACTAGTCGTGTATCGTAAATTAGGGAATATTGAATCTCAGGCGACTGGACGGAAAAAGATCGGTCTTGGTAACGTCCGTCCAGAGGCGAGAAGGGACATTACGAAAATATCATTCTTCTACTCGATCGACGCGTTCGGTGGAAGTCTCGTGTCCCAGTTTGTCTTGTCCTACTGGTTCAGCCAAGTCTACAAAGTGTCGCTTGCGAGTCTGGGGGTAATCTTCCTCGCAGTCAATGTGGTCACCGCTTTCTCGACCCTAGCAGCGCCGGTTCTGGCTGAGAAGCTTGGAAATCTCAGAACCATGGTGTCCACTCACTTACTGTCCAACGTTTTTCTGATCATAGTCCCGCTCGCTGGGTCACTTTCAGGAGCCATTGTCTTCCTTTTTCTGAGACAGAGCATATCGCAGATGGACGTGCCGACAAGACAGGCGTTCATGGCGCAGTTGTTCACGGACCAGGAGAGAGTCCCGGCGAACGCTGTCACGAATACATCCCGGAGTCTAAGCGGGACCTTAGGCGGACCGCTCACTGCATTCATGTTCATGATTGGCGCTTCATCCCTGCCCATACTGACTGGAGGCTTCTCAAAGATCCTTTACGACATACTTGTCTTCCGTTCCTATAGGAAGAGAGTACGTTGACAATTAGATCGAGTTATGGGCCCTGTCTTTCGATCTGTGACATGATATAGTCGGCTACAATTGCGTCTAAGACTGCTAGTCCTCCAGCCTTGAACAATGTGATGTCGTTCCTGCTACGCGAAATGGATTGTTTTTTGATTAGGAGGTCTCCCAGTTCGGCTTTGATGTGGGTCCCTGAAATGGCCCCTTCTCTAATTGGAATGACAATGTCTCCATAGGTGGATAGGGCCTGCTCTCGCGAATCAACGATTAGCGTAGATCTCTTCACCAGTGACGTGTCAACCTCCCTAGCATCAGGTTCCGCTGCTCCAACGGCGTTCACGTGTGATCCACTCTTGACCAGTTCTCCTTTGAAGAATGGAGTGCGAGACGTGGTCGCAGTTACAAGCACATCAGATTCGTTCACGACTCTCGCTGGAGAATCTGCGGGAAGGGTCTCCACTTCGTGGTCCCTTGAGATCTGTTTGGCAAAAGCTTCCCGTTTGCTCTTATTCCTGGAATAGACAATCACTCGGGATATGTCTCTCACCTGTCGAATGGCAGGGACGTGAGCCTCTGCCTGACGCCCTGTACCCAACATCCCCAGGCATTCAACATCTTTACGGGCCAGAACATCGGTGGCTAGCGCAGAACTCGCAGCGGTCCGAATAGCGGTCAATGCCTCGCCTGGGATCTCAGCCTTCAAAGCCCCGCTCCGTGAATCGTACACGAGGACATCGGACATCACGGTAGGAAGCGAGAGCGCTGGGTTCTTCTCGTTCACTCTGGCAATCTTAACTGACATCGTCCTTTGTCCAAGAACGTATGCCGGCATCAAGAACATTGAGGCTCCACCCGGAACCGTTAGCCGGACACGTTCAGGATTAAGGGCCTCTCCTTTGGCCAGTTTCGAATATGCTTCCCTGACCAGTCCGATGGCTTTCGGGAAGGGGAGAAGATTTCTAACGTCAGCTTCGGGTACTTGAAGCAAATCGCCTCTCTCGACTATAGCGGAACATTCTGGACGTTTACGACCAGGTTGAAGCTCATCTGATTAGCTCTGCTCAGTGTCGTGTGCACCGGGCACCGTCGGTGGGTCTGATTGGCGACCTCAACAACTCTCTGGACGGGTCTCTTGTTGCAATCCCTGTTTCGACCGTGATGGTCTTGAAGTCGGGTGTGACTCCGTCGATGTCGAAGAGGCCTCGTCGGTCCCAGGACCTGTTACGCTCGTTTCCAAGGTCTCGATGGTCAGGCTTGCCATGCTTGCGTTCCTCGCGAATATCACGTTTTCGCCGAATCCGACGCTTGCAATGAAATAATCTATGGGCGTCAGACCCCTTCCGGTGCCCCAGACGCTCGCCGGCTCGTCCTGAAACAGTGTGAAGCTTCGGACCTTCGCCTCCGAAGACTCACCTTTGACGAGGCGTACATCGGCCCGGCTCGTTGAAGAACTGTCGGCGCCTTTGTTGGACAGCATCTCGCGTCGTAGTTCTTCGAATATCTTTCCCAGTTCCGAAGAAACTAGACTCAATCTGGACCAACAACGAGGTCTTGGATCATGACTCATCCGAGTCCGGCTTATTTCCTAGAACTTCGTCTATCCGTTCCATGATTCCTGAGTCCAGCTTACCCACGACATCAATTGCCTTCATGTTCTCGACCACTTGCTCCGGCCTACTGGCTCCTGTCATTACCGTGCTCACGTGTGGGTTTTTCAGACACCAAGCCAGTCCCAACTGTGCAAGACTGCATCCCAAGTCTTTGGCTATCGGCTCTAACTGACTGACCTTTGCAATATTCTCAGGTGTTATCAGACTCTCACGCAACCAGCCATACCCTTCCAATGTAGCTCGTGACCCGGCTGGGATACCGCTCTCGTATTTTCCGGTGAGTAGTCCAGAAGCAAGCGGGCTCCAAATTGTTGTTCCAAGTCCGATCTCCCGGTACAGGGGCAGATACTCGACCTCAACTCGTTCTCGGTGCAGCATGTTGTACTGAGGCTGTTCCATTGTTGGAGGCGTCATATCGAGCTCTCGCGCTATTCCGTGGGCCCGCATGATGTCGGCGGCGCTCCATTCAGATGTGCCCCAGTAGAGAATCAGACCCTGATGAATCAGATCATCCATCGCCCGAACTGTCTCTTCGATCGGAGTGTTCGGATCAGGACGATGGCAGAAGAACAGATCAAGATAGTTTAGCTGTAATCTTCGAAGAGAGTTTCGGCATGCTTCGTAGACATGCTTCTTGGACAACCCCTTGTCATTGGGTCCGTCTCCACCCCAGAAGACCTTGCTAGAGACGACTATGCTCTCTCTCTTCCAGCCTAAGCGTTTGATCGCGTTCCCCATGACAGTCTCGGCATTGCCGTGAGCGTAGGCTTCGGCGTTATCGAAGAAGTTCACTCCAGCATCATGGGCGGCGGACATGCACTTGACGGCGACTTCCTCGCCGACCTGGCCTCCGTACGTGACCCACGCACCTAGTGATAACTCGCTCAGCTTTAGCCCGGAACCACCCAACCTCCGATAGTTCAATCCTCAGATTCTCCATCCTCACGGGATTTCCGCCGGTTAATATCCGCTCGTGCGAAACCAATATTCCATAGACCGAGCGTTGGAACAGGCGAACTAACCCCATGGATTCGGCTTGTGACGAGACGAGCAAAATTAGTCGAGAATTCGACGGAGATGCTTGCGACTTCTGCGAGCGGTACAAGAACAACGGCTTGTCTCGAAGCAGCAAGCTACTGCTGAAGTTCATCTTAGACGGCAACGCGCAAGACAAGGCGGTTCTTGATCTAGGATGCGGGGCTGGCGGGTTGTCCATCGAGCTACTGAGGCATGGAGCCCAAAGTGCCGTCGGTCTTGACCTGTCTCCAAGAATGATAAATGCTGCCACCGAGTTGGCCCTAGCCACCGGCTTCGAAAGCAGAGCGAAGTTTCAGGAAGGAAACGCAGCAACGGCAACACTTCCAAGAACGGACATCGTGGTAATGGACAAGGTTCTCTGTTGCTATTCGGAATGGAGGCCTCTGCTGAAGAACGCGATGGAGGCCAGCGAAGTCATGGTTGGGTTCACCGTACCCCGGGACGAGGGCTTCACCAAATTGCCTTTTCGAGTTGCGCTGAGAGTTGCAAATTACTTCCAGAAACGACGAGGAGGAGTACTGTTCTATTTGCATCCGCTGGGCACTGTTGACAAGACCCTGCGAGATTCGGGATTCAAACGTCTCAGAAAACAGGGTTCGCGATTCTGGCTGGTTTTTCTATACTCACGTGTCTAATGACTCAACAACAAGCCTTACGGTCGGCCATAATCCTTCCGGTCAATCTTACATAATTCGAGTGTTCAGAACCCCTCTGATATGTTGAAGCTTCACAAAGCAGCCGCGAAAGACATTCCGCTAATACTGTCGTTCATACGGGAATTGGCCGAATACGAACGGGCACCGAACGCAGTCGCCTGCACAGAGGAAGATCTGCGCCGCGACGGATTCGGACCCAGCCCAAAGTTTCACGTGATTATTGCAGAATGGAATGGAGAACCTGCAGGCATGGCATTCTTCTTCTACAACTATTCGACGTGGCAGGGACGACCCGGCATCTTCATCGAAGACCTGTTCGTCCGACCACACTTTCGAGGCAAAGACATCGGCCGGGCACTAATTGCGAATCTTGCGCAGACGGCGATTACCGAGCAATGTTACGGATTACGATGGGAAGTGCTAGATTGGAACCAACTGGCGATAGATGTGTATCAACATCTGGGCTCAAAGTTCCGAGAAGGGTGGCGGATCATGCAGATTACGGGCCCAGAACTTAGAGAGCTGGCAAGAAGCGCCTCGTGAGTCGTTGTATGGGTCTCGAAGTACTTTTGAGACCCGATTCTTCGACTCAAGGCCCGTCTCGGCAGCCAGTGACCCATGTCTAACAGACCAGATTCGGCAGTGGACTATAAGCCAATCAGCGATTACGGAGTCATCGGAGACATGCACACTGCTGCCCTAGTGGGACTCGACGGCTCTATCGACTGGTACTGTGCTCCAAGGTTCGACTCTCCGAGCGTATTCGCAGCCATACTTGATGCACGAAAGGGCGGAAGATTCCAGTTGTCCCCCGTTGAAAGTTTCACGACCAAGCAGAGCTACGAAGGCGACTCGAACGTCCTAACAACCGTTTTCGAGACTAAGCGAGGAAAGATCAAGCTCACAGACTTCATGCCCTGCTTCATGGAGAAAGGTGAACTCAAGGGGTTCGATGAACTTCACAGAATTGTAGATTGCAGCGAGGGCGAAGTTGAACTACGAATCACCTTCCAACCCCGCCTAGACTACGCGCGAGGACAGACAATCCTACAAGAAACCAAGGAAGGGTACATGGCGAAATGCGAGGCGTATCAGGTCAATCTCGCATCATCCGTAAAACTCCAGGTGCCGGACAAGGAAACTCTTACAACCGAGTTCAGTCTATCCAAAGGACAGAGAGCTATCTTCATCCTCAAGTGGGGAAAGAGCTCGGCAACTTCTGTGGCAAAATACGACACCGGTAGGAAACTTACCAGAACCCTAGCGTATTGGAAACGGTGGGTCGCCCATGTGAAGTATCAAGGACCCTACCGGGCCCAAGTGGTCCGATCATGTCTCGTGTTGAAGCTGTTGCAATACGCACCGACAGGAGCAATGGTTGCGGCAGTTACGACTTCGCTCCCGGAGAGCGTTGGCACTTTGAGAAATTGGGATTACCGATATTCCTGGATTAGGGACAATGCTCTCTCTGTCCTTGCGTTGAGCGAAGCAGGAGCGAGCAGAGAAGCACTAGACTATGCGAGGTGGCTCATCAACCTCCGCACGCATTCCACAGAGGAATTGCAAATCATGATGGGCATCAGCGGCGAGAAGGAAATTCCTGAAGCTACCCTTGACCATCTTGAAGGATATCGTCGCTCGAGCCCTGTCCGAATCGGCAACGCAGCATCGAAGCAGCTGCAACTAGACATATATGGAATATTGGCAGATTACATCTACTTCCTCCATACCCTAGGATGGACGACGAGGCAGGTCTACGAAAACCTCGTGCGCTACTCAGCCGACCAGGCGATGAAAGAGTGGCAGAATTCTGATAGTGGAATATGGGAGATGAGACAGCCAAGGCTGTTTGTAGAGTCGACAATGTGGTGCTATGTCGCTCTTGACCGAGCTATCAAGATGGCTCGGGAATTCGGATACGATGAGGACTGGCAAAGATGGGAGCCGGTTCGGAAGAAGGTCAAGAGTCACATCCTCTCGGAAGGATGGTCGGAGAAGAAGAAGGCCTTCACCATGGTTTTCGGTGGAGAGGACCTGGACGCTGCGAACCTTCTCATGCCTCTCGTCGGGTTTCTACCCGCAAAGGACCCAAAGATGACCTCGACCATTCAACGGATTCGGGAAGAACTGTCCAAGGACGATCTGGTATACAGATACAAGATAGATGACGGCCAGCTCGGAAAGGAGGGCGCCTTCACCGTCTGCAGCTTCTGGATGGTCGACTGTCTAACGAGAATGGGAAAGTTGCGGGAGGCTGAGGGACTCTTGAACCAGTTGACGAAACGGAGTAACCATCTGGGACTGTACTCGGAAGAGATTGATCCTGAGACCGGCGAAGCACTGGGTAATTTTCCCCAAGCTTACACTCACATGGGATTGATAACTGCGAGCGTGCATCTTGAGGAGGCGCGCCGAAAGACCGGATTGAGCCGTTACGCCAAGGCGCTATCGAGCCGGCTCAGCGGCCGATAATCGAAGGCTGGGTCTCATGACTTGACCGTCTTCGTGAGATCTGCGAGTAGTTGAACGACTTCTCGGTGGTTTTTCAAGTTGAATTTGGCGTAGGACTTTGCCAGTCCTACTTTGATCGAATATGCTTTTTCGGGAAGAACTTTGAAGAGTTCTTCGTCAGCCAGATCGTCCCCCACGGCGAGAACGAAGTCGAATGTCTTCTCAGAGAGCAGTAGCTTCGCAGCCACTCCCTTGTCGATCCCGACGTTTCTGACTTCGATCGACTTGCTGTCCTGAAGGACTTGGAGCTCAGTGTTCTCGATGAAATAGCCGAGCTCATCGGCCAGTTCCTTTGAACGTACCGACGCCAGCTCTGGGTCGGCGGCTCGATAGTGCCAGACTAGGGAGAACTCTTTCTCTTCCGCGAATGAGCCAGGAAGTCGGTCTTCGTAACTTCTGAGAATGGGCCGGACCTTCTCCTTCCAGTTGCTCTCTACTTTTATCGCCGGCAGCCAGTCTTTGTCCTTCTCTCTAATCCATGCTCCATGCTCCGCGACAATTCCGATGCTTAGAGGGCCAAACCACTTGTGCAGGAGATCTCTATGACGACCACTAACGATCACAAGGTTGTTTCGGGGATCTTCCGCGAGAGCGTTCAGAGTGGCGAGGAGAATCGCGCCAGGTACCGCGGTCTCTGGACGCTCCTTGAAGGGCGACAATGTCCCGTCATAGTCTAGGAGTAGAATCCTATTCTCAGAATTCGCGTATTCTCTGATCAACCTCTCTCTTGTTGGTTTGTCCATTAATCGTGCACTGAACTTCCTCTGCTGGTCCTTAACAGAGTGTAACTTCCCCGTGAAATCCTGGCCCCATCGGATGACGTCGTAACGTCCCAGCCTGTTCTGCATTACCTGGTTCCGTCGGACTTGTTCCTCTTCGGACATTTCCAAAGCAGTCTTAAGCGCGTCCACGATCTCGGATTCGTCGTTGGGATTAATGATGAGAGCCTCCCCCAGCTCTCGCGAGGCTCCCGCCATCTCGCTAAGAATGAGGACTCCTCTCTGATCGGCCCGAGACGCGACATACTCTTTCGCAATCAGGTTCATTCCGTCTCTGAGAGGCGTTACCAGAGCCACATCGCTCATAGCGAAGAGGCTCAACAACTGGTGATATGGCAAGAAACGGTATCGATAGACTATGGGGCTCCAATCGATCCCCCCGAATCTTCCGTTAATCCTACCTACTAGCTTGTCAATCTCCTCTTTCATCTGCTCATAATGTTCTGACCCGAGTCTTGAAGGAACGACTGAAAGCATGAGGACCACTTTTCGTTGCCATTGAGGATATCGCTCGAGAAATGTCGCATAAGCCTCAAGACGATGCTTGATTCCTTTCGTGTAGTCAAGCCTGTCGAGGGAGAGAACGATCTTGAGGTTGCCTAGCTTAGCGCGCAGCGCTTGGGTTTCTCGCTGTACAGCGTCACTCTTGACACTGTCGCGAATCTGTCCATAGTTGATCCCCATAGGGAAGGTGTCAACCTTCACCGCTCTCTCACCGTCGATGAGCACCTGGCCAAAATTGTGTTCGATTCCCAAGATGCGTAGTATGCATCTGAGGAAGTGTTGTGTATAGTCGATTGTATGAAATCCGACAAGGTCAGCTCCCAGAATACCTTCCAGTATCGACCTGCGCCATCTCGTAGGGAGTGTACGGAACACGTCGTAGGAGGGGAAGGGGGTGTGGAGAAAGAATCCGATCGGCAGGTCAGGCATTTTCTCTCGCAGCAGCTGCGGGAGAAGCATGAGATGATAGTCGTGGACCCAGATGATGTCGTTGGGCTGGACTATCTTGACCAGAGAGTCTCTGAAGGCCTCATTTACTTTGACATATTGGGCCCAGTCGTTCTCGTCGAACTTGGCGTATGTGGGAAAATAGTGGAATAGCGGCCAGATCGTACTATTGCAGAATCCGTGGTAGAACCCCTCCATAGTCTTGGCATCTAGGAAAACCGGCGAGGCGTGTTGCTTGGCCGCTTTCGACCTCAGTTTCTCTTGAGACTCTTCACCGACCTCAATGCCGGGCCACCCCACCCACAAGTAATCCCGACTAGAAGGGGATTGGGTGTACGATTCCAAGTACGCAGATAGACCTGAGACGAGCCCGCCCGGGCTTGCACGAAAGACGAGCTTCCCGTCCTTGGTGGCGGCTGTGAACGGTAGCCTGTTCGATACCACCACTAGTCTCAAAGCTGGCTGATCCCCCAGATTATTCACGCCCCGGCCTCTCCTGATGGTTTAGAATGATAGTAACCCTGCCATAAATCAGCCGAGTATAGGCTCCAACCCGTCATTATCTGACGCTTGATTGAGCACCCATTGACGCGTCCATGAGGGGCGTCCGAGGCTTCTTGCCGTCAGGTTTAAGCTCACGACAAGAGCCTTGAACGTGTGGGTATCCCTTGGTCTATTGCTGGAAGTGTGGGACCGAGCTTCATGAAGACGCGGCCTTTTGCTCCAAGTGTGGCGCAACTGTTCGGGGAACGATGGGCGTCCAGTCTCCCACGGGCTTCGAGTTATTGAGGGATGATAAGAGTGTCCAGAACCATTGGGCCCGGAGACTGATCGCCTACATCATCGATGCAGCTCTAGTGGCGGTTGTCCTCACGATTATTGCCATCGTTGTTTCGATCCCATTCCTCATCGGCATAGGCTTCCCGGCTGTCGGAACGTTCCCCGTCGTCTGGGCGGCATGGTGGGGTCTCTGGCTGGGTGGACCAATATCTCTAGTGCTCTTCCTCTACTTCCTCCTCGCTGAGGGGCTCTACGGGAGGACCCTGGGTAAGGAAATCCTGGGTCTTCGGGTGCAAAGGGTAGACGGGAAGCCAATGGACATGCGCAGCAGTCTCATCCGGAACATCAGTAAGTTCTACTGGGTCCTACTCCTAATCGACGTGGCTGTTGGATTTTGGACGCATGGTGAGATGAGTCAGAAGTGGAGCGACCGGTACGTCGGGACAAAGGTGGAAGAGAAGACTCACATAACGATAATCCCCTGAGACTCCAACGTCTAGCAAAGTAGATCACTTAGTAACAATACATTTGTCCGGTCTACTTCGGGAACAACGGGCAGTCATCGCCCTCGTCGCTGCTCGAATTGTCTACGCCATAAACTGGCTCAACATAGGCGCGATCTTCTACCTGATGAGTGGCGACCTCCAAACCGGCGTCTCAGGCTTGGGAGCCTTGACCTCAAGCTTCTACCTAGGCGTAGGAATAATGCAGGTGCCGGGCGGAGTACTCGCGGCGAAATGGGGACCCAAGAAAACCGTGTCGCTAGGTGTCCTCGTCTCTTCTTTAGCCGTTCTAGGTACTTCCGTATCGTCAGCCATTCTTCAGGTCGCAATCCTTCGTTTCATTGTGGGAGCGGGAATGGCACTCGTGTTCGCGCCATCAGTAGTACTCATCACTAGACTTCTGGGAGGAAAATCAGGCACCGGCGTCGGACTCATCAATTCCGCATTCGACATTGGCGGTCTGTTCGGCCTCTTCGGATGGATTCTACTCGCATCAGTCACCGGCTGGCGCTCAACCCTCGTACTTAGCGGAGGACTCGGACTGCTTACAGGGCTTTTGGTAATTGCTCTCGTCCCGAAATACGGAGAAAATACTCAGTTCAGATTTTCCACCAGCAAGCTTGTCCGAATTCTGAGCGATAGAAACCTGATCGTGCTGGGGCTCGGATCCCTAGGTTCGAACCTAGGCAGCGTCCTAATCTCAAGCTTCATGGCATACTACCTACAGGCAAGTCTAGGAGAAACCGCCGCGATCGCGGGCATAGTCGCTGCGATGATCGTTGTCCTCCCTATCTACACATCTCTATGGGGAGGAAGACTCTATGATCGCACGAGAAAACCAAGGCGACTACTAATTCTCTCGGGATTGGGAATGACAACGGGACTCTTAGTGGCGGCAGCACCAACGCTCTCCGCCGCAGCCGCAGGAGCAGTACTGGGTGGGATAGCTGTCGGACCCGCATCTACGATCAATTTCGCCGCGGCCAAGGATCTCAGCAGAGTCGAGAAAGAGTATGAAGGCCTCACGATAGGTTGGGTGAACAGCATATCATTGACCGGGTCCTTCTGGCCTCCGTTGGTCTTCTCTTATTTCGCAAGATCATTCAACTACTCGGCTGCCTGGATAGCAGGCGCCGCCATGTGCTTCCTCCTACTAGTCCCCCTAATCTTCCTGCGAGAAGACCCATCAAGGTTCGCCAAGGTGAATTAATGGCTCGACCCGAAAACGATGCTTCAACACTCAACCATCTGTACGAGTACTACTGGCAGTTCACTCTCAAAGAGCATCCAACCTTCGCCACGTACCTAGGAGACCACCGCTACGACAATTGGCTAGAGGATGTCTCCTCCGAAGCCTACGAAAAACAAATCGAACAATTCAGAAAATTCCTTGCAGAACTAAAGGCGATCAAGAAACCCACTAAGCGAGAAGACCAGCTCAACTACGACCTCTTCAAAAGAGAACTCGCATTACAGATCGAAGGCGCAAAGTATCACCCGTACCTAATGCTCATAACTCAGCAGACCGGCCCACACATCGACCTCCCCCAACTCACCACCTACCATCCATTCAAGACTCTGCAAGACTACATGAACTACGTGAGTCGTCTGACACAGTTTCGCAGAGTCTTTGATCAGACCATAGCAAATCTCAGGACGGGAATAGAAAAAAAGACTGTTCAGGCTCGTAGCGTTGTCGAGAAGATCATTCCCCAACTGGAAGCCCAGATTGTCTCCGTAGCCGACAAGAGCGAACTCCACAAACCAGTCCGAGACATCCCTTCTGAAATTCCCACTGAGGGAGCTCGTAGAGTAGCAAAAGATGTCGATGAGGCTATCACCAACTACGTTGTCCCCGCTTATACAAAGCTCCTCAACTATGTCAGAGAAGAATACCTACCAAAATCCCGGCACCGTCCCGGCATATGGTCGATTCCCAACGGCCGAGCAATGTACGCCTATTACATCAGACTTCACACGACGACCAAACTCACCCCCAGCCAGATCCACCGTCTAGGCAAACGAGAACTTGTTCGCATCAACAAAGAGATCGAGGCAATACTGAGAAGGGTCCAGTTCAAAGGCAGCCTCCAACAATACAACGAAGCCTTACGTAAGGACAAATCGAATTTCTACACAACGGGACAAGAACTCCTTAGCGGGTTCAAGGAAATTCTCCGACAAATGGACACTAGACTCGCCCAGTTCTTTGGTCGGCTTCCCGAAGCCAAGTATGGATTCAGAGAAATTGAAGAATGGCGAGCGGACGCCGCTCCAGCAGCGTACTACTACCAACCACCCGAGGACCGCTCGAGACCCGGATACTTCTACGTCAACACGTACAAGCCTGAGACTCGGCCAAAATACATGATGGAGGCTCTCGCCTACCACGAAGCAGTGCCCGGACACCACCTCCAAATAGCAATCCAGGAGGAACTTACGAATCTTCCAAAGTTCCGGCGCAATGGCGGCTATACCGCCCTGGTCGAAGGTTGGGCACTCTACGCGGAATTGCTCGGCAAGGAAATGGGATTCTATAAGGACATCCTCTCAGACTATGGCCGTCTCACAGCAGAAGCCTGGCGAGCATCCCGACTCGTAGTCGATACTGGGATTCA
>Ga0070697_100001715_pt1 | contig 16736 bp, 17 predicted proteins | sample KBSK1501metaG_FD_65475 | JGI IMG/M metagenome (GOLD analysis project Ga0070697, IMG submission 65475) | Corn, switchgrass and miscanthus rhizosphere microbial communities from Kellogg Biological Station, Michigan, USA - KBS K1-50-1 metaG | ecosystem: Host-associated > Plants > Roots >...
CAGTGCGGAAAGTTGCGATTTGAATCATTCAACCCAAGAGTTATAACCCCTTGGCGGAACAGCTCCCAGAAAACTTCTAGGTATAATTCGCTATCCACTCGGTCGAGTGAGGGCCCCAATCCATCGCGCGGGCGGCCTTCTCGACGCGCAAAAACCTCCGCAATCCCAACCTTGATGTGCTCATACTGTTCCGCTGGGTATTGCACCTGCTCTCGACCCGCCAAAATGTCGAGAGCTACGCTTCTGATCTCTTCGTAACTATGTGGCACATTCAAGTCTTTCTGAAGAGCTAACCCATGTCTAGGCCGTCCCGCCTAAACCGGCGCCGAGCCGCTCACGAGCTGGCATTCCCACGATTTGCCGTGCGGATGAGTTCTTATTATAAGATGGCATATTACGGCCACTGACCACTGGGGCTCGCGGACGAGTGGGGATTACCAATGCAAAACGTTCCGGTTCTCCGTAGTGTCCATTTAGTGTCCACGGCCCGTTCTGCGAACGCAGAACCCAGAATCAAGCTTCTGTAGTCTCCCTAGTGTCCATTTAGTGTCCAGTCTGTATGGTTCGAGCGAGACGCTACGGAACTGGCGAGATTTAAGAGACTGCAACTAACTCTTAACGCTCCAAGCCTTTGCAGCTAAATCCCGTAAGAACAATAAGTTAGCGCCCTCAGCCTAGAAGAATTCGGCTTACAGGTCCGGCTGCCAAGCCATTAACTATCAGCTACTTACGAATGGAGCCTTGCCTTAGTGTCCTAGTTACGAGAATAGAATTCTAGGTCCCATCCACAATTTGCAGTGCGACGGCAGCCACGGGTCACAACTTAGCCCCGCGGAGATTCTCATCGCGACGCTAGAGAAAGAAGATACCCGGAAGAGGAAAATAGGAGTGTCAGCGGGGTACCCCGAGGATCAGGGACACTGATTGATGGTGAGGGTTATCGTCTGGCTATCGCCGGTATTGGTAGCGTCGCTGACGCCGAAAAAGACGGAATAGGTTCCCGTAACCGGGGAACTGCCGCTGAACACGCCGGTCGAAGGATCGGGCAAGATTCCGATCCAGAAGCCGGTAATGCCCCAGGTAAACGGCGCAAGGCCGCCAGTCTTGGTCGGGGTGAAAGTGTAAGGCTGATTCAGACACGCGTCGGGAAGATTGGGCGAACTGGTGATCTTCACCGGGTCAACTACTTGAATGGATTCCTGAACCGTTGTCGTCTGTCGTGGAGTGGCTGAGTCGGTTGCCTGTAGCGTAAAAGAGTAGGTGCCGTTCGCGGTAGCAATGCCGGTCAACGACCCGTTCGTCCCGAGAGCAATCCCGGGCGGAAGATTCCCCGCCGTCTTCGACCAGTTAACCGGTCCAATGCCGTTGGCCGCCGTCATCTGCTGGGAGTAATTGTGGGTGCGAGCGGCCGGAATAAGCGGAGGCGACGTAATACTCATCGGTGAAACCACACCCGAGACCCCCAGCGAGTAAACCATGTCAGGTCGCGCGTCGCCTCGCCAGTCAAGGACGTGAACATAGAATGTGGTCGCGGTGTTGGGCGCTCCCGGCACCTGGAAGTCGAGCGCCGAATTCAGCGAGGGCGACGCGCCGCCGATGTCGTCGTTGAGGCAGGACGAATTGAAGTTGCTGGTGGTGTCTCCCGGCTGGCGGCAGGTTGTGTAGCGGGTGCCACTGCCGTCAAGGATCTCAATCACCGTGTCCAGCAGGGATGGGCCTGCGCCCGCGGCCACGGTTTGAACATGCACGATGTTTCCTGGGCCGGCCAGGGAGACCAGCTTGTAATAGTCGTTATCGGCCGACAGCGGGGCGGTTCCAGGAGGGTCGATATAAGGACTGATCGAGGCCGTTGCGCCTTCATTGCCCACCGGGGTGGCGGTGACGATGGTGTCGTTGCGTCCTATCGGTTGGGCCACGCTCATATTCATGCTGCCGGTGACGCTCTGCGGTGGAGTGCTGGCATCGGTCACACTCACTGTCACCGAATAATTTCCCAACGTCGTGGGAGTGCCGCTGGTCTGGCCACTGTTCGGATCGATCAAGCTGATCCCGGGCGGCATCGATCCCGACACCACCGAAAAGTGATAGGGAGGCAATCCGCCAGTCGCAATCACCCTGCCACTGAAGGGACGATTCTGGAGCAGTCGATTGGGGAGCGAATTCGCAAGGGTCAGAGAGGGTGACACCACAGTGATCGTCACCGGCTCGGTCACCACTTCGGGGGGAGAAAACGAATCCTGGATGGTTAACGTGCTGACGAACACACCGGCGGTGAGCGCGGTGCCGGTGATTTGCCCGGTGGCGCCGTTAAGCAGCAGCCCGGGAGCAAGTGTTCCTGAGAGGCTGAAGCTATAGGGAAACACGCCGCCGGAAAATGACGGCTGGAACCCTCCGAAGATCTGATACTGTCCGACGGTCGCGCTTTGCGGACCCGCTGCCTGAAGTGGCGTGTTGGCAGTTACTGTGAAGCCCTTGGTCGCGGTATGGGGCGGTGAGGCGGAATCCACAACCTTGGCGTTGAAACCTGCCGTACCCCCGAAATTTGCGGTTCCCGAAAGCACTCCCGTGGCAGGATCGATGGAAAGTCCGGTCACGTATTGGGCCGTCGGTGAAACCGGCGAAATCGACCAGGTGAGAGCGCCGAACCCATTCTGCGCGGTCAGGGTCACGCTGTAAGGCTGTCCTGTCAGAGTACCGTGCAGAGATGAGTCGTTCACAATTGTCAGCGCCGGTCCTGGATTGTTGCCGCTCCCTGATCCCGAGGACGAGCCACCTCCTCCCCCGCATGCCATGGAAAAAAGCAGCAGCAGAACGCCGGCCGCGCTCGCCAGGGATCGCCGTCTCATGCGAAGACATCTTCCGCCGGCGCCAACGGCAGAACCACCGGCGTATCCAGCAGCCTGCCGCTGTCCTCATTCTGATCGAAGCGCGGGAACGGGGCGTTCATGATGATGTCAACGCCGTCGATCTGTTCTCCGGCGTGAACCGTGATGAAGTTGCGCTGGAGAGGAAAGTCGAAGGCCAATTCATCCGTGTTCCAGAACTCGGGAATAGTCACTGTCTGCGCCGGAGGGTTGATCGGCCCGACGCTGGAGCCTCCGGCGAATGCGGGATAGATCGATTCGATCTCAACCGTGTAGGTCCCCGGCGGAAGCGCCATCTCGTAGAACCCGATGAATGCCGGGTTGCGCGATCCGCTCGTGCTGCCGTTGCTGTTCTGGGAGGCGCCAGTGGTCACGCTCTGCCCGGGATTGCCGGTGAACAGGTAACCCGAAACCGCCGAAACTGCGACTCGCCGTGATTCGTCCTCTGGCGTTGACGGATCGTCCACCAGTCGCGCGATGACGTTTGCGCCCTGCGCGGCAGAGACGCCGTCGGCGAAGAAGATGGTGCCGGTGATGGTCCCGAAGTTCTGCACGGTGCTGGCATTCGGATAGAAGCTCGAGATCCACGCCAGCTCGTCGTGCGACAAGATCGGCAGACCGGCATCCTTCCGCGCCTGGCAGAGCAGGATGGGAAACATGAGCGGCAAACCCGCCAGCTCGTCCAGATCGCATGGTGAGGTGGGGTTGAGCAGTACGTTCAGATTGATCTGCGAGTGATCGAGTCCGAGAAAGTGCCCGATCTCGTGGGTAATGGCCTCATCAAAGCTGTTCTGCGGAAGCTCGAAGTTCGACGAGGACTGGACCTTGTCCTGGAACTGGCCATTGAGTGTGACGGCTGAGCTAACGATCATCCCGCTCGAGGCGTCGAGCGCGCACCCGCTGTTGAACCCGATGACGGCCGCCGGCAGCCCGAGACTGGCCATGAGTTTGCCGTCGGCGTCGAAGATGACCGGACTCTGCAAACCCGAATGGCACGAGCCCATCACGTCGTTGAACTGCTGCGCGGTCTTGAGGTCGCCTCCGGTGTAGCTTCCCGCTGGCAGCAACGCACCGGCGTTGGTGAAGGAAATGTTCGCGGTGGACACCGCCTGCCACACGCCAAACATGCTCTGCACTCGTTGCAGGCCCGCGTTGTGATCGATAACGACTGTTCCGGAGGGACTTACCGCCATCGGCCCCGGATCGACCCGATAGGCAATGGGCATCTTCGCCGGGTCCCAGGTAAAGGGCTTGCCATCTACTCCAAACCGGGGACGGCTTCCCACCGCCGGTCCTCCAACCACGAGGGGACCGCCGGCCGAGGCGATGGCCGACAGAAGGCATACGATCAACCCGCCAAGCGCAATACGGCACGGAAATGCCATCACTTCGAGACCTCAAGGCTGCGGATCGCTTCCACCAGATCGGCCAGGGGTACAGCGCCCCCTTGGGGCCTGCGAACCATCGCCGTCACCCGTGGAGAGAGCACGATGCCCCGCGCCTGCGCCCGCGCTTCGACCGACTGGAATAGCCCAAGGTTGCCCCGACCATTCAGCACCGTGGCCTCGCCCTTGGCGTCCCGTAAAATACGGAAGCGCCCCTGCTCCAGCCCTGCCGGGCTGGTCAAGCCGTATTCCGAAACGGGGCGAAGCAGTAAGAGCAATTCCTGTCCCTTGCGGTATTGCCCCGCGTCGAGCTGGTCGCGCAAATCCCACACGTACTGGCGGAACAGGATGGATTTTCGCGGCGATCCCTTCACTACCTCCGAGACGTTCATCGAAACCACGACCGTCATGAGATTGGCGAGCCGGGGATGCGGCTCGACCTTCGCCGAAGTCACAACTCCGCGGAAGATAACTTCCGCTTCCTGCGCCATCTGATCGAGACCCTGGGGAACAGTCAGGGCACCGCGCTGCCCAAAGCAGTTGGTAGCGATGGTGACTATCAGGACACTCATCACGATCGAGCGCCATACCTTACAAGCCATGCCGCGCAACATATCCTGAAAATGGAGATCTGAAAAGAAGTTGAGTTGCTGCTTCTGGTATGTCAGCCAGAAACTGGGCGGAGGGCGGGGGCCACATCGTGCGGATCGTCATGCTTTGAACTGCTGGGTTCGGCCAATTACTTCCGTCGCGATAATAAGCCCGTTCGACCCCGGTTGAACGGGAAACTGGGAGGTTCCGGGCACTCGCATTCGGAGCGAGTACTATCAGCACAGCCGCACTGTCGGGGACGGTGCCTTCATTCGTTCTCTTCCCAAGTCCTTCGCGCCCGGACCGAGGCAATATTGAAGCGGACGCCCTGATTATCCGCCGGGTTGAGCCACAACAACCGGTCAAGAACACGCTCGGCCTCCTCGAACCGTTCCAGTTTCCACAGGCACAGGCCGAAGCCGTGCATGCAGCGCAGGAACGGGCGGTTGTCGAGCCATCCCCAGGGCAACAGCCCATCGGCGAGGCTGCCCAGCGAGAGTTCGCCGATCCGCAGTCCCACCTCGTAGTGGCGCATCGCATCGCCGGGGATGTGGTCGAAGATGAGGTTACCGAGGTGAGCATGGGCGTCGAGGCAGCGGAGGTCGGACTCGCAAAGTTCCATGAGGATTTGGCATGCGGCCTCGTAATCACCCGCGCTCTCCAGGTCGTTGGAGCGGATAATGGGATCGCCATCCGGATCGTCGGGGTCGTCCATCGGAAGCAACTGCTCCATTTCGAATGACTGACGCGGTCCCCAGGCGATGATCGCCTTGGCTCGAGCGTCGAGAACTTCGCCTTCTTCACCCCAGTATTCCTCTTTCGGATCCCAGGTTCCCCGCTGCTCCAGCCGCAATGGTACGAGGCCGAGAGTGGCCACGTCTAACCGAGTCGATAGGATCTGTCCCGAGAGGTAGGAATGCCCGGCGTAACTCCACTGCTTGTGCGGCACGATTTTCGCGATCTCACCCGGCACAAGCTTCGAGAATCGAGGCGCGCGCAGCGTGACGACGCGCTCACTTTCCGGCAATCGGCACCGCGCCGCCTTCTTCTTCACGGAGAAAACGATCAGTTCGATGGGGGACGTCAGATCCAGATCGCCGGTCTTCGCTTTATATCGCCGATTGCCGCGCGAGGGTGCGGCACCTCCGGCTGGATAAGGATCGAGGCCCATCCATTTACGGTAGGCGGCCAAATAGCGAGACAGATTTGTGTTCGCGGGAAACGCTACTTCCGCCGCTGCGACGACGTGTTCGGAGCCATCCTCCCGCCGGCATCGCGCGGTCAGGCCGCGACGTTCGTTGCCGTCATAGTCGAAGGTGATCACCGCTACCGGCTCGCCGATCACAAATCCATCGGCCGGCAGGGAGAGCGCGTCTTCGAAAGCCTGGCGAAACGCCCAGAGTTGCTCGTCCTCGCCGTTTGCGTCAACGATGACTTCGTTGATCAGCGCGTCCAGTTCCATCAAATTCATCCTATGGCCTCACCAGTGTTGGGCAAGAATTGCGAGGTCTGAGCCAGGTCAGTCAAAACGGTATCTCCCAGTCCTCTTGCGCGGACAAATCTGTCGCCTCCCAATCCTCTGGGACAAAGACTTCCGCTTCTTCCGAATTGGATTGGGCGAAGACTTCCCTAGTCTCCCAGTCCCAGGTATGGGCAAAAACCAAGCCCGTGTCCTCCAACCTGCGCAGCAGTTCCGGATGCTTCTGCGCCAGGAATTTGAGTCTCCTGGTTTTGTAGGGCTTTATCCGGGCTACTTCCAGGACAATCTCGGCGAGACTGGCGACCTGCGGATTGTCCGACTTCGCCATTTGTCCCAGGCGAATCACATTCTTTTCGGAGATGTGCGACTGTTTGAGAAACCCGAAGATATCGTCCTGATCCTCGATGGCTCGGCGCTCGGTCTTCGGCTTGGCCTGGCAGCGCTTGCACACATGAATCTTGTGACCTTTGCCCGAGAACTGCTCGTTCGGCCGCTCACGCCCGCAGATCCTGCAGAAATGTCCCATACCGATCCCTTATGACTGAAACCACTCGACCGTATGCGCTTTGTGAGAGGGTATGGTGTGTTGCGCGACTGTGAATGTTGTTTCTTCAGCGCCAACCTCGCGGAGGACGTACAACTCGCCGCAACCCTTACACCTGACGGCCCAGTCCAGCTCATCATCGATTTTGTCACCCCCAAAATCAACCCTTTTCTGTCGCACCTTCTCTCCCACTCTCTCCCACCTTCCGGTCCAATCATCCCCTCTCAGCAGTCTCCGATCAAGAAGTGAGCTTCCAAGCGCCGTCGTTTCCCGGTCTCGTGCGTTTGTCCGTCACCGTCTCACAGCGCGATGTGTCCTGCAGTGCGGAAGCATTGATCACTGTCACTGAGAGCCTGGATGGGGCGGTGGGCCTTCTCTCTTCAATGCGCGCGGCTTACCGGGCTACACGTTTGAACGGGCCGCTGGGGAACTGTGGCGCTCGCGATTCGATGCCGAGCGGAACCTGATCGTCGTGAATAACGGGCATCGCGATTTTGTCTTCGCCACGCGCAGCCGCACCCTCCAGTTGCGGTATCTTGTGCGGCTCTATGTCAAGGAGTTGGTGCTCAAAAACTTTAGGGGACTGCCAGCCGAACGATTGATGGAGCGCCTGATTGAGCTCTCACTCTATGTGGAGGAGAAATTGAAAACTGCCTGAAGGGTTGTAACTGACTCAAGCGCCACTGCTTCGGGGCGGCAGTTCCTGTTCCACCCACCGCATGTCAGTACGACAACTTCGCCTCACGTCACCGCCCCTTGTAGTTGCACTGTCAGCACCCCGGACCGCGCAGCCGCGCTATCGCGGAAGTGGCGCACCGTTCTTCATATGCTGTCCATCGCACGCTGCAGCCTGGCGGCACGTCTCGCTTCTCTTTGCCCCCCTTCGACCCGACATCGCTCCTCGATAGAGACGACGTTGTCGGGAGTCGTCTTGCCAAAACGCTCGAAATAGAGTTGTTCGATGAACCGGGGCAGCGGCAGTTTCCAGGGTTCCTGCTTGTGGTTATCGATCTTGCCCAGTTTCGCCGGGTTCAATCCAAGCTCTCGGGCCATCTGTACCTGGCTGTGAGACAAATGACGGCGCCTTCGCGCATCGATCCATTCTTGCATTTGCCGATTTGTTTTGATTTTCTTCGACATACGCTATCGTATTCCTCGGGTAAAATCCCGTTTATGAAACCGTCGGGCGAGGCAAGCTCTGCTCTCTAGTTTCTGCCAAGTCCGACGGTGTTTGCAAGAATCGAAACGGGGAGAATCCAATCGAGTGGATCAGGCAAATACGATCATCATTAATCTAACATTCCGACTGCGCTGATGTGCGTTCACCCTTAATGAGAGACGTTCTTTATGGTAATCGAACAACAGATTTCTGCGCGTCGCGAAAGGGCTCACGGAAGCATCGTGCGCATTCTGACCCGGCCGGATGGGAACTTGTACGGAGATTATTCCGTACGCTCGGCCAGCAACAGACCTTACCGGGTAGCGATGCGAGGGCCGGGCCTGTTCGATAACTACTGTTCCTGTCCCGACTTTTCGGTCAACACCTTGGGAACATGCAAGCACATCGAGGCTCTGCTCGCTCGCTGGCGTCGGCGCCGCGGCAAGGCACTTGACCACGAGGTATTCAATCGCGCCAGGGCTTCGCTTTCGCTTCATTACGGTGACACTCTGAATGTGCGGCTTCGGCTCCCCCTCGCTCCCTCGGCGGCGCTGCAGGCGCTGGCTCAAGCCGTACTTGGCATCGTGATCAAAGATGAGGAGAACGGTAGCGGACTGGCAGGGAAACGCTTGTCGTAACTGCTGAACAATCAGGTCCTGGGATAGCGTTGACTTTGAAGTGAAGGATGCGCCTGCGGTCATGACTGATTCCTTGGGATCCATGCGGGCTTGACGGTTGTGACGCCGCTGTGACGCATTTGTGCGGCATACTGGCGAAGCCAGCACCTGTTCACGGGTTAGTATGTTTTCTATCAGGGGGGAGCGTCGTGCTGTGCCGCCCAGTTGAGATGCTGTGTCTCATGAGCCGCTGGACAAATTTTCGGCGGGCACTAGGCAACGGAAGGCCGGGCTGACTGAGTTCCTACTCTATAGAACAAAACCTTTCCGGAAGGATCGAGTTGCTGCAGGAAGTCAAAATCAATAACGTTACGGGTCAGCACCGCACATCCGTGTTTTCTGGCGGTCGCGAATAGTAACGCATCATTCAAGACGCGACGTCGCTGGTCTCTTCCATAGTCCTGCAGCCTGGCAAGCGTTCCAGATAGGATTCCGGCTTCACGCCAGATCTCAGAATCGGGTGTGATCGTCCTATAGCCGGGCCGCCGGTCGATTACAGCAACTACTTGCTCGATGATCTCGCGCGTTTGGGAATGAGCAGGCTCGAGCAGACCGCAGGTCGCCGCTAGTTCCGCGTCAGTGACCGGGGAATGCCATGCCTCGGTCGCCCGCAGCATCAGTTCACCGTTCTGGGGGAAGCGGCCTTGGAGAATGTCAATATAGACCGTTGTGTCGTAGAGCAACTTGGTGGGCCGGCTGCCGGTGGTGTCGATGAACTCAAGTTCCGATTCGGCTCGCGCTTTGAGTTGTGCTCGGTGTTTTTCGGGTTTGAGCCGTCTGAGCGTACCTTGAAACTCAGAAGTCAAGATCAGCCTCTCGATCAAGCACGCCGCGGCGAGAAAGTAGCCAGTCAGCGTAGTCGTCGGCAACCGCAATGTTGGCCAGGGCAACTTCGATCAGGTCAGTGTCAGAATCAATCCCAGTACGCTTCTTCGCTCTGATGACCAGGGCTTCCGGCATTCTTCCCCGTACCACCCGCGTGCGTTCACCGCGCAGTAGACCTTCCTTCTCGGCGATGACCATCACATCGCGCAGCTTCCTGGATCCGCTGATGTTGGCATGTTTCTTTCTTCGCGAGGAGCTCGATTGAACGCTATGCTTCATAGTCTTCTCCAAGGAAACAGCTCTGTCAAAGCTGTTTCCGTGTGGTACAAAATATTTACTATTGTAGTACACAATAGAGATCAGGGTTCTTGTAGGTCAGCCCAATCTCTTGTAGCTCAGCCTAATCAAAGAGGGGGCGTCAGAGTGCAGCCCTGGCCTCAAATGTGAGGACGATTTTCTTCAGAGTTTCCAGGCTATCTGTCTGGTCAAGCGACCGTAGGTTGAGTGAGCGTAAGACGTCCAATACCTCTGGACCAGTGCGGTCCAGCGTCGTCGGTCGTGTCGGTGCTGTTTGAAGAACCGCCTAAGCTGGCAAGCCGGCTGTTCAAGGGGGATCCGGAAATGCAAAAGGCGGTGGGCGGCGGCGATACAGTCGTCGAGGGCTGCCCGCGGCGTCGCAATATCGCGCTCGCCGTAGTCGTGCCTCATGTGCGGTCCGTTGCACGCTGCCGGCGGGTGGCACGTCTCTCTTCTCTTTTCGCTGCCTCGAGCCGACATCGCTCCTCGACAGACACGACGTTGTCGGGGGTAGTTTTGCCGAAGCGCTCAAAATTAAGTTGCTCGATGAACTGTGACAGTGGCAGTTTCCACGGCTCCTGCTTATGGTTATCGATCTTGCCCAGCTTCGCCGGGTTCAACCCAAGCTCTCGGGCCATTCTGTATCTGGCTGTGAGACAGATGGCGGCGCCGTCGCGCATCGATCCATGCTTGCATTTTCTGATTCGGCTTTTCGATTTTCCTGGGCATACGCTATGGTATTCCTCGAGGAAAGCAGTTGCCGTTTGTGAGACGGGTCGAGCGAGGCAAGATCTGCTCCTTAGTTTCTAGCAAGTCGGATGGTCGTAACCCTCGCGTATCAACCCGCCGACTGTTTTCGCGTCCATCGGCCGGTTGTAGTTCCAGCAAGGACTCTCCTGAGCCAACTCCTCTGAGTAAGCACGAGGGAGCAACGAGAACTACGGTGCGAAAAGACGCTGGGGCGGGATCCTGTCAATTTGGATCCATGCCGACAGGGTGCTCCTGTGCCTGTGGCTGCTCGCTATCCATTCTCTTCTTTGATCGCGATAAGAGGATTCCTATCACGCAGTCGAAGATCTGGAAGTAAAATCGCGAGAATCTGTTCTGGGAAGCAGGGTAAGAGGGATGCGGCCATCTTCGGTGATGGGACAGAGGGACGACCCGAAAGGAGCGCGTTCGAAGCGGTAGCAAGGGCCCGCCTCTGCTCGTTGAGAGTTTACAAGGAGCGACGGTCGGGCCGCCTACGATCTTCATTCGCCTACCGGAAACTCAGATAATCAAGCCCACAAGACTCCCACCTGACCCGATAGGCTGCTTGCCCTTTACATCTTCTTTTTTTTTGCACGCTTGCTCTTGTCTGCGGTACTGGGAGACAACTTGGCGGTGGGCAGGCGGCTTTGGGCGAGATCCAATCCGAACAGCTCAGAAAGGTCATCGCTGCGGAGGACATTTCCCGGAGCTGCTCCCTTTCTTGCCAGAGGAAAGTCCGCGCTAGCCTTGGTGATGAGTTCGTTTTCATCCAGTTGGTGAAGCCGGAAGAGGAGTTCGGGTTCCTTGTCCAGGCGCGCACCGATGCCGTAGAGTACGGCGGCGATATGCTTGCACATGAAAGCCCAGTCTGGACAACTGCACGAAAGTTGAATCTCCTTCGGCGAGGGGAACAATCCGGTCTTTTCTCTGCAAATCCGCTCCATGACTGCTTTGGAAAAACGCCCTTGCAGTAGTTCCACTAGAGAATCAATTGCGCCCGCGCAGTCTTTGCAGATGCATTTCCAGCGCGCTTTGCTTACCGGCGTGATTTTGATCGCGACTTGGTAGACTGACGAGCCGTAAACCAGCGCTTTCACTTCGCCCGAGGCAATCTGAAGATCGATGACCGAACCGTTGCGCACGTAGGTGCGCCCGCGCGGCAGTCGGTTTTGGAAATCACTGTAACGTTCCAAGTTCTCGCACCAGGCTTTTCCCCAGAAGGTCGTGGCAATTGTGCGGCCCTCAATCTTCACAGGCGAGACGGCATGACCCTTCTTCCTCAACCCCTCGATCTTGCGTAAACCTTGCAGCCGTCGCTGTGCGGACGACACGTAGGGTCGCCACCCCCAGTCGTAGTACACGATTACACCTCCGCCTGCGCGCTGTTTAGGTCGAGCGCGACGAGTTTCAATAATTCATCATCATTCATTTCTGTGAGCAAGGTATCGGCGCTGCCTTCCAGCAAGTCCCGGGAAAGTTGCTGCTTCGATTCAATGAGCTTGTCGATTTTTTCTTCCACGGTCCCACGGCAAACGAACTTGTGCACCAGCACGTTCTTGGCTTGGCCGATGCGGAAGGCACGGTCTGTCGCCTGATTCTCGACCGCCGGATTCCACCACCGGTCAAAGTGCACCACATGCGAGGCGGCGGTCAGGTTGAGTCCTGAGCCTCCCGCCTTCAGGGAAAGCACAAAGAACCCAATCGTCTCATCTCCCTGGAATTGACGCACCAGTTCTTTGCGCTTTCTCACCTCCGTCTCCCCGTGCAAAACCAGCCCGGACCGCCCGAACACCGATCCCAGAAACGCTGACAGCGGCTCAGTCACTTCGCGAAATTGGGTGAAGACCAGGACCTTCTCCTGTCTGGCGGCGATGACATCGGCAATGTCGCGCAGGCGGGCCCACTTGCCGCTGTCTTCCGGACTCCATTCGCCATCGCCCGACCACTGCGAGGGGTGGTTGCAGATCTGCTTGAACCGCATGAGGAACGCCAGTACCAGCCCCTTGCGCTGAATGCCTTTAACTCCCTCCAGTTGTTGCGTCAGCTCGTCGACTGCTCCCTGGTAGAGCGCCGCTTGCTTGGGGCTGAGCTGGCAGAACGCCTTAACCTCGGTCTTGTTCGGCAGATCGGCGATGACCGTCTTGTCGGTCTTCATGCGCCGCAGAATATACGGCCGCACCAGTTCGCGCAATGGGCGGAAGGGGTTATGGGATCTCGCGGCAAGGTGCTTAGTAAAACTCGTAAATTCCTTGGCCGAGCCGAGCAGGCCGGGATTGATGAAATCAAAGATAGACCAGAGATCGCCAAGCCGGTTCTCGATGGGAGTACCGGTGAGGGCGAACCGCACCGCTGCCTTCAGTTTCTTGGCCGCCTGGGTCTGCTTAGCAGAAGGATTCTTGATGGCTTGCGCTTCGTCGAGCACCAGCAGATTCCACGAGACATCGGCAAGCCAGGGAATCCGGAGCAGCGTGCCGTAGCTGGTGATGACCACATCCACATTCCGCAGTTGCTCTGCCGTCATGTTTTTTAATTCGTTGGCAGGAAGCTCGGAGGGATGTGCGATGATCGCTTTCAAACTCGGAGCGAAGCGCTCGATCTCCGCAGCCCAATTCGCCAGTAGCGAGGCAGGCGCGACCAACAGGCTTGGTTGTCGATGGCCGTTGGACTCGCGACGGAGCACGAGCAGCAGCGCCAGGACTTGAATGGTTTTTCCAAGTCCCATGTCATCGGCAAGGCAGGCTCCAAGGCCGAGCGTCGCGAGGAGATAGAGCCACCGCACGCCGACTTGCTGATAAGGGCGCAGCGTTCCCTTTAGTGCTGGGCCGGGCTCGACGCGGGCTAGACCCTCCGGGCTACGCAGTCCTTTCAGCGTTGCCGCCAGCCACGGCCCCGCGGCAACATGCGCCCATTCCGCCTCCGGCGAGGCGGAATCTCCATCGCCGCCCACCTCGGTACCGGCAAGCATGCGCATGGCCTCCCCGAAACTGATGCCTTGGGCGATGGCCTTGCGCTCAATCTCAGCGAAATGCGCCAGCGTTCGGCTTAGCCTTTGAGCGTCGACCTCGACCCAACGCCCGCGCACCAAGGCAAGGCCAGCGGACTTGCTGAGCAGTTCCTGAACCTCGGCCTCCGTAAGACTCTCGCCATCGAGAACCACTTCCATGCGGAAATCGAGAAGCGCATCCTGCCCCAGCCCCGATGGCGGCCTACCACCGACGGTGCCCGTCACTCGCGCGCGGGGAGGGCGGTTGCCTCGCCACGTGGCTGGCATCCGCACCACTACACCCGCGCCCTCCAATTGCGGCATATCGCTCAAAAGCTGCATCGCCTGCGCCGGCATCCACCGTAAGGGGTGGAAAATCTCTCCCGCGTCCACCATAGCCTTCAGCCAGGAGCAGCTCGCAGCGGCTCGCTGCACAGGAAGAAGCAGGGAGAGCAGGCGTTCCCGGTTCGCCGCGCCCGCATACTCACGCAAAGCCTCGCCGAGCGGGAGATGCTGCGCTTTGGCGTGTGCCGAGAGACGGGCCGTGTAGGTGGCAAGGAAAGCGAACGGCGCCACCTCGTCCCCGCGGTTTTCGGCAAGGTTGAAATGGACGCGACCGACCAGGTTCCAAGCCGGATTGCGGCGCTTCAGGAATTCCTCCACCCCACAGTTCGCTTCCGACAATTCGTCCCAAAACGATTGATCGAGCTCTTGCCAGAGATCCCTCAAGACCGCCGCTGTCAGATATTCAGCGCCGGTCACCGGCGGCGCAGCCAGCACGAACTGGTCGAACTCCGAGTTGGCGGGAACTGGAACGTGACCCTTGCTTTGCTTGGTGACGGCATCCGGTCGTGTGCAGATGGCCGTTACATACATTCCGGCAAATTCCCGCCAGTAGGACAGCGTGGCAGGAAGCGCCACGCCGATCTCATTCGCACCGAGTTGCAGGAGGCCGTGTCCCGATCCGCGGGCGAACGCGGTTCGAACCCGTTGTGCAAGCTCGGCGTCCACCGCCGCAGCGTCATTATCTTGCACTAGGGTCAATCGACCTTGAGGAGTGAGGATCGGAGCTACAGAGATCAGGGGCATGGTTCCGCTTTCAGATTAGCAAACTCTCGCATATCCGCTCGTGAACTTCGATCACCAGGTTGCTCGCGGACGATGGAAGCCGAATGGTCGCAGTCTAGATTAAGTAGGTCAAGAAGGACGGCGCCACGTTTCGAGCACGCGATCGACGTCCTCGCGAATCAAAGCGCGGGCCTGGTTGCGATCATAACCGCCCATCAGGAGCTGATCGTAGCGCGTCTGACCGTGGCGAATGTGCGCAACCACAGCGAGGGTCAGCGCATCCTCCTCGAGCGATCGGCCGGCGGCAGTGCGTCCTACCCGACCACTGCTCCGGCGCGCAGTGTGTTCTGCGATAGCTCGCGCTTCTCTGGCTGGACAACCGGGAAACAACGCGGATATCTTCTTCGCCATTTGCGCGACGAGGCCTTGATCATACTCGGCGCGGCGCTCCCTATCCCGTTCCCGACGCAACACCCGCAGTTCGCTGTCCGCCAGGCATTCCTCTTCGGCCTGGTCGAGCGCGGTTTCGGAAATCAAAATGCCCTGGCGTTCGTACCGCCGGCGCGCGCGGCTGAAACGCACGACTACCGCCGAAAGAGGGCTATACTTCCTAGCTCGGCGGGTGAGTGCGGCATCCCCGCTGGGAAGGTAGACAAGTTCATCGAGATCGGCGCAGCTCAAGCAGAGTCCGCGCTCGCCGTCCTTAAACAGCAAGTCTCCCTTCCACAGTGCCTTGTTACATTCGGAGCATGTGGACTCGCGGAGGATGGAGAACACAACCAAGTCCCGAGATGCTGCCATCGCTATGATCGGTTTCCTGAGCGCCCCGAAGGAGCACGCTTAATACTAAACCTGGGCGCAGTTGCCACAGGTTCACCCCAATCGTCTCGGACCGCCAAACTGTGACGCCGGTGTGACGCAAAACCTGCCATCACTACCAAAGTTCACATCATCGACACTTCACGGCGACTGATTCTAAGAATTCGGCTTACAGCTCCGGCTGCCACAAACTTCTACTTTCAATCACTGGCAAGAGCCAATAAAGCCCGCTTGTGACGCCGGCGTGACACGCTTGGGCAGCGGCAACGACATCCCTCTTTCTCTAGTACACACAGCCGGGCAGATTCGTTGATGTCGGACGTGCGCGCCACATGGTACCATTCCCGCGTGGGCGACTCCGCTTGCGTCCCGAGTGCTGCCTCGGCCGTCCCAACCACGACGGTTATTTCGCGGCATTCCGCCCTCGTCCGCATCACTCACTGGATCACGACCCTGTGCTTTTTTGCCCTGCTCATCAGCGGAGTTGAAATTGTGATCTCTCACCCCCGCTTCTATTGGGGCGAAACCGGCAACGATTTGACGCCACCGCTGTTCAAACTGCCGATACCTGCCTCGAGGGCATTGGTGCCGACCGGCTACGGGTACGTGCTGCCGGACCAGAACGGCTGGAGCCGGTATCTCCACTTTCAATCTGCCTGGGTGGTGGTATTGACCGGCTTACTGTATGTAATCTTCGGCTTGTTTACTGGCCATTTGCGGAAAGACTTGCTCCCGGGTAAGAACGATCTGTCGTGGCAGGCGTTCTCGACGACGCTCGCCGGCCATTTGCGCTTCGAGCGGCCGAGTGAGGCGGAAGTCTGGTCGTATAACGTGCTCCAGCGGCTCACTTACATGTTCGTGATCTTCGTTCTTTTCCCGTTAGTAATCTGGACGGGCCTGGCGATGTCTCCCGCCTTTGTTTCCGCGGTTCCGGCGACCGTCACTGTGCTCGGCGGCCAGCAATCGGCGCGCACGATTCACTTCTTCGTCTCCCTGTCTCTCCTGCTCTTCCTGCTGGTCCACGTGGTGATGGTTTGTCTTGCCGGATTCAGGCGCCGCATGCGAGCGATGATCACGGGCCGGGCCGCTACACCTATGGAGCACACATGAGCGATCTCTCACGTCGCAAACTGATCACGACCGGACTCTCGGCCACAGCGGGCGCATTGGGCCTGGGCGTGGCCGCGCGCATTGCGCAAAGCTATGGGCTGGTCCCGCCCGATCACGGCGGAATCTATGGTCTCGGCGAAACCCTGACCTATGCTTCCCAGCGTCTGCTCACGAGGCACTCCTT
>Ga0070697_100001717_pt1 | contig 16729 bp, 12 predicted proteins | sample KBSK1501metaG_FD_65475 | JGI IMG/M metagenome (GOLD analysis project Ga0070697, IMG submission 65475) | Corn, switchgrass and miscanthus rhizosphere microbial communities from Kellogg Biological Station, Michigan, USA - KBS K1-50-1 metaG | ecosystem: Host-associated > Plants > Roots >...
TGCAAGATTTTCGCAGTGAATTGCATTTCGCCACGATGCAAATCGTACTCGCGCAGGATGAGGCGCAGCGCCTGAATGGACAAAAAATAACCGCCGCCGGTGTCGCCAAGAATGTGTCCCCAGCCGCCGGCATTCTCAATTTTGTCGCCACGGCGCCCGGTCACTGAGGAGCCGCTTCCTGCACTGACCACAATTCCGTCGCTATGTTCGAGGGCGGCCGCGAGGCCGGATTCTCGATCGCTGCCAGTGACAATTTTGGCGTTTGGCCAGATTTCGGCGCAGAGCCGCAAAAGCGACTGTCGATCCTCGCTAGTCCCACAGCCTGCAAGAAAGATTCCTGCCCGATCAATCTCCCGTGGAAGTTCGCGGAAGATCGCTCTCAGGTGATCGGGTGTTTCCAATCGGAAGTTTGATGGCGGAAGTTTTCCTTGAGCGAGTATGCGCAATGGCGCGCCAGGGTCACCCTGCGATGGCAGGGTTAAAGGTCGCTCGACTAAAACCCAGGCGGTTTTGGTCCCGCCGCCTTCCACACCCAGGATTTTCTCAATGCGCTCCATTGCCGAGCATTCGACCGACTTATATCATCCCACATGACTGGGGAGGAAACGCAAGCGGCAAAACGTGTCGCGCAGTTGCATCGCGAAATCAAAGAACACGACCGCCATTATTATGAAGAAGCCGCGCCGGTAATTAGCGACCGTGAATACGACCGTCTCTACCGGGAACTTGTTGATCTTGAAGTCAGATTTCCGCAGCTTGTCGCATCCGATTCGCCAACGCAGCGCGTCGGTGGCAAGCCCCTCGAAGCCTTCGCGCAAATTCAGCATCGCCTGCCGATGCTCAGCCTCGACAACACTTATTCCGAAAAGGAAGTCGCCAATTTTTACCGGCGCATCACACGTCTTTTGCCTGACGAAAAGATTCCAGTCGTCATCGAGCCAAAAGTGGACGGCGTGGCCGTTTCGCTTCTCTACGAAAATGGAAAACTGCAATACGCGGCCACGCGCGGGGATGGGGTGATCGGCGACGACATCACTCAAAACGTTCGCACCATTCGATCGGTGCCGGAGCGGTTGCGTGGCGCGGCCCCGAAAATTTTCGAAGCGCGCGGCGAGGTTTACATGGACAAGCGCGGCTTCGAAAAATTGAACGAAGAACGAAGCGCGGTCGGTTTACCTTTGTTTGCAAACCCGCGAAACGCATCCGCAGGCTCCCTTAAACATCTCGATCCGAAAATTGTGGCGCAGCGGCCGTTGGGAATTGTGTTTTACGGAACCGGCGCGACCGAAGGCGTAGATGTCGACCTTCACTCGGAGATTTTTCCTTTGTTCAAGAAGCTCGGACTACCCTCAAGCGAACGCTGGTGGCTGGCCGATTCGGTTGAGGAAATTCTGAACGCGATCCGCGAGCTGGACAAAATTCGAGCTGATTTTGCATATCAAACCGACGGCGCAGTCGCGAAAGTCGATGAATTTGAGCAACGCGAGCGGCTCGGCTTCACCGCCAAATCGCCGCGTTGGGCGATCGCATACAAATACGCGGCCGAACGCGTCGAGACCCGCTTGATGGACATCATCGTTCAGGTCGGGCGCACTGGAATTCTCACGCCTGTGGCCGTGCTCGAGCCGGTGACGGTGAGCGGCAGCCGGGTTTCGCGTGCGACCTTGCACAACGAGGATGAAATCAAACGCAAGGACATCCGCATCGGTGACACCGTGGTGATCGAAAAGGCCGGCGACGTGATTCCCGCTGTGGTCGAAATTGTAAAATCAAAACGGCCGCGGAGCGCAAAGCCCTTCGATTTCTTCGAACACATTCACGGCAAATGCCCCGTGTGCGGCGGTCCGGTCAGGCGCGATCCGCAATTTGTGGCCTGGCGATGCGAAAATATTCAGTGCCCGGCGCAAACGACGCGGCGAGTGGAATTTTTCGCGGGACGCGGGGCGCTCGACATTGAAGCCGTAGGCGGAATTGTCGCCGACAAATTAGTCGAACGTGGTCTGGTGCGCGAGCCACTCGATTTGTTTGAATTGAAAATCGAGCAATTGGCGGAGTTGAATCTCGGCAGCGAAGGCGCGCCGCGAATCTTTGGCGAGAAAAATGCAACCAAAGCACTCAACGCGATTGAGCGCGCGCGTAATTTGCCGCTGTCGCGCTGGCTTTTTGCGCTGGCTATTCCCGACGTTGGCAAAACAACCGCGGCGCAACTCGCTCGTTTTCACGATGACATCCACGACGTCGCGCAGTCCCAACTACTTCGAGACGTTCTGCATTATCACGAGAAACGGGAGCGAAAAACAGAAACGAAAGAAATCGCCGAACGGCTGATTGGCGCCGGTTTCGCCGAACGATCGAAGAGTAAAAACGGAAGAGATCACGGAATTGTCACAGAAGTCGGGCCGGTCGTGGCGAGAAGCGTCCTCGATTTTTTTGAATCCGATACCGGCAACAAAATTCTGCGCCGGATGAAGCACCTCGGCATTTCTCCCAAGAGGGAAAAAATTTCGGCGAAAAAAGCGGCGGAGCTGCCGCTGGCCGGAAAAACTTTTGTGCTTACTGGCACGCTGCCATCAATGACTCGCGAAGAAGCGACCGCAAAGATCGAAACGCTTGGCGGCCATGTTAGCAGCAGCGTGAGCAAGAAAACCGATTACGTGGTGGCGGGGAAAGAGGCTGGCAGCAAACTCGATAAAGCGAAACAACTTGCCGTTCGCATTCTCAACGAGGCGGAATTTCGGAAAATGCTGGGGCGCTGACCGTGCTGCTGAACGTCAAGGCGTGCGCTGTACTTCAGAATCCAGCTTGAGCGGAATCGCCTGATTTGTCGGCGAGGCAATCAAGGGCGGACGCTGGCTAGCCGGATGCAGTTCAGCCTGTACATTAAAAGTCAGCTTTTCATTTCCGCGCATCACCGTAATCGGCACGGTGTCGCCGGCGGTGATGAAGAACGAGGCATCCAAGACGTCTTCCGGTTCGTGGACTTTTTTTCGTCCCACCTGCAAGAGAATGTCGCCAGGCTTGATTCCGGAACCGGCCGCCGGTGTGCCGTCCATAATCTGCGTCATTTCTGCGCGGGAACCTTCCACCTGTTTGGCAGCTTCCGAAACATTAATCCCCACCCAACCGTGCCTGGCCTCTCCGAAACGGACGAAATCACTCCGGATTTTCTCGGCCGCTTCAATTGGCACGGCGTAGCAGGCCGAATTGTTTTCCAGACTGCTGACCAGAATGCCCACGACCTCCCCTTTCATGTTCAAGAGCGGCGCGCCGGCCTCTCCCCGCTGTGTAGGCAGATTGACCCGCAGATGCGTAGTCGAAAAATAACGGCCGAGATATTTCCGATCAAATCCTGCGATCATTCCGAAATTTGGCGTTTCCGGCAAATCCAGCGGATAACCGATCGCAACAACAGGCGTTGCCACTTCCAGCTCCTCGGATTTTCCGATCGGCAGCGCGGGCGTTGCTACATCTGTTTTTAATATGGCCATACCACTACGGATGTCAGCCAAAACCTGGCGTGCGGGATATCTTTTGCCGTTGAAGTCGATCGTGAAATTTCCCGCTTCACCTCCGACCGTATAGGCAGTGTAAAGGGTTCCAGTAGGATCGATAAAAAATCCCGTGCCCGAAATTTCACAGTGCTCGTCAACACCGTGAATTTTGACCACAGCTTTGGCGGCCCGCTCGAAGACCTCCTTGACGTGGCTGATTGCCGTAGCGGATTCTTCCTGCGCGCGAACCAGGCGAACCAGACCAAATGCCGCGAATAGACTGAGCGCGAGCCGACAGAGCGACACAAAACGAAACCGGGAACGAAATTCCGGCGCGCGATTAAAATCGGAAAGTCGACTCATAACTCACGGGAACGCTATCGAGCACGTATCGCGGCGGGATGGCGGCCCGGTGAGTGTTGGCGCTTTCATTCAAACTGCGAAGCGGCTGCGCCCTGAAGATCCGCGTCGCCGCCGGAGATGCAAGCGTCCATTCTCCTTCGGCATTCACTGCTGTGGATAATGCCGGCCCGCTCTGGAGAGCGACGACATTGGCGGCCCCCGGTTCCTGATAAATCTTCAGCGAAATGACTGCGGCGCACACCAGCACGGCGGCAATAGCCGCTGGATAGGAGGTGAGCGAACGAACATCCAACCGGAATATGAAGCCCTGAGTGCGCTCCAGAAGGATCCGCCAGAGCGGTTCACGAAGCAATTCATCACGCTGCCGGCGATGAAACTCGTGCAGGAAATTTTCGAAGTAACCCGGCGGCGGTTGCTCGTACCGTTTCAGTCGAAGTAGCTTGCCGATTTCGTTGTCGTTAAATTCGTCCATTTCAGCGAGGGTTAACCAACGGGGTTTTTTCTGAATTCGTCCAGATAATTTTGCAGTTGCCGATTCGCGTAGAAGAGCCTGGAACGTACTGTTCCCTCCGAAACACGCAAGATTTTACTGATCTCCGAGTGGGGCATCCCCTGAATATGGAACATGGTGACCACGGCTCTGTGTTCATCAGACAATTTCATCATGGCCTCGTTCAATCTTCCCTGCAGTTCGGAAAGGTCTGCCTCCCGCACTGGGCTGCTCGTTGCGGTGAGCTCGAGAAACTCTTTGTCGTTTTGGATGCTGGTATCGACATCGTCCAGGCTGAGATGAAAACGCCGGCCGCGTTTTTTTAGAAAATTCAGTGTCATGTTTACCGCGATCGAGTGGATCCAGGTGTAAAAAGAAGACTTGCCACGGAAACCGCGGATCGCTTTGTAAGCTTTGGAAAAAATGTCCTGCAATAGGTCGTTGGTGTCCTCGTGGTTCGACGTCATGTTGTAAACCAGACCGTAAAGACGTGGCGTGTACTTGATGACGAGCTGATCGAACGCGGCCGCATCTCCCGATTGCGTGCGCGCCACCAACTGCTGGTCTTCGTCCGTTTTTGGCTGCTCCATCGCGTCGCGCTTAGATTTAGCACGAGCACCGAGACCCGACGATAACAAATCGGAAATCCGGCGAGCAGGCAGCGCGATAGACGGATTCATCTTCTTCAAACGGCCCCGCCAATTAATCAGCGGCGATCGCGCAGGGAAAGCAACCAGAGCAGGTTACCCAGCGCGGCGATGAACGCTGCTACGTAGGTGAGCGCCGCCGCATTAAGGACCTTGTTCACACCGGCGACTTCGCCGCCGGGCTGCACAATGCCCATTTGTTGCAGAATGATTTTCGCGCGCCGCGAGGCGTCAAACTCCACCGGCAGCGTGATGAGCTGAAAGACGAGCAAAATCAGATAGCAATAAATGCCGAGCGTAATCAATCCGGTAATGCGAAAAAACAGTCCGCCAAAAATCACGAACGGCAGCATTTGCGACGCAATCATCGTGACCGGCACAATGGCCATTCGCGCCTTGAGCGGTGCGTAAGCTTTGGCGTGCTGAATGGCGTGCCCGGTTTCATGCGCGGCGATGCCAAGCGCTGCGACCGAAGGCGTGTTGTAGACATTGCTCGAGAGGCAGAGCTTCTTGCTCGTCGGATCGTAATGATCCCCCAAGAAATCGTTCGTCTCGACAACATCGACATCGTGAATTTGCGCCGCTTCGAGAATTTCACGCGCGCATTCCGCACCGGTGATATTCGAGCTCGCGCGCACCTCGCCCCATTTTCGAAATGCACTGCTCACCCGAATTTGGGCCCAAATCCCGATGATCAACGGCACGCCAATATAAAGCAGCCAATGAGATCCAAAACCGAATCCGTAAGGATAAAACATGCCTGTCTTAAGTGTGTCTAGGAAACTTAGACGCGCAACCGCGCGCTTCGTTCATTGGTCGATCGAGCAGTCCCTGCTCAACGGACCAGCCGATCCACCTCAAATTTCCAGTTGCTTTGGAAAGCGCGATAGAATTTTGCAGCCGGTTTTGGTGACAACGACTACATCTTCCTGACGGGCTCCGCCTAAGCCCGGATAATACAACCCGGGTTCGACCGTCAGTGCTTGTCGATCTTTCAGAGTCACTTTCTGCAGGCGTGGATATTCGTGGATCTCGAGACCAAGTCCGTGACCGGTGCCGTGAAAGAAACCGACGTTTTTTCCCTTGCGCACTTCGGTTGGAAAACCGCGTTTGGCGAAGAGTTCTTGGATTGCTTTGTGAATCGTCATTCCTTCCACGCCCGCCTTGATTCTTTTCAATGCGAGCGCTTGGCCGGCCTTTACTGCCTCCCAAAGTTTGCGTTGCGCCTCGCTCGCGCGACCGCGCAGAACCGTACGGGTCATGTCGCCAAAATAGCCAGTCTTCGCGTCCCGCGGGAAGACATCCAGAATAATCAGTGAATTCGCGTAAAGCGGACCAAAGCCGCGCTCATGCGGATCGCACGCCTGATCGCCACCTGCGACAATTGTGCCGGTTGGAATTCCGCCCGCGTGTAAAATCGTAGAATCAATTTCTGCGCGCAGCATCTCCGAAGTCAGAGTTTTGCCGCTCCAGCGCAATCGTTTTCCAGGGCCAGGTTTCGACGCTTTCAAAACTTCAATCGCGCGTTTGAGTCCCTTTTCCGTAATTCGCAAGGCGCGCCCGATCATTTCAACTTCGTTCTCGGATTTCGCTTCGCGTTCCGGCCAGAAAAGCCCGTTCGTCGCCTGAACACGGATTTTATTTGCAGCAAGTTCCTGCGCATAACCGAGCGGAAAATTTGCCGGAACAATTGTCGATCTTACGCCGCGTTTTCGGAGAAAATGCGCAAGAACTTTTTCATAAGGCGGCGCTTCCTTCGATTTTCCCTGCACTTCGCGCTCTACCTGATTGAAGGAAACAAATTCATCCGCTTCGGCCTGCTTGCGCCCGCGATCGATTTCCAGATCACTTAAAACAAGCGTGCGCTTGCCGTTTCTCTGCAGGTAAATGAATGGATCAGGCGCCCAAAACCTCGTCGCGTAGAGCATGTCCGGATCAGTCTCGCTGGCAGCGACGATTAAACGAGTTTGGGTTTTGGATTTTCGATTTCTGGTTTTCATTCAACTCCTTCTTACTTCCAGCTGTCTTCGCAAAATCCAGTGGAGCAGGGCCAGCAATCCAAGCGTCGAGGCAATCAACACAAACGTATTGAAAACGAACACGCCGATTTTAACCCCGAAGTAATTCTTTTGTGCGCCGAAGAAAACGTTCGGCCGGTTGCCGCGGCGATAATCGCTTTGCTCCATCTCGGCGTTTGAGATCAGATCGGAAACTTTTTGGTTCACATAAATCTGTTCGGCTGTAACCGGACCAGTCGCATTGTTGAAGAGAGCACGGTCGAACGGCCGTTTACGATCGAGGATCTGATCCACCATGGTCAGGTAATGATCGAGCTCGCTGACGGAATTGGCTTCGAGGCCGGAAAGCAGAGCGAGCGTTTCCTTTAGCTCCTCCAGCCGTTTATTTTCGGCAGGATCTTGTCGACGCTCCGCAACAATCCGGTCGATCTCCCGCTGCGTCCGATCTTGTCGGCTGGTAAGCGGGTTGAGCTTGGCTTGCGCGACGATCATTTCTTCATAGGACCAACGCATGCCAATGAATTGACAAACAAATGGCACCTGCAGTTTGCTCTCCATCTTCTTGCCCTGGTCCATGCTCGGATGTTCGGAGAACCAGTGTGACAGCGTATAAAGAAGGGCCAGGTTCCGGTTCATGTCCTCATATTTAATGAGAGCGCCGCCCATGATAATCTGCGGAATTAAGACGAGTGGGACGATGTTGGCGGCAGTCTTTGGATCGGCAACGAGCGAAGAGATCACGAGGCCAAGTGATATGCCACCCATGGCTGTCATCAACATGATCCCGAGATCGATCCAAAACATCCCGCGGATCTGCAGGACGTAATTGCCGATCAGGACAAAAAGCACGCATTGAATCAGCGCAAAAATTCCGAGAGTGAGCGTTTTCGAGATCACGTAGTAAGAGAGGCGAACATTCAGATTGCGCTCGCGTTGCAGGACGGCCCGATCGCGAATGATATCGTCGGCGCTATTGGTCAAGCCGAGAAACATCGCGACGATCAGGCCGAGGAACAAAAACGTCGGGATGTGATAAGCCGAGGCGAAATCGTACTGGCCACTCTCGGAGTAACGCAGAATCGTTGCGATGAGAAACGCCAGCACAGGCGAAACGCCAATGGTGATGACGAGGTTGGCCCGATTACGCAGTTTGCTCATAAAAGCGCGGCGCAACAGCGTGCGGAATTGGGTCCACTCGTCGTGCCAGCGAAATGGCAGGCGTTTTCTTTGGATCGGGGCTGCGGGAACCGGTGCGCCCGGTTCTTTGCGCAGAGAAACTTGCTTGACGTCCTGGATCAATCGAAACGCTTCGTATTTGTCGCGCCAGAATTCCGGCGAATAACGGCGCGCCGCGATGAGCTGCCCACGACTGTTTTCTTCGTAAATAATGTCGCCGCTGATATCGCGCAACGGTGTCTCGAGCACGTCAAAAATGAATTCGGGGCGCGTTGTTCCGCATGACGGACATGCGCCCAGTTCGGCACCGAACTGATGTTGATGTTCTGCTTCGGCAAAATAGCGAAGCATGTCCGAGGGCGTTCCGAAAAAGACAAGCCGGCCGCCTTTATCGAGCAGGATCGCCTTGTGAAACATCTGAAAGAGTTTCGAGCTGGGCTGGTGAATGGTGACAATGATGATCTTGTTGTGCGCCATGCCGCGAATGATCTCGATCACGTGTTCGGAGTCTTTCGAGGAGAGGCCGGAAGTCGGTTCGTCGAAAAGATAAACGTCCGACATCCCGATCATATCGAGCCCGATGTTGAGACGTTTGCGCTCGCCCCCGCTCAATGTCTTCTTCTCCGCGCTGCCCACGACGGCGTCCCGGCGTTCGCCCAAACCGAGCTCGATCAGTTTCGCGTCCAGGCGCCGAGTGCGATCGCGTCGTGAGAGGTGCGGTGAACGAATCGCCGCCGCAAACTGCAGGTTTTCGCCGATCGTGAGATGTTCGTCGAACGCGTCTTGCTGCGGCATGTAACTGACGTAGTGCTTGAGTGCGTCGAGGTCCGAGTAAAGCGATTGTCCATTGAGGATGACCTCGCCGCTGGTCGGCTGAAGTTGTCCGGCAAGCACTCTCAGGAGGGTGCTTTTTCCCGAACCACTTGCGCCCATCACGCAAACGAGCTCGCCGCGAGTGACTCCGAAGGAAATTCCCTCCAGCCCGATTTCGCCGTTACTGAAGCGATGAGTGACTTCATTCACCTCGAGCGAGCGAATGATATTGCGCTCTTCCTCGATGATTCGTTCCGAAAAATTGCAACGAAGAAATTGTCCGACGTCGATTCGGATTGTGTCGCCATCCTTCAGCGGCGCGGTTGTCCGCACGGCGGTGTCGCCCACCAGGATCGGGCGATCGGCTTCGATCACCTCAAGCAGGCCGACCCGCTGATCGTAATCGCAAAAAATCTTCAACAGCACATCGCCGCTCGTCCCCGGTGAAAGCAAAATATCGCCAGCTTCCAGCCGACTCGGATCGTTCGAAACCAAATATTCGGACTTGGAGGCTTTAAGTTGAAACCGGCCGCCCAAAGCACGAGCCCGCCGGCGCAGATCGATCAAATCCATCTCGCTGTCGTTGTGGAAAATGATCCTGTCTTCCAAAGCCGCTTCGACCTGCGTCCCGGCCATCAGTTTCGTCCCCTTCAGCTCAGCATCGACATCGCGCAATGCTTTCACCCGCACCTTCAAGCCGAAACTAATCCGGAGCGAGCTTTCGCGCGTCCGCGAGCGCTCCAGTTCCACTTCATCCGAGTCCTTGTTTACCCGGATGAAAATCTGCGGAAGCGAAACATTCTTCTTGGCGTTGAAATATTGCGCCAGCTCCTGATAACTGAGCACCTGATCGCCAACCAGAATCCGCTGGCCAGGGTAAATTCGGCAGAACCCCCCACGCACCAGCGGCCGTCCTCGCACCGACACGTTCTGCCCGCTGTAATTTTTCAGCAAAATGAGATCACGATAGCGGAATGCCATCAAGCGATCATTGCCGTCGAGGTTCTTAAGGGTCACATCTGCCTTCCCATTTGTGCCGAACGAGAGCGACTCCAGGGGCGACGCGCCCCGCTGGTAGATCGACGGATCGGAGTCCTCCGATGCATTAAGTTGGTAAACAATGTCGATGGCTTGCGCGGCCATGCCGAGCTGTGACATGAACGAATAGAACGCGACGACTTGCTCCTGCTTCAATCCCGCCTGGGAGATCAGGTCGTAAAGCTGAACTCCGAGCATAATCTTGCGCTCTGTGCTCAGTTGTGCGCCGAGTTTCTGCGCCATCGCCGCGAGGTCCTGCCGCTCGTAAAGCGCCTGCCGGAACAACTGTCGCAGTTCCGAGTAAACCGCCTCCGGATAATCATAACGCAAAAAACCGAGACTTGAGTCGATCTCTTCCTCAAGCAGAACGCCATCGGCCTTCGTGAAACTTGCCAGCACTTGAATCAACAGAGGCAGCAGGTTTGGCCCTTCCGAGACACTGCGGGGCTTGCGCAAGGCGCGGCGCATCAGACGGCGGCCGGTCCGCCGCACGCGATAGGCAAGCGGTGTAACGCGCTGCACGGCGCGGTCGATTTTATCTGCAACCGATGAAACCAGTTCTGTCATTTCAATGTTCGAGTTTAAATTTTACCTGAAACCGACGAGCGACGCAATCTGCAGCCACGATATATAGGGAAGAGGCTGCGGTGTCTCCGACTCCTTTAATAATTCAACGTTTCAACTCTCGCGGTGTCGATCTTTTCACTATTCATTTATCACCACTCACCTTTTGCCCAAAACCGCCCTGCTCTTTGCATTGAAAAACCGTTCATGGTAACCTGCATTTGCGCGTAAAGCGTTTTAATTCCATGCCTCAACCCGATCGTAACTCTAACAAGGAGAATAAATCCCGCGGGAACGAGCCCAATTTTAACTGGCGCGGCGTCATCCTCATCGTAGTCGCCTTCAGCTTCATTGCGCTCGCGATGCTCTTTTATCGCGGAGGGATGCAACCGGTCGAAGACGTTCCCTATAATCGCTTCCTCGAACTCCTCGACAACAAGCAGATCGTCACCGATAAAAATTACCCGCTTCAACTCGTGGTTGAGGACGGCCGGCCGACCCAAACCTTGCGCGGCGCTTACATCCGCCAGGGAGTCGGCTCAGCGCCTGCGCAGCAGGTTCCATTTCGGACCACGATTTATTTGAGCTTTACGAACAATCTGCAGGAAAAACTCGCAGCCGCCGGCATTCAACCGGCCATTAAAACGGAATCTAATGTCCTGGCCCAAACCGTGGTCGGTTTTCTCCCGATCGCTCTTTTCCTCCTCGTGCTTTACTTCCTTTTCCGTCAGCAAATCCGCATGGCTGGCAAAGGCGCTCTCAATTTCGGGAAATCAAAAGCGCGGATGCTCGCGCGGGACAAGAATAAAATCACATTTCGCGATGTCGCCGGCGTAGAGGAAGCAAAGGACGAAGTGCAGGAGCTCGTCGAGTTTTTGCGCGACCCGAAAAAATTCCAGAAGCTCGGCGGCCGCATTCCCAAGGGCGTTCTCCTGGTCGGACCGCCTGGCACCGGCAAAACTTTGTTAGCTCGCGCTATCGCAGGCGAGGCAGATGTTCCATTCTTCTCAATCAGCGGCTCGGATTTTGTTGAGATGTTTGTCGGGGTCGGCGCCTCGCGCGTCCGCGACATGTTCGAGCAAGGCAAAAAATCCGCGCCTTGCATCATTTTCATCGATGAGATCGACGCCGTCGGGCGCCATCGCGGTCACGGCGTCGGCGGCGGGCACGACGAGCGCGAGCAAACGTTGAATGCGTTGCTCGTCGAGATGGACGGCTTCGATACGCAGGAAGGCGTGATCATCATCGCGGCAACGAACCGCCCCGACGTTCTCGATCCTGCGCTGCTGCGACCGGGGCGCTTTGATCGGCAAATCACCGTCAATCTGCCGGACGTAAAAGGCCGTGAGGAAATTCTCCGCGTGCACGCTAAGAAAGTGAAACTGGCGGAAGGTGTCGATCTTGCCGTGGTCGCGCGCGGCACTCCGGGTTACTCCGGTGCCGAGCTGGCCAACGTGATCAACGAAGCGGCGCTGCTCGCCGCGCGGCGCGGCTTAAAAGGAATCACTCTGGCAGAGTTGGAAGAAGCGCGCGACAAGGTCCGCTGGGGCAAGGAGCGCCGCAGTCTCGCGCTCAGCGAAAAGGAGAAAACGAACACGGCCTATCACGAGGCTGGTCACGCACTGTTGTTGGAACTATTGCCGCACACCGAGCCACTACACAAAGTCACGATCATTCCCCGCGGCCCATCGCTCGGATCGACAATGTGGTTGCCAGAGGAAGACAAATATACGAACCGCAAAAACGAATTGCTCGCCGGTCTGGCCGTCAGCATGGGTGGACGCGTTGCCGAAGAAATAGTGTTCGGCGACATTACCAATGGCGCGCGCGGCGATATCAAAATGGCAACAGCGATCGCGCGGCGCATGGTCTGTGAATGGGGCATGAGCGAAAAAATGGGCATGGTCGAATATGGCGACCATGAAGATTACGTTTTTCTCGGCCGCGACATTTCGCGCGCGCGCGATTACAGCGAGGCAACCGCGGAACAGATTGATCAGGAAGTAAAAAAGCTACTCGACGACGCGTATCAACTGGCGAAGAAGACACTCACTGCCAACCGCGACAAGCTCGAGGTAATCGCAAAGGCACTCCTGGAATTCGAAACTCTCGACGGCTCGCAACTTAAAGAGATCGTCGAGCACGGTCGCTTGATCAATCCGCCAGGTAGAGCCACACCGCCGGACGGTCAAAAAATGCCGCCGGAAAAACCGCCCAAGCAAGTCGTTGCCGCGCCCGACGTCACCCCGCCACTTCCCGGCGCTCTCGGCGGCGCGCCAGCGTAAATTCTTGCGCGTCTCGTCGTGAGATTCGCCGGTTAGATCGAATTATTCGGCCTAATTCTTGCTAGGCCTAATGCGCGCGCACATCGCCATGCTCGCTGCCCTCACGAGCTTTAGCATCACGAACCTGCTCGCAAGTGACCGCGAGGAGCAGTTGCGTGCTGCTCTGCGCGCATGGCAGCCTGGGTTTTTCCGCGGTGACATTGTCGTTCGTGGGCCGCTGAGCGTTGCCGCGGTCGAACGCAAGGGATTGCAAGAGATCCGAAGCTGTCATCATTGCCCACAGGTCCCCTTTGGCTACGCGAATCGCTACTGGAACCGATTCAAGCGCGAGGTCAGACCTGGCGACGCCTTGATTTTCTTTCACTCAGAGCGCAAGGGAGAATTCGGCCTACTTGAAGGCTACGCCATTATCCGAAATGGTAAGGTATGGAAGTCCATGGTTGGCAAGATCAGCTGAAAAGACCTAACATGCGATGCAGCCGACGGCTACCCGCTGCGCGATCACGTTTTTCAATGACTAAAACACTTCCACTTCGATTGGCACTCGCTCCCGGTAGCCGTCGCTGATCTTATTCTCGTTAGGAATTCTGCGACCTCTTTCGCATGTTTCGGACTTTTTAAGAAACAAACTCCAGCTTCATCGACGTGAACCGCACGAGAATGAGAAAGCCGGATGGGGGCGGAATCCACGTCAAACGGATTTCTGCGGAGCGTGTCAGTTAAATCGCAATGTATTTGAGTAAAGAGCGCGTGGAATGTTTGAAACGCTGGAGGTTTGGGTAGCTTCGACTCTCCTCAATTTGAAAACAACGAATTACATTCATAAATCCAACAATGATGTGACTCCGCCCAAAAAATGAATTATTAGCATGAAAGAGCGTTGCGCTTTTCAAATCGCTTGGTCTGTGAAAAGAAGGCAACATAAAAGCGCCTGATGGTGCGCGAAATCTTAGACGAGGAAGTTGTGAAAAGGTGAAGTGATCGCACCCGAAGAGCGAAAGATAGAAGGAAGATGGTGGGTGGGAGGAAGTAGCGGCCCTTCCTATTTCGGAACGCTTACGTCTTCACGCAAGAAGTTACAGCTGATCGTCAAAATTCCGCAGGATTTGACGATCGACGAAGCAATGCTTCAAACCGTCGACGCTCCAGATATTCCGCCGGACGTCATTCTCGGACGGAACGCACATAACCAACCAATCACTTTGTTTGGCTGTTTTTGTCGTCCCGAAACCCGCGAAGGGCTTAAAACCTTACGAATCGATGCCATCGCCGCGATTGATGGACTGGAGGTCGCGGACTGGAACCAGCCAGCGATTCGGACGGCGTTGATCCAGATCGACCCCATCAGTATCTGGCTTGGTGGACAAGCGTTAATCGCGACGAATAAAAACGGAAAAGAAGGTTTTACATTGCCGTCTGCAACCGACCTATCTTTCCAAATTTCAGAGGGCGTGGAACTCGGTATTTGGTGCAGCACCGGGATAAGCTCGTCCCAAGAAAAAGTTTCGTTTGCGCAGGGCAGTTCGGTTTGGCTCCAGTTCGATCGGCCGCGATCGGTCCAAGAAATCTCAGACGATTGGGTTCCTTGGGTTGATCGCCTTTTCTCCTTGCTTATCGGATCGGGAATTCGACATCAGTCGGTGACCTGTCACGAAGATAAATTTTTTGGCGAGAATTCGAAGCCACTAGGCAAGAAAGGAGAACTCATACGGAAGGGCGGTCGAGCACCAACGCGTGCCGACGAGATCAGCCTCTGGGATATGGTTACCCGCTATTCCGAGTTGTCCGATAATTTCGGAAAAATCATAGCCAAATGGACTGAAGTCGCTGATCGCTACGAAGCACTCGTTGACCTATTCTCGATCGCGGCCTTCAATCGATCGCTTCACACCCAAGCGGAGTTTCTGTTTCTCGTCCAAGCGCTCGAGGTCTATCACGCTCGCTCTCCGTCGTTTGATTCCATGCTCGTCGCTAAAGACGCTCATAAAGCTCGAGTTGAACGGGCCGTAACCGCAGTCCCTGACGATCTTAAAGACTGGGTCGAGCGAACTCTTCGAGCTGCAAACAACAAACATCTCGATGTGCGTTTGTCAGAGATCTTCAAGCTCCATCTAAACGAGAGCACGAAGATCTTCGGCTGCGATCCTAGCTTGGCTGAGAAAATCAGATACACGCGCAATCATCTAACGCATCACACGGGCGATGAGACATCCCCGAAACTTCTAACACGCAACCACCTAGTGCAGGTTAGCTGGAACCTTCGCACGTTCATTTGGGTGTGCCTTCTAAAGGAAATCGGAGTGTGCGGCGCTCCCATCGATCGGTTAATTCGAAAGTATGAAGCGCACTTCGTCAGCTTGAATTAGCTGTCGCCAAATCGTGCGTTTAATTCTGCGTGGCGTGCATGTGTTCACCATGCGGCCGAAACTCTCGCTTCTTCGTAACCCGAACTTTCTTGCCTGGCACAAGCGAAATGTAACACGGCACAAAACCGCTGCAGCGTGTCTTCGCGTCGCTTAATCAGGCTCGTTGATCGCGAAGCTCTTTCGCACGCAACCGGACTCGGTTAAGCGCGTCTAGACCGTACTCATTTCGGAAGTAGTCATCCATCATTTTCTCTATCTCCTCATCGTGGCTAGGGAAGATGACGCGGCGTCCAACCTCTCTGTACGTTTCGAAGAGCAAACGGTCTTGCTCGAATAAATCGGCCTCCTCTTGCATCTGATACCGACGCAGGACGAATGCAAAGACAGTATCAGCGACGCGCTCTAAAACTCGCCCGAATTCGTTAGTGAGATCTCGGTAGTCTTGCGGGCCCTCATGCTGCATCTCCCAGAACTCGCCTTCAGCCAATCCTTCACGGCGGCGGATGGTGTCCATGCGAGCGGAAAGTTCAGCACAGGTATCCTTGTCCGCTGCAACCGTCTCGGCATCTTGAGCGACATGTCCAGCGCCAAAAGCTGCGTAAAACGTTCTAACCTCAGGCGCGAGCCTGTCTCTACGAGACAATTCGCGAGCCTGAACCATCAGGAGATGGGCGAGTCTAGCATCGGTCGTCGGTGTCTTCGCATCGAACGGTATTGCGAGAAGCGATGAAATCTCATTTGCGACCGCGAGTATGTTGTCTTCCGCGCGTTGGAGATCGCGATCAATTGCATCTTCCTGCATTGCAAAAAGGATTTGGAGGGTCTCAGACGGAGTCTTGCTCATACGGCAAAAGCTTGGGCAAAAACTCAACGCAGTCCATCTTGTGCTTCTACGGCTAGCAGTTTCAGCCGAAGCGGTAGCGGATAGCGGCCTGAAAAGGAGGACGAAAAAAATTAAAAATAAAGCTTGCCTGTGGCCTTGTGTTATAGTTAACTATATCACTATATGAGGCCCGGTGGAACACAGGATGCAAAGTGAATGGAACGATGGTCAGCCGATTTATCGACAGCTTCGGGATCGTGTCGTCGCCATGATTCTCGACGGCGTGCTCAACGAAGGCGATCCGCTGCCGTCGGTGCGCACTGTCGCGGCCGAGTATCGAGTCAATCCGCTTACGGTTCTGAAGGCCTATCAACAACTGGTCGGCGAGCAACTCGTCGAGACGAAGCGCGGTCTCGGCATGTTCGTCAAAGCCGGCGCGCGCAATCTGTTGCTCAAAGGCGAACGCCAGAAATTTCTCGCGGAGCACTGGCCCAGAGTCCACGCAACGATTCAGCGGCTCGGCCTGACACCGAAAGAACTGCTGGATGCAGCCGCAAACCATCAGTCGTCAAAAACTGGAAAGGAGAAGCGCTGAAGCCATGGCTTGCATAGAAGCACGCGGTCTCCGCAAAGTTTTCGGCACAACCGTCGCGCT
>Ga0070697_100001721_pt1 | contig 16715 bp, 14 predicted proteins | sample KBSK1501metaG_FD_65475 | JGI IMG/M metagenome (GOLD analysis project Ga0070697, IMG submission 65475) | Corn, switchgrass and miscanthus rhizosphere microbial communities from Kellogg Biological Station, Michigan, USA - KBS K1-50-1 metaG | ecosystem: Host-associated > Plants > Roots >...
TCGGTAGTTTGCGCCGCGTCTTATGAAGCAAGACGCTTTGGCGTGCGTTCGGCCATGCCGGCTGTTCGCGCGGAACGCCTTTGCCCTAACGCCGTATTCCTGGCCCCGGATTTCCCGCGCTATCGGGTTGTCTCGCGCCAGGTGCACGAAATCTTCAAGCGCCACACCGACCTGATCGAACCTTTGTCGCTTGACGAAGCATATCTCGATGTTTCGGACAATAAGACGGGCCTGCCCACCGCTACGCAAGTCGCGCGCACCATTCGCCAACAAATCCGCGAGGAATTGAACTTGACGGCCTCGGCCGGCGTAGCGCCGAACAAATTTCTCGCTAAGATCGCTTCTGACTGGCGAAAGCCCGATGGGCTCTTCGTGATTCAACCAGACGAGGTAGATTCATTCTTGTCGCCCCTGCCGGTCGGTCGTCTGCCCGGCGTAGGCAAGGTCACGGAGGAAAAGCTGAAGGGCCTTAGCGTACAAACTGTCGCAGATTTGCAAAAGATGGATTTATCAATGCTTGAGGGCCGCTTTGGTCGCTATGGCATACGCCTCTTCGAGTTGGCCCGGGGAATCGACAAGAGCGAAGTCATTCCGGACAGGCCGACACAGTCCGTATCGGCCGAGGACACGTTTGAGCACGATGTGCCGTTGACCGAGATCGAGCCAATGATCCGTCGCCTCGCGGAGAAGACTTGGACCGCATCGCGCAAGGAATTGCGAATCGCACGCACGGTAGTCCTCAAACTGAAGACAAGCGAGTTCAAGATTCTCACTCGCAGCCACACACCGACTTCACCTCCTTCTTCCTGCGAGGAGTTCACGAACATCGCCATGTCACTGCGGAATCGTGTGGCCTTGAATCCAAAACAACGATTTCGCCTTGTAGGCGTTGGTCTGAGCAACTTTCGCGATCCAGAAGATGCGGCAGTTCAGCCCGCTCTTTTCGAGTAGCCGGATTGCGCGAATTCACACGCCGGACCTACTCGGTTGCCGCGGCAACCTCGACGATGGTGAAGTCGCCGAGGTTGGCTTCCTGCGTCGCGGCATGAGCCGCTCGGCCATCTGCAACGCTTATTTGTGACGTATTTTTCGTGCGAAGTACGCATGAAGGCATGAACCGAGCGAACGTGCTCCGGCATCGAACGGGCAGGAGTCGAATTCATGCAGCAGCTGAAGAAGCTCGAAGATACCGTCTCGTCGTGGCCGCAAATCTCAGTCCATCCGCATCGCTTTGCCGCCCGGGAGTTCCGCTTCGGAAATGCGGAAGTCGGGCATGTGCATGACGGCGGTATTGTGGACATTCCGTTTCCACGTCCCATTCGCGATGCACTCCTGGCGGAAGGGCTCGCTGAAGAGCATCAATGGGTTCCCAATTCAGGCTGGGTCACGTTTCGCGTTCGGAGTGACAAGGATTTGCAGGACGCCGTATGGCTTATGCGTTTGTCGTACTTCCGATACGCTCTGAAGGCCGCGGCTGATCCTTCTAAGTTGTTTGCTGAAGCGAGTGAAGAGCTGCGATTGACTCCTCGCTTCAAATCTCTTCTCGAACCATTCATGCCTTCAACGAAAAGCGAAGATTTAGTAAAACCGCTCACCGGTTAACTCAAACCCTGCTTTAAGGCGATCAGTCGGCCTCGGTCGTCTGTTCCTTGACTACGCCTCGGGGATCCTTGTCTTCGCGCAGGCCCACGAATTTCGAATGCCGGAGGTGATCCGATTCGGTCCACTCCAGAAATTCGATCTGAGCGACAAGGTCGGGTCTAACCCAAACACACTTCTTCATGTCCTCAGCGTTCAGGCCTTCACCCCAACGTGATCTATGCGCCTCCGGCAGATTGACGAACGGGCATTCCGGGATCACGAGAGTTCGCAGCTTATCGAACAACTGACGCCGCGAGGCCGGCACAAAGCCGTTTCGAACTCGCGCCACGTAGATCAACGCTCCTCCCCTGTAATAGCCAACGATGATGGAATCAAGGCCGCGAGCGCCAGGCACGAACCCGCCGATCACCAATTCCTGCCCTCGATTTACACGATACTTTATCCAGGCGCCGCTGCGTTTTCCGGACTCGTAGAGGCTGTCCTTTTGCTTTCCAATGATCCCTTCGAGGCCCTGGAGACGAACAGCGTTGAGCATGTCCGCGGCGGATGCTTCGAGATAATCTGAAACGCGAATCCGGGGCGAACGAAACTTCAGGAGTGAACGCATGAGCTCGCGCCGCTCTATTAGCGGCAGGTGCGTCAGGTCTCGGTTCTCGTAGACGAGGAGATCGAAGACAAAATAGTGGATGCGTGAGGCTTCGCTACGGAAGGTCTGGAGCAAGTTGAAATCTGGCCGGCCGGATCGATTGATGGCTACCACCTCGCCATCGATAACAGTGTCTTGAGGCAGATCATCAAGAGCCTCAACAATCAGTGGAAATTGTCTGTTGAATGATTTCCGACGTCTTGAATACAGCGTCAGGTCGCCGCCTGACTTCACGGCTTCTGCCCGATATCCATCCAGCTTGATTTCTTCTGTGGCGTTCGACGTTATGTGGCGCTGAGGATGCGGGGCCAGCTAGGAAGACGCGCAGCACCAGCTCCGATGCCACATAATTCCCATCAGAAGCTCTGGCTCACGGGAAGTCCTGGTATGGCCTGATGGGCAAACTCTCCCAAATTGGGTTCTGTCCGGTTTGCCGGTGATCCATGCATAATCCGGGGAGAGAGGTCGCCACTCGACTGCGAAGGAGGTCACTCTAAGCGTACCGTCCTTATCGGGCACAAATCACGGAACCGTGATCGGTTCGAAATGCTTCGGAATGATGACCCGAGTATTCGGCGATGCTGACTTTAGCTCCTCGGCAAACTGCTTTGCCTCTGCCCGCGCCCGTTCTTGCGCTGGCGCCCAACCGTATGCGTCCCAATGCGTGGGCATCACTTCGCAGTATAATCGCAGCCAATCATGGCACTGGCCCCTGCTACACGACTTGGGCCCTATGAGATCCTGCAACCGATCGGTGCGGGCGGGATGGGTGAGGTCTATCGCGCACGGGATACGCGGCTGGAGCGCATTGTAGCGGTCAAGATTCTTCCTCCACATCTTTCTTCCGATCCCGTGCGTAAGCAGCGCTTCGAGCGCGAAGCCAAAACCATCTCCAGTCTCAACCATCCGCACATTTGCACGCTCTACGACGTTGGCCAGCAGGACGGTGTGGACTTTCTCGTTATGGAGTGTGTCGAAGGCGAGCCTCTCTTCAAGCGCCTTGAGAAAGGTCCTTTGCCTCTTGAGCAGGTCTTGAAGTTCGGCGCGCAAATTGCCGATGCGCTCGACAAAGCGCATCGAGCGGGAATCGTCCACCGCGATCTCAAGCCCGGCAACATCATGATCACTCCTAGCGGCGCCAAGCTGCTGGATTTCGGTTTGGCAAAACCCGCTGCGCCAGCCAGCGGCATGACCCTGACCGCTGCTGCAACACAGACGACGCCAGTGACCCAGGAAGGTATGGTCGTCGGCACGTTTCAGTACATGTCGCCGGAGCAAATTGAAGGAAAAGAACTCGATGGCCGCAGCGACATTTTCTCCCTAGGTGCGGTCCTCTACGAGATGCTGACCGGCCAGAAGGCCTTTCAAGGGAAGAGTCAACTCAGTGTGGCCTCCGCCATCCTCGAAAAAGAGCCGGCGCCCATTAGCAGCCTCAAGCCGCTGACTCCTTCGGCGTTCGACCACGCCATCCGCCGTTGCCTCGCGAAAGATCCCGAAGAGCGCTGGCAAACCGCCCGCGATCTGGCCCTGGAGCTGAAGTGGATTGCCGAAACAGGTTCGCAGACTGGGACTGCCGTTTCATCAGCAACAAGCGGCAACTACCGCAGGGAATTGCCTGGGGCTTCGCCGCAACTTGCCTCTTGTTGGTGATCGCTCTTGTCGCAACGTTGTTGCTTCGGCCGGCCGTGAGTCTTCAGCCAATTAGAGCCTCCTTGCTTCCACCTCCCAATTCCTCCTTCCTTCCATACAATTTCGCTGTTTCTCCTGACGGCCGCCACTTAGCCTTCGTTGGACTCGGCCCCGACGGAAAAACGACCTTGTGGGTGCGCGCTCTCTCGGGTTCCGGCGCACAGCAACTCAACGGCACGGAGGGTGCCAGCTCTCCATTCTGGTCCCCCGACAGCCGCCAGATAGGATTCTTTGCCGATAGGCGGCTAAAAACCGTCGACGTCTCCAGCAGCGCAGTTCAGGTTCTTTGCGATTCCTACTTCGCGTTTGGAGGCAGCTGGAATCGCGAGGGCACGATTGTTTTTGGGCAGACGCTTAGGGGGCCTTTGCAGCGCGTCTCTGCCACCGGCGGCACGCCCAGTCCCGTTACAAAAATAATGCGCCCGGATAGCGTTCAGACAGACCGCTGGCCGTTCTTCCTGCCCGACGGCAAACATTTCCTTTACTTCTCGGATTGGAGAGGCTCCAGGGACCCACAGGGAAATGGCATTTATGTAGGCTCTCTTGACGCAGGTCAAAGCAAATTGATTTCCTCGGAGCTGAAAGGCAATGCGCTCTTCGCTTCCGGCCATCTTTTGTACGTTCGTGGTCGCAGGTTGATGGCGCAACCCTTCGACGCGGACCGGCTTGAGACCACGGCAGTTGCCATACCGCTAACTGGTGAGGAATTGGAAGAGCGCACTTCCTTTTTGATTTTTGGATTCTCCGCGTCACAGAACGGGGTCCTGGTTTTTCAGTCCGCGGCGGATTCCGCATCACGGCTCGTGTGGTACGACCAAAATGGCAAGGAATTGGGCCAGCTTCCTCAGGTTGGTTATAAGGATCCGGACATCTCCCGCGATGGGCGCTTTCTCGTTGTCTCATCGGATGACGAGCACAATGGCAAACACTTCATCCGTGTATTCGATTTGCAGCGTGGCACCAGCACTCGCTTGACCGACACCGGCGACGAGCATTACCCCTTGTGGTCCCGCGACGGGAAACGAATTGCCTACCGCTCTGGAGGCGTGGCCAATGAAACCTATGAGGTCCCCGCCGATGGCTCCGGGCCTCCGAAAATTCTGTTGAAAGCGGATATGCGCGCCGGACCCCAGGATTGGTCTCCAGACGGCCGCTTGCTCTTCATGACCGTCACCGAGCAGCACGCTTTTCCTTCTCTGGAGATTTATTCCCCAAGCGATCAAAAGGTTGAGCCATTCGTCGTGGATGGCGCCGAGGCCAAGCTCTCGCCAGATGGAAAATGGATCGCGTACAATGGACCAGGAAGTGGGATCCTCGTCGAACGCTTTCCCGGACATGGCGGGCGCATCCAAGTTTCTGCCGGAGTGGGCACGCAGCCCCGCTGGAGCCATGACGGCAAGCAAATCTTCTTCATTCAGCCCGACCGAAAGCTGATCGCGGTCAGTTTTGATCCGAATACCGGGACGGCAGGCCCGCCACGCGTTCTTTTTCAGACGCGCATCGCCGCCGAGCGCATCGCGCAGTGGCAATACACCGTCGCGCCCGACGGCCGCTTTCTCATCAACTCGCTTCCTGCAAACACTGCTTCTCCGCTCACGCTCGTAACGGGATGGGACGCATCCCTGCGCCAGCGCTAACCCAACCTTCGTCGACCAAGAGAGTTGGGCGAATCGTCGGCAACCCTTCCCTTAGCGGATTATGGAAGACTTGCCCGTCATTAGGGCGCAGTACAAACATTTGGTCGTCGCCGGTATGCTGCTGTGGTAGCCCCGGAATCAACAGGGCCGAGGGGAACCTGTTTGAGCGTAGCCACGATAAGGCGTTATCTGTTTTTCGCATTCGCGTCCATCGGTGGATTCCTGCCATATCTCGGCTATGCGCAGTCGCTTGATTCATTACGGCGTGAGTTCGAAAACCCGCCAAGAGAGGTGCGTCCCATGGTGCGCTGGTGGTGGCCCGGCGGCGATGTCACCACAGACGAACTTCGGCGTGAAGTTCTCGTCCTCGACGAAGCAGGGTTCGGGGGCGCAGAGATTCAGGCTTTCCGCATCGGGCTAAAGACGGACGTGCCGGCCGATGTCGCGGCCAGGGTGGATGACTACGCGACGCCTTCGTTCTACCGCAAGGTGCGAGTGGCGGCCGTAGAAGCGCGAGATCGCGGCATGTTCCTTGACCTCACCTTGGGTTCAGGGTGGCCGTTTGGAGGCGGAGAGGTCATTACGCCAGAGCTTGCTTCAATCGAGTTACGGTTCACGCGCAAGGCCCTTTCAGGCCCGAGCCACTTTCGCGACCGTATCGTATTGCCTCCGCCGCGGCCGACAGCAGGAATGAATCTCGCACGCTTGTCTGGCTTGACTTCAGAAGAGCTGCCCCCGGGCTGGCAAGAGCGACTGCAGGCGCGCACGCGAGTGGTCGCGATTGTGGCCGTGTCTGGGACTGAGCCAGTCGTAGAAATGAAAAAAGCTGAGGGCCTTTCGCCGTCTCCGCAGCCCATGGTCAGGAGACCGGGACGTCTCGATTCGCAATCCGCGAAGGTTCTTACCGACCGAATGCAACCCGACGGAACTTTCCAGTGGGAGGTGCCACGCGGCCAATGGCAGTTGTTCGTCTTCTTCCAGCAACCGGTCAACACACGAGTGATCGGCGGCGTCAGTGCGGGACCACAGCTCGTGCTCGACCATATGAATCGGACCGCGCTGGAGGCCCACTTGAGGAGAATTTCAGAGGCTGCAGATGCAGAGATCGGGTCCTTTTACGGCAAAACCGTGCGGGCGGGCTTCTGCGACTCCCTGGAAGTGGAAGCTGAGATCTACTGGACCGACAACTTCCTCAGCGAATTCCATAGGCGCCGCGGCTACGATTTGACGCCTTGGCTACCTTTTATCCAGACCCCAGGCCGCGGCAACCCCTATGGACCTTACGAATCGGCGCCTTGGTTCGACGGCCCGGATGCTGAACGTGTCCGCAAGGACTACTCGCAGACCGTCTCCGATCTCTGGATCGACAATTTTTTCGCCCCCCTCGGAGAGTGGCTGCATAAACGGGGGTTGAAGGCACGAGTGCAAGCGCATGGCGCACCGGCCGACTTGTTGAAGGCCTACGGGCTTGCCGACATTCCGGAGACTGAGCAACTCTACGCAAATGGTCGCAAGGAGTTTCTGAAGGCGGCTTCCTCGGCCGCGCACGTCTATGGTCGGGGGCTGGTCTCAGCGGAGTCTTTTGTGCACTTTGGACAAGCCTACAAGTCCACACCGGAATCACTGGAACGCGATGTGAATCGCCTGATCAGCGCCGGGGCGAACCAGATTGTCTATCATGGTTTTCCCTACGTCTATTTGGACCGTCCGGAACCTGGCTGGCATCCTTTTGTCGATCCTGCTCCCTTTTCCGATCACTTCAACGATCACAACTTAAAAATCTGGCCTGCCATCCCTGCCTTGAATGCATACATTTCGCGGCTGCAACTCATCGCCCGTCGCACAAATCCTGAAGCTCGATACGCAGTCTACGTGCCAGATCTCGACTACTTGAAATGGGTAGATGGTCCAACCCGCGCAAGCATCGACTACGATTACGTCAATGGCGAAGTGCTCGCCAAGTCGATGGTTCGGCAAGGCAAACTGGTCGTTCCGGGCGGTGCTGACTACGAAACGCTCGTGTTGCCTGTCGACAAGAAGGAACTACGCGAGCGGTTCGCGGGGCTGAGAATTCTGATCAGGGACATCCCGGCGGACCAGGTGCCTGCCCGCTGGAAGTTCGGCAACGCGGAGTTCAGGTTCTACTTTAACGACCTCGATTCTGCGAAAGAGTATGCACTTGGGCCGGGCTCATTCGAACTCTGGGATCCCGCTAGCGGTCACATTACTCCTTATAATCAGGATCGCATGCGGCTGGAACCCGGACAGGCACGGTTACTTCTCATAAAATGAGCTTGTTTGCAAGCGGTCGACAATACGAAAGTAATCCAGGAAGTAATCCGTCACTTGAAGTTGCTCGCCTAACCGGAATCGGAACCCAGCCAGTCCGAGTCGTGAGCGCTATCGCCTGCTCTCGGCAGCTATACTGCCGTCGCCCGAGCTAGAACAGAGCAAGCCTGCGACGATCTCTGTTCGCTGATGCCTTCTCCTTTTCGATACTGTTGCAAAACACTTTTTGCTAGGCTTCCCCAAACATGTGTCCTCTGCGCCGATCGCCTGCGCCCTGGGTGTTCAGCCTGCTCATTCTGCCTCTGGGAATGATCGTCGGGCTTAACTACACGGCTCTGCCTTTCTTACTCGCGAAAGCTGGCCTGTCTGTGGATCGGATCGCGACCATAAGTTCCATCATCAATCTGCCGGGTGTGTTAGGGGTGATCGTTTCGCCCATCGTTGACATCAAACTGCGCCGCAGAGCTTGGCTGGCCATCGGAACTTTCGGAACGGCCATAGCAGCTTGCATCTATTTCCCACTGATCGGAGCGTCGCACGCAGTTCTGATGACCGCGCTCATTTTCGCGGGCGGCATGGTGACTTTTCTTGTCGTGGCGGCGTGCGGGGGGTTGATGGTGCGTATTCTGAGTTTGACCGATCAACCCAAGGCAGGCGCGTGGACACAGGTCGGAGTGTTGGGAGGCGGCGCGTTGAGCGGAGCAATGGTACTGTGGCTCGCTGTACGGATGTCGCTTCCAGCTGCTGGTCTCTGCTTCGCGGCTGTGGTTGCCATTCTCGGATACCTTCCTTTCGCTATTCCTGAGCCCGCTCCCGAACCCTCCCCGTGGTTCCATGGACGGCTCGCCACCATAGGTAGAGAAATCTGGGGCTTGGCTCGTTCGCGACCTCGCCGGTGGGGCACGTTGCTTCTTCTATCTCCATGCGCAACCGGTGCGGCGCAGAGCCTCTTACCCGCCATCGCTCCACATTACGGCGTTGGAGGAAGTGGCGTGATGTGGATCAACGGACTCGGGGGGGGCGGTGCGTTGGCACTCGGTGCATTGGCCAGCACGCTGATTCCTGGTACTTGGGACCGCCGTCTCACCTATGCCGCAGCTGGGGTGACAAACGCGCTCGCCGCATTTTTCCTGCTCGCGGCCAACAGACCGTCGGTATACCTCGCCGGTACGTTCTTCTACTTAGCAACGCAGGGTCTATGTTGGGCACGGAGCGTGGCTCTTATCGTTGAGGTTGTCGGCGCGGACACCCGAGACGCCAGCACGTTGTACTCCCTGCTGAACGCTGCGGTGAGTATTCCCGTCCTTTACGTGGTTTGGCTCGATGGCGTGGGCTTTCGCTACTTTGGCACGCATGGATTGCTATTGACCGATGCATTGCTCAACCTCCTTATGTTCGGCATTGTTGCCATGATCTTCATCACGCGCGGCATGGGCTTGAGGAGTGTGCCGGATGCATCCGCTCCGGAATCTGACTCGTCGAGATGAGTTTACGAAATGCCCCAAGCGGCGCAGTGGTTGTTGATAAATCGCCATGGCACTCATGACCCCAGAATCGGCTGGTCACTTGGCGCATAGTCGGCAACTCTTCCCTGATCTCCGATTTGATTGACGACGTAGAGTCGGATTGCCTTTCTATTTTCAAAAAAGGAGTCCGACTCTATGTTTGATCAATTGTTCTTCCGTTCCGACGCGTTAACTCGCCAGCTTTCGGCCCCACTCATTGACGAGCGCCGCCAATATCTAGCTCAATGCGCGGCGCAAGGAATGTCCAAGTGCACCCTGCGAATGAAAGCTCGCCTTTTGCTTTCAATCGCAGAGTATCTGAGATTGGCCGAGCGGCCCAACGACACAATCACGCTTCTGGAGATCAAAAAAGCGGCAAGCCGATGGTCGAATCACAACTGGCCTTCGCCGGAAAGCTCGCATGCCAAACGGTCGCGGGAATACTTCATGGGAGAGACGGCTGGATGGCTGACCTTTCTCAACCGTCTCCAGACTGCGCGCAAGCCGGTAACGGCTTACGACCAGATGTTGGCGGAATTCAGAAGCTTTATGGAAGAAGACCGAGGTCTTTCGCCGGCTACGGTTAAAGGCTGCAGTTCTGTGCGGCCATTCCTTATTCAACTGGTTGACGGAAGGCGGTCTGTTGAAACGATTACCGTCTCTGATGTCGATTCGCTCCTGGCACAGAAAGTGAATGAAGAGCATTATGCACGCAGAAGTGTTCGAGACTACGCTTCATCGCTTCGGTCGTTCTTTCGGTACGCCGAAATGCGAGGTTGGTGTCCGGTCGGTATCGCCGCTTCGATCATGGCACCTCGCGTGTTCCAGCAAGAGACGCTTCCCTCCGGGCCGACTTGGGATATTGTGCAAGAAATCGCGGACGCCACCGCCGGTGATCACCCCATCGCCATCCGCGATCATGCAGTTTTGATGTTACTCGCCATCTATGGCGTTCGCTCCAGAGAAGTCGCTCGCTTGCAACTCACCGATATTGACTGGCAGCGGGAAACAATAACTTTTACTCGTAGCAAAATAGCTAGCAGCCACTCATTTCCGCTGCGTCCGTCCGTTGGAGTGGCGATAATACGCTACCTGAGGGAAGTGAGACCGAAATCACCCCACCGGCAAGTCTTTCTAACAATGCGCGCGCCCGTAGGCCCACTCTCAGGTGGCGCAATGTGGGCAGTCGTGAGTCGGCAATTGCGGAAGCGCGCACCCTCCCTCAAGCATCACGGAGCGCATTCCCTGCGGCACGCCTGCAACCCGTCTGATCAACCAAGGGCTGTCTTTGAAGGAAATCGGCGATCACCTCGGTCACCGCGACGTTGAGGCGACTCGGATCTACGCCAAGTGGATCTCGTCCGGCTCCGCGAAGTGGCGGACTTTGATCTGGGAGAACTGCTATGAAGCTTCGGACTATTTGCGAACGATATGCCGCTTTCCGAAAAACACTTGGTGAGCGATTTGAAGTCAATGGGCGCCAACTGAAAGCCTTTTGCCGAGCCATGGGACCGAACATTTGTATCGCCGATGTATCGCCTGAAAAAGTGAACACCTTTCTCGTTGGCAAAGGTCCACTGACAACCAGCTGGTACGTGAGGCATAACGCCCTTCTTGGATTTTATCGGTACGCCATCAGTCGGGGGCTTGTCGCGATGTCGCCTCTACCGCTCGCCATTCCGAAACGGCCGCCCGCATTCCAACCTTACATCTATTCGCCTGCAGAACTGCGCCGCATCCTGGATTCAATAGAATCGTGCCGCCGACCTCGCAGTGATCTTGACGCGCCCGTAATGCGCTCTCTTCTTCTTCTGATGTATGGCGCGGCGTTGCGGACATCCGAAGCATTGTCTTTGACGACCCGCGATGTCGATCTTCCCGGTGCTGTTCTTACTATCCGAGATTCGAAGTTCTTTAAAACGCGTCTGGTGCCTATTGGACCTAAGACGGTTCAGGTGCTTGCCGAATACGCGGGTCGCCGTAAGACATCCTCCAGGTGCTCCGGTTCTCCCTTCTTTGTGGCACGCAATGGGAAGCAGGTCCCCGTCCACAAGTTTGAGAGAGCTTTCAAACAAATTCGCGTGCATGCGGGTTTGCGCCGCGAAGGCGGCCCACGCTGTCAGCCGCGCCTTCATGACCTACGCCATACATCGGCAGTTCATCGACTAACCAGGTGGTATCGAGAGGGCAAGGACGTACAGAAACTTTTGCAACAACTGTCAGTCTACATGGGGCATACGCGTCTGGCCGCCACACAGGTGTATCTCGCCATGACACCAGAGCTCCTGCACGAGGCAAGCCTGCGGTTCGAACGTTACGCAATACGCCAGGGCAGCAATGACTAAGGCAAATCTCCTCGGACCTTGGGTCCGGCGCTTTCTGCTGGAATATTTAGTGAGCGAACGCAACCTAGCCCGAAACACGCAGCGCAGTTACCGCGACACGCTTAGTCTGCTGCTTCCGTTCGCGGCTCAACAGGTACAGAAAGAAGTCGACCAGATTTCGGTGATCGACGTCTCGCCGGACGTGGTACGGCTCTTTCTTCGGCATCTACAGGAATCCCGTAAATGCGCCGTGCCCACCCGGAACCAGCGGTTAGCTGCGATTCATTCGTTGGCTCGCTTTGTCGGGTTGTGCAGTCCCGAGCACATCGAGTGGTGCGGGCAACTCCGTACCATTCCGCCCAAGCGGGCGCCTCGGCCGACGATTACGTATCTCGAGAAATCGGAAATGGATGCGTTGTTGAATGCGCCCGACCAATCTACGGACCAAGGACGTCGGGATCATGCGTTGTTGCTCTTCCTTTACAACACGGGCGCACGAGCTGACGAGGCGGCCCAGGTCAAAATAGTAGATCTCCTCTTAGCCCATTCTTCGCGTGATCATTCCCTGGTCCAGGTTCGCGGCAAAGGCAATAAGCTTCGGCGTTGCCCATTGTGGCCTCAGACTGTTGTTGAACTTTCATCATTGATAGCGAATCGTCCGCCGACCGATCACGTCTTCCTGAATAGGTGTGGCCGGCCCATCACGCGGTTTGGGATTCATACGATGGTCGAAAGGTACGTCCAAAGAACGTTGGCCGGTATGCCTTCGTCAGCGAAAAAACGGGTGAGCCCTCATACCATTCGGCACACAACGGCTACCCATCTTCTCCGCGCGGTCGTGGACATCAACACAATCCGTGCTTGGCTGGGGCACGTTTCGCTCAACACTACAAACGTTTACGCGGAAGTCGATCTAGAGATGAAGGCCAAAGCGCTCGCAACTTGCGAGATCCGCGGGGCTGTTCCCCAAAAGCCCTGGAAGGAGGACGTCGCTCTGATGCAGTTCCTGCGACGCCTTTGATGGAAATTATGTGGCGCTGGGCGACCGTTCGTTTCTCCCTAGCCAAGACCGCATTCCCAGCGCCACATAACGTCGAACGCCACAGAATGCAGAGCATTTTTAGCTTGGCGGCGCGGCGACAGTAAGTGTAAGCGGGGAGGAAGCGTGATCGGAGCCGTGCCGGTGAGCTAAAAATGTATTGGACTAAACCGCTGCTAGCTAGGTGTCTGAGCTATGGGTTTTGATTTGTGAGTCGGAGACGGCGAAGAGAACGCAAGCTGTAGGTAATGGTTGAAATGAGTTTGGTGGGCCGCGGCAGGGGGACTTCAGCGGGCCTTACACAGGACAGAATGTGGGATTCTCGGCTGACCGCAAGGGGTTCAGAACTCCGTGCGACAAGACGATTCCGTTGACTCGATGGTTTCGAGTTCTTGGCGAGGGCGATTTGGAGTCTCGTGGGACGGATCATGATGTGTCTTTGATGGCCGGCGAAGAGCGCACCTCAGCCAGAGTGGTAACGGTGATCATGCGGCCGCGATGGCAAACTGGGCATTCCCGGAGAGAGCGGCCCGTCAGCCTCTCGTATCGGTCACGATAGTCTTCGGCCGGCGAGGACTCGGAAGAACTGTCACTTGAAGAAGCCATGCCGAGAAGTTGGCGACAGTGCTCCAACTTCTCCTTGCGATGGCGATTGCCGAGGAATCCGTAGTAGCGAATGCGGTGGAATCCACTCGGTAGGACGTGAAGCAGGAATCGCCCGATGAATTTGTCTGCCGAGAGGATCATGATCTTCTGTTGATTGTTGTCGCGATAGTCTCTCCAGGTGAATTTCACATCACCGCCTTCGATATCGACGATCCGATGATTGGAGATGGCCACTCGGTGCGTGTAGCGGCCGACGTAGTCCACCACTTGCTGTGGTCCGGCGAAGGGCGGTTTAGCGTAGACGACCCATTTCAAGTTTCGCACTGGGTCCAGATGACGGCTGAAAGCCTGCGGATCTTGTAGTGCCGAGAGTGAAGAAAAGAACCGCAACTTGCCGGAGTCGAAGGCCTCTTGCAGATACTTCAAGAACAATCGGCGGAACAGGCGGGACAACACCCGCACGGGCAAGAAGAAACGCGGGCGGCAGGAGATCCATCGAGTACCATCGAATGAGATTCCGCCGCCCGGGACGACACAATGGAGGTGGGGATGAAAAAGCAAGTTCTGTCCCCAACTATGGAGCACGGCAAAGAAGCCGATCTCGGCGCCGAGATGTTTGGGATCGGCAGCGATGGTGGACAAGGTCTCGGCCGTGGCTCGAAACAGAATGCCGTAAACGACCTCTTTGTTCTGGTAAGCGATGGAAGCGATCTGTTCGGGGACGGAGAAGACGACATGAAAATAGTGTGTCTGGAGAACTTCGGCCGTTCGCTTCTCGACCCACTCCGCACGCGCGAGTGATTGGCATTTGGGACAATGGCGGTCGCGGCAGCTGCTGTAGCAAGGCCGCTCGTAATGACAGCAGTCGCAGCGTTCGAGATGACCGCCGAGAGCTGCGGTGCGACACACTTCGATCGCGGTCATGACGCGCCGCTGTGCAGTCGAGAGTGACGCACCATGCTGCTGACGATAGACTTCGCCGTAGCGGCGGAAGATGTCCGCCACTTCCAGCTTCGGGCGATCCATCGCGCCCGGCGGTTAGAAGGGTTGGGGTGGTGTGGGCTTGACCTCCATCGAAACAGGACGAGGCAGCAAGTCCAGAGGGCTTGATGTGGAGCAGACTTTGCTGGCTGCAATGCGGAGATATTTTGCTGTCGTGGCCAGGCTGCGATGCCCGAGCAGCAGTTGAATGGTACGGACGTCGGTGCCCGATTCAAGCAAGTGAACGGCGAAAGCGTGACGTAGAGAATGCGGTGTGATCGGTTTGGAGATTTTGCAAATGCAGTGGGCCTTTTGGCACGCTTGCTCAACTGCGTATCTTGTGATGTGCCGGCCTAGCATGTCGCCTGAAAAGAGCCAGTCCTTTGGCTTCTCTACTCGCCACCAGGCCCGCAGGATCTCTAGGAGCTTCGGCGAGAGCATCACATACCGATCTTTCTGCCCTTTGCCCTGCTCAACACGCAAGACCATGCGCTTGCTGTCGATCGCGCGAGGTGTGAGGGCGACGGCCTCGGAGATGCGCAGGCCTGCTGCATAGCAGGTGGTCAAGATGGCGCGATGTTTCCTGCTCGTGATGCAGTCAAGAAACTGAATCACTTCCTCCGGACTCAGGACCACGGGTAGTTTTTGAGGCTTCTTCGGAGCGGGAATTACCTCCTCAAGAGACCAAGCCTTTTTTAAGGTGACCTTGTACAGGAAACGGAGCGCCGAAATAGCGATGAGAATAGAGCCGGTCGACAGTTTTTTTTCATTCGTCAAATAGACCTGATAGGCACGGATCTGCTCAGGGCCCAACAGTTCTGGTGACTTGTTGAAGTAGCGCGCGAACAACGACACTTGTAGGACGTAGCATTTTTGTGTGTGCACCGAAAGGTTCCGGACTTGCATGTCCTCGATCATGCGTTGGCGGAGTGAAATCATGGAAAGCTCCTTTGCAAAATGGAATGTGCTGCAAGCAGCCACTCCATGCTTTCGCAAAGAAAACTGCAGAGGAAGGAAACGGGGAGCAACTGAAACGGAGGCAAGCGTGAGCCCTTACACCGACACAACTACCGCGCTACCACCTACCGCGTAGCGGTTTAGTTCAAGAAATTTTATGTGGTGGACCACATAAGATTTCATAGATCCATTGCGGGCCGTCTGGAAGTTTCGAGACCGCCAAGCATTCCATGATCTCTAGGAATGCGGGAGTGCGCGTTGGAAGTAGCGCTAGTTTCTTGCTGGCAGCCGAGAGCGTCATACGGGGAATAGCAGATCCTGTCCGTGCGAGCGGTGGGGTTTTGTCAGCTCTGGAAATCCCTTCGCGTGCCAGAGCTTTCGGAATTGCTCGATTGTCGCTGGCGCGTGGCCCGAGTAGTGATTATTGGCGTACGCGTAGATCATTACGCCGCGTCTTCTCGTCTGGTAACAGAAATCCGCCCAATTGTGTAATTCCTGGGTGCGATCGATGACGGTTTTGTTCCAGGTCGTCGTCTGCTCTTCGATGCGTTTCCGATCACCGAGCCAGCGGACGTATGTCCAATCCGCCGTGACCGGATCAAAGTTCAGTTCAGACGGGTTCGGCATCCAGAAGCGATCTTGCAGGACGAGCGCGATCTTGTGATCTCGCAGGAGATCCGCAAACTCCGCGTCCAGCCAAGCGCGATTTCGAATCTCAATGGCAAATTTATATGCCGTGGGCAACTTTTTAAGGAACGGAACAAGCCTGTCCAGAAACTCATGCCGGTCTCGAAACACGTTTCGACTGAAGAATGGGAATTGAAAAACGATCGGTCCGAGCTTTTTCCCGAGAAGGTTCATCGTACTCAAGAACTCGTTCAAAGCAGCATCACAATCCAGTAGTAGCCTTTCGTGGGTGATGATTTGCGGGACTTTGACCGAGAAGATGAAGTCTTCGGGGGTTCGAGCGTTCCAGTTGCTAACCGTGCGAGCAGAAGGACAAGCATAGAAGGTGGAGTCCACCTCCACGGTATAGAAGTGTGTCGCGTAAAAAGTCAGGTAGTCAGGGGATCGCATTCCCTTCGGATAGAACGATTCTTCCCACCCTGCGGCGGTGAATGACGAGGTCCCAAGAAGGATGGGCGGAATCTCCACCGGGAGAGTATACCCGGGACGTGTCTTGACCTGGTGAAGGCGCGACGCGACGGGAGGTTCAAGCCGGCGTCATATGGCGAATAAAAAGCGAATATGTTATTTCTCCGATGTGCCTATTCGCTCTTGTCGAGTCACGATTCAAGACATAGACGGCGTCTCACACACCATCGAAGTCACGGCGGCCACGCTGTACGAAGATGTCGCGCGGGGTCTGACGGCACTTCGAGGCAACGAGTGGGTCGCCGGGATTGCGCAAGGAGCAAGCACGGTGAAGGTATCGGTCGC
>Ga0070697_100001724_pt1 | contig 16697 bp, 18 predicted proteins | sample KBSK1501metaG_FD_65475 | JGI IMG/M metagenome (GOLD analysis project Ga0070697, IMG submission 65475) | Corn, switchgrass and miscanthus rhizosphere microbial communities from Kellogg Biological Station, Michigan, USA - KBS K1-50-1 metaG | ecosystem: Host-associated > Plants > Roots >...
TGGTTGAAGCTCTTGTCGTTGAGGCCACCGGTGTCGGTGACCAATCCGATCTTGAAGGTCTTCGCCGGCGTTCCGCCGCCGCTCGACCCGCCGCAGGCGGCGGCCAGGACCATGGCGGCAACGACCAAACCGACGAACCTAAGGCGCTTATGACCCATCCTCTATCGCTCCCTTCAGCAAAGCCCCGGGTGGATTCCCGGGCGCGGATCGCTCGATCGGGCGGATTGTACACCCGCTTACGATTGCCTCCGATGAACCCTTTGGAGGTCATCGGGCGCAAGCGCGACGGCCTGGAGCACTCCCCGGAAGAGATCGAATTTCTGATCTCCGGCTACGTTCGCGGCGACATCGCCGATTACCAGATGGCGGCGTGGCTGATGGCGGTGTGCATCCAGGGCATGACCCCCGCCGAGACGCTCGCCCTGACGCGGGCGATGGTCGCCAGCGGCGAGGTGCTCGACCTCAGCGCGATCCCCGGAATCAAGGTCGACAAGCATTCGACGGGAGGCGTCGGCGACAAGGTGACGCTGGTCGCCGCTCCGCTGGCCGCGGCGTGCGGCGTCAAGGTGCCCAAGCTGAGCGGCCGAGCCCTCGCGCACACAGGCGGCACGCTCGACAAGCTCGAGTCGGTGCCCGGGCTGACCGTGGAGCTTGATCCGGATCGATTCATCAAGCAGGTCCGTGAAATCGGGATCGCGGTCGCATCACAATCGCCGCGCATGGTGCCGGCCGACAAGCTGCTGTACGCGCTGCGCGATGTGACAGCGACCGTGCCGTCGATTCCTTTGATCGCCTCGAGCGTCATGTCGAAGAAGATCGCCGCAGGGGCCGACGCCATCGTGCTCGACGTGAAGTTCGGCCGGGGCGCGTTCATGCCGGACATCGCATCGGCGGAGGAGCTCGCCGCCGAGATGGTCGAGCTGGGTGAGGGCGCGGGACGCCGCACGGTGGCGCTGGTCACGGCGATGGACAACCCCCTCGGCCGGACGGTCGGCAACGCACTCGAGGTGCAGGAGGCGCTCGACGCACTTGCGGGAGTAGGTGACGACGAGCTCCTCGAGGTCTGTCTGCGCGTGACACGCGAGATGTGCGACGTCGCCGGCGTTGCCGCGGATCCGGAGAAGGTTCTGCGGTCGGGGGCGGGCAGAGATACGTTTGAGCGGATGCTCGCGGCGCAGGGCGGCCACCTGGAACGAGGCTTGCCGGTGTCTCCGATCCAGGTTGCGATCACCGCGGAGGCGGACGGCCACGTCGAGGCGATCGACGCTTTGGAGGTCGGCCTGGCGGCCATCGAGCTGGGCGCGGGACGGATGCGCAAGGAAGACAAGGTGGACCTCGCCGCGGGATTCGTCATCGAAGCGCAGGTCGGCGCGCGCGTGGCGATGGGAGATCCGCTGGTCAGCGTTCACGCGCGATCCATCGAGCTCGTGGAGCGCGTCTCGGCCCGACTGCGCGGTGCGTGGAAGCTGAGCGACAGCCTCGTTCAAAGGCCTCCTCACGTGCTCGCACGGGTCGACAAGAACGGCATCACAAACTAAAACGGGGTCCCCGCGAACGCACGCCGAAGGCTCGGCGTTCGTGGGGTTTAAGGGCGATTAGTATTCGCCCGATGGCGACCGCCCAGAAGAAGTACCACATCGGTCTCGGACCTGGCGACGCCGGCGATTACGTGTTGGTGCCCGGCGACCCGTTCAGGACTCCGCTCATCGCCAAGCATCTCGACGACGCGACAGAGGTTGCGTTCAGCCGCGAGTACCGGACCTACACGGGCAAGGTGGACGGTGTGCCGGTCTCGGCGATGTCATCCGGAATGGGAGGACCGTCGGTCGCGATCGGTGTGGAGGAGCTGCACGAGCTGGGTGTGCACACGCTTTTGCGGGTCGGCACCTGCGGGGCCTTGCAGCCGGAGGTCAAGATGGGCGATCTCGTGATCGCGATCGGCGCTGTGCGCAGCGAGGGGACGCCCGACGGCTACGTGCCCAAGGAATACCCGGCGATCGCGTCGCTCGACGTGGTGAACGCGCTGGTTGAGGCTGCGCAGGCGGCGCACCTCCCGTACCACGTCGGGCTCATGCGCTCGGTTGACGCGCTGTACTCGGACCTGCTCCCCGATCAGATGCCGCGGCCCGATCTGCGCGCCGAGCTCGAGATGTGGACGAAAGCCGGGATCATCGGGAACGATATGGAGACCTCGACGCTGCTGATCGTGTCGCGGATCCGCAAGATGCGAGCCGGGACCGTTTGCCTTTGTGTCGACGAGGTTGGGGCCGGCGAGATCCACCACCTCGACCCTTCGTACATGGATCGCATGCTGGCGGTGGCGGTCGACGCCATCCGCCTGCTGATCAAGCGCGACGCCAGTGCCACTAAGCGTCAGTAAGCACCCGCTGGTGGCCGACGGTCTGCGCGGCCTGCGCGACAGCACGACGCCGCCCGAGGAGTTTCGGGTGCATGCGCGAAACGTGATCACGATGCTGCTCTACGAAGCCACCGCGGACCTGCCCGTGCGACGAGGCAAGGTGCAAACGCCGCTCGCCGAGGCCGACGCGCTGGAGATCGAGTCCGAGGTGGTGGCCATCCCGGTCCTTCGCGCCGGCCTTGGGCTGCTCGCTCCGGTGCTGGAGCTGCTGCCCCGCGTGAGCGTCGGCTACATCGGCCTCGAGCGCGATGAGGAGACGGCTGTGGCCCGCATCTACTACAACAAGCTGCCGAAGCTGAAGGGCAAGATCCCGCTGCTCCTCGACCCCATGCTCGCGACGGGCGGTTCGGCGGCGCAGGCGCTGGACCTGATCAAGGAGGCGGGCGGCCGGGACACACGGATGATCTGCATCGTGGCCGCGCCGGAAGGGGTGAAGGTGCTCGAAGAGAGGCACCCCGAGGTCGACGTCTACACCGCCGCGCTCGACGAGCGACTCAACGACAAGGCGTACATCGTGCCCGGCCTGGGGGACTTCGGCGACCGGCTGTTCGGCACGGGCTAAGTTTTCCGCACGTTTTGGCCTTCCCGTGCGGAACTCGACCTCCGATTCCGCACGTTTTGGCCGTCTCGTGCGGAATTGCCCCGCGCGGGCGACCCTGGAGTAGGTTTTCCGTCGGCTAGCCGAACTTTGCCTCGTACGCCGTTTCGTTGCATCGGCGCAGCTGGTCGTCGGTCATGCCGGCCGCCGACATCAGCTCGTACTCGCGGTTGAGCGTCGTGTCCGCGACGGTGCGCGAGTCCGTGCTTATCGTGCAGCGCACGCCGGCTCGCACGAGGTTGGGCAGCGGGTGCTCCAGCAGCGTCTGCACCGCCTTGCATTTCCAGTTCGCCGTCGGGCACAGGTCGAGCACGACGCCCTCGGCCCTGATGCGCTCGACGAGGCGGGGCTCGCGGGCGCCGATGACGCCGTGCGCGATTCGCTCCACGCCCAGCCCGAGCGCGTCTTCGACGTTGGATGGATCGCCCGCCTCGCCCGCGTGGCATGTGAGATGCAGGCCCGCCGCCCGCGCGGCCTCGAAAGCAGGCGCCTGGGGCGCGGCCGGATACCTCACCTCGTCGCCGGCCAGGTCGAATCCCACCACGCCCTGACCCGCGAATCGCCCCGCGGTCTTCGCCAGCTCGACGTTGTCGTCGGGCGCGTGCTGGCGCATCGCGCACACGATGGCCACAGCGCGAATCGGCCCCGCCTGCAGGCCGGTGAGCACGGCCTGGACGACTTGCTCCGCTGACAATCCGCGCCGCATGTGCAGCCGCGGCGCCCACCGCACCTCCAGGTAGTCGACGTTCTCTTCCGCCGAGTCTTCGCACAGCTCCCGGGCGATGCGCTCCAGCGCGTTCTCCGTTTGCATCACGGCGATCGCGTCGTCGAAGTAGCCGATGTACTCGGCCTGGCTGTGGCAGTCAGGTGGGGCCACCATCCGCAGCTCCTTCCTGCCCGACAGCTCCCTGGCCGTGGACAGGCGTACCGCTCCATCGAGGTGCGAGTGGAGCTCGGCCTTCTTCCAGCCGAGAAACCGAGTGGCCGCTATGTCAGGGCGTAGATGTGCGGGAGCTCGCGATACAGCCCGGCGTAGTCGAGGCCGTAGCCGATCACGAAGCGGTCGGGGATCACAAAGCCGGTGAAGTCGATCGTGACCTCGACCTGGCGCCGGGCCGGGCGGTCCAGCAGCGCCGCGAGGCGCACCGAGGCTGCGCCCAGGCGGCGGATCCGCCGCGCCACCGCGTTGACGGTGACACCGGAGTCGATGATGTCCTCGACCAGGAGCACATGCCGGCCGACGAGCGTGCCCTCGACCATATGGGCGAGCTTCAACCGGCCGTTGCTCGACGTGCCGGTCGGGTAGCTCGAGGCGCGCACGAACTCGAGCTCGGCCGGGATGCTGAGGCTGCGCAGCAGGTCGGCGGCAAAAACGGTGGCGCCCTTGAGGATGACGACCATCACCAGCGGCGTGTCGATGTCGGCGTAGACCTGCGAGATGTGCCGCCCGAGCTGGTGCACGCGGCGCGAGATGCGCGCCGACGAGATCATCGGCTTGGGGTGACTGGCCCGGTCCAGCGCAAGTCCCGGCGCTTCGCTCGGAGCTTGCTGGGTGAGGACCTCAGTCATGCGAGGGCAATGTTACCGGCGATCAAACACCAATTGGGTGCCACACGGTTTTCATTTCCATGAAAGCGGCGATGAGGTAAGGACTCATCTCTTCGTTCGGCAGCTTGATGACCCGCTTCACGTTGCCGGCCGCGGATTCCTCGATCGCTTTGATTTCCTCGCTGGAGCAGCCCGCGGTGTCGATCGCGTTGATGTCCATGTGGGAAGCCATCCAGGGCAGGAGCTCCTTGCGCTGACCGCTGATGATGTTGACGACTCCGGCCGGGACGTCGCTCGTGGCGAGCACCTCGGCGAGTGTCAGCGCGGCCAGTGGATGCGATTCTGCTGCCAGCGCGACCACCACGTTGCCTCCGCACAGCGCGGGCGCGACGCGGCGCACCAGCCCGCCGAGCGGGGCTTCTTCGGGAGCCACGATCGCGACGACTCCTGTCGGCTCGGGAAGCGTGAAGTTGAAGTAGGGACCGGCCACCGGGTTCACGGTGCCCGTGACCTGGGGGAGCTTGTCGGTCCAGCCCGCGTACCAGACGAGGGTCTCGACCGCGCGGTCGACCTCGCGCCGCGCGCGCGCGCCTCCTCCGAGAAGCTCGACGAACTCGGCGGCCCGGCCGTCCAGCATCTCCGCCGCGCGGTAAAGGATCTGGCCGCGGTTCATGGCAGTACGGCCCGCCCACCCGGGCAACGCGGTCCGCGCGGCGCGGACGGCGTCGCGGAGGTCCTTGCGCGAGCCGCGCGGGACGTTGACCTTGCCGTCGGGTCGATAGGCACGTCCCGATTCGGAGCGCACGAACTCGCCGTTGACGAAGAGCTTGTAGGTCTTGCGGACGTCCATCAGTTGAGCTCCACGTACGGGAGCAGTCCGTGCAGGCCGCCCTCGCGGCCGAAGCCCGATTCTTTGTAGCCGCCGAACGGCGAGGTCGGGTCGAACCGGTTGAAAGTGTTGGCCCACACGACGCCCGCCCGCATGCGCTCCGCCATCCACAGGATGCGCGAGCCCTTGTCGGTCCAGACCCCGGCGGACAGGCCGTACGGCGTGTTGTTCGCCTTCTCGACCGCCTCGTTCGGCGTCCGGAACGTCAACACGGAGAGGACGGGGCCGAAGATCTCCTCGCGCGCGATCCTGTACGACTGCGACACGTTGGTGAACAGCGTGGGCGGGAACCAGAATCCGCGCTCGGGGATGACGCAATCGGGCTGATAGAGCTCGGCACCTTCCTCGACCCCCGACTCGACCAGGCCCTGGATCTTCTCCAGCTGGGCCCGCGAGTTGATGGCGCCGATGTCGGTGTTCTTGTCGAGCGGATCGCCCAGGCGCAGCGTGGACAGTCTTCGCTTCAGCTTTTCGAGCAGCGGCTCGGCGATCGACTCCTGGACCAGGAGGCGGCTGCCGGCGCAGCACACATGCCCCTGGTTGAAGTAGATGCCGTTGACGATGCCCTCGACCGCCTGGTCGAGTGGCGCGTCCTCGAACACGATGTTGGCCGCCTTCCCGCCGAGCTCGAGCGTGAGCTTCTTGCCAGTGCCGGCGATGGCGCGCTGGATCAGCTTGCCGACCTCCGTCGAGCCGGTGAACGCGACCTTCTTCACGCCTGGGTGGGTCACCACAAGCGAGCCCGTATTTCCCGCGCCAGTGACGATGTTGACCACGCCCGGCGGGAGCTCGGCCTGCATGCAGATCTCGGCGAAGAGCAGGGCCGACAGCGGCGTCGTCTCGGCCGGCTTGAGGACGACGGTGTTGCCCGCAGCCAGCGCGGGCGCGATCTTCCAGGCCAGCATCAGCAGCGGGAAGTTCCACGGGATCACCTGGCCCGCGACCCCGAGCGGGCGCGCCTTGCGGTTCGGAAAAGCCCACTCGAGCTTGTCGGCCCAGCCCGCGTAATAAAAGAAGTGGGCCGCGCTGAGCGGGATGTCGACGTCTCGCGATTCCTTGATCGGCTTGCCACCGTCCATCGTCTCGACGACCGCGAGCTCGCGGGAGCGCTCTTGCAGCAGTCGCGAGATCCGGAAGAGGTAGCGCGAGCGGCGTGCCGGTGACAGACGCGCCCAGGAATCGAACGCCTTGGCCGCCGCTTTCACCGCGCGGTCGACATCCACCTCGTCCGCGTCGACGACCTCGGAGAGCGTCTTCTCGGTGGCGGGATTGATGGTCGGAAAATGCCTCTTGCTGTGAGCGGTCACCATCTTGCCGCCGATGAACAGCCCGTATCGCGGCTGGATCTTGATGTGATCGATCGCTTCCGGCGCGGGCGCGTACTCGAAGGCCTGCTTGGCGAGACCACCGCGCGAAATCTGTGATTTGGCGGGGACGCCGGAGAGCTCCGCGGACTGCTTTTTGGTGATCGCCATCAGTCCACCGTGAAGTAGTCGGGCGATTGATAGGCGCCCGTGCGCTCCTTGTCGATCTGCATCAGGACATCATTGAGAAGCGTCGACGCGCCGAGCCTGAGCCGGTCGGGCGTCATCCAATCCGCTCCCAACGTCTCGTACGTGATCACGAGGTACGAGATCGCCTGCTTGGCGGTGCGAATTCCGCCCGCCGCCTTGAAGCCGACAGGCCGTCCCGTCTCGCGCGTGAAGTCGCGGATGGCCTCCATCATCACGAGCGCGACTGACAATGTCGCCGCGGGCTGCACCTTGCCGGTCGAGGTCTTGATGAAGTCCGCGCCGGCCGCCATCGCGAGGATGCTCGCGCGCCGCACGGCGTCGTAGTTGCCAAGCTCGCCCGTCTCGAGGATGACCTTGAGATGCGCCGCGCCGCACGCCTCCTTGACGGCGACGATCTCGTCGTACACGCGCTGGTAGTCGCCGGACAGAAACGCGCCGCGGTCGATGACCATGTCGATCTCGTGCGCGCCGGCCTGCACGGCCTGCTCGGTCTCCGCGATCTTGATCGAGGTGAAGCTCTGGCCCGACGGGAACGCGGTGGCCACGGATGCGATGTGGACCCTGCTGCCGCGCAACGCCTGCACGCAGTCGGGAATGCGCAGGGGATAGACGCAGACGGCGGCTACCGAAGGTACGGTCGCGTCGCCAGGCTTCGGCCGGATTGCTTTGGCGCACATCGCGGCCACCTTGCCCGGGGTGTCGGCGCCTTCCAGGGTCGTCAGGTCCATGCAGCGGATCGCGAGGTCGAGCGCCCACAGCTTCGAGGACTTCTTGATCGAGCGCTTGGCCAGGGACGCCGCGCGCTCGTCGGCGCCCACCTGGTCCACGCTGCGGACCCCCCGCATGAGCGAGCCGAGGTGTGTGAGCGAGAGCGCGGTAGCCATGTGGGGATTATGCGACGGCGGGTCGAGGCGCAAGCCTGGGCCGCCGCCGGCGTTTGAACACCTGACCCTTCAACGCGGCGATTGGGGCGGGCCATCGCGGCCCGCCCATTTGTTTTGAAGCCGTCGTGGCGGCTGGTCTGAAATAGTCGAGCTGGTGAATCGAATTGCCGCGCCGGTCGCGCTGGCGCTGCTCGTCGCTTGCGGCTCGGGCACCGCAGCACAAGCGCCACCGAGGCCGAGCCCTTCGGTGGCCTCTCCCACTGCCTCGCCCTCGCCGTCTGGGTCGCCCGAGCCGCTGCAGCGCATCGAGCCATCGCTGCCCGCCCCGATCGAGGAGACCGCGGCCGCCGCCGCCGGCGGAGAGCTCTACGTGATGGGAGGGTTCAACGCCGCGGGCGCCAGCCTTAGCACGGTGTACGTGTTCGACGGTACGGCGTGGCGGGCAGGGCCGCGGCTGCCGCTGGCGCTCGACCACGCCTCCGCGGCGACCCTCGACGATCGCGTCTACATCGCCGGCGGCCACAGCAACGGGCGCGACAGCGCCCGCGTGTTTCGGCTTGAGGGCGACCGCTGGACGGAGGTCGCGTCGATGCACTTCGCTCGTGGAGGCCACGCCCTGGTCGCGGCCGGAGAAAAGTTGTACGCCATCGGCGGCAACACCGCCCGCGGAAACGTTGCCGCGCCAGAGGCCTACGACCCGGCAAGCGATGCGTGGACCGTGCTTCCCTTGCTACCGCAGCCGCGCAATCACGTCGCGGGCTTTGCCCTGAACGGGCGAGCGTGCGTCGCGGGTGGGCGATCCCCGACCACGGCGCGGGTGGATTGCCTGGATCCGGACCGCCGCAGCTGGTCGAGGCTCGCCGATCTGCCGCGCGGATCAAGTGGCGGCGGGGCCGCGACGTTGGGAGCGATCGTGGTCGCGGCGGGCGGCGAGGACGCGAGCGAGACACGGATCATCGACCAGCTCGTTTTCCTTTTGCCCGGGACAGGGTGGTCCGCCAGTCAGAAGATGGTCGCGCCGCGGCACGGGTTCGAGCTCGCCATATTTGAAGGACGCGCGTGGGCCTGCGGCGGCGGCAGCGCGCCCGGCCTTCACCCGGTGGCTACCTGCACCTCACTCGGGGATGGGGCGTCCGCGCTCGCGAATGGCTGATATGACCGTCAGGCTAAGCCCAGCCACGAGGATGACCAGGACAGGGACGCCGTAGTTGAACTCCGGGGTGGTCAGCAGCGAAACGTCGGTGTTCCACACCTGCTCCAGCAGCAGGTCTCCGAGCTCGATTCCCGCGTAGAAGACCAGGATCACCACGTTGGCGAGCAGCGCGGCGAATGCGATCGGCTGACGCACGTACCAGGCCAGCGCCGCAAACGGGACGGCCGCGAGAAACGGGCCGAAGAAGTTGACGATCGACTGACGAACCACGTCGAGCGGAGCCGTTGGCTGCGCATGCAGCGACCAGATCGAAAAGTCGAGGTAGCCGAGGTGCCACGGCCTGGCGATGATCAAGCCCTGGCTGCCGACCGCGTAGATGAGCAGGAGGTGCATCACTTCGTGCGCGCCGAAGGCCGCGACGAAGAGCAGCAACGAAAGGATCACAACCCGTACGAACATCAACGGACCTCCTGCATTACCGAGGGCGGTTTCCCCGAGGCGGTATAAATCCTCCAGTGTTCGGGGTGGTCAATGCCATCTGGGAAGCCCTCCAGATGTCGTTTTTCATGTTCTGGGAGGTCTTGTGGCCCCTGGTCCTCGGCTTTCTGATCTCGGCAATAGTGCAGTCGCTCGTCTCTCGGGAGGCGGTGGTCAAAGCCCTGGGCTCCGACGATGTGCGGGGTGCGACCCTGGCGACGCTGCTCGGCGCCGCGAGCTCGAGCTGCTCGTACGCGGCTGTCGCGGTCGCCCGAGGGCTGTTCCGGAAGGGATCGACCTTGGCCAACGCCATCCTGTTCGAGTTTGCCAGCACGAACCTCGTCTTCGAGCTCGGCCTGGTTTTGCTCGTCCTCCTCGGCTGGCAATTTCTCGCGGCCGAGCTGGCCGGGGGCCTGCTGATGATCGCGATCCTCGCCACCACCTTCAAGTACACGCTCCGGTCGAGGTTGGTCGAGGCGGCGCGGGCGCAGGCGGAGAAGGGGCTGCGCGGCCGTATGGAAGGCCACGGCGAGATGGACATGTCCGTCACCGGCGGATCGTTCTGGAGCAGGCTTTTCTCGGCCCGCGGCTTCACCGCCGTCAGCCATGTCTTCTATTCCGACATCGCGAGCCTGGCGCAGGACCTCGTCCTTGGCTTCCTGATCGCCGGTGCGCTGGCGGCCTGGGTGCCGAACAGTTTCTGGCAGGCGCTGTTCGTCTCCAACAATCCCACCGTGGCCGCGGTCTGGGGACCGATCATCGGCCCGGTGATCGCGATGCTGACCTTCGTCTGCTCCGTCGGCAACATCCCGCTCGCCGTCGTGCTGTGGAACGGAGGGATCAGCTTCGGCGGGGTGATCAGCTTCATCTTCGGCGACCTGATCATCATTCCGATCCTGAACATCTACAGGAAGTACTACGGACGACGGATGAGCCTCTACCTGCTGGCCGCTTCGTACGGGGCGATGGTCCTTGCGGGCCTCGTCATCGGGACGCTGTTCCAGGCGCTCGGCCTGGTCCCGAGCCATCACTTCATCGAGGCTTTTCAGGCGCGGCCGAGCTTGAACTACACGACGTTCCTCAATTTCGCGGCCCTGGCCCTCTCGCTGATCCTGGGCTGGCGGTTCGTGCGTTCGGGAGGCCTGGAGATGCTGAGGGCGATGGAGGGCGCGACCACGCCGGGACACGACATGTCTCACCATGACCACCATGGCCATCACCACCACTGAGATGCAGCGCGACTACATCAAGGAATTCAGCCACGCCCTCGGCCGCGAGATGGAGGTGCTCCACTTCGGCCACGCTGGGCGGCCGCTCCTCGTTTTCCCAACCTCGATGGGCCGCTTCTACCAGTGGGAGGATTTCGGCCTGGTCGCGGGGATCAGCGACTTCATCGAGTCGGGCGCCGTCCAGCTGATCTGCGTCGACAGCGTCGACGGCGAATCGTGGTACGCCAAGGACCGACCGCCGGCGGAACGGATCGTGCGCCACCTTCAGTACGAGGCCTACATCCTCGACGAGGTCCTGCCCCGTGTCCCGGGTGCGCCGGTCGCATGCGGCGCTTCCTTCGGCGCCATGCACGCGGTGCTCCTGGCGGCGCGGCATCCGACCCGGATCGGTGGCTTCATCGCGCTGAGCGGCGCCTACGACACGGCACGCTGGCTCGACGGCTACCACGACGACAACGCCTACTACACCAACCTCTTCGAGTTCCTCCCCGGACTGAACGACGAGGCATACCTGGGCCCGCTCCGCGCGCAGCATCCGAAGGTCGTAGCGACAGGCGAGCATGATCCGAACGTCGACGACTCCAGGCGCCTGGGCGCCCTGCTCCAGGACAAGGGTGTGGACGTGGCGCTCGATATTTGGCCCGGTTGGGCGCACGATTGGCCCTACTGGAAAGACATGATGCGGCGTTATCTCAGCTAACCAGTCAGAGAGGAAGAAACATGGCCCGCAACAAGATCATCGGACTGCTGATCGGACGCGAGAACACGTTCCCGGGCCCTTTCATCGACGTCGTCAACAAGAAGGGGGCAGCCGAAGGCATCACGGCCGAGCTGGCGGTTCTGGGAGGGACCTCGGAGCTGGCCGAGCAGTATCACTCGGTGCTCGTCGACCGCATCTCGCACGAGGTGCCGTATTACAGGGCGCACCTCAAGAGCGCCGTCCTGATGGGTACGACCGTGATCAACGACCCGTTCTGGTGGGAGGCGGACGAGAAGTTCTTCGAGTGCACGCTCGCGCGGAAGCTGGGGGTCGCCGTGCCCAAGACGGTCGTCCTGCCCAACAAGCAGTACATCCCCGACATCGACCAGCAGCGATCTCTGCGCAACCTGCAGTTCCCGCTGGACTGGGAGGCCATCGTCAACTACACAGGGCTCCCTGCGGTCCTGAAACCGAACACGGGCGGCGGCTGGAAGGACGTATTCATCATCAACTCGATCGAAGAGCTGATCACCGCCTACGACCAGACCGGCCTCAAGACGATGATCCTGCAGGAGTTCATCGACTGGGACGACTACGTCCGCTGCATCTGCATCGGGCGCCAGCACATCCTGCCGATTCGCTACAACCCCAAGGCGCCATTCGAGCAGCGCTACCAGATCGCCAACCCGCCTGAGGGCCGGCTCCGCGAGAAGGCCATCCAGGATGCGCGAACCCTCGTCGAGGCGTTGGGTTACGACATGGATACCGTCGAGTTTGCAGTCAAGGACGGCGTGCTCTACGCCATCGACTTCCTGAACCCGGCGCCCGACTTCGACAACTTCTCGATCAAAGAGGACAACTTCCACTGGGTGCTCGACAAGATGAGCGACCTCGTGCTCGCCTACGCGCGAGGCGAGGCCACGCCGCCGTGGCGCGACGAGCATCGCTGGTGGAAGCACGTGGCCAAGGCCCCGGCGGCAAGTCCCGCCCAGGCGTGAACGACCCGGTCGCCGCCTACCATGCGCTGCTACGCCGGGCGCGCGCAGGGCGCATATCCAGTCTGGACATCACGCAATGACAGATCCCGTCGCCGCCTACCATTCGCTGCTCGAGGACGAGCGGCTGACCGGCGACAGCGCGGAGGCGTTGACCGAGGGCCAGCGCGAGCGGAGCCTGATGTTCGGCGAGCGGCCGTTGTGCGTCGCGATCCGCCCGCAGATCCTCACCCGGCCTCGCTACGAGCAGGCGGTTTCGGCAGCTCAGGGGGTGTACAGCGCGCTGGCCACGCTGGAGAAGGCTGTCCTCAAGGACGAAAACCTCCGCCGCGAGCTCGCCCTCGAGCCGGAGGAGGAGCGACTCGCGATGGCGGATCCTGGCTTCGCGTCGTCCTCTTCCTCCGTGCGCCTCGACAGCTTCTTCGCCGACGAGGTGCGATTTGTCGAGTACAACGCGGAGTCGCCGGCCGGGATGGCGTACAGCGACAACCTGGCCGCGGTGTTCGCGCAGCTGCCCGTGATGAGGGCGTTTCGCAAACGGTTTCGGGGCCGCTTCATGCCGACCCGGCGCCGCCAGCTGTCGGCCATGCTTCGGGCTTTCAAGCAGTGGGACCGTGGCGCCACGCCGGTGATGGCCATCGTCGACTGGGAGGGTCTGCCGACGGCTCCCGAGTTCGAGATGTTCAAGACCTTCTTCGAAGGGGCGGGCGTGAAGACGGTGATCTGCGACCCCCGGTCGCTCGAGTTTCGCGGCGGCAAGCTTTTCGCCCAGGGCAAAGCCGTCAACCTCGTCTACCGCAGGGTCCTGACGAGCGAGCTGCTCGAACGCGGCGAAGGCACGCAGGCGCTGCGCGAGGCCTACATGGCTGGGGCGGCGTGCGTCGTCAACAGCTTCCGCGCCAAGCTGCTGCACAAGAAGATGAGCCTCGCCCTCCTCTCCGACGAGCGCTACGAGCGCCTGTACACGCCGGCCCAACGCGCCGCGATCCACCGCCACATCCCGTGGACGCGGCGAGTCGTGCCGGAGCTCGCCGAGGACATCGCGAAGCGTCGCGAGAACCTGGTCCTGAAGCCGAATGACGAATACGGCGGGAAAGGCGTCGTCCTCGGATGGACGGTCGAGCAGGGCGACTGGGAGGCGGCGATCGCGATCGCGACCACCCAGAGCTACGTCGTCCAGGAGGCGGTCGAGATCCCCAGGGTTTCCTTTCCCGTCTTCCTCGACGGCCTGAGGTACATCGACCTCGCCGTCGACCTCGATCCGTACCTTTTCGATGGTCGGCCCGGCGGCTTCATGACGCGGGTCTCGGCGGCAGCCCTCCTGAACGTGACGGCCGGAGCGGGCAGCGTCGTGCCAACATTCGTCGTCGAGGGACCTGCATGAGTCGGGACGGCTTTCTGACGATCGGCGTCGAAGAGGAATACCAGATCATCGACGCGTCTGGGCAGCTTCACTCGCACATCGACACCCTGCTCGCCGCGGCCGAAAAGGCCCTCGGCGAGAAGGTGAAGCGGGAGATGATGCAGTCGGTGGTCGAGGTCGGGACCACCATCTGCGAGAACGTCGACGAAGCCCGCTACCAGCTGGGGGAGATGCGGCAGACGCTCTCCGACCTGCTGAAGCCGGCCGGGCTGCGCATCGCGTGCGCCGGCACCCACCCGTTCTCGCGGTGGGAGGACCAGCAGATCACGGAGCACGAGCGCTACAAGATGCTGGAGATCGAGCTGCAGGATGTCGTCCGTGCGCTCGTCATCTTCGGCCTTCACGTCCACGTCGCGATCCCGGATCCCGAGATGCGCATCGGCGTGGTCAACGAGGCGCGCTACTTCCTTCCGCATCTCCTCGCGCTCAGCACGTCGAGCCCGTTCTGGATGGGGCGCAACACGGGGCTGAAGTCCTACCGAAGCGTGATCTGGTCGAACTTCCCTCGTACAGGCATCCCGCCCGAGCTCACCTCCTACGACGAGTACGAGAACTACGTCGAGCTCCTGGTCAAGACAGGCTCGATCGACAACGGCAAGAAGATCTGGTGGGACCTTCGGGTCCACCCGAGCTTTCCGACCGTCGAGTTTCGCGTCTGCGATATGCCCACACGCCTGGAGGAGACGGTGTGCCTCGCGGGCTTGATGCAGGCGATCTGCGCCAAGCTCCTCATCCTCCGATCGCGAAACCTCGGATTCCGCAAGTACATGCCGGCGCTGATCGCTGAGAACAAGTGGAGGGCGATCCGCTACGGCATCGACGGCAAGCTCATCGATTTCGGAAAGCAGGCGGAGGTGCCGATGCGCGACCTGGCGATCGAGCTTCTGGAGTTCATCGACGACGTCGTCGACGAGCTGGGCTCGCGAAAGGCAGTCGAGTATGTGCACACGATCCTGGCCGAGGGCACCAGCGCCGACCGGCAGCTCAAGGTGCTGCAGAACGGCGGCAGCACGCGGGATGTTGTCGAGCAGCTGGCGGCCGAAACGATGGGGTCGGCCGAGGCGAGGCGTGAAAAGACCGGCTGAGCGTGGACGCAGGGGGAACCTTGCCAGGTTCCCCCTACGCTGCACCCCTCAACGGCGCTTGGGCGGTCGTCTTCTAGTCGGCCGGCCTTCCGCGCCGGATTCGGGGTGCGAACCCCCTCCGGAGAGGACGGGTTTCTTCTGAAAGCCTCCGGTTGCCACGATTGGGAGACGCATTGGGACGTGTGTTGCGGCCGGAGTGAATCCGGCCGCCAAAGCGGCGTCTCTTGCGGAGCGGGGCCTGACGGGTTTCCTAGGGGTGGGAATGAAACGACGCGGTGAGCTGATCCGGGAAGCGGTCACCTCATGGCCGGGGGTCACTGCGTGGCCGCACCGGTTTGGGGGCACCGAGTACCGCTTCGGCAAGAAGGAGATGGGGCACGTCCACGGCGACCGGCTCGCCGACCTGCCGCTGCCGCACCGCCTGCATGACGAGGTGATCGCTTCGGGCCGTGCGGAGCCGCACCACGTCCTTCCGGAGACGGGCTGGGTGAGCGTCTGGATGTCGGGAACCGAGGACGCCAAGGGTGTGATCGAGCTGTTCAGGCTGCAGTACGAGCGTTACTCGAAGGCGCCAACCCCTTCTCCATCAAGCGTTTAATTAGTCCGTGGCGACACGGACGGAGGCGCGACCGCCAAGCGCGGTAAGCGAGAAGCGGCGGCAGGAGCTGGTTCTGGCCGCGTACCGCGAGATCGCAGCGCGTGGGTTCGAGGGCCTGCGCACGCGTGAGGTCGCAGCCGAGGTGGGCGTGAACATCGCCACGCTGCACTATTACTTTCCGACGAAGGAGTCGCTCATCCGCGGCGTGCTCGACCACGCGATGGAGCGCTTTCGAACCACCCTTGCCCCGCACGGGTTGCCCGAGGACCAGCTGCACAACCACTTACGCGCCGTCAGGAAGCTGCTGGTCGAGGAGCCCGAGCTGGGCGCGGTGATGGCCGAGCTCGCTCTGCGCGCCCCTCGCAACGACGACATTGCAGCGATCGTCGACGGCACGTTCGACGCATGGCACACGACCACGCGGGGACTGTTGCGTCGAGCTGTCAAAGCGGGCAGGCTGCGCCCGGAGATGGACAGCGGTCCGGTGGCGGCTCTCATCGTCGCGACCCTGAGCTCGCTGACGCTGCCGCCGATGGCCGACACTCGTGGCGATGAGGCTCTCGGGCAACTGGAGCGCTGGCTGGGCATTCCAGCCACTAAACAGAGACGCTCCAGCAACTGATTGATGGGCGTGCTACTCTGGACTCAATCACTTGATTGAGCAGGAGGCAGACTATGGCTGTGAGCGCTGATCGAATTCATGTACCGTCGATCGTCGGTTTCTTCAACCCGCTGGCCCGGCGGATCCTCAAGGTGGGTCCGGTGCTGGGCCCAAACGCCCTCATCACGATCCGTGGACGCAAGAGCGGACTTGCCCGGACGACACCGGTTGCCCTGGTGGAGATCGAGGGCAAACGCTGGGTGATCGGGACATTTGGCGAGGTCAACTGGGTGCGTAACCTTCGTTCGGCGGGTCGGGCCACCCTTTCGGTCGGCAAGCGACGCGAAGAGGTGCTGGCCACCGAGCTGGACCAGCAGGCGGCCACCGCGTTTTTCCGCGACGTCATCGGGCCATACGTGCACAAGATGCCGGTCGGATTCGGACGGATGCTGCTTACGATGCTCGGGGCGGGCGAGATCCTGAAGGACCCGGCCGCGGCGGCCGACCATAGGCCGGTATTCGAGCTGCGGTCGACCTAGGGGAGGGGCCAGCCGGAAGAGAACGCGGATTACTTAGTCCGGACC
>Ga0070697_100001725_pt1 | contig 16696 bp, 11 predicted proteins | sample KBSK1501metaG_FD_65475 | JGI IMG/M metagenome (GOLD analysis project Ga0070697, IMG submission 65475) | Corn, switchgrass and miscanthus rhizosphere microbial communities from Kellogg Biological Station, Michigan, USA - KBS K1-50-1 metaG | ecosystem: Host-associated > Plants > Roots >...
TGACCATTATCTTTCCTGACGCCTGCGAAAAGATTTCATTTGTTTTTGACCCGACGCTTAGGTTGGGGCTTTATCTCCTTGCAGCCCGCGTTCTTCTCAGGCTGGGCTTCAAAATCTTTGGCCGGATCCAGTTTCACGAGTTCTTCGACATTTTGAGGACCAAAATAACCGCGACCTTTCAGAAGCTTGCGACTCCTCCTAATGAGTTTCCCGCTTTCATCGAAATAAAAGCGAAACTCTTCTCGGGTGCCATTGGCCACATAGTCTTTGATGAGAACGAACCTGAGTCGCCCCGTCTGATCGTAATAGTGGAAATAGTCCCAGGACGAGTCTTCGCCCTCCTGGTAATTCTCGTACCAGGTTACGGCGCCTCTCGCGTTACGTGCGACTCGCAGCAACGTGAAATAAGGAACTTCTTCGCAGTTGAACTTTCGCTGAGCGGTCTTGAAAGAGCCTCTCTGAAGCCCCGCGTTGATCGCGGTTACGAGTTTGCGTATTGGGACAATCTTTGGATGCCGGCGCCAATTCTTGTCCGCAACTTCCTCCTCGGATTGAGGCGTTGAATCCAGCGATGGAACAGGACCTCCCAAGGCGCGAATTTGCATACCAGTAACTGCATCCCAAAATCGGATCGTGTGGTCATCGCTACCGCTGGCAATCATTTTTCCATCAGGACTGAAGGCTACGGAATTGACCTGGGCGGCATGACCTGACAATGTGCGCAGTAGCTCGCCGGACTCAACGTCCCAAATCTTGATCGTGCCATCACCGCAGGCGCCGGCAATCACTTTCCCGTCGGGACTGAACGTGACTGAACTGACTCCCGTCTCAGCTTTGATCGAACGAAGTTCGTTGCCAGTCGCGATATTCCAAACCTTGATGTTACCCTGGGCGTTGGTGGCCAGCACTTTCCCGTTCGGACTGAAGGCAAGTGAAGTGACCCAACCATTGTTGAGAGAATGCAGTTGCCTTCCAGTCGTGGCGTCCCAAAGCTTGATTGTTCGGTCCTCGCTGCCGCTGGCGATCATTTTTCCGTCAGGACTGAAAGCGAGCGAATGGATTTTTCCGGAATGTCCCAAAAGGGAGTTCAGTTGGCCACCGGTAGCGACATCCCAAATCCCGATCTCCGTCTCGCTGCCGCTCGCAATCCTTTTTCCGTCGGGACTGAAAGCCACTGAGTAAACATCAGGGTGCGTGTCACGCAGATCGCTGAATGAACGCAATAGCTTGCCTGAAGCGGTGTTCCACACCCTGGGCCTCCTGCCATAAATGGCGAGGCCACCCGCAATCAGCTTGCCGTCCGGGCTGAAAGCAATGCAATAGACTCCGGTGGTCAAACCTTCGGGCGCACGCGTTTGCTCGCCGGTCGTGGTGTCCCAAAGTTTAATCTTATCTTCCAGATCACCGATCGCCGCAATCATTTTTCCATCGGGACTGAATGCGATGGAGCGCACCTTGCCGGCATAACCAGTCTGACCGGCTGACTGCAACTCCGATGCTCTGCGCGCGGTGGTCAAAGTGCAAAGAGTCAACGATGGTGCAGCATTCCCGATCGAGCCACTGAGTATCAAAAGAAACAGAGCAATAACGCGCTTCATCTCGTTTTCTTCTCGTTTGGTTCTTGCATTCACTGGACCGGCTTGCCGTTCCCGGTAACCAGCCCATCGCCTGCGTTGGGTTTTTCCGTCATCGATGTTGGAGCACCTCCAAATTCTGAATTGATTGACAGCAGAAGGACGTTTTGTGAAGCGATTTTTGCGAGCTTGATCTGGGAGATTCTATATACCCTTCGGTCGGACTTACAGCAGCACAATGGGATCGTCTTTTTTGCGGCGCAGGGGAGCACGTTCAGGCTCACGAATCACCCTGGGCTCTTCCATGAACGTTTCATGGATTAACGGCCGCTCGCCATTTCGCAGAGGACAGAATTCGCAGTAGTAGCCCAGCTGTTGTTTGCGATCCTCGCAGTCATTGCAGTCCAGCTCCTGACCGGCGCGCATCAGCGCGTCAAGCAACGGGATGAGGCATCGCCCCCGGTCTGTTAATTCGTATTCAACCCGCCGAGGCAGTCCTCCATAATTATTGCGCAGGATAAGCTGGTCTTTTTCCATCTCTTTAAGCCGACCCATCAATGTGCGACTGCTGATTGGGTATAAATCTTCCAACAGCTCGGTGGTGCGTTTCGGGCCGGCGCAGAGATCTCTGACCAGGAGCATCGTCCATTTGTCACCCAGCAGCTGGAGGGCACCTGCGATAGGACAGCCGTCGATCTTGCGTCGTGGCAAAATTATCTCCCGTTGGAGGCAGAGCTTATCACAAGTTTGTCGCTTCTGAATGAGGAGGGATAAAGATGTCCGGATCATGTGCGTTCTGATAGAGCCTGAAAAAAAGCAACCCGAAGCGGTGGACTTCAGGTTGCTTAGTCTCAGCGAGCAGATGTTCGTTCGGATTGCTATGCTGCTGCTGTTCGCGTGGGGATCTTGAATATCTTGACTCTTATTGACATTGAGCCTCGTTAACCAATTTGCGGGGGGCTATCATGCGCTGCACAGCGCCGGTCGGGACCCTCCTTGTTCTGCCTGCCCCCCGCGCCAGCTCGCCTGCCGATATTCTGCATGGGTGCACAAGCGAGTTGCGTGCCGCACCTTCCGTGACCACAATCGAGTGCTCAACGCAGTGGCGATCTCGTAGCATACGGCGGGTTTTCAGGTTATTGATGGAATTCTCTACTCGAAATTCTTTTGGACCGTAGGTTTCAGTCATATCAAAAATGATTGGTGCTATCAGTTCTGATATGCTATGCCGCGCAATTCAGGTTGGAAGCTCTCCCAGCGGGTTGACGCCAGGTCGCTTCCATTGATTTCCAATGCCGAACAATTCAGGTTGTGCTCCACAGGTGAATCCGCGCCTCATTGCCCTAAACGGGTCGAAAATGGGGACTGCCTTTACTATCAATGCCGAACTCTCGATAGGTCGTGAATCAACGAACTCGATCTGTTTGACCGAGGCGTCAATTTCACGCCGGCACTGCGTAATAAAGCACGTGGAGGGCAGTTTCACGATTGCCGACCTGGATAGCTTCAACGGGACCTTTGTCAATGGAATTCCGGTGAAGGAACAAACACTTTCCCATGGTGATCAAATTGGCGTGGGTCGAGTCTTATTTCTTTTCCTCGTCTACGAAACTCGAGACGCCACAGAAGGCGCTGTACAACTGGACGACCTGCAACTGACCGAAGCGTCAACTGTCAAACTTTCTCAGGATCGTGCGCGTTACTTGAATCCCGAGTTGGTTTCCGGTCTCAGGCCGACGCCCCGTGTCGTGCGGGATTTGAATGCGCTTTTGAAAATCAGCACAACGATTAATTCGTTACGCGATTTGACTGATCTGCAGAAGGGTCTGCTGGAATTAATCATGGAAGTCATCCCGGCAGAGCGCGGCGCAATACTCATGTACAGCGAAGAGAGTGACGAATTTAATTCAGTTTGCGGCCGACATCGCGTGACTGGTTTTGATAGCGCAATGACTGTGAGCAAGACGATTACGCAGCAAGTTTTGCGCGAACGCGTAGCGCTCTTGAGCAATGACGTCTTCGACGATCAGAGCACAGCCACCGCTGAGAGCTTAATTGCTTCTCAGGTGCATGCGGTGCTGTGCGTGCCAGTACTGTCTTTTGAAAAACCTCTGGGCGTGATTTATCTGGACACCTCGCAAGTTAAAGCTTTCGATGAAGAACATCTCCAGTTACTCACCGGTATTGCCGGAATTGCCGGAGTCGCCTTCGCTAACGCGCAGCACGTGCAGTGGCTTGAAGATCAGAATGAACGGCTGCAGGAAGAAATCACGATTGAGAATCGAATGGTCGGCGAGAGTCTGCCGATGAAGCGGCTTCACGAACGGATCGCCAAGATTGCCCCGCGGGATTCAACGGTACTAATTCGAGGCGAAAGCGGGACGGGCAAAGAACTGGCGGCGCACGCGATCCACTCAAACAGTTCTCGATCGCAGCAGCCTTTTATCGCAATCAATTGCGCGACGCTGAGCGACACGTTGTTGGAAAGCGAATTGTTCGGTCATGAGCGAGGCGCGTTCACTGGCGCCATCGCCCAAAAAATAGGCAAATTTGAAATAGCTGATGGCGGCACCCTCTTTCTCGATGAAGTCGGAGAGTTGTCACCCACGATTCAGGCGAAGCTGCTCCGAGTTATTCAAGAGCATAAGTTCGAACGAGTGGGCGGCACGAAGCCCATTACGATCGATGTGCGAATAATCGCTGCGACAAATCGCAACCTCGAAGAGGCCATTAAGGCGAAAGCCTTTCGGCAGGACCTATATTACCGCTTCAACGTCGTCGCGTTGACAGTTCCGACACTGCGAGAGCGTCCTGATGACATTCCTTTGCTCGCAAACTATTTCACCGCAGAATACGCGAAAAAATGCAAGCGCCGATTGAGAGGGATTTCGCCCGAAGCTCGCGCGCTCTTGCAGACTTATGATTGGCCGGGAAACGTGCGCGAGCTCGAAAATGCAATTGAGCACGCGGTCGTCCTCGGCTCGACAGACATGATTAGCCCTGAAGATCTTCCGGAGGCAGTTTGCGAAGCCGATGATGGCGGAACAATTCAAACCGCCAGGTATCATGAAGCGATCAAAGAAGCCAAGAAGCGGGTGATCCTAAATGCGCTCGAAGAAGCCAAGTGGAACTACACCGAAGCGGCCAGACTGCTCGGTATTCATCCGAACAACCTTCATCGCCTGATTCGCAATTTGAATTTGAAGGAAGAATTGCGGAAATGACACCAAACCTGGCGTTTTCTCGGACTGGCTACGCCCGCAGATTGATGTTGTACGTCTTAATCTTCGAATTCAGAGTGGTGGGGTTCATACCCAGCAAGCGCGCGGCGCGGGACTGGTGGCCGCCGGTTTGATCGAGCGCGCGACGAATCAAATCAATTTCAAACCTCCGGACTTCATCATAAAAATTGACGCCTCTACTCAGATCAATGCTTCCGGAAGAGCCGGCCCCATCACGAGCGACGGCGCGCGCCGACTGCGGGTCCGCAATTTCGGGACGCAGGCACGCGCGGGTAATCTCGTCATCGGGTGCGATTACGACGGCGCGCTCGACCGCGTTTTCCAACTCGCGAACATTTCCGGGCCACGAATAGGTTTCGAGCAAAGACAGAACTTCCGGAGCGATTTGTTCCGAAACGTGCCGGCTGTTTTCTTCGTTGTACTTTCGAATGAAGTGCTGGGCCAGCGGCAACACATCTTCACGGCGATCGCGCAAAGGAGGTAGTTCGATTGGCACAACCGATAGACGGTAATAAAGGTCCTCGCGAAACATTCCCTGGCGAACGGCTTCGCGGAGATCAATATTTGTGGCCGCGATAATTCGGACATCAACACGTCGCGGAGTTGTATCGCCGAGCGGCGTAAACTCCCGCTCCTGAATCACGCGTAGCAACCGCACCTGTGTCTCAGGCGGGATATCGCCAATCTCGTCAAGAAAGATCGAACCGCCATCCGCTACTTCGAACAGTCCTTTCTTGGCGGCAATCGCACCCGTAAACGCCCCGCGCGTGTGGCCGAAAAGTTCAGATTCAAGTAACTCGGTGGGAATGTTCGAGCTATTGACGGTGACAAATGGCTTGTTAGCGCGCGGGCTGGATTCGTGAATTGCTTTCGCAATCAGCTCCTTGCCGGTGCCGCTTTCGCCGGTAATCAAAATCGTCGAACGCGCCTGGGCCACCTGTTCGACCAGCCGAAAGACTTCCTGCATCAAGTCTGAGCGGCCGACGATAGCTCCGCGATCGACTTCGCGGCTCATTGCCTGACGCAAAGAGCGGCGTTCTTCTTCTTTTCTTCGTCGCTTTACACCGGCCGCGACAGTGGCGCTGATATGCTCGTTCTGAAATGGTTTTCGAATGCAGCCAAACGCGCCTTTTTCCCAGGCAGCAATTGCCGTATCGAATGTCGCGTACGCGGTAATCATGACCACAACCGCTTCGGGATCGAGCTTTAAGAATTCTTCCAGTGCGCGCAAACCGCCGATGCCGGGCATCGAGACGTCGAGCAGGACCGCGTCGTAGGAGCGTTTGGTGTAAGCGTCGAGGCCCTCTTCTCCTGTTTTGGCGAGATCGACACGATAGCCATCAGAGGACAGCAGCGTCTCGAGAACATCGCGCATGATTTCCTCGTCATCGATGACGAGCACTGACCCTTTTCTTGCCATGTTCAGATAGCAGAGACTTCAGTCTGTGACACGCAGGTATGATTGGTTTCTAATGACCACGCGAGATTATCATTGATGCAGTATGGCAATCCAATAGCAGCACCGAGGGAAAATAACCAGGCTTAATTTGCAGCTGCCTGCAGTCGAGCACGAGGATCCGTCGTGGGAAGCGTGATGCGAAATGTGGTGCCGAGGCCAGGGGTGCTCGCGACACTGATATGTCCGGAATGCTCTTGAACGATTCCGTAAGTAACAGCCAGTCCTAGTCCAGTGCCGCGACCAACTCCTTTTGTGGTGAAGAATGGATCGTAGATTTTAGTAACATCTTCGGCGGCGATTCCCACACCATTGTCAGCAACTTCAATCGTTACCAATTCTTCATCACCATTCCTGGTGGAAAGCTTGATCAGGCCTTCGCCGTTGGCTATCGAGTCGCGAGCGTTCAGAATCAGATTCGTAAAGACCTGCTGCAGCTTGACCGAGTTCCCGTAAACCTGCGGGAGTTCATTAGCATATTCGCGAACAATCTCGATCTGATTGCGGCGCAACTGCGGCTCGAGTAACTGTAAAGTGTCATCCAACACGCGATGAATGTCGACGGCAGTGAACTCCGCCGCGCTGCCCGTGCGCGAAAAATTCAAAAGGTTATTGACGATATCAGTCGCACGGTCTGCCTGCCGCCTTACTTTTTCGAGCAAAGCATGCTTGGGATCGTTTTGCGGCAACATGTTGAGCAGCATCTGCGTGTATGACGAGACGCCGGTCAACGGCGTGTTGACCTCATGCGCGACACCCGCGGCCAGCAAGCCGATGGAAGAAAGCTTCTCGCGTTGTTGCAGTTGCTCTTCCAGATGCAGGCGCTGGGTCACGTCTTCGAAAACGACCAACGCACCCGCTTGTTCATTGCGCAGCGGCGCCAGCGCAACATTTAGCACGAGCGAGCGACCAGCGCGAGTTGCCGTGTGCAGCTTGTAAATTTGTCGCGTTTGTCGCAGTTGCCAGCCTTCGGGCCCCAGGACCTGATGAAGCGTGTCGGCGAAATCTTCGGCAAAGAGATCTTCAACCTTTTTGCCGAGGAACTCGTCTCGTTCAAGTGAAAAGATTTGCTCGAGCGCCGAATTCAAGCCGGTAATACAACCATCCAGATCGACAGCCATCAGTCCGACATTGATAGATTCGATCATCGATTCATTGAATTCCTTCAACTGCTCTAACTCTGCCGCGCGCTGTTGTTGCTCCTGATACAGCAAACTGTTTTCGATCGCGACCGCGATGTAACCTGAGATCGTGCGCAGTATCTCGACATCCTCGGACGACATCAGCGCTCCGTCAGCGGAACGACCCAGACCAATGACCGCCACCATGCGCCCCCGCACGACGCACGGTACATAGTAGTGCAGCACGCGTCGAATGAAGCCGTTGCCCTCCGGCGATTGCTCCAGATCGTCGGCGCGAACTATTCCAGTTTCGGCGGAGCGCGTCCGGATCATTTCGCGAAAATCCGCAGGCACGGTGATCGGAGTCGACAAACCTTCAGTCCGTGCGACGCGATACCCGGAGGGTGAGTATTCATCCTCGATGAAAATCGCGAGACGCTCGACATTCATTACCTCACGCAAATGTGTGATGAGCGAGTCAAGCAGGGGATCGAAAGCTGTCGTCGCCGCGATCGTCCGGCCAAAATCCAGCAGGCTACGCCGCAGGTCATAACGACGCCCGTAAAAAATCCGGTCTACTCGCTCCTGGAGAAAATTCTTGACGGGTGCGGCGATCATTACGATGCATGCCATCGCGGCAACTGAAAGGATGAGTCGCAGGGTAATTTCACCTGTGGAAGCGACTCCGCCACTGAAAGCGTAAAGGCCGGCGAAATAGACGATCGCCCCAATCGCTACTGCAATTGCCAGCGTCGTAAAGGCGTAAACGGCGACCCGGCGAACCACCAGTTCGACATCCATCAACCGATATCGGACGACTGAATAGCCAAGCGACAGCGGTATCAAAATCAAAGACAGCAGCGCCACATCAGTCAGCGGCCCGCCAGTTTCCGTGCCCGCCAGATAACCACTCGCGTAGAACAATAGGAACGGAACAATGGCCAACGCGAACCCCCAAACCACCCACTTCAACTGCTGACGAGCGACAGTGTTCTTGCTAATGACGAAACGCCTAATAAGCAGCGCCGCACTGGCCACCAACGCGATTGTAAAATGCAGAAAAGCCGTTCTATAGAATTGAACAGCAAAATTCGGCGAATAGTTGAAGGGTTTGCCGGGAAAAATCCGGCTAAGCTCTCCGCCGAAAAACACTACGGCAGCTACACCTAACAACACCAGGGCCGGCAGATACAGAAGACCGGTTCGCCAGCGGCGTTCTTCGAGGAGGTGATAGCGAACGGGGTAGATTGCGCTGAAATGCACGAATAGCGGCGCGAACAAGATCAGCGCCGCGCTTCGTAAAAATGCAATCGCCAGGTCAAGATCGCGGTAGCTACCGATTGGCGTGTAGAAAGCAAATACAAACGCGGCCAGACAAAACGTGGCGAAATGGATTACGAAAGGCGCACGTCCTCCCTGTTTGAAAACCACGAACAGGCCAACCAGCAGAAAGACCAATCCGATCAGATTGACGTAAACGTCTCGCGGCGTCCAATTCTTAATCGAATCCAAGTTGTCGAGGTCGGCGTAGTAATACCGAGTTTCTGGCGGAAACGAAGGACGCTCGATCAGGTAATGAATCTCTCCACCAACTTGCGCCTGATCGAGGTAAATCTGAACGTCTTTGGCGCCCCCAATTTGTTCACACCGCGGGCCGCGCGAAACGTCTTCGCATTTCTGACCGGTCATACTGATGGCCATCAGCTTGTCGCCTGGTATCATGCGTGCGCGCGCGGCTGCTGATCCGGGTTCAACGGCTTTGGCGACGATGCCTTGAGAAGTATCTTCCCAAGTCACGCCATCCCAAGCAGGCGGCTTCAGTCTTAAACGCTGAGAAAAGTTCAGCGCGCCGGCAGCGATCAATAACGCCGCCGCCACCAGCAGCCACCAGGTTTTCCCGGTTAATACTGAACCTTTCACGATCGTTCCTGACTACGTTTTCTCAACGGCGATCTTCTGCGCACACCAACACCGACGATTTCAGGCAACCTATGTTCCAGCGGCGCTAATGCGGTTTCATGCTTAGGTACTTCGATCTGCGCCCAATTGCAAAGCGGGTTTACGGAAACCGAAACAATATTCACAGCAAACTCATCCAAGAATTTGTAGTTGTCCGAGAATTTGGAGTTAGGAATCGGCTTTCTGGAGAGGGCGGGGGGATCTGAGAATCTGCAAAGATCGCGCCGCCGTCTGCTCAGAATCTTACCGAGATTCCGCCGCGCAGCGACCGGCCATTAGGCCCAAGTTCAAGCAAAGTCTCGCCGTTCGTGGTTCGCGGTTGAAAGTCAAACAGATTACGGGCGTCAATGATGGCCTGTGCGCGAACGGGCAAACCGAAATTCGGTAAATCCTGCGACACCTGAATACTGAGTGAAGGGTCGTAAACCGCTAACCTACCCGCAAACGGATCGATGGCAAAAACGGTGGCTTGGGGCGAGAAACGAAATACGGTTTGCACATGCGTGCCGGTCGACCAATCGCCGACAATTTGCAGCGCCGCCGTCTGAAAGAAGCCATTATCGAAAAGTTCGGAGGGACTGCTAATTCCATTCGGCGAGAGTCTTTGCCCACGGCCGAAGGCATAGCCCGCTGAAGCGCTCCAGACGTGGCCCAGTCGGCGCGAATAAACCACGCGCATACCGCGCGCAGATCCCTCCTGATTCGCAACGCTGAGCATTGCTGCGCCGTTGTCGCCAGAGAATGCGGAAAGCGGAGTGGCCATCAAACCAACGCCGCGACCACTTATTAAATCAAGAAAGGCCGTGGCTTCGATGTTGGACCGATTATCGAGCACGCGTTGTACCCCGAATTCCAGGCGGCGGCTTTGTCCCATGACTGCTCCACCACCGACGAAGGCGATTGGCTGCGCCAGCGGCTGTTTGAACATTATGTCGCCATCTTCAAAGCTGACTGTATTTTGCTCCGCCGCTTCGTTTCCGCCGGGAGCATAAGCCGCTTTCACTCGAGTGCGCGCGTTCGCGTCAAACTGAATTCCCACTCGCGGGCTAATCGATGCGCCGTTTCCGGCGCCGAGAAATCGCGAATAATCCAGGCCGAGCACAACCACTACGCCGTCGCGCACAATCCACTCGTCAACCGCACGAACTGACGCCTGACCCAAAGCGCGCTGATTTCTTTCTGCAGGTACGAAAGTCCAAAGCCGCACGGCTCCGGCAGTCAAATTCACTCGATGATGGTCGTTTACGCGCACTCTGGCAGTAGTCTCGAAGCGTTGGGGCGCGTCTCCAGTTCCGGTCTGTCCCGCGAAGATGAAATCGATTCTCTCCGACGTCGGAAGAGCCACCGCAAAATTAATTCCTTCGAACCCGCTCGAATATGGGGTCGCGGAACTGGCAAAGTACGTTTCCACAACGCCTTGCGTGAGCACTCGACCGTTCTTATCTGTTTTTACTGTGCTCGCTTCAGTTGCGTCGTCCGCGGCTCGTTCGGCATCTTCGACCGCGGCAATCGTTGGATCATCGCCTTCATTAGCTTGAAAGATCGAGCGGCGTGTCTGGACTGAGCGCAGTGTCCATTTCACGTTATCGCGATCTGCGCGCTGATTCACGAGGGTGCGGCTGGAACCTGCAGGTTCGAGGTTGAAACGATAAGCGATTTCGGCAGAAGGACTGACCAGTACTGAAGAAAAGAGAACTTCGCTGAATCCCTCGGCGATCGCTTTGAGCGAATAACGACCGGCCGGAATCCGCAGCGAAAAACTGCCATCGGCGGACGTACGCGTCTCCTTGGCGATCTGGTTCGCGCTCTCGCGGATCAACTGAATGACCGCGCCGGCAAGCGGAAGTCCCTTGTTGTCTCGCACGGTGCCGGTGATTGTGGCCAGCCCCCGGGGCTCTTTGGCGGCCGGCGTCGCGCTTGTCGTCACGGAAAACGCGAGCGCAATCACCGGCATTGTAAATTTGAAAAGTTTTTTCATCGCGGCCGGACCTCCGGACAAAATCCGAGAAGACTTTGAAGTTACGGTAAGCAGAATAAAGCCAATCGGCTTAGCACGAGACCAAATTCATCAATCTGCTTTGCTTCGATTCAGCGCTTCGTTTCGACAGATGCCTCGCCAGCCAAATAAATGTTAGTTTGCTTCATTTACCGCCGCGAGGCAGGGAGACTCCACCCGCCTGAATTCCGCAATTTTCGGCCACCGAAGCGACTGATGTCAAGCCATGAATCAATGTTTCTATGGCATTTTTCGTCTAAAAATGGCGAAACGGAGACTTATTTTGGCCGCATCTTTTCTCCGTGTTAGGATTGTACTTCAGAGGCAAGCCGCTCTGTTCCCCCTTCGGAAAGTCTAATGATTGATCAAGTTCAAACCACCCGTCTCGAGAATGGTCTGACTATTCTAACGGAGCATATGCCGGGGCTGCGCTCGGTCAGTCTGGGTATCTGGGTGCGCCGGGGGTCACGCCACGAATCGCCGGCGCTGAACGGCATCTGTCACTTCATCGAGCATGCGCTGTTCAAAGGAACACAGCGGCGTTCAGCCCGCGAGATTGCCGTGGAATCTGATCGGCTGGGCGGGCATCTGGATGCGTACACCGCCCATGAAATCACCGGCTTTTCCATGAAAGTGGTGGATACCGCGTTGCCACAGGCTTTTGAGCTTCTTGCTGATCTCGTAACCAACCCTCGTTTTGATGAAGACGATCTAAGACGTGAACAAAAGGTGATCATCGAGGAGATGAAGATGATCGAAGACACGCCCGACGAGCTTTTGGGTGAACTCTTCAACGCCGCATATTTCCCCGACCATTCGCTCGGCCGACCGATCGAAGGAACTGAACAGACGGTCTCGTCATTTGACCAGGCAACGACAGCGAAGTTTCATTCACAGACATACGGATCGGCCAATCTGGTAATTGCGGCTGCCGGCAATGTCGCTCACGATCAGCTTTTGGGTCTCGCGGCGTGGACGTTCGTGCAGAACGGCGGCTTCTCAGACGGCAACAGCTCTGCATCGCCGGCGCCTGCGGCCCCAATTTTCATCGAGCGGAAGAGTGAATTAGAGCAAGCGCACTTGATTCTTGCCGCCCCATGGCCGTCCGCGAAAAGCGCAGATCGTTACGCTGCCAGCATGCTCGGAACTGTGCTCGGCGGCGGCACTTCGAGCCGTTTGTGGCAAGCGATTCGGGAAGAGCGCGGCCTGGCGTACGCGATTGGCGCGGGCGGCAACACGTTTACGGATATCGGCATGTTTACGATTTATGCGGGAGCAACGCCCGCGCACCTCGATCAGGTTCTGGACCTTTCTTTAAAAGAGTTGCGCCGGGTGGTGCGCGAGCCGATCGCCGAAGATGAATTGCAACTGGCGAAAGAGCAAGCGATTTCATCGGTCCTGCTTAGCCTGGAATCTTCAAGCGCCCGTTGCGGCGCGTTGGCGCGCCAGGAGATTATCCACGGCCGCCGCATTTCACCCGACGAGATCATAAAGAAGATCGAAGCAGTGACCCCGGAGGATATGTTGTGCATTGCTCGGACGTGTTTTCAAACTCCAACATTGAGCGTCGGCGCGCTTGGAAATCTGAACGGCTTCTCTGTGGATCGCTCAAGGTTGGAAATGTGACTTGCCGCAGAGGCACAGAGACACAGAGCGGAACAGCTAAGCATTGAACGCAGTATCACGTGATCGGTTGCTTCCAATGCCGTCACGAGATCGATCTATTTCTCCGTTTTATTCTTTCTTTAAATTTCTTTGTCTCTTTGTGCCTTAGTGGCGGTCTTCTGTTGTAGAATCCCCGAGTAATGAAACTATCCGTTCTGGGCAGCGGCTCGACGGGCAACGCGGTTCTGCTCGTAGCTAGCGGCACGCGCGTGCTGGTCGATGCTGGCCTGAGCAGCCGCGAGATTGCGCGGCGCATGAATCAGCTCGGTCAAGATCCGAACAGGCTTGATGGGATTTTAATCACGCATGAACATGGCGATCATGCCGGAGGGTTGCGCGTGCTGATGAAAGATCTGGAATGCCCGGTTTATATGTCTGGCAAGACACGTGAGGCCTACATCTGTGAGCGCGGGCACTTCACCAACGACGAGCCGCGCCGGCGCGCCGACGTTTTGCGCGACCGCACAATCGAAATCGATTCAGGACAGGATTTTCGGATCGGCGATATCGACTTTCATCCTTTCACAGTTCCGCACGACGCGGTGGACAACTTTGGTTTTACCGCGACGCACGGTGGCGTGAAAGTGGCCACCGTTCTGGATTTCGGCCACATCACAACTTTGATTATGCAACAGCTTCGTGGCTGCGCGGCGATTATTATCGAATCAAATCACAGCCGCGACATGCTGAAGACGGTCGATGTTTATCCGTGGGAATTAAAGCAACGAATTCTTTCTCGTTTAGGTCACCTCTCGAATGAAGACGTAGCTGAATGGATCACTGACGGCTTTGACGGACAGGCGACACACATCGTGCTGGCCCACCTATCTCAACGGGCAAATAATCCATATCTGGCCAAGATAACTGCCGACACTGCGCTCCATGAGCGCGCACCGCTGTTTTCGGCCGACACGCAAGTCACGCTTTCTTTTCCGAAAGAGCCAACGGCCTGGATCGAAGTGTGATGGCAAGGATGAAGGATGAAAAAACACCCACGGTTAAGGTGCTCCTCCTTCTCCTGGTATTCGCATTCATTTCCGTCGGCTGTCGCGAAAGCGTTCGCCGCACAGGCATTCCGGCAGGCGCGCAGTCAGTCCTGCAAACGGCCATTGAGGACATCGATGCCGGCCGGTACGAAAAGCTTTATCAGGAGGCAGGCGACGACTGGCGGCACGATGCCACGCTTGACCAATCGAAGGCGACCTTTCGCACGCTGCGCGACAAACTTGGAAATGTCAGGACGCGAACTTTCGACACGGCACGCGAAGAGCAAACCAGCACCGCGCCGATTGCCGGTCATTCGCTTGTCGTCATTTACCAGACCTCATTCGAGCGCGGCGATGGCATGGAAACTTTCACTCTGATCGAACGAAATGGCCAATGGTATTTGGCGCGGTATTACGTCACCTCGACGGCGCTGAAATGAAGTTTCAAGTTCCAGGTTCCAGGTTTCAGGTTCCAGTAGCAACCAGCTTGTCAACGTCAGCATTCGCAAGTTCAAAGTCGGGACCTGAAACTTGAAACCTGAAACCCGTTACCTGAAACCCAATGATCAATCGCTACACATTGCCCGAAATGGGCGCGCTGTGGTCTGAGCAGACGAAGTTCCAGAAATGGTTGGACGTAGAGATCGCCGTATGCGAGGTCCACGCCGAGATGGGCACGATTCCTCCCGAAGCTCTTGAGCAAATTAAGAGTCGCGCCAAATTCTCGGTCGAGCGCATCAATGAAATCGAAAAGACGACTGATCACGACGTCATCGCCTTTACTACGAACCTGGCAGAATCGATCGGCGAAGCGTCAAGGTTTGTTCATTACGGACTGACTTCTTCTGATGTCGTCGATACCGCGAACGCACTTCTGCTTCGTGATGCCTGCGATCTCCTCATCAAAAAGACCGACGCTCTGATGGATGTTTTGAAACGTCGCGCCTTTGAATTTAAGCGTACACCGCAGGTCGGCCGAACTCATGGAATTCACGCGGAGCCTACTTCATTCGGCCTAACGTTCGCGCTGTGGTACGACGAGATGCGACGCAATCGCGAACGGCTCAGGCAAACGCGTGAAGTGGTCGCCGTTGGAAAGATTAGTGGAGCGGTCGGCGCTTTTGCGCACCTCGACCCGGCAGTTGAAGAAAAAGTCTGCGCGCGCCTCGATTTGAAGGCAGCAGCCGTGTCCACTCAGATCGTGCAGCGCGATGCTTATGCAGAATATCTGTGCATGCTGGCCATTATTGCTTCATCCCTCGATAAGTTCGCGCTACAAATTCGTCATTGGCAACGCACAGAGGTCCGCGAAGCGCAGGAGAAGTTCAAAGTCGGTCAGAAGGGTTCGAGCGCAATGCCGCACAAGCGTAATCCGATTCTGTCTGAACGTATCTGCGGACTGGCGCGCGTCGTGCGCGCGAACAGTATTGTCGGCCTGGAGAACGTCGCGCTGTGGCACGAGCGCGATATCTCTCATTCCTCCGCTGAGCGTGTGGTGCTTCCTGATTCGAGCATCACTGCAGATTACATCTTGCAGAAAATGACATCGCTCGTCGATGGCCTGATCGTTTATCCCGACCGCATGCTGGAAAACCTGAACGCCACGCGCGGATCTATTTTCAGTGGACAGTTGCTTTTGGTATTGACGCAGGCCGGGGTCTCGCGCGAAGACGCTTACGAATGGGTGCAGCGCAACGCCATGAAAGCCTGGGATCAAGGCGCAGATTTTCAGTCGCTGGTCGGCGAGGATAAAGATGTTTCAGCGCATTTATCGAAGGACCAAATTAAGAAGATCTTCTCGCTCGACACTTATCTGCGTAATGTCGATGCGATCTTCACGCGGGTATTCGGCGAGGAGCCAGCGGCCGCTTCAGAAACAGACGACACGCTTGGGAGTGATTCAGTAGGAGGATTATGCGCCCGCCCACTTTTGGGCCATCCCACCAATTAACGGCAAGGTAAACGTACTGCCCTGATAAGCTTTGACAGCTGACATGATCAGCGCAACCAAATAAAGAACAACAAAGACCAACCAAACGAGCCCAAACAACATACCCACCAAACCGCCCATGGCGCCGCTGTTCGTTGCAGCGGCGGCAGCCATCCCCGCTATTGCAAGAATGAATCCGATGATCCATAAAGCGATCATCAAAATGATCGCAGCCACGTGCAACAGTATTGATTGCAGCGCATGAAACTTCACGAAGCGATTCTCTTTTTCCATCACGAGCAGGATGATCGCGATGATGCCGATGGGATATCCGAGCGCGGCTGCTATGTTGCCGTCCAAGCCGATCGCAGATTTGCCTGTATCCATGAAGGTTCCTCCGAATATTGTTAAGGGGCAGGGTTTACTTGTTGACGGTGTTCCATGCGAAGTTACCGACGAGCGGCAGCTTATACCACTGGCCGCCGTAGGCCTTAATTCCGGCAATCACCCACAGGGCTATAAAGATCAGGAAGAGAATCAATCGCAGACCGAGAATCATCAACCAACTGAACCACTCCATGTGAATCATGTCGAGGACCATGCCCAGCAGGAGACCCAAAATTCCAACGACGATGCCGACGGCGAGTTGCAGGGCCGCCAGGAACAGCGATTGTACCGCATGAAACTTTACGAACCGATTCTCTTTTTCAGTGACCAGAAAAACGATTGCCAGAATAACACCCGCGCAGCAAAGAAAATTCGCGATG
>Ga0070697_100001728_pt1 | contig 16681 bp, 17 predicted proteins | sample KBSK1501metaG_FD_65475 | JGI IMG/M metagenome (GOLD analysis project Ga0070697, IMG submission 65475) | Corn, switchgrass and miscanthus rhizosphere microbial communities from Kellogg Biological Station, Michigan, USA - KBS K1-50-1 metaG | ecosystem: Host-associated > Plants > Roots >...
GGTGGAGGCTGGATAGCGTAGTACTCATCTCATAAGTGACTTGCGGTCTATCCTTCAGGGCAGCAACCCGACGGGCGTCGCTGGTGGGCTCATGGTCAGGCGAAGCCGCTGGAGGTGCTTGTCATAACGCGGTAGTGAGCGACGGTAATGGTCACGGCAGCTCCTGCGGGATGCTTGTGCACGAGCCGCCGTGAGGTGGATTCGTCAGAAGAACACACCGTTGGTCTCGCGCCCAATCTGCGCGAAATTAACTTTGGTTGTCGCCGAAGAAACAAACCCTCCGCTGATGTCAGTTATCGATGCACACATCCATCCGGAACCCGGCCCGCTTCATAACAACCAGACTTGTCTCGAATCTGGTAAATCCCTTCTCCTGACAAGACTGGTCGGTGTCTTCGCATTCTTGATTGAACCTTGGACTACAACCGGTCTTAGTCTTTTAGTTTTAGTCGTTCCGCAGTGAATCCAGGAAGGGCTTTCCCGAGGCTTTCAGTTTCTGCTCCAGTCGCGCAGTACAGTCACAATTACCACAGCCCCAGGGTTGCGAGCCGTTCTGGTCACCGCAGCGGCGGCGGTCATGGGCATCCTGTACGCGGGTAAGTTCGAAATACTGTTCCCAGTAAGGCCGTTCCTCCTCGAGCGGCGTGGGGCAATAGCAGACTTCCACCCAGCGAGCGGTCTGGTCGGAACACAGCCGCGCGTCCTGCATATTGCGCAGGTATTCCCCTTCCGCGACCGAGCCCTTACCGAGACTCTGATCCTCGATGGCCTGAAGGAGTTCGGCTTCGCGGTCGGGTTTAACCCGGGCGCGTACGAGATAGCGCATGGGAGGAAAATTGTTGACTGTTGATTTTGATTAAAGTCGCAAGCGTCCAGGCAGCCTCGAGGGTTTTAAAATCAACCATCAAAAATCTACAAGGCACACTCGTCAGATAAACATCTGATCCTGCGGGACGGGGCGGCGGCTTTCACGTCTGCCACCATTGCGGCGTCCGCGATTTCCGATCAGGAACTCGAGACCAGCGGTGATGCCTTGTACTAGACCGGAAAGCTGCCGCACCGGGGAGACCACGGTCTTGTGCACCATGTCGGAAGCTTCCTCCACCCTATCGAGCGTGCGGGTGAGCATTTCGTCGGCCCGAATGATTTGCAGCCGTGCTCGATCAGCCGCGTCATTTACGATGGCATCCATACGTTGCACTTCGGAGCGGATGGTAGTGGTCGTCTCGTGCAAATTTTCCGCGATCAGCTCTAACCTGGGGCGCAGGTCAACCAGAATGAACTGGGCCGACTCCAAGGCGGGAAGTGCCTTGGCTTTGACCTCGGTAGCCAGTCCCTCCATGTGCGCGCTTGTTTTGCGCACGGACAAATAGAGCGCGACAAGAACACACGCCTGCAGAACTACAGCTACACCGGTGAGAGCGATGAACAAAGGGACGAGATTTTCCATAAATCTGCCTCCACGAACCGGACTTGCCGGCCTCGGAAGAGGTGGGCCGGTCGCCGACCTTTACAGATTCTTAGGCGCGCCGGTCTCTGTGGTGGCCTCTTGATAAGCCTGACGCCCAGCTTCGTAAGCAGCGCGGAACTGCTCCTTTTGCTGACCCACTACATCACGGCCGCGATCGATCCATTCGGAAGCCTGCTCGCGAGCCTCGCGCGCACGATCTCGTACATAGTCCTTGCCTTCCTCGGCGCGGGCGCGCAGCACTTCTCGCGTCTCGTTGCCAGGACGCGGTGCGTAAAGGATTCCCACCACAGCGCCTACGCCCAATCCCGCTAGAAACCACACAAAGCTATTACTGTCACGGTCCGACATGGATACCTCCTGTTTACCAGTGCTGACAAGGCGATGGTAGCATCGGCCATAGCGAAATACAATTACAGTGAAGTGGGTACACGAGGATCAGAAAAGCCTGTCATGGCAGCGCCAGAGTCCCGAGGTCGGTCAGCATGGCTTCGCGTATCACAGCCAGAGTACGGCTCCTTCATTAAGCTGCGCTGAATTGGCGAAAGGGTGACAGGCGTCAGAGCGCTCGAAATCAACCATTGTTGTCTGGTAAAGACATGCGTTTCCGTAGCGCCTACGCGGCTGCGGCAGGCAAAGACGATCGTCGGGTGCGCTGGATGATCCAGACAACCAGGGCGACCAATAAGCCCAATAGAATTATGGGCGTAACTAGGATGGGCAACAACCAGCCGTGTCCACCGAAAGATGTCACGTCACCGGCGATGGTAGCCTGCGGATCACGGTGAATCCGGCCGCCGAAAACAGAGACGTCGCCGGCAACCCTTACACCTCGATCCAACCGCGCGTCACCACCGAAAATGCTCACCTCTCCCGCCACTTGCGCCTGGTCTTCAACGGTTACGCTTCCCCCGAACGAGATGACGTCGCCCGCGACCTCTCCGCGAATGTGAATACTACAGCCGAAGCAGGTCAAATCGCCGACTTTGTCATTAGGCCCAACATTGATATTGCGTCCCACTTGCGTGTAGCTGGGGTTATCTTTGGCGAACGCCGCCGTGGAAAACGCGACCCAGAATAAGAGCGCATAAAAACAGATGCTGCGCCCGCCAGAACGTATCATGGAAGATCCCCCTAGGAACGGCGTCCGTGTCTAGAAAGGGCATAATTATGGCACAAACCAGCAATGGAGTGAACGCTCACAGGCCGTGCAGCCAGAATACGGGATTTGCCTCGGGAAAGAATTGACCTGGGGAGAAATGCAATCTTGGTTGACATGTGAATAGCATGAAAGTACGTTTGCAACATGTCAAAAATGATTCAGGTTCGCAATGTGCCCGATGCCCTGCACCCAGGCCTGAAAGCTCGTGCCGCCAGGGCGGGCATGTCACTTTCGGACTATCTGTTGGCGGAGATGAAGGAAATCGCGGAACGGCCAACGCTCGCTGAATTGCGAGACCGCCTTGCATAAGCGTAAACCGGTTTCGGCGCAGCTCGATACCGCCCGCTTGGTGCGAGAAGAGAGCGAGGCACGATGATCGTGCTGGATACGTCTGCGGCAGTTGACTGGCTTCTTTAGACACCTGCGGGACAGCGCTTTGAGAACCGGATTTATTCCCGAAACGAGACTCTGCATACGCCTCACCTGCTAAATCCGGAGGTCATCCAAGTGCTACGGTGTCTGGCACGGCAAGGCGTGGTCCCTGTACACCGGGCTGACCAGGCGCGATCTGCTGAAGCTTCGCATTGCTCGTTATCCTCATCACGTGCTCCTCTCTCGGATTTGGCAACTGCGTCGCAATTGTTCTGCCTTTGATGCTGCCTACATTGTCCTGGCCGAAAGGCTCGGAGCTGCGTTGGTTACACGGGACGGTCGACTCGCTTCTGCCTCGGGCCATGCGGCACCCATCGAGCGGTTTTAATTCGACGTACCGTTTTGCTCACTTGCACAGTGCTCATAGATCACTTCGGCGAGACGATGCCAGTGACGAGATTTATGCGCTGGATGTGAAATGGGCCTGAGAAGCGGGCACCCTGAAAAGCTCAGGCTCCCCGGTAGCGGCAAGAAGTTCAGCGCGGTGTATGCGTACTCACTCCGCGGTCGCGACCGGGCTAAACATCAGTACTCAAATACTCATAATGAGTCGAGCAATGAGGTCCGGTCGTTCAATGACCCGCACTGCATTCGCTCAGCTTCGCGCAATTCTTTATAATTGCAGGTTTCCCAGCGTCGTAGTGTGGGAATCTGTAAAGGGGGCAGCAATGGCGGGTTCTTATAACGGCCTGGCGGTGCCAGCCGACGGGAAGAAAATCGGTTATGGGAGCGAGCGGTATCAGGTGCCGGATACTCCGGTTATCCCTTTCATCGAGGGAGACGGCACCGGTCGCGACATCTGGAAGGCATCGGTACGTGTGTTCAACGCGGCCGTAGAGAAGGCGTATAAGGGCAAGCGGCATGTAGCTTGGTACGAAGTATTCGCCGGGGAGAAAGCTAAGGCAAAGTTTGACAACTGGCTGCCGGACGACACGGTCGAGGCGATCCGCGAATTTCGCGTGGCCATCAAGGGGCCTCTGACAACGCCTGTCGGCGGCGGTATCCGGTCACTCAATGTGGCCCTGCGCCAAATTCTCGATCTCTACTCGTGCGTGCGGCCGGTGAAATATTACCGCGGTGTGCCGTCGCCGGTTAAGCACCCCGAGCGCATGGACGTGGTCATCTATCGGGAGAACACTGAGGATGTCTACGCCGGAATCGAGTGGGAGCAGGGCACTGCGGAATGCGCGAAGCTCATCGAATTTCTGAATAAAGACATGCTCAAGGGTGGCAAGAAACAAATCCGGCTTGACTCGGGGGTGGGCATCAAGCCAATCTCCGTAACCGGCACGAAGCGCCTGGTTCGGATGGCTATTCAGTTTGCGCTGTCAGAAGGCCGCAAGTCTGTGACCCTAGTTCACAAGGGGAATATCCAGAAATTTACCGAAGGAGCATTCCGCAAGTGGGGATACGAATTGGCCACGGAAGAGTTTCGCGATCAGGTGGTGACCGAGCGCGAGAGCTGGATGCTCGACAACAAAGATAAGAATCCGGACCTCAGCGTGGAGCAGAATGCGGAGATGATTGAGCCGGGCATGGAGTTCGCGCCTCCTTCATTCCGAGAGTCGGTGAACCGCGAAGTGAAGGCCGTTCTCCAGGCCATCTATGCCACCCATGGCCATGGGGCTTGGAAGAAGAAGGTGATGATCAACGATCGCATTGCCGATTCTATCTTTCAGCAGGTCGTGACCCGCGCGGATGAGTATTCGGTGCTGGCTACGCCCAACTTGAACGGTGACTACATTTCCGACGCCTGCGCAGCCCAGGTGGGTGGGCTGGGGATTGCTCCTGGCGCCAACATTGGCGATGGCTATGCGATCTTCGAGGCAACGCACGGCACGGCGCCGAAATACGCGGACAAAGATGTGATTAACCCCGGATCGGTGATCCTGTCAGGCGTAATGATGTTTCGCTTTCTGGGCTGGAATGAAGCGGCCGACCTAATCGAGCAAAGCATGGAACGTACCATCGAGCAGAAAAAAGTCACCTACGACTTTGAGCGGCTCATGGAAGGTGCGACCAAGGTGAAGACCAGCGAATTCGCCGCACACATAATTGAGAACATGGGCGCGGCGGTGCTGGTGTAAAGGGCATTCAGCACTCAGCATGCAGTCACGCACCGTTGGTCATTCCGAGCGAAGCGAGGAATCTGTTTTTCCACTGCCGCGGCAACCTGTGGCAGGGCTGAATGCTGATTGCTGAGTGCTGATTGCGGGTTACGAAAGGACTCATTGATGCGCAAGAAAGTCACGATTGTAGGTTCGGGCAATGTGGGCGCGACGGCGGCCCATTGGATTGCGGCTAAGGAACTCGCCGATGTGGTGCTCATCGACATTATCGAAGGCATTCCGCAGGGTAAGGGGCTTGATCTGCTCGAGGCCATGCCGATCGAGAAGCGCGACTCCTACATCGCTGGCACCAACGATTACAAAGACACGGCAAACTCTGACATCGTCGTGGTTACTGCGGGCATTCCTCGCAAACCTGGGATGAGCCGCGACGATCTGCTCAATACCAACCACGGCATCATGAAGGCCGTCATCGGCGAGGCGGTGAAGTACTCGCCGAATTGCATTTTGATTATCGTCTCCAATCCGCTGGACGCCATGGCGCAAGCGGCTTACAAAATGAGCGGCTTCCCGCGCCAGCGCGTGATTGGCATGGCCGGGGTGCTCGATTCTGCACGCTTCCGCGCGTTTATCGCCGCGGAGTTGAAGGTCAGCGTGGAGAACGTAACCGCCTTCGTGCTCGGCGGCCATGGCGACACCATGGTTCCGCTGCCGCGCTATTCGACCGTAGCCGGCATCCCGATCACGGAATTGATGGACAAGGCCACGGTCGATCGACTGGTGCAGCGCACTCGCGATGGCGGCGCGGAGATCGTCAAGTATCTGAAGACTGGGTCGGCATACTACGCGCCGTCGGCGGCCGTGGCCGAGATGGTCGAGGCGATTCTCAAAGATAAGAAGAAGATTCTGCCCTGCGCCGCATATTTGCAGGGGGAGTATGGGATCAACGGGCTCTACGTGGGTGTGCCAGTGAAACTAGGCGCGAAAGGAATCGAACAAATCATCGAGATCAAGCTGACCGCGGAAGAGAAAGCGGGGCTGGAGAAGAGCGCGGCAGCGGTCAAGGAACTCGTAGGCGTGATCGGAGTGTAGGAAGCGATTCTTCTTCGCGGACATTTAACCCGCCCATGAGGAGAAGTTATGACTCGCGAAGCCAGGATGTTTAGCGGGATCATTCTTATCACCGTGCCGACGATTCAATACGGTGGATATTTCCTGTTAACCTCGCTCATGGATAAGACCAGCGGATATATGGATAATCCGCTGCGACAGAACTTCTTTCGGGCCGGGCATGCGCACGCAGGCGTGTTTGTCATTCTTTCGCTCGTGTGCCAGGTATTGGCTGATGCGGCCGCGCTTCCGGCTTGGTTGGTGTGGATCGCTCGAATTGCGGTTCCTCTGGCAGCGATCTTGATTCCCGCAGGATTTTTTCTCTCCATGTTGCCGCCGACGGCTGCGCAGCCTAGCGCTGCGGTGAGACTCATCTACGCGGGAGCCGTGGTCCTCGCGGCGGGAGTATTGCTGCTCGGAGTCGGGCTGATTAGGTCCGCATACACCCGATGACCGAGTTCGAGGAATCTGTCAGTGTACCTTTGCTGAATCTAGCGAGCAATTTACACTTGGTCGATCTACTTCCACACGTCGGTGATGGCTTTCGCGACTGCGCTCCTGCCCAAGTGTGCCAGCCCGTACATATCCTCGATGGTGCGCAGGATATTGTAGTGATTGATGGTTTCGCTGTATTTTCCCGGCTTCACCATGGGGCCGACAAAGATCGTCGCGATGTGGTTGGTGGTTGTACCTTGATCCTCATCCCACTGCACGATCAGAAGGCTGTTGTTGTTCCTCGCCCACGTGGCGTACGCCATCAGATTCGTTTGTAGCCAGCTGTCGGCTTGCTGGATGGTTCCGTCGTGCATGTCATCATCCAGATTTGGAATTACCCACGCAACCGTCGGCAATTTTGCCAAGCTCGTAGGGAAGCTGGTGAAGGGCTGATTATCACCGCTGTGGTCCTTGGAGAAGTCCGTCCAGGGAGCGTGCTTTCGCACGTATAGCCCTGATGTGCAGACCGTTGAACCAACGGCGGGCAGCCCCTCGGAATAGCCCTTGAAGGTCTTGCCGGCGGCGATCAGTTCGCTTTCCAGAGACCGCGCCGAGAATGTATGCGGGCAGGAATCGTCAGTGATCCCCTGCGTCGAGCCCGAGAACAGACCCAGGTAGTTCGGCTGGCTGGGATGGGTGAGGGCATAGGATTTTGTGAACAAGGCCCCCTGCGTTGCCAGGGTGTTGATGTAAGGTGCTTCGGACGAACCAATGATCTGCGAATACCCGTGGTTCTCCTCAATTACGACCACGACGTGCGCTGGCGCAGGAACCTGGGCAAGCGCCGTCTGGGCAAGGATGGCAAAGAGAAAAGATAGAACCACAAACATGCAAAAAAGCGAAACCCTGCGAATTGGGGGATACATTGGGAACCCCTGGGAAGATTTGCCTGAAATCAGAAATTCTGCGATGACTTGTTTCCGAATACTACAGGGGGCTACCCCCCTTGCGTCAAGCCCCGGCAGGTCTAAAACCGTTCCTGGGCGGAGCGTGGGTGGGGCATTGGGCACTCAGGTCGTGCTGGAGGAGCGGTCCACAATTCCAGAATTTTGGCGCTCCTGGGATCAAGATCGTTCGATCGTTATCTGCTTCACCACTACGTCCTTCGCCGGCCGGTCTTGGCGATTGCGCGGGACCGCAGTGATGTTGTTCACTATGTCTTGCCCCTCCACGACCTCACCAAAGATCGTATGCTTGCCAGTTAGCCAGTCGGTGGCTCCCACGGTGATGAAAAACTGCGAGCCGTTGGTATTCGGGCCGGCATTGGCCATGGCAAGTTTGCCGGGCTTGTCGAACTTGTGCGGCGACCCCTTGGTTTCGTCCTCGAACTGGTAGCCGGGTCCGCCCATGCCTGTTCCCTGGGGATCTCCACCCTGAATCATGAAGTCGGGGATCACGCGGTGAAAAATCGTCCCGTCATAAAGCCGGTCTTTGCTCTTTTTTCGGGTTGAGGGATGCGTCCACTCACGCTTGCCTTCGGCAAGTTCGGTGAAGTTGGCGACCGTCTTGGGCGCATCTTTTTCGAACAAGCGGCATGTAATGTTGCCTTCGCTGGTTTCAAAAGTAGCATAGAGTCCAGGCTGGCGAGTCATAGAAATCCTTTCGAAATATAATCGGTTGTCGGAAAATGTGTGGGCTGTAACCTGGCAAGTCTGCTGGTCGAAACATCCTCGCTATTTCGGGTTAGCTGGCGTCTTGGTGGTGGAGTTCGCTGGCTTTTTGATACTCCCGCCGGTCTTGGCAGCCGCAGCGGCACCGCCACGGACGATGCTGACATGATTGATCTTCACTGGACGGAAAGGCTTGTCATCGTTGGGGTCGCGAGCCATGCGGGCAATCTGCTTCACCAACGTCACCGTCGCTTCATCGCACTGCCCAAAGATAGTGTAATTACCGTTCAGATGCGGCACGGCCACTTCAGTGATAAAGAATTGTGATCCGTTGGTATCGGCGCCGGAGTTCGCATAAGCCATACGTCCCGGCTTATCGAACAGCAGGTCGGACGAGACCTCATTCTTGAACTTGTAACCCGGATCGCCCGTTCCGTTGCCGGCAGGATCGCCACCCTGAATCATGAAATTAGGAATCACACGGTGAAAGATGGTGCCATCGTAGAGCGGAGCTCCGTGCTTGGTAACATGGCTGACCGGATTCTTCCAATCCTTGGTCCCGGTGGCCAAGCCGATGAAGTTGGCCACCCCGATCGGTGCTTTGTCGGGAAACAGTGTACAGGTCATTTTGCCAACGGTGGTGTCGATGACGGCGGTGGTTTGTCCAGTTGCAGCATGGTGAACGGCCGTTTTGGATCCCGCCGCGGGCTTGGCTGTGGGCGTCTTCTGGGTTGAGGCTGCCTGAGCCCAGGCGCCGAGCGAATAGAGCGAAAGCAAGGTCAGATGTGCGAGTGTCTTGCGCATGAGATCTCCTTCAAATGAGTGCTTGTGATGAGTGGAAGTGGCAACTTTCGATTGTACGACAGTGCACGTCGCATGGCCTCGGCCAAGGGTCGCGGAGGTGCTAGCACGAAGCACTGACCTCGGACATCGCGGCGCTGTCAACCATTCCCAACACCCGAGCAGACGACTCGGGGCGTTCCTTACGCGGATCATTGAGCCGCATCCTTACTATTCGGCTGCGCCGCGTGCATCTCGTGGCTCACTTTTTCCACCTCACGAAAAACGCGAAGAGTGTTGGCTCCGAGAATCTTTTTGATGTCCGCCGCGCTATAGCCGCGATCGAGTAGCGCTTGCGTGATGTTGGGTAGGTCGGCGGCAGAATCAATCCCCTGAGGGGTGGCGCCGCTGACGCCGTCAAAGTCAGAGCCGAGGCCCACATGGTCTACACCAGCGACTTTAGCGATGTGGTCGATATGGTCGATCAGAGCTTTGAGTGGCGGACGGGGAATTCCGGCCATCCACTCTCGTTCGGTGCGGTTAATTGCAATGTAATTAACCGGTTTGCCTTCTGCTTTTAGCTGATCAACGTATTTCTGCACAGCGGCAGCTTGGTCCTTGGCTTGTGCCTCCATAGCTGTGCGGAAACTGTCATCGATGAATCCGGAATAGAAATTCACCTGCACGACACCGCCGTTTTTAGCAACGGCGCGGAGCATATCGTCGGTCATGTTGCGGGGATGATTGGTGAGCGCGCGGGCGGACGAGTGCGAGGCCATGACCGGCGCTTTGGTGGTGGCAATCGTGTCCCAGAAAGTTTTGTCCGCGACGTGTGAGATGTCCACCAACATGCCAAGGCGGTTCATCTCTAACACGACTTGCTTGCCGAAGTCGGTCAAGCCGTTGTGATGCTGAACTTTCGGGTCGTTTATGTCGCCGGAAGAGTCGGCCCATTCGTTGGTGTTGGACCAGGAGAGCGTCATGTAGCGCACGCCGAGACGATAATAGTCGCGCAGCAAGCGGATATCGTTCTCCATGGAATGCCCGCCCTCGATGCCCATAAGCGCCGCGAGTTTGTGCTGTTGGTGGGCACGTTCGATATCGGCGACTGAGAAAGCCATCATCATGCGCTCGGGATGCCGGCCCGCCTGCTCATAGACGGAATCGATCAGGTCGAAAGTGTGCTGCACGAAATGGCCGCGATTGGTTTCTGGCTCAACCCAGATGGAAAAGAATTCGGCACTCAGATTACCGCGGCGAGCTTTATCGAGACTGATATGCCCGAGGTCATTTGGATCAGTTGAACCAATGTCGAAGTTCTCATCGAGAAAGCGTTGCGGGGTGTCGGCGTGGGTGTCCACCACGATGGCGGAGTCGTGGATGGCCCGGGCGCGGGGTGTGATAGTTGCGGTATGTGACGGCGCGGGAGACTTAGCGGTGTGATCTTGGCCTACGGCGAATGCCGCCGCAGCCAGCCCTAAAAGAAGAACGATGAGCCGGAAACCAATCATAGATTTGTTTACTTGCGAGATGCTCATGGCAAGCCACTGATTCTACACGGAACCACTAGGTCAGTACGCCTGATCAACGCAAAGCGGCCAGAGCTTGGTGCACGCAGACCTCAAGGGGCTGATCGGTGTTGATCACCATCTTCGGCATAGTGATCGCTTCGAAGCGAGCCTTTACCTCGAGGTAAAGCTTGTAATCGCGATTGCCGGCGCGGTGCACACTGGAGGCGGACTCTGTCTCCAGACGCTCTCTTGCAGTTTCCTCCGAGCAGACACACTCAAGAATGCGCCACGGCTGATGCAACTCCTTGGCCGCAGTGAGCACATTTTTGATTTGATAACGGCGGGAGAATGGGCGGCCATCGAGAAAGATCATGCGCGATGAGTCTTGCCGCAACAAATAGGCCGCGGTTTCGAGCATGACTCCAACACAGAAGTCGTCCTGGCGCGATGAGTATTCAATCTCTTGCGGCAGAAACAGCGCATGGCGAATCTCGTCTTTGCTCAACACGCGCCCGTCAGTGCGGCTGGTAAGTTCGCGGGCGAGCGTGGACTTGCCGCTCCCCGGAAGTCCGGCGAGAAGAATGATCATGGGTGAGAACAAATTTTACAGGCTTTGTTCGGAGTCCAGAAGGCTACTCACTCCGGCTTACAGCGGTGACCGGAGCATCAGGTTGGTCCATCGGAACCAGGTCTTGAGTCAGGCGCCATTCCGCATACCGACCCGAAACCATGATGTGGAAGACCCACTGATGGCGCTCTTCTTCGGGTTCCACCAGACCAAGGGCCTTCATGTAGAAGAGGTAGTGTTCCATCCAGCGAATCTGTTGCTTGCTCATTCCACGGCGCTGCAGGTCGACAGTCACGCCGGCTAGATGTGAGGAGGCGGTGTCGCCATCGCTCGGAGCGGCGTTGCGATTGTGGCGCCGAAGTTTCTTCTGAACCTTCACCGTGCGGACCGCTGAATTCACCTGAATCTGCTGGTGGAAGCGATGGTAGAACGCCTGGCCTAGGTCTTCGGTAAAATCACGCGTCCACGGGCGGCAAAAGCGGCGCGAAGGATCGAGACGGGGGTCAAAGCGCAACGATTCGCTGGACCGAATGGGCAGAAGCGCCTGGCTTGCCTTCAGAGCTTCCAATTCGTCGTCATCTTGAATGCGAGGCAGTTCAAGGCGATCAATTTCCGCGTTTTGCAGGATCAGAGATTCGTGCGAAGGCCTGAACATCGGGCGCCAGTGTATCAAGTGAAGAAAATGAAAACGTCGCTTGTGATGCAAAGGCCGGGGCATCGCCGTGGTGGTCACGCCAACGAGCGGGCTGCACAGGCAGGCCAGCAGGGGAAGCAGGAGGAATTCGCGTTGTATTTTTCGCTTCACGAAGTGGCCCACTTCTTTCCGGTACGGCCGACGCACAACTGGCGGACATTCTACGCTACGATTGCGATTTGTCCCATGTGATATCGCGGCCACCGATGTTACCAAAGACGAGCACCAAATCTCGGTTACCACTGGTTACTCGGCCAGTCGTGCAACCGCACGCTACTGTTCTATGGCACGTAGGAAGCCACTTCCGCCCGCGGTGACAGGCGGCTCATGTGCGAGGCCAGCAACAACTTGGCGGGGGTTAGATACAGAACGGTGCGGCGCGTTGTAGCAAAGTGACAAAAATCAGCGTCGGAAAAGGTCACTGATGGCCTGCTTCATGACCTCGCCGCCAACTTCAGAGATAGAGCGGGTGAGAGGAATATCCTTGGGGCAGACCTCGACGCAGTTCTGGGCGTAGCCGCATTCTTGAATGCCCCCGTCGCCCATCAACGCCGCCAGGCGCTCACGCTTAAGGGATTGGCCGGTGGGATGGGTGTTGAAAAGCCGGACTTGCGCGATAGTAGCCGCGCCCACGAATCCCGTATCTTCATTGAACTGCGGACAAGCCTCCATGCAGCAGCAGCACGAGATGCAGCGGGAGAGAGGGTAAGCCACTTCCTGATCTTGCTGGGTCAGACGCGGGCCGGGGCCAAGATCGTAGGAGCCGTCAATCGGCACCCACGCTTTGACCGCTTTTAGATTCTCAAAGAGCACACCGCGGTCCACGGCGAGATCGCGGACCACGGCAAACTTTTTGAAGGGCTCCACTCTGACCGGCTGCTCGAGATTATCGATCAGGGCCGAGCAGGCCATGCGGGCGCGTCCATTGATGAGCATGGCGCACGAGCCGCAGACCTCTTCGAGACAATTGGAGTCGTAGGTGATGGGCGTGGTCGGCCTGCCCTCGCGGGTGACGGGGTTGGCGGCGATCTCCATGAGGGAGGAGATCACGTTCATGCCCGGATGCCAGGCAAGTTCAAACTCTTCCCAGTAGGAGGCGGAAGTGGGAGTGTTCTGGCGCTTGATTCTGAGGACGACGGATTTGTTTTCAGCCATTTAGCTCGTAGCCTCTAGCCCGTTGCGCAAAAGCTTGTCATTACTCAAACTCTTGTCATTCGGAGCGCAGCGAACAACCTATGTACTCTGCTGGCGCGGGTAAATTGCATAGGTCCTGCGCTTCGCTCAGGATGACAAACCAGCTTCGATTCGCTAAGCCGTATCGTATTTCCTCGGCCGTGGCGGAATCAGCGACGTATCCACCGGCTCGAACTCGAACTTCGGCTCATCCGCATCTGGCGCGAAGTAGGCTTTCGTAGTCTTGAGGAAACTCTTGTCATCTCGCTCAGGAAACTCTGGCTTGTAGTGTGCGCCCCGCGATTCATCACGCATGCGCGCGCCCTGAGCCACGACCCGCGACAACTGCAGCATGTTATAAAGCTGGCGCGTGAAAACCACGCTGGTGTTCGCCCACTGGGTGCGGTCGCTCAAATTGACGTTACGGAAGCGCTCGAGCATTTCCACCAACTTCGCGTCGGTCTGCTGCAAATTCTTGTTGTACCGGATGACCGTACAGTCTTTCGTCATCAGCTCGCCCAGTTCGCGCCACAGCCTGAACGGATTCTCCGTACCCTCATTCTTCATCAGCAAAGCGTTGTTTTCTTCCTGCTTCTTGCGCTCAGCCTCGAAGCAGCCGTTGCCCGGGGAAAGCGCCTGCAAACCGCGCGCATACTTCACGGCGTTTGGTCCCGCCACACCTCCGCCGAAAATGCACGACACCAGCGAGTTCGCGCCCAGACGGTTCGCACCGTGATACTGATATTCACACTCCCCCGCAGCGTAAATCCCAGGAATGTTCGTGGCCTGCTTGAAGTCCACCCACAACCCGCCCATGGTGTAATGCATCCCGGGGAAAATCTTCATGGGGGTGTCGCGGGGATCGTCGCCCACAAACTTTTCATAGATTTCGAGAATGCCTTCCAGCTTGCGATCCAGAATCTTGCGGTCGATGTGGGTGAGGTCAAGGTAGACCATGGGCTTGCCATCAATGCCGAGATGGTGCTCGTACACGACCTTGAAGATGGCGCGAGTAGCCACGTCGCGCGGAACGAGATTCCCGTACTTTGGATACCACTCTTCGAGGAAATACCAGCGCTCACTTGCCGGGATGCTTTTGGGATTGCGCTTGTCACCCGGCTTTTTCGGAACCCAGACGCGTCCGCCCTCGCCACGCGCTGATTCAGACATCAATCGAAGTTTGTCCTCGCCGGGGATCGAAGTCGGATGAACCTGAATGAACTCGCCGTTGGCGTAATAGCAGCCCTGCTGATACAGAGCCGACTGCGCCGACCCGGTGCAGACCACGGAGTTCGTCGACTTCCCGAAGATCGCACCAATGCCGCCGGTGGCGACGATGACTGCGTCGGCCGGGAAGGTGCGCACTGCCATGGAGCGCAGGTCCATGGCGCAAATGCCCCGACCGACGCGGTTTCCGTCGAGCACGGCGGAGAGAAACTCCCAGTGCTCGTACTTCTTCACCTTGCCTTCGGACTCGTAGCGGCGGACCTGTTCGTCCAGCGCATACAGAAGTTGCTGGCCGGTGGTCGCGCCGGAGAATGCCGTACGGTTGTAGAGTGTTCCCCCGAAGCGGCGAAAATCGAGTAAACCTTCGGGCGTGCGATTGAAGGGAACGCCCATTCGGTCGAGCAGGTCGATGATGCCCGGAGCGGCATCGCACATCTGTTTTACCGGCGGTTGGTTGGCAAGAAAATCGCCACCGTAGATGGTGTCGTCAAAATGCTGCCAGGTGGAATCGCCTTCGCCTTTCAGATTCTTCGCAGCATTGATGCCGCCCTGAGCGCATACCGAGTGCGAACGCTTAACCGGTACTATGGAGAAAAGATCGACCGTACCGCCCATCTCTGCGATCTTTATTACTGCGGAAAGACCTGCGAGGCCGCCGCCTACGACGATAATTCTGGGAGCTGCCATTGTTCTCCTATTTGAATTCCTAATGTTGCGGCGCGAATCGAAAGCGCTACCGCATCACGATGGCGTCTGTTGGACTCACGACAGTATCTGTGGGCTGCAGGGGCCAATCGAGGAACGAGCGCACCGTGACCATGCCCACGACCATGAACAGTGCTCCAATCGCGAAGCAGACATAGGCGAAGCGCCGGCGCGCCTTGTCGCCCGTCGTAATGCCCCACTTAGCGGCAAAGAGCCACAGTCCGTAAGCGAAGTGCCACGAAGCACAAACAATGCCTACTACATAAAACGCAACCGCCCAGGGATGCTGAAATTCGCCTTGCACCTTGCCAAAAGCCGCATGGGGATGCGCCAGCAGGTGGACGCCGCTGAAACGCAGATGCCAGGTATGCCAGACCATGTAGGCGAATGCGATGGTTCCGGTCCAACGCTGAGAGGAGTACATCCAGTTGCCGGCCCAGGGATAATCGGCTAGGTTGCTCTGGCCGCGATACCAGATATAAAACCCGTAGAGGGCGTGGTAAAGGATGGGTAACCAGATGCCGAACAGTTCCAGTCCGACGACGAATGGAAAGCTGGAAAGAAACTCAACCTGCCTGGCGTAGGCGGCAGGTCCACGCGTGGCGAATGCGTTGGAGATGAAGTGCTCGACCAAAAAAGCGCCGATGGGAACAATGCCCGACAAAGAATGCAGGCGGCGCAAAAGAAATGAAGTCCCCTGTCCCGCGCGCAGGGGAGCCACACCTCCTTTGATCATCGGAGGTGCAGGACCGGCAGTTGCCGCCACGGAAACGCTCCTTGTGAGTTCCAATATGAGATGAGAACTTTTTATTATCTTGTCGCCAGGGAAGGGAAGTCAAGAAAGGAGCGACCGTAAATGAGAATCTTTCGTGGGACATTGCGACAGAACTGGCGGCGGGTGCATCCTCCATCCGCTCCAAACAATTCTCAAGCGCCAAGAAGTATCTAGGGGCGCTCTGTGGTGATCTGGCGATGCGAATGGAGTCAGCGAAGACAGTGGGGATACTGGATGGTTTTCCAACTTCGGAAATTTCATTCCTCGGCTATTTTCACTCACGGCCATGCTGGATTGAGGCTCAGTTTCGTCCAGTCAATGGGCGCTTATTTTACCGGCTGGTTGCGCAGGAGTGCGAACCAGGGTGTCATCTGGTTAGCGGATCAGAAGTTCTAGACCGCATGATTCGAGACTGCGATTACAGGATGAGGCACCTATTTGAAGGCTTTAACGGCGAAGATACTCCGCTGGGTAAGGCGGTAGAGTCCGTCACGCAATATATCCAAGCATGTTGCTCAACTTTAATTCGAGGATTGGACCCCGATTCCGAAAAAAGGATAGGCGGACAAATCCACGTCGCGATCGTCACTCCGGATAGCCGACGTCTACTGTCGAGGCTTTTAGATAGGCGACAGGAAGAGAAGGGCGGATTTGAATGGATCGTGCCGCCTATTTCGCGCGTTTCCAGCGTGCCTTAGCTGCCTTGGCTGCGACTTTATGACGCTGAGCAGCGGTCATGGTCTTGAGGCGGCGCTTTCCGCCGATCTGACCGCCCTTGCGACCGATGGAAGCCATGTACTCGGAGAGATTGACCGTGGATTCAGGCGAAGTTGGCTTAATGGCTTCTTGTGGCGTTTCGTCGGTCGAGCGATCCACGATCCATTTCGCAAGCTGGTTTGGGT
>Ga0070697_100001729_pt1 | contig 16678 bp, 12 predicted proteins | sample KBSK1501metaG_FD_65475 | JGI IMG/M metagenome (GOLD analysis project Ga0070697, IMG submission 65475) | Corn, switchgrass and miscanthus rhizosphere microbial communities from Kellogg Biological Station, Michigan, USA - KBS K1-50-1 metaG | ecosystem: Host-associated > Plants > Roots >...
GCGATCGTATCCGATGGAATCGATTGTGCGCGGATGTATTCGCCAATCTTGACCGATTCTGGAAACGGATTTGTTCCATTAACCATTCGGTTGGCTTCCACCAGCGGCCGCTCGAAGAAAAAGTCGGCTTCTGACCACAATGGCCATGCGAAGCAGAGGGCGAAGAGGATTAGTCCAAGAAAGCGAAGGTTGTGGGCGCCGATGCGCAAGGTGTCGACGGCACCAACTAATGCCGCCCCCGCCAGCAGCGAGACAGCCGGCAGAAGAAGAATAAAATAGTGCGGGCGAAAATAGAATCCTGGACAAACGGCAAGCGTTGAAAAGAATGCAAAGGTTAAGAGAAAGCCAGCCCGAGCGCGGAGGGTCGGGCTGACGACGCACATAACAAACCCAATTGCCGCCGCCGCCCAGATTGGCCACGCTGTTCCGAGCGCTGTCCAAAAATGGTCGGCAAAAATCCGAATCCCTTCCCAGATTGGAACCTGCCTTCCGTATTGACTGGCATATTTAATCGTCCAGAACCAGAATTTCTCGAAGACGCCGGCCTTCCACAAAGCTAAGCATACAACAAGGAGTGGGGCCACTGCGCCTGAAGCGAACAGCAAGTTGCGGGAGACGATCTCCCGAGCGTTGAGCTGGGCACGCCAGTCGCGGCTGAAGAGATAAGCTGAGCCAAAGAGTATAAAAAGCAGTCCCGGCTGCTTCATCAGTAACGCGAATCCGAACAGACAACCACTCGCGAAGATCAAGGCCCTGGATTGTCGATCCAACGCACAAGTCAACAGCAGAGCGCCGGCGACAGCAAATACAACTACAAAATGAGTCGCGTGGGCTGCCAACCCGAGCACGTAGGGCATTAGCGAGAGAACAGAATACGCGGCCGCGGCCACTATTCCGGCCACCTCGCCAAGCAGGTTTCGGCCGAGATAAAGAATTAATCCTGTAGTAACAAGATTGACTAGGACTAGGCCGAGGTGAATACCGTTATTTGAATCGCCAAAAATCGACATCAAGAGAGCGTAGGCAGCGGAAGTCCCTGGGAATTTCATGCTGTACGCGAGCTTGTAAGGCGGAATGCCGTGCAAGAGTAATTGCCCGGCGTAGGCGTACTCGCCCTCGTCCCGCTCCAGCGGCAAACCAAGCAGGCGAATTCTAGCACAGACCACGGCCACCAACGTCGCGCCGAATAAAAGCCATGACGCAAAGCGGAAAACGTTTTGGTGACGGGCTTGTTTGGGATTCACGCGGGTTGGCTAAGGCAACGTGAGTTTGGCGGATTCAGCGGCATTGCCAAGGCGACTTTGGGTTTCGAACTATGGCACGGGCCGTGCTTGTGGTGATTATAATCATTATGGTTACCATAAGTATCCGCCCTTACACCACGCGCAAAGTCGGCTTCGTCGGTTTGACCCTCTTTTGCCTTTCCTGTCTTTCCATCTTTGCCCAGTCAACTTACATCAGCGTTAATTCCACGCCGTACGACCGGCAGATGGCCCGGATACGTCCGATTCTTGCATCCGCCGCCGGGCACAGAGAGCAAAACCTTTCATTTGCACTAGTAAATCACTGGATCGGAGATCTACGTGCAATTCCGTACGGGTTTTCCATGGAATGGAAAACACCAGAAGAGGTCCAGACTGGTGCATTTGCCGATTGCAAGGGCAAAGCAGTCGCACTCTATAACGCTATGCACTCGCGCGGAGCGCAAAATGTGCGGCTCGTCATTGGCAAGCGTCTTCCAACGAGTCGAAAGACCCACGCCTGGCTAGAGTGGAGTACAACCGGCGGCACATATGTCCTCGATCCGACCATCAATTGGGCTGCATGTCGCGCGGACCGTCTCGGCAGAAGCTCCTACATTCCACTTTACGCCTATGCAGACGGGCAAAAGTTTCGGGCTGCGACGACATCGATGCTTTACGCCAAGAATCAATTTCTGGCTGGGCGGCGAGTCGCGAGCGGGCTCTAGTTAATCACGCAGATCGATTCGCGGGGAGAGCTCGAGATCTCTGCTTTCTCCGAGCCACTCGGGACGAAACGCTGGAAAATCGGGCTCCTGCCGGGTCGCGGATATTCTCCAATGCGGGAAAATCTTGGACTGGGCAAAAGATTTATATTGCTAAAGGGTGTCCGTTCGACCTATTATCGTTTTTTGTGGCTATGGAAATTATGAGCGTGTATTTCTCTCGCTTTTCCCGTATCGGTACTTTCACATGTGGTTTCCTTCTCGCTGGCGGATTGCAGCTTTTCGGCGGTGAGGTTATCTCCGTCGAACAATCGCCAGCTTACGCCCAGAACGTCGCGCGCTTTAGCTTGGGCGCCCGAGTGGATGACAAAATCGCAGAAGCGGCGTTGATCTCCGATCATCCGACCGTTGGCTACTCTCTTACTGATGGGCGGACAGATTTGGTGCTGTCGCTTTCCAAGATTGAGAACATCGACATCGTCTCGTTCTTGAACAACGGCGCAACCGGCACAGTGACTGTTGCAACGTCCAATTCGAAATTGGCCGTCGGTAGCCCGCAATGGCACCAGATCGCGAAACAAGATCTGACCGCGAAAATTACAAAGATAAAGGTGGGCCCAACTGAGGCAAAGTATGTGAAGTTTTCTTTCAATGTTGCCAAATCAGGCCGCATCGCTGACCTCGCAGTTTATTCAACGGCCAGCCTAATGGTTGCCAATACGGCTTTGGTCGGTAATGGCGAAGGTGCTGTTGATGGCAAAGACGCAAAGGATTTTGCTGGAGGTAAGGAGGCCAAGGAAGTTGCGGAAGGACCACCAGAGGAAGGACCGCCGCCAAATCTTCCTGATCCGCCGCCGTTTGTATTTGTTCCTGAGGTCAGCCCCTAAGCGAACCGCGTCTCAATTTAACAAAAAGACCCATCCATAAAGGATGGGCCTTTTTTGTTTTCTTGATATTGGTCCAATCTTAGAGTTCATCCCGAAGAATTTTAAAAATCTGGGTATTGTCGATCGTGCCGTGTAGCGCTTCGGTACCTGGCCCGGTTCCGAATGAGACTGCATCCTCTACTGTGTTCAATGCCGACTTGGCATAAAATGCGGCCGGTTCGGTTTGCTCCTTCGAGACGCCTCCGTTTGAATCTCCGGGCGTTTCCTTTTCCGGAATCTTCGCAGCGCCGTATGATTGCATTCCTTTCGGACCTGTCGCCCAAGTCATCCATGGTTCGCCCGACGGATTCAATCCGACTAACGCAATTCCGCTGTCCTTGCGAAATGGAAAACCGTTCAGGTGCAAACCGCCAATGGCTGTGTCGCCGCACACAATGATTGTCGATTTTGCTCCTGCGTAACGCTGTGCCGTTGACAGCGTCCGATCGAGTTCGGCGGTTTCGGTCAGCGTTTTTTCCGCGTTATTTGTTTCGGCTGCTTTTCGCATCCGGGCGGCGTCGACAATGAGCAAGTAACCGCGCTGATTGTATTCCAACAGTTCAATGGCGCGTCGCACCATATCGGACAAAGCCGGTTCGTCACTCCAAGCTTGACCCTGGTGGCTGTCGCTATCTCCGTCTGCAAATGCTCCGAAAAGTTTCGGCCGGCTCCAAACCGGAATGGATTCCAACTCTGCTCGGCTCCGGACGACATCAAAGCCGTTTTGGCGTAATTCTAACAGTAGATCGCGGTTGTCCTGTCGTTGTCCCTGTTTTGCTTCCGGAAGAAATTCGGACGCGCTCATTCCCAAGCAAATATCGATCTTACTACCTTCAACAAGCTGACGCGCGACTTGATCGATGTCGTTCGTGTTACTCGCATGCGCATAAAAGGCCGCGCATGTTGGATTCGTCAGCGATCCATTTGTCACCAAACCGGTCGCGCGCCCACGGCTGCGCGCTAACTCGATAATGCTTGCGAGCGGTTTGCCGCTAGGGTCGACTGACAGGGAGCGATTGCTGACTTTAACTCCGGTGGCCAGAGCGCTCGCGGCCGCTGCCTGATCCGAGACCGCGAAATCTCTGGAGTGGTTAGTTACCAGGGCGACATGTGGCATTCCGTCCAGAGCCAGACGTGTATCGGATCCCCCGAGATAAACGCGGGTCAGCGCGACGCGCTCCGGCGCGAGCCCTTCGCCGATAATAAGAATTATCCCAAACGGCTTCTGTACGACCCAATGCTGAAAATACAGCACCCCGAGTCCGGCAAAGACGGCGAGACACAAAAGGGCAAGCAGTTGATTGCGCCACTTCACGAGCGCGATGTAGCTGCGCGCGAGTTCTATTGTCAATCCCGCAGGCGCGGGAAACCACTTGTCCGACTTCATAATCGTCGGCAGAGTGCGCGCATATGGCCGGCCCCGTAATGCTCATCATTCGTGATGGCTGGGGCATTAATCCCGGCGGCAAGGAATCGCGCGAACAAAATGGCGACGCCACCCTTCTTGCCAGTACACCCTTTCACGACCAGCTCTATCGCGATTATCCGGGAAGTAAACTCAGCGCCAGCGGTTCCGATGTCGGTTTACCGGAAGGGCAAATGGGCAACTCGGAAGTGGGGCATCTCAATTTGGGCGCGGGCCGCATCGTTCTTCAGGATCTCACTCGCATCAACAAGGCGATTGCCGCTGGAGAACTGAAGCGGAATCCAGTCGCGCAAGAAACTTTCGCGGCCGCGCGCGGGCATCGGCTCCATTTGTTAGGCCTGGTGTCCGATGGTGGCGTTCACAGCCATTACAAGCACATGATCGCGCTCGCAAACGCGGCGAAATCCGCGGGAGTCAACGAGATTTTTGTGCATGCCTTCACTGACGGGCGTGACTCGTCGCCGACCGGTGGACGCGAATACTTGAAAACCTGCGAACAACAACTTCGCGAAAGCGGCGCGCAAATCGTGACCGTCGTTGGACGCTATTTCGCCATGGACCGTGATCGTCGTTGGGATCGCACCAAGAAAGCTTGGGACGCAGTCGTTCTCGGGCGTGGCGAGATTTGCAAAGAATCACCCTCGAACGCTTTGGATCGACAATATCGTGTGGACAAGACGGATGAGTTTATGCCGCCGCTGATTTTTGCTCAGGCAAACGAGCAACGTGTTCGCGATGGCGATGTCGTTTTGTTTTTCAACTTCCGGGCTGATCGCGCGCGCCAATTATCGCAAGCCTTTCTGTTCAAGGATTTCGATTGCTTCGACCGCGAGGTATGGCCGCAAATTAAATTTACATCGCTGACAGAGTATGACGTTCGCTTTCCATCGCCGTTCATCTTCCCTCCGGAAAACCTCAAAAACATTCTCGGCGAACTCGTTAGCGCCGCCGGCAAATCGCAGTTGCGCATCGCTGAAACGGAAAAGTACGCGCACGTGACCTATTTCTTTAATGGCGGGGTCGAAAAGCCCTTTCCGGGCGAAGAGCGGAAGCTAATCCCATCGCCAAAAGTCGCCACTTACGATTTGAAGCCGGAAATGAGCGCGTTTGAGGTGACGGACGAGCTTCTTACGCGCTTGAGCAAATTTGACCTGATCATCCTGAATTTTGCCAATCCTGACATGGTTGGTCACACCGGCGTTGTAAAAGCCGGAATCAAGGCGGTCGAGACAGTTGATGAATGTTGCAGTCGAATTATTCCGAAGCTGCTCGAGCTCGACGGCAAGTGTATCGTCACGGCCGACCACGGTAATTGCGAGCAAATGCGAAATTCTGACGGTTCGCCGAACACTGCGCACACCACAAACCTTGTTCATTTCATTTACGTTGCTAAGGATGCTGGGCAATTCCAAAGCGAAGACGGGATTTTGGCTGACGTTGCGCCCACGCTTTTGTTTTTGCTCGGAATGAAAAAACCCAAAGAAATGACCGGGCGCAACTTACTGGTCAAGCGCGGATAGGATCGACATCTCTAAGATGGACAACGTGCGGTTGCGACGTCGTCGAACGTGATGTTCAGCGTCTGGTTCAACGCGCGTGTGCCGGCGGCCGCGATCCGCTGCAAAAAGCGCATCTGACTTTCGGGTTCCGTTTCATGCCACGCCGGTTTGCGGGCCAGGATCAGCTCGCCGTTCGACTCAACCAACGCGCCCCAACCGATCGGAATTTCGGGTTCGCGAAACAATTCGTTAGGCAAGACGAGAAAAAACAAATTGGCGCAGTGGTAGCGAATTAGCGTTTCGAATTTCGTGCAATCGAAGAGTCGGTTTTGTAATGCCTGCATTTGCCGCAATACCTGCTTGTAGCCGCGGTGTTCGATCGCTCCGAAATTGTGCGAGTCGAATTCGGCGAAGAGCGAATCGGCAACGCGCAAAGCTGGATAATGCACGCGCAGATTTTTTTCGAGGACTTCGCGACGATGGTGGATTTTCTCCAAACGCTGCATCGTCGTCGAAGTGCAACCGTTGTCGCGTCGAAGATCGACCAGCGCTTGTTTGCACTCGAAAATTGCGGTGGCGCCTGATCGTTTTCCATCCGGGCGATACGCCGCCACGTCTGCTCGGTAACGACATCGTGGCAAAGTGACTTCCAGCGCGCACGCGGAGTAGCCTTGTCTCTGCGCCCAAACGAGAGCCAGGCGCTTGAGGCGAGCGTGCGCCTCTGTTTCGCCGCGACTGCTCGTTATGCGCTGAGCCATTCGGCCAATTCACGTGCCCAATAAGTCACGATAATGTCGGCGCCCGCGCGCTTGAGCGAAGTCATGATCTCAAGAACCGCGGCGCGTTCTTCGACGATTCCTTTTTCAGCGGCCGCTTTGATCATCGCGTATTCACCACTTACGTGATACACCGCGGTCGGCTTGCGAAAGCGCTCGCGCACGCGCCAGAGAATGTCGATGTAGGGCAACGCCGGCTTGACCATGACGATGTCCGCGCCTTCATCGATGTCGAGTTCGACCTCGCGCAGCGCCTCATCCGCATTTGCCGAATCCATTTGATAAGATCGGCGATCTCCAAATTGGGGGGGGCTTTCTGCAGCTTCGCGGAACGGACCGTAAAAAACAGAAGCGAACTTCGCCGCATAACTCATGATCCCGGTTTCTGTGAACCCACTGGCATCGAGCGCTTCGCGAATTGCGCCGATGCGACCGTCCATCATGTCGCTGGGTGCGACCATGTCCGCGCCGGCCTGCGCATGAGAGCGCGCGGTTTTCACCAGGAGATCAACAGTCTGATCGTTCAGAACATGGAAATGGTCACCGTCGATGCGCGTTACACCGCAATGGCCGTGACTCATGTATTCGCAAAGGCAAACATCGGTAATCGCGACCACTTCCGGACATTTGTCCTTAATTGCGCGCAACGCTTTTTGCACCACGCCGTCCTCGGCATAAGCGCCGCTCGCTTTATCGTCTTTGCTTTCAGGAACTCCAAAAAGCAAAATTGCTTGTAGCCCGATTTGCTGTGCGCGACGCGCTTCGTCGGCAAGCGCACTGAGCGGAAGCTGAAAAACGCCGGGCATGCTCGCGATCGGCCGTCGTTTGTCGATCTTTTCGCTCACGAAAAGAGGCAGCACGAAGTCGTGCGCGGTGAGATTGGTTTCGCGAACGAGATTGCGCAGAGCTGGAGACCGGCGCAACCGTCGTGGACGATGAACCAATTTTCGCACGTAGCGAGGCTACGCATTTGCAGATTGCGCCGCAAGTTCGCTACTTGACCTCGGTGCGTCTTCGCAGTGAAGTCGCACATCGTGGGGACGACAAATTACTTGCTCATCGATATCAGCAATTCATTCACCAAGCTTGCGTTCGCGACGCGGCGACGGATTTTGGACCCGGTACGAATACCAACGGACAAATTTACCAGCGCGACGCTCGGACGATTTGTGAGACGACACTCGCCACGGCGAGTCCGTCCGGGGGCGGACAAGATCGACAACATCTTCGTTGTTTGCTCGGTGGTGCCGAGAAAAAACGACGTGGTCCGGAAAGCGGCGCCAGGAAGCAGGATTTTGTGGTTAACGCCGCAAGTCCAGCTCGGGGTTGGAATCGATTATCCAAATCCGAAAAAAATTGGGGCCGACCGCCTGGCGAATGCGGCAGCGGTCGCGGCGATTTACGGATGCCCGGCCATCGTTGTCGATTTCGGGACGGCGGTCACCTTCGATATCGTCTCTGCGCAACGAAAATACATCGGCGGAGTGATTGCACCGGGATTGGAATCGATGACGAATTTTCTTTATCAGCGCACTGCACTGTTGCCGAAGCTTTCTCTGCAAGAGCCGCGCTCGGCGGTTGGAAGATCGACAATCGAGGCGATGCGCTCCGGTGCGGTGATCGGTTATCGCGGACTGGTGCGGGAGATCATTGCCAAAATCACTGCCGAGCGTTTCCCTCGGAAGAAAGTGCATGTGATTGCGACGGGAGGTTACGCGGATTTGATCGCGGCACGTCTGCACGAGATCGATGCCGTGCATCCGAATTTGACTCTGGAAGGCCTGCGAATTGTCGCAAATCTCAACTTTTAACGGGGCGCGATTCTTGCTGCCCTGCCTCCGGGAGAATCCTCCTCAAGCGCCGTCAAAATTTAGGCTTGTCATCGAGCTCACGGAAGGGTTTCATGTGGGGGAGGCCATGAAGATTCGCAAAATCGCGGCAGTCGCAGTGTTGGTGCTTGGTTCCTTGGCAGCGGACAACGTTGCCCCCTCGAAAGCGGAACTCGAAGCAATGTACGACAAAGCTTTTCGAGCATTCGACGCGAATAACTTTCCGGAAGCGCTGAAAGAACTCGACGCGATCGACGCGCGTCAGCCGGACCTCGCCGAATCGCAGAATTTACGCGGCGTGATCATGATGAGGCAAGGCATCTATGACAAGGCGGAAGCCGCGTTGCACGAAGCATTGCGCATCGATCCGAAATTCTGGAACGCCCGCTTCAATCTGGCCGAGATTCCATTTCTAAAAAAGGATTGGGCTGAGGCACGCAATCGCTTTCAGGAATTACTTTCGAGCAACGCGTCCGAGCTGCAGGGCGAAGCGACCCAACTCATCGAGTACAAAATCCTGTTAACGTATTTGCTCGAGGGCAAAGAGAACATGGTCGATTCGATTCTGGCCAAGTTCGAGCTTTCCCCGGACACGCCGGCAGTCCACTACGCAAACGCTGCTATCGCATTGCAGCAAAATAAGACGAAGGAAGCGAAGGATTGGATGTCACAAGCGGAAAAGAATTTTTCGCCGCAGTTGAACAAGCTTTTTGCCGAGTCGCTCTATGAAGTGGGTTGGCTGCAAAAACAGGCCGGCCAAACACGTGCGGCCCTCGAGCTGACCACAGCAGCTGAGCGCGCGGCCAGGAGCAAGGCGTTTGCGCGCTCACGCGTCGAGCAGGCACGGCAGGCTTATCAGCAACGCGATTTTGTCGCCGCCCGTAAATTTATCGATGACGCGGACGCGGCCGATCCGAACCAAGCAGCAACCCTGAATTTGCGCGGCGAAATTTTGCTCGAGCAAAAGCAATTCGATCAGGCCGAGACCGACTTCAAAAAGGCGTTGAAAGCCGATTCAAAATTCCGCCAGGCGCAATTCAATCTGGCGTTGGTGCCGTTGAAGAAAAAGGATTACGCCACAGCGCGCGATCGATTTGAAGCGCTCTTGAGCAAGACACCGGGCGGAGACAAAAGCGAGGCGGCGCAGCTCATCAAATTCAACGTCTACATGACGTGGTTGCTCGAAGGCAAAGACAGTCGTGCGCAGAAGTTGATAGAGCAGTTCCAGTTTACCGGCGACACGCCGGCTCTTTATTATGCGCAGGCCGCTTGGGAATTTAACCACAACAATCCAACCAAGGCGACTGATTGGATCACTTCCGCCAAGAAAATTTACTCGCCCGCGCTGAATGTTGTTTTCGCGGATTCTTTTTACGATCTCGGCTGGATGAAAACCCCAGCGCTTGCGACATCGCCGGCGCCAGCCGCGGAAGCCGCAACTGCTTTGGCTGAAGCGCAGACCGAATCGAGTCCGGCAATAGAACCGAGCCCAATTCCTGGAGCAGCGGTTGCGAAGGGTAAGGCATCTGAATCCAAGGCAAAGACTGCCGCTGCGCCGCTAATCGCCGGAATGGAGGCGACTGCACCCAAACCGGAAGAGCCAGCGGCCAGTACCGCCGTTACGCAATCCTCTGGTGTCCCGCCGGGATCACTCGCCGCTGGCAGTCCAGCCAGACCTGAAGAGATTCCGACGTCGCCCGCGCCCAATTTCTCACCTGTCGTAGAAACGCCAGTCGCAGCGGCCGCTGCGCCGGCTTCAGCCGCAGTTCCGGCTGTGCGCGAACAACCAGCAGTTGCGCAATCGCAGCCTGCTATAGCGCCTGTTCAGCCGGGACCTCCAGTTCCCGCCGCGCAAGCGCCAGCAGTTGCCGCAGTATCGACTACACCGGCGACCGCGCTTGCACCTGCGCGCGTTGGCGAGGTTTCCCGCGGAAAATTCGAAACTGGAAATTTGTTTGCTGCCATTTTGGTTTTGGCCGGCATCGGGGTGATCGGGTGGGTGATCGTGTTCGAAATCCGTCGCCGTGGAATTCATTTCCCAAGTTTCCGCCGTGCCGCGCCAGCGACTGGTCCGCAGCTGGAAGGTATGGAATATGCAGCCGCGGCCCCGGCACACAGAGAAATGAAAGTTATGCCCCGATTGATTGGCGGTCCGCGACAGGTGTCGCTTAAGTTAAAAGCATCCGAACCGTCGCTCCGCCGCGCAGTAGTTCCGCTCAGCAAACCAGGGCGTGCTTTTGGCGGTGAAACGGTTTTGGAACCTGCAATTGAAGGAAATGGTGAACGCCAGCTCGAGCTTGAACCGGCAGTAGAAACATTCGAAGCGGTTGGGCCGGTTTTTGAACAGGGCGCGATGCCGATGGAAGCGGTTGGCGAACCGGTCGCGCAACCCGAATGGATCGCACCTGAGCCTGAATTGCCTGCAATTGAAATTCCGGAGCCAGTCGTCACTCAAGCGGAAGAGATTATGGTCCCTGAAATTCAGCCGCCGCTCTTTGCGCAAGTAGAAGCGGTTGCCGAACCGGAAATCGAACCGGTCTTTGCGCAAGTAGAAGCGGTTGCCGAAGCGGAAATCGAGCCTGTCTTTGACCAAGCTGCAACGGTTGCCGAGCCTGAAATCGAGCCTGTGGGTCAGGGTCAACCGATTCCTCAGTTGACGCCTGTGGAGGAACCGTCGATCATTGAGGTCACCGAACCTGAACCGTCCGGATTTGACGCGCTTCGTCGACCTAGCGAGCCTATTGCTCCGGAACCGGTTTTTGAATCCCGAATTTACGAACCAACCACACCAGTAAACATGCCTGAACCGATCCAAATCCCAACCGCTCCAGCAATGCGAGGTGGCGCACCTCAAGCAGCCGGAGCGATGCAAACTTCCGTCCAACTCAGTTTCGCTTTCGAGATTGCGTCGATGCAGCTGACTCCAACATTCAAGATGGGTGCGTTGCAGTTACGGCCGGCCTCAAAGGTCGTGACGATGCGGCTGGCTGGCTCGGCCCCGCAGCCAGCGATGAACCTCCAGGTGACTTTTGAGATCGCCAGGATTCAGCCTGCGGGAGGAACACTCGGAAGCGTGCGTCTTACGCCCTCGCAACAACAGCGTCCAACCGTTGTTGGATCGCCTTCGTTCACCGTCGGGGGTTTGCACTTAGTCTCGGATTTCGCGGCCGCACCGCTTCAACTGACGCCATCTCAACAAGGACAAGCCACGGTCCAAGTAATCGCTCCATTCCAAATCGCGACCGTCGAATTCTCACCGTCGTTTGAAATTTCGTCGATTGTGCTCAATTCGAATTCGAAGCAGGTATCGGTACAAATGCCGACCGCTGGCGGTGCACCGGTGGAGGGCGCTCCTGTGTTCGAGATTTCGAATTTGCAGCTGACTGGCAGCGGCGAAATTGGAATGATGCAACTGAACCTGATCGGTCACGGCCCCAAGCGCGCGGCCTGATCCGCGCACAAGATCGACATCTTTCGAGCGATTCGATGAATCGGTCTGTCTCGGGCGCTGATTACCCTCGTTTGACGAAGTTGCTCCGGTTTAATGGACGCAGCGGCTTGGGCAGAAACTCGCCGTCCCGGCGGATTAATTTCCCGTCGAAATAAATCTCGCCGCCGCCATAGCTCGGCCGTTGGATATTCACCATGTCCCAGTGCACCTGGCTGCGGTTCGTGTTGTCTGCTTCTTCGTAAGCCTGCCCGGGAGTGAAATGAAATGAGCCGGCGATCTTCTCATCGAAAAGGATATCTCGCATTGGCTCGAGAACGTACGGATTAAATCCGAGGGAAAACTCGCCGACGTAGCGCGCTCCGGCGTCGGAATCCAGGATCTTGTTGAGCTTTTCAGTTTGGTTGCTGCTGGCCTCAACAATCTTACCCTGTCGAAAAACGAGACGAATCCCATCGAAGGCAATGCTCTGATAAATTGTCGGCGCGTTGAACGTGATATGGCCTTCGACGGAATTCTTCACCGGTGCCGTGAACACTTCGCCGTCCGGAATATTCCGGTCGCCTCCACAAATCACCGCTGGAATTCCTTTGATGCTAAATCGCAGATCCGTCCCGGGTCCTTTAATTTCGACCCGGTCCGTTTTTTCCATTAACGCTTTCAGCGCTTTCATTCCGGGCTGCAGTTTCCGGTAATCGAGGGTGCAGACTTCGAAATAAAAATCTTCAAAAGCTTGCGTGCTCATTCCCGCGAGCTGCGCCATTGACGGAGTCGGCCATCGCAGCACGACCCATTTGGTTTTTTTGACTCTTTGATCCTGAACTGGCCGCATTTTTTTGGCGACGAGCTGCATTTTCGTCACCGGGACGTCGGATAATTCGGTGATGTTGTTGCTTCCGCGAAGCGCGATGTAAGCGTGCATTTTTTTCATGCGTGCCAGCTCATGGCGCGCGGCCAGCGTCAATTGTCGATCCGACGCTTCCAATGCAAGCTCGCGTCCGATGCGGGCGCGCTGGACCTGGACGAATGGAATCGCGCCTGCTTTTCGTGCCGCGCGGATGAGAGCGATCGTCATTTCATCGGGAACATCGAAAGCCTCAATCAGGACATTCTCGTTCCGTTTGAGCCTGGTTGAATATTCCACCAGAAGTTTGGCGAGCTTATCGAAACGCGCGTCGTGCATAGGACGCTACGATTCCATTGAGTCCACGGGATGCAACCGCTTGCGAGTGATCTGATCAATCCCGTCGGCGGAATCTTGCGGCGAACGCGCCGTCGAAATTATCTCGAAAGGGAAGCAAACGCCTTTCTTGCTCCAGCTGCAAGATCGACATCGTCTGGACGAGCTGTTGAACAACGTCTTCGTTTTCTTCTCGTTCAAGGCTGCACGTGCTGTAGACGAGCGTGCCACCGGCCTTCAACAACGGCGCGACGGCGCGGGCAATTTCAATTTGTCTTCCCTGCATCCGGGTAAAATCCGCCGGCTTCAATCTCCAGCGCACATCGACACGGCGTCGCATCACGCCAGTGTTGCTGCAGGGAACGTCAATCAAGATTCGATCGAACGGCGCTTCAGAGAGAATCTCCGGGGGAACTGCCGATTGCGTCCAATTATGACAAACGATTTTGGCAATTCGAACACCGAGTCGCGTGAGATTTTCGTCGAGGAGATTTAAACGAGCGGGTTCGCGATCACATCCGACGATCAAGCCTCGGTTCTCCATCAATTCGGCGACATACGCAGTTTTGCCACCGGGAGCTGCACACGCGTCCAGAATCTTTTCGTCCGGCTCCGCCTGCAACAATTCACATGCGAGCGATGTGCTTGGGTCCTGAACGTAGCAATCCCCCTGGTCGAGCGCATCCGCCGGTGAAGAGAGTTCGACAAAGTTCGAAACGTTCGGCAGTGGTCTCGCGTTGCAATAGCGATCGAGAAACAGCTGCCGATCGATTTTCAATTGGTTAATTCGCGCGTAAATTGGCGGCGGCCGGTTGTTCCAGGCGCACAAAGCTTCGGTCGCATCGGTTCCGAATTGCTTCTCCCAACGCTCAATTAAAAACTTAGGGTGCGAAGCTCGAACTTCGAGCGGTTGGGAATTCGCTTTTCTTTGCACTTCTTGCCGATCGCGCGTCGCGCAGCGCAATATCGCGTTGACGATTGCGCGCTGGCGTTTTGGAGCTAGGTCAACCGTTTCATGCACTGCGGCATGTTCAGCCGTCTTGGCGATGAAGAGCTGATAAAGACCGAGTCGAAGAAGATCGCGAAGATCGACATCTACGTGTGCGCGTCGAAGCGCGCCGATCCAAAAATCGAGCAGCACCAGGTTTCTTAATACGCCATAAAAAAGTTCGACCGCGAATGCTCGATCGGAGGATCGAAGTCCCGTCTTAGAGAGCGCGGTGGAAATGACCGCGTCGGAAAACTTCTTTTTTGTTCGCCAGCTTCTCAGCGCGGCGAGAGCGACTCGGCGAGCAGAGATTTGCGCCACGAAATGTTTAGCGTGGAATGACGCTGGCGCGACCGATGGAATGATAATGGAAACCGAGCTCGCCCATGGTCTCCGGATTCAACAGGTTTCTGCCGTCGAACACGATCGGCGTTGTCATCCGCTGTTTAACTGCGGCAAAATCGACATTGGCAAACTCCGCCCATTCGGTGGCAATGACGAGCGCTTCGGCGCCGTCAGCCGCTTCCAGCGCAGATACCGCGAATTTTGCGTCGGCGATTGCTTTCAGCTCGCGCGCTTTCTCCATTCCTTTCGGATCATAAACGCTCACGTGCGCGCCTTCGCGCAGCATAGCGTCCACCAATTCGATCGCGACCGACGAACGCACGTCATCGGTGTCCAGCTTAAAAGTCAAGCCCCACACCGCGATCTTTTTTTCACGTAACACCCAGAGCGTGTCGCGAATAAGTTTCAGAAAGCGCTCTTTTTGCCCGGCGTTAATCCGCTGCACTTCTTTCAAAAGAGTAAACGGAACACCGAGTTGCTCGCTGATATGGAGGAACGCGGCGACGTCTTTTGGAAAACAAGAACCGCCGTATCCGATGCCGGCATTGAGAAATTGGCGGCCGATGCGACGGTCCATTCCGATTCCGTCCGCAACTTTCTCCACGTCGGCTCCACTGGCCTCACAGATCGCGGAAATGGCGTTGATGTAGGAAATCTTTAGGGCGAGGAACGAATTCGCAGCATGCTTGATTAACTCGGCGCTCTTAATGCCGGTGACCAGAACGGGCGCCATGAAAGGCTCGTAAACCTTTTTCATCAGATCGACCGCGTGCTGATTCTGGGCGCCAATGACGATGCGATCTGGATGCATTAAGTCGCGAATCGCGCAGCCTTCGCGCAGAAACTCCGGGTTACTGACCACGTCAAACTTCGCTCCGTGCCGATTGTAGCGTTTGATCGTCTCCGCGACGCGCTCGCCAGTTTTCACGGGGACGGTGCTCTTATCGACGATCACCCGATAATCGGTGAGAACGTCGGCGATTTCGCGCGAAACTTTTTCGATAAAGCTAAGATCGACATCTCCGTTCGGCTGTGGCGGCGTTGGCACCGCGATGAAGATGATTTGAGACTTGTCTACCCCTTCACGAATGCTGCTGCTGAAATGTAAACGGCGGGCGGAAACGTTTCGATGAACGATTTCTTCCAACCCAGGTTCGTAGATTGGAATGCGTCCAGCCTGAAGCGTTTTAATTTTTCCTTCGTCGTTGTCGACGCAGATGACGTTGTGTCCGACGTCGGCAAAACAGGCGCCGGTGACAAGTCCTACGTAACCCGAACCGATGATTGAAATATCCATTTTGGAGATAAACGACGCGGCGACCTAGTCGCGGCGAGATAAACACCGGTTAGAGCACGAAGAATGCAAGCTGTTTGAGCAATTCTTGATCATTGACCAGCACTTCCTGGATCGAAGTTGAGATCGAACCCGAATTTCGGAAAAGCTTTAAGGGTGAAGGTGAGGAGAATGCCGTACTCCTTTTTATTGCCGGTGTTGTCCCGCACGACGGCGCCAAAGGACGCAACCCAGTTCGTCAAATCCCGATAGACGGCGTAGCGCTGTTCCTCGAAGATCCCGGTTGAGCCTTCGTATTGTTCTTGAAATCCGAAACCCCAGTTGTCGTTCAGTCGATAGTAGCCGCCGACCACAAACAGACTGCTGTGTTCGAAGAAGGGGTTGTCGTTGAGATAACGATGACCCGCGCTGAGCTGTAAATTTGCGGTCGGTTGCACGGCAATAGTCGTATTGATTTCCGTAAATCCCGAGCTGAATGCCGGCACCTGCGAATCAATTGAAAGCGAAGCCCATGGTAGCGGAGTAAAGCGCAATTTGTTGAAGAAGTTCGAGTAGGTCCCGCGGTCATAGGGATTGTCGAAGTTCACATCGAAAAATGTGTCCAGCTCCAGCCAGGTCACAGTTACATCGTCCCGCCGAGTCTCCAAACGGTTGCGGATCCCGTTACGCCAAATCGTCCAGCTCGCGATCGAATCGATGGTGGTAAACTGCGGAAAATCGAATATCGGCAACTGGGTCGAGGGTTCGAATCGATCAAACTGCAAAATTGAAGATGGATTGATCCCATTCTCATGGACATACGAGAAGTCCGTGTACGGTTGGATTACGTGAAGCAATCCATCCAAGCCAAACGTCCGATCCGACACGTTGTCCCACGAACGGGATAGCTTGAACGAAGCTTCCACTCCGGCATCGACGACGGTCCGAACACCGCTCCCGGCGTTTATAACGGGATTCGTCGGGGTGGGGTCCTCAGGGATGAAGTTTGGAATCAGCGGATC
>Ga0070697_100001737_pt1 | contig 16644 bp, 16 predicted proteins | sample KBSK1501metaG_FD_65475 | JGI IMG/M metagenome (GOLD analysis project Ga0070697, IMG submission 65475) | Corn, switchgrass and miscanthus rhizosphere microbial communities from Kellogg Biological Station, Michigan, USA - KBS K1-50-1 metaG | ecosystem: Host-associated > Plants > Roots >...
CCGCACTACGCCATCTACGCGCCGAGCGACCATGATGTCCTGATCGTCGCCTCACCGGCGCCGATCCCCGCCGCGGCGCAGGCGCGCATCTTCGAGCAGCCGGGCGTCGCCAAGGAGCTCTGGACGGTGCACGTGCTAACGGCCGGCGATCTGGATGCGCGCTACGTCGGCAATCGCGCGACGCTCGAGCCGCTGCTTGCGAGCTACGCGATGCCATCCAACTCCGACTACTACCCGGTGCTCGATCTCAACGCCGCGCGCGAGCGCTTCATGGAGAAAAGTGCCACCGACCTGGTGGCGCTTGGCACGCTCGGCCTGCCGCTCCTCGATCTGCTCGAGCCGTCGCGCCCGCACCGGCCGCCGAACCCGCTCTATCAGGGCGCATACGCGTTCGAGCGGCTGGAGAACACGCGGCTCGCCTGGTATGCGCGCAATTACCTGCTCGGCGGGATGCCCGAGCCGCAGGCGGTGCCGCGCACGCTGCAGAAGGATCTGGAGCTCTTCAAGCTGCGGCTGCTGGAGTGCCGCTCGCCGCGCAACGAGGACGTCTGGCTGCATAGCGCGCTGCGCGTGGCGGAAACGATGACTCCCTATCTTGCGTGGGAAGACCTCGCGCCGCTCTTTGCACGCATCGAGCGCCTGCCGTGCGCAGCGACGCTGGATGACGACCAGCGCCGCTGGCTCGCGCTGTTCCGTGCAGTGGCGATGCGCGATGCGCGCCGCATCGGTGTGTACGCCACCGCGCTGCTCGCCACCGAGCTGGAGGCCGGGCGCGAAGCGCGCGAATACCTGCTGCTCGCGGCGATGGCGGGCGACATCGCGAGTGGCGATCGGCCCGGCGCCCTGGAGGTCTGGAGCAAATACGCGCCCGCCCGCCGCCAGCGCGACAGCATCGCGTTCCGGCTGCTGCGCTGTCATGCGCGCGCGGACGATTGCGCGAACGACTTCCGCTAGCGCTTTCTTTTCTTCGCGTAGGGGTTGCGCCCCGTGCGGAACTCGATGGCGAGCGGCGTGCCGATCAGCTCGAACGCATCGCGGAAGTAACCCTCGAGGTAGCGCTGGTAGGACGCCGGCACGCGATCGAGCGCGTTGCCGTGGATGATGATGCGCGGCGGATTGATGCCGCCCTGGTGCGCGTAGCGCAGCTTCGGCCGGATCAGGCCGCTTCGCGGCGGCGCCTGCCGCTCCACCGCCGCCTGCATGGCGCGCGTGAGTTTCGGCGTGGGCAGCCGCGCCATCGCGGCAGCGTGCGCGCGATCGACCGCGCGCATCAGCTCGGCCAAGCCTTTGCCACCCTTGGCGGAGATGAAAAGCGCTTCGGCGAAGCCGAGGAAGCCGAGCTTCCATTGCAGCTCGCCTTTTACCCGATCGCGCGCGGCCTTGTCCGCCGCGTCCCACTTGTTGACGGCGAGCACCACGGCGCGGCCGCGCTCGAGGATGTAGCCGGCGACGTGCGCATCCTGCTCGGTGATGCCTTCGGCTGCGTCGACCAGAAGGACGGCGACGTTCGCGGCCTCGATCGCCTGCAGCGCTTTCACGATCGAGAAATACTCGGGCGGCGTGCCGGTCTTGCCGCGCCGGCGCACGCCTGCGGTATCGATCAGCGTGTAGCGGCGCCCGGCGCGCTCGAACGGCACCTCGATCGGGTCGCGCGTGGTGCCCGGCTGGTCGAAGGCGATGACGCGCTCTTCGCCGACGAGCGCGTTGATCAGGGTAGATTTGCCGACATTCGGGCGGCCGACGATGGCGACGCGGGCATGGCGCTCGGCTTCCTCGTCGGGCTCCGCCTGCGGCGGGAAAGGCTCGAGCACCGCTTCCAGCAGCTCGCGCACCCCTTCGCCGTGCGCCGCCGAAATCGCCGCGGGGTGGCCGATGCCGAGCTCATGGAATTCGGCGGCCGCCGTGTCGGGCTGCATGCCTTCGGCCTTGTTCACCGCGAGCCAGACGTTCGACTTGCGCCGCAGGCGCTCGGCGATGTCGCGGTCGCCGCTCGTCAGGCCGGCACGCGCATCGACGACGAAGATCACGGCGTCGGCCTCGGCAATCGCCTGCTCGGCCTGGCGCGCCATCTCGACCGCGATGCCCTCGCCCGCGCGCGGCTCGAAGCCGCCGGTGTCGATGGCAATGAAGTGCCGCTCGCCGGCACGGCCTTCACCGTAATGGCGATCGCGCGTCACGCCCGGCAGGTCGTGCACGATCGCCTCGCGGCTGCGCGTCAGGCGGTTAAAGAGGGTCGATTTGCCGACGTTCGGGCGCCCGACCAGCGCGAGCACGGGCTTCACAGCGCAAGGGCATGCAGTCCGCCGTCCTGGGTTTGCACCAGCACGCCGCCGGGCAGCGGCAGCGGCGGCGCCTTCACCGGCCCGCCGCGCGTGGCATAGCGCGCGACGAAGGCGCCGGTCTCGCGCGCGACGAAGTGCACGTAGCCCTCGAGGTCGCCAACCGCGATCAGCTCGCCCACCGGCTGCGGCAGCGAGAGCTGGCGGTTGGCGAGCTTCTCCTGCTTCCACACCGAGCGGCCGTTCGTCCGATCGAAAGCCTGCAGCGCGCCCTTGTCGTCCGCGACGAAGGCATAGCGTGCATCGAGGCTCACGCCGGTAAGCGTGGAAATGTCGCGCGCCCACACCTGACGGCCGGTGGCCGTCTCATAGCAGCCGACGCGCCCCTGGTAAGTCGCGGCGCAGACTTCCTTGCCTTGCACCACCGGATCGCCGACCACATCGGTCACGCGCTCGAGCTCGGTGCCGCCCTTGGGCAGCGCCACGGTCGCCTCCCAGCGTACGGCGCCATTGTCGAGCGCGATGGCAGTGAGCTTGCCGCCGGCGAAGCCGACGAACGCCGTCTCGCCGTCGACCGCAATGCCGGAGGGCGCGCGGATGATGAGCGACGAGGGCGCGCGCTGATAGAGCCAGCGGCGCTTGCCGTCCTTGGCGCCGAAGGCGAACACGCGGTTGTCGATGCTGCGCACCAGCACGAGATCCGCAGCCACCGTTGGCGGTGCGATCGCCTCGCTCGAGATGCGCGCGCTCCACAGCCGCTCGCCTTTTGCCGCATCCAGCACGATCAGCTCGCCGTGCTCGTTCGCCACCGCCACGATGCGGCCGTCGGTGCCGACACCACTGGAGAGCGGTGTGCGTAGCGAGGTGCGCCAGGTGGTACGCCCGCTCGCCGCATCCACCCGGATCACGGTGCCGTCGCGCCCCGCGCCGTAGACCGCGCCGTCGGCGAACGCCGGCTCGAAAACGAAGCTATCGGCGTTGCCCGCTCGCGCGGTCCACGCCTGTCGCACCTGCGCCGACTCCTTGAGCTCGGGCAGCGGCGCGGGCTGCGGGCCGCTTGGCGTGGAGCAGGCGGTGAGCGCCGCCAGCGCAAGAAGGAGATGAATTCTCATCCGCCGAGCGCCTCCAGCCGCATGCGCACGCTCTCGCGGAACGCGGCGCTGCCGCTGCCCGCCTTGTCGAGCGCGACGCGGTAGGCGGCGCGCGCCTCGTTCGGCTGCTGCTTCGCGACGAGCACGTCGCCCTTGGCCGCCGCGTATTGCGAGTCGTAGGAGCTCCCATGCTTCTCGTCCAGGAGCTTGAGCGCCTCGTCGTACGCTTTCTCATCGAGCAGGATGGCGGCGAGCCGCAGCCGCGCCAGATCGCGGAAGTCGTCGGTGCGCGCGTGCTCAAGCACCCAGTCGAGCTGCGCTCTGGCGCCTTTCGCATCGTTGTGCTCGTAGTAGTAGCGCGCCGCGAGCAGGGCGCCCATCGACGCGTACAGCGTGCGCGGATAGTTCTCGAGCAGCGCGCCGTCGGCGTCGCGCAACGCCTTGGCGTCGCCTGCGCGTGAAGCGCGCACGATCGTGTCGTAGAGCGCGCCCGCCTGCGCCGCCTGGTTGCGCTCGTACCAGCGCCAGCCCTGCCAGCCGGCGAAGGCGACCGCCGCCGCGGTAATCGCGGTCACGATCAGATTGCCGTGCTGCTTCCACCAGGCCTTGAGCTCGGCGACCTGTTCCTGTTCCTCGAGATCTAGTGCCATCAGTGCGCCTTCTGGTTGAGCAACTGTCTGACGCGGGCCGCGACTTCGGCGAGCGGCACCTCGCTCTCGTGCTGCGTCGCGAGGTCCTTCAGCTTCACGGTGGCGCGGGCGAACTCCTCGGCGCCCGCAGTGACCGCGATGCGAAAACCCTTGCGGTTCGCGTATTCGAACTGCTTGCCGATCTTCGCACGCTCGAGATACACCTCGGTGTTGATGTCGCTCGCGCGAAGCGCCGCCGCGATCGCGAGATAGCGCGGCATCGCTTGCGCATCGAGGGTCGTTACCAGTGCCTCGGCCGGCGTACGCGCCAGCGGCTGCAGCAGATTCGCGTCTTTCAGCCGGGCGAAGAGCCGGCTCAGGCCGATCGAGATCCCGACGCCGGGCAGGCGCGTGTTGCTGAAGTAGCTCGCGAGATCGTCGTAGCGCCCGCCCGAGCAAATGCTGCCGATGTCCGGATGGGCGCTAAGCGTCGTCTCGTAGATCGTGCCGGTGTAGTAGTCGAGCCCGCGCACCACGCTCAGGTCGATCGCGAACGCGGCGTGCGGCACGCCGAACTGGCCGATCGCGTCCACCACTTTGCGCAGCTCGTCGAGCCCGGCCGTGTAACTCTCGTTGCGGTACGCAAGATCGGTAAGCAGCGCGAGCGTCTCGCCGGTCTCGCGGCGCGCAGAGATGAGGCGATAGAGCTCGGCGGCCGCCTTGGCCGCCATGCCCTGCTCTTCCAGCTCGCGGCGGATCGCCTCCTCCGGCTCCTTGCCGGTCTTGTCGAGCGCACGCAGCACCGGGTTCGCTGCCTCCTCGCCGATGTCGAAATGGCGCAGGATGCCTTTCAGCAGCTTGCGGTTGTTCAGGCGGATGCGGAAATCGCCGATCGCCATCTCCTTGAACACCGCGTGGATCACGCTCGGGATCTCGGCCTCGAACCAGTAGGAGAGCGACTCGCGGCCGATGATGTCGATGTCGCACTGGTAGAACTCGCGAAAGCGACCGCGCTTCACCTGCGGGTTCTCGCCGCGCCAGACGCGCTGGATCTGGTAGCGACGGAAGGGGAAGGCGAGCTCGCGCTCGCGCATCGCGACGTAGCGCGCAAGCGGCACAGTGAGGTCAAAGCGCAGCGCGCCCTTGGCCGCGGCCTCGTCCTCCTCCTGCGCCGCGAGGCGCGAGAGGACATAGATCTCCTTCTCGCTGCCGCCCTTGGAGGTGAGCACCTCGATTCTCTCGGCCGAGGGCGTCTCGATCGGCAGGAAGCCGTAGCGTTCGAAGTTCCGGCGGATGAGCTCGAGCAGCGCATTGAACTGCAGCTGATCCTGCGGCAGGAACTCCTGATCGAAGCCCTTCAGCAGGGCCGGGCGTACTTTTCGCATGGGGGGCGCGTCAGGCGGCCTTGGCGCCGTACTTTTCGCGGACGTAATTTTCGACGATCGCCTGGAACTCTTCAGCGATACGCTCGCCTTTCAGCGTGACGGTCTTACGGCCATCGACGTACACCGGCGCCACCGGCACCTCGTGGGTGCCCGGCAGGCTGATGCCGATATTCGCGTGCTTCGATTCGCCCGGACCGTTCACCACGCAGCCCATTACGGCGACGCGCATCTCCTCCACCCCGGGATAGACGGCGCGCCAGACGGGCATCTGCGCCCGCAAATAGGACTCGATGCGCTGCGCGAGCTCCTGGAAGTAGGTGCTGGTGGTGCGCCCGCAGCCTGGGCACGCGCTCACCATCGGCGCGAAAGCGCGCAAGCCCATGGTTTGCAGCAGCTCCTGCGCAACCTGGACTTCGCGAGTGCGGCTGCCGCCGGGCTCCGGCGTAAGCGAGACGCGGATGGTGTCGCCGATGCCTTCCTGCAGCAGCACGCCCATCGCCGCGGCGGAGGCCACGATGCCCTTGCTGCCCATGCCGGCCTCGGTAAGGCCGAGGTGCAGCGCATAGTCGCAGCGCTCGGCGAGCGTCCGGTACACGGCGATCAGATCCTGCACCTGGCTCATCTTGCACGAGATGACGATGCGATCGGCAGCGAGTCCCCATTCCTGCGCCTGGCGCGCCGACTCGAGCGCCGAGCGGATCACTGCTTCGCGCATCACCTCGCCGGCGTCGAGCGGCTCTGAGCGGCCGGCGTTGTCGTCCATCATGCGCGCGAGCAGCTCCTGGTCGAGGCTGCCCCAGTTCACGCCGATCCGCACCGGTTTGCCGTACTTCAGCGCGCAATCGATCATCGCGGCGAACTGCTCGTCGCGCTTGGCGCCGCGGCCGACGTTGCCCGGGTTGATGCGGTACTTGGCAAGCGAGCGCGCACAGTCCGGATGCTGTGTGAGGAGCTTGTGGCCGTTGAAGTGGAAGTCGCCGACCAGCGGCACGCGGCAGCCGGTGAGGTCCAGGCGCTCGCGGATGCGCGGCACCGCCGCGGCGGCCTCGGCGGTGTTGACGGTGATGCGGACCAATTCGGAACCCGCGCGCGCCAGCTCGGCCACCTGCGCCACCGTCGCCGCGACATCAGCGGTATCGGTGTTGGTCATCGACTGCACGACGATTGGCGCGCCGCCGCCAATGACGACGCCGCCGACGCGCACTGCACGCGAGACGCGTCTATTCATGGCAGCGTAAAGCGGGCGATCGAGAGCTTGATGTGCGGCGCGAGGTCGACGGGCTTGTCGTTGTGGATCACTTGCACGTGCGCGGCGTTGCCGATGACGAGGGTCAGCGGGCCGCGCGAGCGCACGATGCGCTCGCTGCCCGCCGGATTGAGCGAAGAGACCAGCATGCGATCGTTGGCGTCCTTCACTTCAATCCACGCTTCCTCCTGGCAGCGGATCACCAGGCGGTGCGAGCCGCCGGTGCGCTTGTCGGCGATGACCGGCGCCGCACTCGCTGCCGGCGCCGCGCTCACGGCCGCCACTTTCTCGATCGCCGGCGGCGGCGGGGCAACGCTCACCCTGGCCGGCAGGGGCACCTGCGCCACCGGCTCGAGGCGCTTCGGCTCGCTCTTGGGCACGGGCGCGGCCGGCTTCGGCGCGGCGCGCTTGGGCGCGGTGGCCGCGGCGAGCTGCGCCGGCGCCTTGTGCTCCCGGTACCACTGGTAGGCGACGCCGCCGCCGAGCGTCAGCACAGCGAGCGACAATCCCAGGTAGACGAAGGTGGAGCGGCGCGCGCTGTCGGAGAACGGCACCGGTTGGCTGTAGCGCGCGGCGAGCAGATTGGCGTCCGGCGCCTCCAGGCGCCCGGCGAGGCGCTCGAGCAGCGGCTCCGGCTCGAGCTTCAGCAGCCGCGCATAGTTGCGCAGCATGCCGCGCACGAAAGTGCCGCCGGGGAGCGCCTCGAAGCGGCCCGCCTCGAGCGCTTCCACCTGGCGCGGCGCGAGCTTCAGCTGATGCGCCACCTCGGAGACGCTCAGCCCCTGCGTCTCGCGCGCGGCTCGCAGCTCGGCGCCGACCGCCTCAGTCATACTGCCCCCGCTGCAGCGCCTGGTACTCGGGCGAGCCGGGGAAGCGGCGCCTGAGCTGGTTGGCGTAGCTTTGCTCGGCGACGCGCTCGCCGAGCCGCCGTTCGATGCGAAGCGCAAGCCAGAGCGACTCGGCGCTCGGCGAGACCAGCTTGTTGTGGCGCGCGAGGAGCTTGCGCGCATCGTCGATCTGGCCCTGGCGGTAGCGGATCTCGCCAAGCTTCAGCAGCGATGCCGGCTCATCGGGGTCGAGCTTGAGCGCCAGCTGGAAAAAGTTCTCCGCGTCCTTGACATTGTTCTGCTGCAGGCTGCAGACGCCGGCCGCGGAGTACGAGCGCCACGGCGCCTGGTAGAGCGGGTTCTTCACCGCCTGCATGAAGTGCTTGATGCCTTCCTGCGGCTGCCCGTTCTGACAGAGAAAGCGGCCGTAGTAGTGATTGATCTCAGGATCGTTCGGCGCGAGGCGCAGGCCGCGTTCGAAGTTGTCCTGCGCGAAGGCGTTTTCCTTGAGCTCCTGGTAGACCAGGCCATAGAGCCCGTACGCCGGCGCATACGAGGCATCCGCCTCGGTCGCGGCGCGCAGTTCCTGCAGCGCTACGCCCATGGCGCCGCGCTCGTAGTAGGCAGCGGCGAGATCCGTGTGCACGCGCGCGCGGTTGCGCGGCTCGGTGGGGCCGCCCGTCATGGTTCCCGTGTCGGTGCTCGGGGCAGTGGACTGCGCAGCGCATCCCGCGAGCAGCAACGCGAGCGCCGCTGCGCGCCAGGCGCTCATGCGCGTACTTCCTTCAGGCGGTAGAGCGCTTGCCGGCGCGTGCGGTCGGCGACGTCGCCGGCGAGCTGGCCGCAGGCGGCGGCAATGTCGTCGCCACGCGTCTTGCGCGTGGTGACCGTCAGGCCGGCGCGCTGCAGGATCTCGGCAAAGCGCCGGATGCGCTCGGCGCTCGAGCGCGTAAATTCGCTGCCGGGGAACGGGTTGAACGGGATCAAGTTGAACTTGCAGCGCACGCGCTTTGCGATGCCGAGGAGCTCGCGCGCGTGCTGCTCGCTGTCATTCACGCCATCGAGCATCACGTACTCGAAGGTAATGAAGTCGCGCGGCGCCTTCTCCAGGTAACGGTTGCACGCTGCGATCAGCTGGCGCAGGGGATACTTGCGGTTGACCGGCACGATCCGATCACGCAGCTCGTCGTTCGGCGCATGCAGCGACACGGCAAGCGCTACCGGGCATTCGTCGCGCAGCCGGTCCATGCCGGGTATCACGCCCGAAGTGGAAACGGTGACGCGCCGGCGTGAAAGCCCATAGGCATTGTCGTCGAGCATCAGCCGCAGCGCCGGGATGACGTGGTCGAGGTTGAGGAGCGGCTCCCCCATTCCCATCATCACCACGTTGGACACCGGCCGCTCGCCTGAACCAGAAGTGCGCAACAGCCGGTTGGCGAGCCACAACTGGCCGATGATCTCCGCCGTGCTGAGGTTGCGGTTGAAGCCCTGTTTGCCGGTCGAGCAGAAAGCGCAGTCGAGCGTGCAGCCCGCCTGGCTCGAGACGCACAGCGTGCCGCGATGGGTCTCCGGGATGAACACTGCTTCGACGGCGTTCGCCTCGTCCACCCGCAGAAGCCATTTGCGCGTGCCGTCCTCGGCGGTGGTATCGCCGACGATCACCGGCGGATCGACGCGTGCGAGCGCCGCAAGCTTCTCGCGCAGTCCTTTCGCGAGATCGCTCATGCGCGCGAAATCGGTCTCGCCGCGCTGGTGAATCCATTGCAGGAGCTGGCGCGCGCGGAACGGTTTCTCGCCCTGCTCGGCGAAGAAACCGGCCAGCGCCGCGGCATCCATGCCGATCAGGTTCACCGTGAGAACACCTCGCAGCCGGGAAAAAAGTAGCCGACCTCGATGCGCGCGGTATCGGGGCTGTCGGAGCCATGCACCGCGTTGGCGTCGATCGACTCCGCGAAGTCCGCGCGGATCGTGCCGCGTTCGGCCTTCTTCGGGTCGGTCGCGCCCATCAGCTCCCGGTTCTTGGAAATCGCATTCTCGCCCTCGAGCACCTGGATCAGCACCGGGCCAGAGGTCATGAACTGCACCAGATCGCGAAAGAACGGCCGCTGCCGGTGCACCGCATAGAAGCCTTCCGCCTGCTCGCGCGAAAGATGCATCATGCGCGCCGCCACGATGCGCAGTCCGGCCGCCTCGAAGCGTGCGAGGATCTTGCCGATCACGTTCTTCTTCACCGCATCGGGCTTGATGATGGAAAGGGTGCGCTCAAGCGCCATCCAGAAAACTCCGCAGACGCAAAAAATTTCTGAAATTTTAGCAGGTTAGCCGCCACTCCGGGATCCAGCCGGCGGCTTTCTCGGCCGCCGCGAAGCGCGCATCGACGCCAAGGCCGGGCGCCCAGACAAGCTGCGCGCCGCGATACAAAAGCGGCAGCCGCTCACGCTCCCACGCCGGCACGCCGGCCTCCTGAAAAAGGTTCTTCAGCGTGCGCCGCGGCCGCCGCGCATCGGGCTGCAGGCGCTCGCCGCCGCCGCGCAGCTTCACTTGCAGCTCGCCTTGCTCGACCCAGCGCGCATCGATGCCTTTGCCGCGTGCGCGGCGAAAGCGCAGCTCGCCGCCGAGCGCGGGCAAGGTCAGCCGGCGCTCGCCGTGCCATGCCACTGGCTGAAAGACGCCCGCCTGGCGCAGCGGCGCGACGCGCACCTCGCCGCGATAGACGCGCAGCTCCGCACCGTCGTGCAGGATGCGCGTAGCGGGCGCCGCCGCCGTCAGCTGCCTGAGCATCTCGACGAGCTTCGCCTCGGTCGGCGCGCGCAGTCCCTGCGCGGCGAGAAATTCGCGCAGCGCGATCGAGGCATCGGCATCGGCGCGCGCGAAATGCCGCGCCGCGCGCGCCAAGGCCTCGCGCCAGCGCGGATAGCGGGCGCTAAGGAGCGGCGCGATATGCAGCCGGATGAAATTGCGCGCGAAGGTATCCAAAAGATTGCTCTCGTCCTCCATCCAGGCGAGCTCGTGCTCGCGCGCGTACGCGACGATCGCCTCGCGCGGCACGCCGAGCAGCGGGCGGACGAGCTCGCGGCCGCGGAACGCCGCGCGCGCCGGCATGCCGCTCGCGCCGCGCGGCCCGGCGCCACGCAGGAGATTCATGAGCACCGTCTCGGCCTGGTCGTCGAGCTGGTGCGCGAGCGCCAGCACGTCGAAGTCGAGCTTGGCGAACGCGGCATAGCGCGCCGCGCGCGCCGCCGCTTCGAGTCCTTCGCCGCGCTTGGCAATGCGCACGCGGCGCACCGTGAGCGGCACACCGAGCCGCTTGCACAGGCGCCGGCAGAACCGCGCCCAGCGCTCGGCGTTTGGGCTCAGCCCATGGTTCACGTGTGCTGCGCGCACGCCACGCAGCGTGCGCGAGAGCGCGTGCAGCAGGACCACCGAATCGACGCCGCCGGAGAGCCCGACGAGGATGCGCTTGCGCTTCAGTTCCGGTGCCGCCCGGGCGAGGGCGGCGAGGACTTCAGCGCTCCTGGGCTTCCTTGAACTTGCCATAGCCCATGAGCCGTTCGAGCCGCGCTTCCACCAGCTCCTTCGGCTTCTTCTCCTGGACCTGCTTGAGCGCCTCGCCAAGGGCACGCTTCAGCGCCTGCGCCGCGGCCTGCGGATCGCGGTGCGCGCCGCCGAGCGGCTCGGGCACGATCTTGTCGATCAGGCCGAGCGTCTTCAGGCGGCTCGAGGTAATGCCGAGCGCCTCGGCCGCATCCGGCGCCATGTCGGCGCTGCGCCAGAGGATCGAGGCGCAGCCTTCGGGCGAAATCACGGAGTAAGTGGCGTACTGCATCATCTGCACGACGTCGCCCACCGCGATCGCGAGCGCGCCGCCCGAGCCGCCCTCTCCGATGATGGTGGCGATGATCGGCGTGCGCAGCCGCGCCATCTCGAAAAGATTGCGCCCGATCGCCTCGGACTGGCCGCGCTCCTCGGCGTCGATGCCGGGATAGGCGCCGGGCGTATCGACGAACGTGAATACCGGCAGCGAGAATTTCTCCGCGAGGCGAAACAGGCGCAGCGCCTTGCGGTAGCCCTCGGGCTTCGGCATGCCGAAATTGCGCGCGATCTTCTCCTTGGTGTCGCGGCCCTTCTGATGGCCGATGACGACGCACGGCTGGCCATTGAAGCGCGCGAGCCCGCCCACGATCGAGGGGTCATCGGCGAAGGTGCGATCGCCGTGCAGCTCCTCGAAGTGCGTGAAGAGCGCCTGCACATAATCGAGGGTGTAGGGCCGCTGCGGATGGCGCGCGACCTGCGCTGCCTGCCAGGAATTGAGCTTGCCGTAGATGTCCTTGGTGAGGGCGGCGCTGCGCTTGGTGAGGCGCTGGATCTCGTCGGAAATGTCGACCGCCGAATCGTCCTGCACGTAACGCAGCTCCTCGATGCGCGTCTCGAGCTCCGCGATCGGCTGCTCGAATTCGAGGAAGGTGGTCTTCACGCCCGCGCGGGATTCTAGCCGAGGACGACCTGGTTGCGCCCGCGAGCCTTGCCGGCATAGAGCGCGCGGTCGGCCCGCGCGAGCAATGCCGCGAGTTCTTCGCCGCGGGCATATTCAACCACGCCAAAGGTGGCGGTGACCTGCCGCTCGCCGAGCATCTCGTAGCGCGTGCCCTGCACGCCGACGCGCAGCCGTTCGGCGGCGGCCGCGGCGCCGGCGAGCGGTGTTCCCGGCAACACCACCAGGAACTCCTCGCCGCCAAAACGGCCGACGATGTCGATGGTGCGCAGCGCCGCGCTCGCCACCTTGGCGAGGCCGCGCAGCACCGCGTCGCCGGCCGCGTGGCCGAGCGTGTCGTTGATCGCCTTGAAACGGTCGATATCGACCAGGCACACGCAAAGCGGCGCGCTGAGGCGCTCGGCGCGCGAGCGCTCGCGCGCGAGGCATTCCATCAGGAATCGCCGGTTATAAAGCCCGGTGAGCTCGTCGCGGATCGCCAGCTGCTCGATGCGGTCGTACGCGTCCTTCAGGTTGCGATGGCTGTCGGATAGACGAAGCCGCAGGCGGTTGACGTAGCCCCCCATGGCAGCAAACCACGGCAGCACCACCAACAGCACCACGAACTCGGTAAGCAGCGCCGCCCGGTCAACCTGCGGGTCGCGCGCAAGCAAGAGCGCCAGCATGGTGCCGTGCGCCGCGAGTGCCAGCAGCGCGAGCACCATGAGGCGCCTGCCATTCAACCGCAGCACGCCGAAGAGCATCGCCATCAAGTAGAAGACGATCAGCGCCGGCCGCGCCTCGCCCGCGTGGTACATGATGTAGGCGAGCGTCAGGATCGCCGCGCTCGCCTGCTCGGTAGTGAGGCTCGGATCGGAGAAACGCAGATTGAAACCGGTGCGAAACACGAGATAGAACAAGACCAGCAGCAGCGCAATGGCGAGCGAGCCATGCAGGGCTGCGCGCCAGGGCAGGAGCTGCAAGAAGGCGAACACGATCAATGTCAGGCAGACGAGTACCGAGCTGCCCGCGGCAATCAGGTAGCGCTGCATGCGCAGCGCCTGGCGCGCGTCGCGCCCGACGAATTCGGCGGCGAGGCCGGGTGCCGACATCAGTAGTCCACCGGCACCGGGTCGAGCGAGCGCCACAGGTACCAGGTGGCGACCGAGCGCCATGGGCGCCAGAGCTCGCCGAGCTTGCGCATGGTGCGCAGCGACACCTTGCGTCCCTTGTAGTACGCGAGCCGGATGCCCTTCTGCAGCCCGAGGTCGTCGAGCGGGAAGACGTCGGGCCGAAGCAGGTTGAACATGAGGAACATCTCCGCCGTCCAGCGGCCGATGCCGCGCACGGCGACGAGTTCGGCGATGATCTCCTCGTCCGCCATCTGCGGCCAGCGATGCAGGTGGATCGAGCCGTTGGCAAAGTGCTGCGCGAGATCGGCGATGTATTCGGTCTTGCGGTCGGACAGCCCGCAGGCCCGCAATTGCGGGCGCGGCCGTGCCAGCACCCCCTGCGGCGTCATCTCGCCGACGCAGGCAACGAGGCGATTCCATACGCTCTGCGCCGCCTTGACCGAGATCTGCTGGCCGACGATGGCACGCGCCAGCGTGAAAAACGGCTCGCCGCGGGGCGCGAGGAAAACCTTGGGGTGCGCGCGCATGATGCCGGCCATCACCGGGTCGCGGCGCCCGAGCGCGCGCTTGGCACGGTCCCAATACTCAGGCTTCATGGAGCGGCAGGTTGGCAAGGAGGTTCTGCGGCTTCATGCGCACCGCCCCTTCCTCATTTGCCGCAAGCGCGAGATAAACCGTGCGGCCCGCCACGTCGCTGCGCATCGCATGCGGGTCCTCGAACTCGAGCGCAAAGAGCGCAAGGATGCGTTGCATGCGCCCGTGCTCAAGCTCGGCGCCCGACCACAGCTCGTTCAGGATCGCGGTCGATTCGGCGTCAAGGCCCACATGCCACGCCCAGTGCGGCTCGTCGATGCGGCGGATCGGCTTCACGCGCACCGCGATGCCGAGGAAGTGGTGCACCCACAGCGCGATGACGGCCGCCAGGGCGTCGAGCGCTGCACGTCCATAGCTCAGGCTGATCACCGTGTCGTGGCGCGAGTCACGCTGCCAGTAGATCGCCGCATTAGCGCGGTCCAGGACATCGAGCTCGACCTGACCCAAGGCGCCGCCCGCCTCGACGATCAGCCGCCCGATGCTGCCGTAGCGGTTGCCGGCGGCATGCAGCTGCACGGTCTCGCGATCGGCAAGCAGCGCATGCCCTTCCTGGATGGTGGCCTGCTGCTCGCGAAAGAAAAGCTCCGCCGCGCGCAGCTTCAAGGGATCGTCGCAGCCCTCCAGGATGTTGCGCAGGATGACGTGCACCAGCTGCTCGATGAATAGCGGGGGCGTATCCACCGTGCCTTTGAAGAGGCTGGCGTAGCACGCTTCCAGGCTTTCGGCGCCGAGCAGCCGATCACGAAACGCGAGCACCACGCGGTAGTTGTCGCGCGCGTCCGGGTCGCCGATTGCCTCGAGCTCGCGCTGCGTGATGCGCCGACGCGGCTCGTCCATCAGCGCGGCATGCAGCCGCCGCTCGGCCTCGTCGGACTCCTCGACCGGATGCACCTCCGGCCTGAGGTAATAGGCGCGCAGAAAATCGTCCGTGACGCGAAGGCGGCCGGCCGGATCTTTTTCTAAGAGGTGAAAACCACTATTGCGCCAAAAATCCGGCATCTCTTACAGCTGGCTTCAGGCAGGAGTGCGGGTGGAGGGTTTTGGCGCTGCGCGCCAAAACGCTCTTCCTGCACGTGCTACGCAGGGGCGAGTACCAGTCGCGAATGCGACGCGACGTGCTGCTTGAGGAACTCCATCTGGTCCGCGAGGATGCGGCGATTGGTAAGGATCAGGTACTCCGCCTTGTTCGGAATGTAAGGCGCATAGAGGAGCTCCATGCCCGATTCCTGCGGCAGGCGGTTCCTCTTGTGGCCGTTGCAGTGCCGGCAGGCGGTCACCACGTTCATCCAGGTATCGCGTCCGCCGCGCGAGAGCGGCGTGATGTGGTCGCGCGTCAGGCGGAAATAGCTGAACTCGCCGCCGCAATAGGCGCACATGTGGCAATCGCGCCGGAAGAGCTCGCGGTTATTGAGCGGTGGCACCTGGTTGAAGCCTTTAGCGGCGAGCGCCTTGCCCTTGATGGCGATGATCGAATGCGCCGTGATGCTCGAGCGCTCGCCGGTCGCGCGGCAGATGCCGCCGTAATAGGTGAAGGTGCTGTCCCCTAGGGTCCACGCGATCAGGTTCTTCGCGTAGTAGAAGCACGCCTGCTGCCAGCTGATCCAGCGGTGGGGGACGCCATGCGCGTCCAACGACAATATAAGCGGACTATCCATTGGCAGGAATCGTGCTTCGCGATTCTGCCAAGCAGCGCCCGCCTTTGCAATCCCCGCTAAAACAAGGAACTGGGAAGAGTTCCTCTAAGTCTTGTCGACGGCTTCCTTGAAGCCCTGTCCGGCAGCGAAGGCCGGAAGCGTTTTCGCGCTGATGCGGATCTCCTTGCCGTTCACCGGACTCCTGCCGGAGCGCGCCTTGCGCTTGCGTGGCAGGAAGGTGCCGAAGCCCACCACGGTAACGCGCTTGCCTTTCGCCACGTTCTCGACGATCGCGTCGAACACGGCGTTCACCGCTTCGCCCGCCGCTGCCCTGCTTAAGTTTCCGGCTTTTGCTGCGACCTGCACGAGATCAGACTTAGTGACGACGTGTCCCATCTCCTCTCCCTCGCATTGCTTTCCTCTTGAATCATCGTATCCAAAGCAAATTGGAAAAACAATGGAAGCTCGGCGCGCGCAGCCCAAAGCATTTATGATTACGCGCCGAGGAGGATCACCATGCTTGCACTGCGCACATTGGCGGCGCTCGGCGCCGTGTCGACTGCGCTCGCCGCGCCGGCGCACGCGCAAATCACGCTCACCTATTCGAGCTGGGTGCCGCCGACCCATCACCTCACGATCTGGCAGGCGAACTGGGCCGCGCAGGTCGAAAAAGCCACCAACGGGCGGGTCAAATTCCAGAGCCTGCCGAAAGCGCCGGCCGCGCCCCCCGGAACGTTCGACGCGGTGCGCGACGATCTCGTCGATCTCTCCTACGTCACCGCGAGCTATACGCCGGCGCGTCATCTGCTGCCGCTGATGGCCGAGCTCCCCGGCATGGCCGACACGGCCGAAGTCAATTCGGTCGCCTACTCGCGCATCCATTGGAAGTACTTCCAGAAATACGGCGAGTACAAGGGCGTGCATCTGCTCGCGGTCTGGACGCACGGGCCGGGGCAGATGTTCACCAAGCGGCCGGTGAATGGCATCAACGACATCAAGGGCCTGAAGTTCCGTACCGGTGGCGGCATTGCCGAGGCGGTCGCGAACGCGATCGGCGCATCCGCCTTCGTGAAGCCGGCGCCTGAATCTTACGAATTGCTGAACTCGGGCGTCGCCGACGGCGTGTTCTTCCCGTTCGAGTCGATCGCCTCGTTCAAGCTCGACACGGTGCTGCAGCAGGCAACGGTCTTCCCGGGCGGCATGTACAGCTCGGCGTTCGGCTTCTTCATGAACGAGGACAAGTGGAACAAGATCGCGAAACAGGACCAGGCGATCATCGACAAGTATTCCTACGAGTATGCGGCGCGCTCCAACGGCCAGTCGTGGGACCACGCCGACCAGGTCGGCATCCAGGC